>ENA-ORSS01001017-ORSS01001017.1-human-gut-metagenome-genome-assembly--contig:-NODE-1017-length-30947-cov-5.910171_pt1 | contig 30947 bp, 29 predicted proteins | sample MGYA00241899_ERZ509162 | MGnify/ENA primary metagenome ERZ509162 (study PRJEB26280, sample SAMEA2338641) | human gut metagenome | biome: human gut; feature: human-associated habitat; material: faeces... | reverse complement strand
ATAAAGTGTAAAGGATGTCCTTGCACAAAATGTAAACGATGTTATTCTTGACAACTTGGGCGCCCCTACTTTTTATGGAAAAAGTGCGGCGAGTCGCCCCATTGTCCCAGGCCGATGGTGTCGCCTACGGAGGCGACGCGGGCGCTGATGCAGTTCTTGCACTGGTCCGGTACTTCGTCGACGCAGGGTTTGTTGTCGTATAAGAGGTACTGCGGCCGGTATTTGGGGACCGTGACGATGGGCATGAGAACGTTGGCCCCGGCTTTGAGGCCCAGTTCCCGTCCCAGGGGATGGAGGGCCTGGAGGGCCGTCGTGGCGGCGATGTTGACGTCGGGCAGGAAGAGACGCGTGACGGCAATCATCTTGAGGCCCAGTTCCAGGCGCCGCCGTTTTTCCTCGTCGCTGTCCAGGCCGCCGGCCAGTACCTGTTTGCCGACAGGCGTATTGTGATGGACGACGTACGGCCCCATGCCGATCATGTCGATATCCATGTCGCGGTAGAAGAGGATGTCATCAGCCAAGTCACCCAGGGTCTGGCCGGGCAGGCCGATCATGTCGCCCGTCCCTACCTGATAGCCGATGCGGCGCAGGCTGTCCAGGCAATCCTTGCGGACCTGCCAGCGGTGATGGCCGTCCTGAGGATGGAGGGTGGCGTAGAGGTCAGGATTGCTCGTTTCGATGCGCAGGAGATAGCGGTGGGCACCGGCCTCGAACCAGCGGCGGTACGTGTCTTCCGTCTGTTCGCCGACGCAGAGGGTCAGGCCCAGTTCGCCGTGGCTCAGGTCCTTGATGTCGCGGACGAGGCCTTCGACGTAGTCGATGAAGGCTTCATCCTGCCGTTCGCCGGACTGGAGGGTCAGGGATCCGTAACGGTTTTCCCAGGCCCAGCGGGCCATGGCCAGGATATCGTCGCGCGGCGTGTCGAAGCGTTCCACTTCGTCATTGCTCTTGCGGATGCCGCAGTATTTGCAGTCTTTGATGCAGTAATTGGAAAATTCGACAAGGCCCCGGTAATAGACGACGCGGCCCACATTGGCAGCCTTGACGGCATAAGCCGCATCATAGAGAGCTTGGAGTTCATCAGGATCGGTAATCGAGAGGAGCGCGATCAAATCGTCGCGGGTTTTCGGTTGGGAAATAGTCATAGACGGAACTCCTTTCAGGCCGCCTTATTCGTTGGCCCAATGGATTTTTTCAAAGAACAGGAAAACGAGGCTCATGACCATGGCCACGACCGTAGCCAGGCCCATGCCCTTGAGCTGGACCGGCCCGAGGATGATAGTCGCCCCGCTGAGGCCGGAAATCATGGTGACAGCCGTGAGGATGAGGTTCTTCGAGCGCGTATAGTCGACCTTCTTTTCTACGAGCATGCGCAGGCCCGAAGCGGCGATGAAGCCGAATAAGAGGATGCAGACGCCGCCCATGACCGGTGTCGGGATGGCGTGGATGAGGGCTGCGATCTTGCCGATGAAGGAAAAGAGGATGGCAAAGACGGCAGCGCCGCCGATGACCCACGTACTGTATACGCCGGTAATGGCCATGACGCCCATGTTTTCACCATATGTCGTATTCGGCGTCGAACCGACCAGGCCGGACAGGACGTTGGACAAGCCGTCGGCAAAGAGCGAGCGGTGCAGGCCCGGGTCCTTGATGAGGTCGCGGCCGACGATATCGCTGGTGACGAAGAGGTGGCCCAGGTGTTCTGCCAGGACGACGAACAGGGCCGGCATGATCATCATGATGGCACTGAGATTAAATTCTGGTTTGTAGAAGGTCGGAACGGCAAACCAAGGCATTTCCTGGACATGGGTCCAGTCGACGACGCCCATGAAGAAGGACAGGATATACCCAGCGATGACGCCGATGAGGATGGGAATGATGCCGATGAAGCCCCGGCCGAGAACGGTAGCCAGGATGGTGACGACCAGGGTAAACGTCGAGATGATCATGGCCGTTTCATTGGACATGCCCTGGACTTCGCCCATATAGCCGGACATATTCATGGCCAGCGGTGCCAGTTCCAGGCCGATGATGGCTACGATAGAACCCATGGCAGCCGGCGGAAAGAGGACGTCGATCCACTTGGTGCCGACTTTGTCGACAATGGCCGCCAGAACCATGAAGGACAGGCCGAAGACGATGAAGCCCCCCTGGGCATCGCCATAGGACATGCCCGACGTCGAGCAGACGGCCAGGACCGGCGAGATGAAGGCGAAACTCGAGCCGAGGTATGCCGGCAGGCGCCATTTACAAATAGTCAGATAAATGAGCGTACCGACGCCGTTCATGAACAGGGCCGTCGCCGGGTCGACGTGGAGCAGGAACGGTACCAGGACCGTCGAGCCGAACATGGCAAAAAGGTGCTGCAAACTCAAGGGAATCGTCGGCAGGATAGGCAGCCGTTCTTCCACATGTATAATTCTTCGTTGTTCCATAAAATCCTCCTAAACTCAATGCCGGATAAAGGGCGGCCGCAAAGCCTGCCAGGCCTGATGGTCCGTCATGTCCTGCGCTCGGGCGGCGTCGATGTAATTGTCATAACTGATGCGCAGCAGCAAGGCCGCGGAAATGAGGTTCAAAATGAGGGACGACCCGCCATAACTGATGAAAGGCAGCGGGACGCCGACGACGGGGAAACAGTCCGTGACCATGGCCATATTGACCAGGCCCTGGCCGCCGAGGGAAAAAGTAATGCCCATAGCCAGGAACATACCGAACCGGTCCTGACAGGAACCGGCCGCCTGGACGCCGAAATAAATCAAGGCCAGGAATACGACCAGGACCAGGATAGCCCCCAGGAATCCCCATTCCTGGCAGATGATGGCATAGGCAAAGTCCGTATGGGCTTCGGGCAGATAACTGAACTTGCTGATGCCCGTCCCCATCCCCTGTCCCCAGACGCCGCCGGAACCGATGGCGACGAGGCTCTGATATATCTGATAGCCGATTGTCTTCTTATAGGAATCAGGATTCCGCCAGGCCCGGATGCGGTCTTTCTGATAATCATGAGCAAAGAAATAAAAGGCCAGACCTAGGACGGCCAAGGTCGCAATGACAAACACGAGTACCTTCCACCACGGCCAATGACGGTCATAGAAGGGGATGCCGCTGCAAATGAGCATCAACACCGGCGGTACAAAAAGGATGATAGCCGTGCCGGCATCCGGCTGGAGCAGGATAATGGCGGACAGGATCAGCGGTGGGATGAGACAGAGCAGACCATAACTTTTGAAAAGCCTGTCTTTCTTCAATAAAAAGGGCTCCCACTCTTCGACATGCCAATTTTTGACAAATCTGCCGATGACGGCTGCCTTCTCGCCGTGGCAGTCCCAAAAGAAGGTCAAAGCCGCTGCCATGCAGACGATGGCTGCCAGCTTAGCAAATTCCGATGGCTGGAACGACACGATGCCATAGCCCAGCCATCGCTGGGCCCCGTTGACGGTGATGCCAAAGGCTTTGACGGCGAAGAGTAAGAGGACGCTGGCCAGGAAAAAGGGCCTGCACCAATGGCGCAGCCGCTGATAGCCCAGATGCCAGATACCCCGGGCCGCCAACAGGCCGATGACCAGGAAGACCAGCTGCTTCAGGAGATAGCCGTAGACCGTGCTGCCGCCGTCGAGGACAAAGGTCGAGCTGAGGATATTTTCCATGCCGATGACGATGAGGAAGGAAAATATCCCTACCAGCCAGAGAACGTTAGTCCTCCGGCGCCGGGTCTTGACGGTCAGTCTGGGTTTTAACATGAGTAATCACTTCCTTGGGACGCGTAGCGACGCAATGGAAAATAGGCTGTCCCTTAGCGCTGAACTTCGCTTCATATTCCGTCATGGCTTCATTCAAAATGGAGCTGTTATGCAAATCGTACGTCACTTCTGACAAGGGCCAGCCACATTCCCGAAATTCTTCCAGTGTGAAATCGAAGAGGCCCGCATTATCGGACTTAAAGTAAATTTGGCCACCCTCACGAAGGAGCCGTGCGTAGCGGTCGAGGAAACCGCGATACGTCAGGCGCCGCTTGGCATGGCGCTTCTTGGGCCAGGGGTCGCAGAAATTGATGAAGAAGCGGTCTACTTCGCCGGGCGCAAAAATATCTTCCAGCCGGGCCACGTCGAAGCGCAGGAGCTGGACGTTGTCCACTTCGGCTGCGGCGCACTTCTTGCCGGCATAATAGAGGACGCCGACCTGGATCTCGATGCCGATGAAATTGACATCCTTATGGATCTGGGCCATCTGGGAAATGAAGTTCCCCTTCCCCGTCCCCAGTTCGACCCACAGCGGTGCATCAGGGTCCTTGAACAGGGTCCGCCATTTCCCCTTGTAGCTTTCGCAGCTTTCCAGATGGAGAAAATCACTGTAATCCTTGATAGCCTCGTCAATCCACGGTTTTCTTCGTAAACGCATGTTGCCTCCTTATAAAAAATGATTCATCGCACAAGAACCCTTCAGACCTGCTGTACAAGCCGAAGGGTTCCATAACTAACTTTTTCAGACTTATTTTATTATAAAAAATGTCGGCGCCGGTGTCAATCTTTTAATGGCTGCCAACCTTCAATGGCCGTAATGCCCAGGCCCGGCGCGTCGGGGACGACGAGGTGGTCTTTGTCATAGGTGATGCCGCCCTGGATGGGGTCGGCAGCCATGAGGTCGGCCGCGTCGAGGTCGTTCTTGGTGATGACGGCCTTGCCGGCAGACAGGGCGGCCGCGGCGGTGATGCCGACTTTGCTTTCCAGCATGCAGCCCATCATGCAGCCGACGCCGGCGGCATCGGCCATGGCGGCGATCTGGGCGGCCGGTCCCAGACCGCCGGCCTTCATGAGCTTGATGTTGATGAGGTCGCAGGCCCGCATGGCCAGGAGGCGGAAGACGTCTTTCGCACTGAAGGCCGATTCGTCGGCCATGATGTCCGTCGCCACGTGGTCCGTGACCTGTTTCAGGCCTTCAAAGTCGGCGGCGGCCACGGGTTGTTCGACCAGTTCGATGTCGAGGCCGGCGTCTTCCATGCGGCCGATGAGGCGGATGGCTTCTTTCGGCTTCCAGCCCTGGTTGGCATCGAGGCGGATGGTGATATCCGGCCCGACGGCCTGGCGGATGGCGGCGACGCGCTGGAAATCAATGGCCGGGTCGATGCCGACTTTCAACTTCAAGTGACGGTAGCCCAGAGCGACGGCCTGGCACGCATCGGCCGCCATCCCAGCCGGGTCATTGATGCTGATCGTAAGGTCCGATGCGATGCGCGTCTTGCGGCCGCCGAAGAAACGATACAGGGGCAGGCCGTAGCGCTGGCCGAAGAGGTCGTGGACGGCCATGTCCAGAGCGGCTTTGGCCGACGTATTGTGGACCATGGATTGGTGGATCGTGTCGAGGATATCTTCGCGGTCGTCGATATCCCGGCCGATGAGTTTCGGCCCGATGGTATATCGAATAGCAGCGGCGACTGATTCGTGGCTGTCACCGGTGATGACGACCGTCGCCGGCGCGTTGCCGTAGCCCGTATGGCCGTCGTCGGTATGGACCTTGACGACCAGGTCTTCGGCGACGTCGACGCGGCGCAGGGCCGTGATGAACGGCGTTTTCAAGGGAATGGCAATCTTCCCGATTTCAATAGCTGTGATTTTCATAATGATTCCTATGGTAAAATATCTAAAATCTCTTCGACCGAGTCGACGATATAGCGGACATGTTCCTTCTGGAACATGGGCTTGGCCGCCGGACCGTCGATGCCGGTCAGGGTCCCGATCATGGTAGCCCCCATGGCCCGGGCACACCAGACATCGGCCAGGGAGTCGCCGACGACGTAGTAAAGGCCCTTCTTGAAGTCATCGGGATGGCTGACGTAGTCGAGATAACGTTTCTTGTTCTTGCCGAAGGCCCCCAGGTAATAGGCAAAGGGATTGGGCTTGTCCAGGGACATGTGCAGCATGGCTTCGGCTTCTTCCACGTCGCTGTACGTCGCTACGTAGTGTTCATCAAATTCATCGAGCCAGCCGTAGGTCTGGAAGGGAATCTCCATTTCCATCTTCGACCGGCCCGTGGCGATGGCGATCTGATAGCCCCGCTTCTTCAAGGTCTTGAACATATTGCGGATGCCGTCGACCGTTCCCAGCGGTTCTTCCCGCGTCAAAAAGCCCGGCTTCCCCGGCGCATACGGCTCCTTGCCGTAGGTCTTTTCGTAGAGGTCGTCGCCGAAGTACCAGTCCTGGAAAGCTTCAAATTCCATCTGCCACAAGGGCGAATTGAGGGGCGTCCACTGGCGGGAGCTCGGCCCCAGGGACGACTGGACGGCATCGGTCAAATAAGTAAAGACCTCGTCCTTGCCGGCCCGTTCGGGAATGACATTGTCCAGGCGGCGGTATACGTCGTCTGCCGTCGGCACGGGATAGCCCCGCAGGAGGGAACCCAGGTACTGGACGTCGTCGACTTTCTTCAGGCAGCCGTCCAGGCAGCCGTGGTCGGCTACGTACTGTTCCAGCATGAGCCACAGCGTGACGACGATGTGGGCGTGGACCATGTCCCAGTTGCTGTTGACGCCGTGTTTCTTGAGCCACAATAAGATGTCGTCATTTCTCCAGAAACGGGCCCGCAAGGCGGCGATGGTCTCGTCGTCGAGGTCGGCCGTGATCCGTTCCGGTTTGAGGTGCATATAGCGCGGGCTGTAATACCATTCCCAGACGACCAGGGCCGATACGTCGAAATAGCGCTTTTCACTGAGCAAGACGCCATCGACGTCAAAAATCACTTTCTTCATGCGCCTTCCCCTTCTTCCCTAAAAAGTCTTATCTAAATGGCCGACGGTCTTCTTGTTGCCCTTGACGTGGGACCGTTCTTCCAGGACCTTCATGACGTCGTTGACGGTGACGCCCGTGTCTTCCCAGAGGACGGACAGGTGATACAAGAGGTCCGCCGATTCCTTGCAGACTTCCAGGCGCAGGTTGTCTGCTTCGGCCGACGTGTCTTTCACGACAGGGTCGGCGTTCTTGGCGGCAATGATGACTTCCGACGATTCTTCGCCGATTTTCTTGCAGATCTTGTCGATGCCCGTCTGCAAGAGGTAGGCCGTATAGGATTTTTCCGTCGGATGGACGCGCTTTTCACTGATTTCTTCGCGCAGGTCCGACAGCATGGAGAGATTGCCGGTGTAAGTCTTTTCCCATTCCGTCATGGACCGGAAGAAACACGATTTATGACCTGTATGGCAGGCGGCGCCGATCTGGTCGACCGTCAAGAGGATCGTGTCGGCATCGCAGTCGACGGCAATGGAGCGGACGTGCTGGAAATGACCCGACGTTTCGCCTTTATGCCATAATTCCTGACGGCTGCGGCTGTAATACCAGGCGTCACCGCTTTCGACGGTGCGCTTCAGCGATTCAGCGTTCATATAAGCCACCATGAGGACCTTGCCGCTGCATCCTTCCTGGACGACAGCCGGCACCAGGCCTTTTTCATCAAATTTGATATCTTTCATCGATACACTTTCCATTTATTCTTCTGCCCCTCTCATGGGAATCCCCTGTCCCTGTAAATAAGTCTTCAAATCAGGGATGTCAATCTGGCCGAAGTGGAAGACCGAAGCGGCCAGGGCGGCGTCGACGCCGACGTCGAAGACATCTTTGAAATCCTGCATCGTGCCGGCACCGCCGGAAGCGATGATGGGCACAGGCAGTTCCGTCGCCAGGCGGCGGTTCAGTTCCAGGTCGAAGCCGGCCTTTTCGCCGTCGGCATCCATGGAGTTCATGCAGATTTCACCGGCACCGAGGGCGACGCCCTGTTTAGCCCAGGCGATGGCGTCGATGCCCGTATTCTTGCGGCCCCCTTCGACGTAGACCTGCCAGCTGCCGTGGTTGTCGCGCTTGGCGTCGATGGACAGGACGACACATTGACTGCCGAAACGCTGGGCCGCTTCGCGGATCAGTTCGGGACGGCGGACAGCGGCCGAGTTGACCGATACCTTGTCAGCACCGGCCCGCAGGACCTGGTGGAAGTCGTCGATGCTGCTGATGCCGCCGCCAATGGTAAAGGGAATGGTAATGGCTTCGGCTACAGCGCGGACGACGTCGATGAAGATATGGCGTTTTTCATGGGTCGCCGTAATATCGTAGAAGACGAGTTCGTCGGCGAGCTGGTCGGAATAGAATTTCCCCAGTTTGACAGGGTCGTCGACGTCCTGGATGTGTTTAAACTGCTTGCCTTTGACGACGCGGCCATCGCGGACGTCCAGGCACGGTACAATACGTTTTGCCAACATCTTACATTCCCCCTAAGGCACGGATTTCGGCCATGGTGATTTTTCCCTCGTAGAGCGCCTTGCCGGTAATGGCCCCGTAGACGCCCATGGCCTGTAATTTCTTCAGATCGTCGATGCTGCTCATGCCGCCGGACGCAATGAGGCGGATAAAGGGCAGCTGCTGGAGCTGGCTGAGCATTTCAAAGTTCGGTCCGGTCAGCATGCCGTCGCGGCTGATGTCCGTATAGACCAGGGTATTGATGCCGATGTCGAGCATGGACTGGGCAAAGGGCAGGACCTTCTTGTCGCTGCCGTCGACCCAGCCGCGGGTTGCGACGACGTCGCCCTTGGCATCGATGGACACGGCCAGGGACGAGCCGTATTTCTTGGCCATGGCCGTGATGAATTTCGGATCTTCGACGGCTTTCGAGCCAATGATGACACGGTTGACGCCGGCTTCCAAATACGTTTCGATGGCTTCTTCGCTGCGGATGCCGCCGCCCACTTCGACGGGGATGTCGACGGCTTCACAGATGTCGCCGATGATCGAGGCGTTGGTCAAGGTCCCTGAAAAGGCGCCGTCCAAATCGACGACGTGGAGGAACATGGCCCCTTCGTCACACCACTTGACAGCGGCGTCGACAGGGTTCTCGAAATACGTCGTGCTGTCGTCTTTCACGCCTTGGCGCAGGCGGACAGCATGGCCGTTCTGGATATCGATAGCAGGAAATACGATCATAGTCTCACCCTTTCTTCATGACGTAATCAACGACGTTCTGCAAAAGCTGTTCGCCGACGCGGCCGCTCTTTTCCGGATGGAATTGGAAACCCAAAACATTGTCTTTGCCGCAGACAGCCGGAACGGGCTGGCCGTAGTCAGCCGTAGCAATGACATCGGGCGTATCGACAGGCGATTTATGATAGGAATGAACGAAATAGACGTACGGATGGGCCGGCAGGCCTTTCTGGAGCCAGTGTTCCTGGCGGAATTCCAATTCATTCCATCCCATATGGGGCACTTTCAGTTTCGTGTGGAAAGGCACGATGTCACCGGGCAGAAAGCCCAGGCAGTCATACGTACCGCCTTCATAGCTTTTTTCAAAAAGGGCCTGCATGCCCAGGCAGACGCCCATGAAAAATTTTCCGCTTTGGACCTGTTCCTGAAGGAGCGGTATGAGGTCGAATTTCTGTAAATTTCCCATCGCATCGCGAATGGCACCGACGCCGGGCAGTTCGACCATGTCGGCATTGCGGATGACCGCCGGGTCGCGGGTAATGACCGCTTCGACGCCCAGGCGTTTCCAGGCATTGTATACGTTGGCCAGGTTGCCAACTTCATAATCGATAATTGCAATCTTCATCATAACACCCCTTTTGTCGACAAGACACTCGTTTCATCGCCTTCGATACGGACAGCTTCTTTCAAGGCATGGCCCAGTCCTTTGAACACCGATTCGACGATGTGGTGGGCATTTTCACCGTAGAGATTGGTGACGTGCAGATTCATGCGGCCGTGGACGGACAGGGCATAGAGGAATTCCTTGAGCATTTCCGTTTCAAAAGAACCAATGCGTTCAACAGCGAGCTTCACGTCATACACTAAGTAAGGCCGGCCGCTGAGGTCGATGACGATGCGTGTCAACGCTTCATCCATCGGGCAATAGAACATACCATAACGGTTGATGCCCTTTTTATCTCCCAACGCCTTGGTGAGCGCATCGCCAAAGACAATGGCTAAGTCTTCTATGGTATGATGCGTATCGACGTCGAGGTCGCCGTGGACATGAAGGGTAATATCCATGCCGCTGTGGCAGGCCAGGAGGTTCATCATGTGGTCGAAAAAGCCGATGCCCGTCGTGCCGCCGAAGGTACCGGAACCGTCGATGTTGAGGGAGACGGCAATCTGCGTCTCTGCCGTTTCCCGTTCGATCTGGGCACTACGCATATTTCTTCGCCTCCTCGGTCATGACGGCGACGACCTTGCGGACGACATCGTCAGTGGTGATAGTAATGCGCAGGCAGTTCTTGAGGTCTGCTGCCTTGTAGGAGCGGACGCAGATGTCAGCATCGTGCAGGGCTTTGACCATAGCCGGACCGTCGGGGACGCGGACCAGGACAAAGTTCGTCGAGCTGGGATAGACCGTAAGGCCGGGGACCTCCTTCAAGGCGTCCATGAAATACTGACGGGCTGCCAACGTCGGAGGAATGTTGTGGGCCAGGATGTCATTGGCATAGTCCATAGCGGCCAAGGCAGCATTCTGAGACAGGATATTCATATTATAGACGAGCTTGGTCAGGCCCAACGCGTCGATGACTTCCTTCTGGGCTACGCCGTAACCGACACGGCAGCCGGCCAGGCCGAAAGCCTTGGACAAGGTGCGGATGACGATGAGGTTGTCGTACTGCGAGAGTTTGGTAATGATGCTCGGCGCGCCGGCGAATTCCAGGTACGCTTCATCGATGACGACGATATTGTCGGCAGCCTGAACCAGGCGTTCGACGTAATCCAAGGGCAGCAGCTCGCCTGTCGGATTGTTTGGATTGCAGAGGACCGTCACTTTCGGCTGGACTTCCTTCACTTTGGCCAAGAGGCCGTCGCGATTGCGGCGATACCCGTCCAAGTCGGATACGGTGACGACTTTGGCGCCGAGGACTTCGGCGTCGATGCCGTAGATGTCGAAAGTCGGCGTATGGGTCAGGAGGATATCACCGGGATTGAGGAAGGTGTTCATAATGAGGCTGATAATTTCATCGCCGCCATTACCGACGAGGACTTCCTGCGGCTGGCAGCCGACGTATTTAGCCAGAGCGGCCCGCAGTTCTTCGGCAAAGGGGTCGGGATAGTGGTACGACGGTGTCTTGCTCAGGCGTTCCAGGAAATCGGCCTTGACCTTGGGGAAATCAAAGATGTTATACGGACTTTCATTGGCATTGATGACAGTATGCTCTTTGATTTCCGGGACGACATAAGGTTCAAAGGAACGGATTGTATTGCGGAGCCAATTATTATTCATCGATTCTCCTCCTTACTGCCAGGCCGTGTGCCTGCAATCCTTCGACATTGGCGAAGCGCATGACCTTGTCGGCAACGGCGCCGAAGGCTTCCTTATTGTATTCCAAAAGGCTGCTGCGCTTGACGAAATCATAGACGCCGAGAGGCGACGAGAATGCGGCTGTTCCCATGGTCGGAAGGGTATGATTCGGTCCGGCGAAGTAATCCCCCAAAGGTTCCGTCGTATAGGGACCCATGAAGATGGCCCCGGCATTGACGATCTTTTTAGCCCACGTTTCGGCGTCGCTGAAGGCGATTTCCAAGTGTTCCGGTGCGATGAGGTTCATAATATCCACGGCCTGGTCCTTATCCTTGACAATGAAGAACTTAGCGTGCTTTTCAATGGATTCGGCAGCGATGTCCTTGCGCGGCAGTTCTTCCAGCTGGCGCCGGACTTCGGCTTCGACTTCGCTGGCAAAGGCGGCGCTGGGCGTGACCAGGAAGACTGCAGCCCGGCGGTCGTGTTCGGCCTGGGCCAGGAGGTCCGCAGCGACCCATACCGGGTTGGCATCGTGGTCGGCCAGGACGCCGACTTCACTGGGACCGGCAATCATGTCGATGCCGACGGTGCCGAAGACCAGGCGCTTAGCCATGGCCACGTAAGCATTGCCGGGACCGACGATCTTAAAGACTGGCGGAATGCTTTCCGTACCGTAAGCAGCCGCGGCAATGCCCTGGGCACCGCCGACTTTATAGATTTCCGTAGCGCCGGCGACATGAGCTGCGGCCAAGATGTAAGGATTGACCGACCCGTCTTTGGCAGGCGGCGTAAAAACGGCGATGGACGGGACGCCGGCGACGTGAGCCGGAATGGTGTCCATGAGAACCGTCGACGGATAGGCCGCCGTACCGCCGGGGACGTAGACGCCGACGCGCTGGATAGGCGTGAACTTGGCTCCCAGGCGGACGCCGGGACGGAACGTATCGATCCAGGTCTTTTCGACCTGCCGTTCATGATAAGCCCGGATATTGGCAGCTGCTTCTTCCAGGATAGCCATAAAATCGGGACCGACGATGTCGACGGCATGGTCGATTTCTTCCGGCGAAACAAGGAAACTATCGAGGTCGACGCCATCGAAGCGTTTCGTATATTCTCGGACAGCGGCGTCCCCGCGCTGTTCAATATCGGCCAGGATCGCTTCGACAGCCTTGCGGATGTCTTCACTTTCTGCCTGGTCCCGTTTAGTAATGCGGCGAATGTCGCGTAAGGTCAATCCTTCACTGGGTACATCTATCCATTCCACTTTAACTCCCCCTTAGTTATGCCTTCATGCTGTGTTCACGGATGACTTCCATGAGCTGCTGGATTTCGTTATATTTCATCTTAAAAGAAACGGGATTGCAAATCATGCGGGCACTGAAATCCATGAAGTATTTGAGAACTTCCAGGCCGTTGGCCTTCAAGGTGTTGCCCGTTTCGACGATATCGACGATGACATCGGACAAGCCGACAAGCGGCGCCAGTTCGACAGACCCGTTGAGCTTGATGATGTCGACGCTATGATGATTGGCCTCGAAATAGCTGCGGGCAATACGCGGATATTTCGTGCCGATAGTAATGCGCTTGGTCATGTCGACCTTCTTACCGGCGATGCCGGCGACGGCCATGCGGCAGCGTCCAATGCCCAAGTCCATGACTTCGTAGACGTCGGCACCCGGCGCTTCTTCGATGAGGACGTCCTTGCCGACGATACCGACGTCAGCAGCGCCGCGTTCGACGTAGACAGCGACGTCGGGCGACTTGACCAAGGTCACTTTGAGCTGGCCCTTGGCGTCTTCAAAGATGAGCTTGCGGCTTTCTTCGGAATACGTCGGGAAATCATAGCCGCTTTCGGCTAAATACTTCATGACTACTTTATGAATACGGCCCTTGGCCAGTGCAATATGAATCGCCATGTTACAACCTCCCCATGAGTGCTTCCAATTCTTCGGCCGTCATGGCCTTACCGTCCTTATAGTACGAGCCGTTGCGATAGATAGCATGGATACTGTAATCGCCGCTGTCGATGAAGGACGAATCGGGATAGGCGGCGACACGGAAGCCGCGGTTACGCCAGTTCATGAGGTCCCGGACCAGGGTCTGGTCGCCCTGGGTGTAGGATACGGCCATCTGGAAGGACGGTTCCGTATCTTCCAGGAGGCCGGCATCGCTCATGTATTCATACAATAAATTGATGTTCATGCCGAAGCCGCAGGCCGGGCGGTCGACGCCGAACCGCGACGACAGCTGATCGTAACGGCCGCCGTCGATGATGTCGTACAGGGCACCGTCGACGTAGACCTTGAAGACCGTATCCGTATAATAGCCCAGGCGGCTGGCAAAGCCGAAGTCGAGCTGGACCTTATCGGCATAGCCGGCATAGAGGATGTAGTCATAGACCCGTTCCAGCCGCGACAAGGCGTTGAGCATGCCGCTGTTGATGGAATAGTCCCGGGCCTTGCTCAAGGTCTGGGCATAGGGCCCGAAGAGGACCGGCAGGGCTTCCAGGGCCTTGCGGGCATCGGACGAAATCGGCAGGGACGCGATATAGGACTTGCAGGCCACGAGGTTGCGTTCGGCCATATACCCCTTGAGGGTTGCCTTCTGCTCTTCCGAAAGGGGAAGGCCATCGAACAAGGCCTGCGTATAAGCGGCCGTACCGATGTCGATGCGGATGTTTTCGACGCCGACGGCTTTGAGAATCTCTGCTGCCGTGACGATGACTTCACCGTCACATTCGGGGCTGGAGTCGCCCAGGATTTCGATCCCCCCCTGCAGGAAATCCTTGCCATACGTCGAGCGGCCGTAATATTCGCGGAAGACCGTGCTGACGTAGCCGAACTTGAGCAGCTGGTTCGACCGCGGAAATTCCCGGGCCGCTGTTTCGACGATGGGCAGGGTCACATCGGGCCGCAGGACCAGGACCCGTCCGTCCGTATCGATGGTCTTGACCATCTGCTGGCGGAGCTGCGGAAAGAAGTGCTGGTACACATCGTAATCTTCAAAACTCGGCGTTTCAATAATCTTACAGCCGTGGTTCATAATAACGGAAATTATTTTTCCCTGGATCCGGTCATAATTGCGCATTTCATCATGGTGGAGCATCTTCACTCCATCCAAGGTATTGTTGTTCATCCTATGACCTCCCTTTCTTTAGTTCTTTATCTCAGTAAAGTATTAAAATATCGGCTGTTGAATATTGTACCACAAAGTCCTAAAAATAAAAATACCTTTTTCTAACTTTTTACGCTTTTTCACTTTCATCACCAGCACATTTTAATCGCTTCTTTACGGACTTTTCAAATTTAGGCCGGGGAATCATGACCCGGTGGCCGCAGCCAGTGCAGCGGATGACGAAATCGACGCCGATACGCAGCACCTCCCATTCATTGCAGCCGCAGGGATGGGCCTTCTTCATCTGGACGATGTCACCTACATAATAACGGACAAAATCAGCCATCAAAACTCCTCCTTCAAAAGACAATTAGAATTATATATCATTATATAGCCCAAAAGCCCGGTCTGCAAGGGAATGGGCCGCCGCGATTGACCTGCCATAGTGCCTGTGATAAGATAACAAGGAATGAATGAAAGAGGAGGAATTGCTTTGAAATCATCGATGAGCCGGCAGAGCCTGCGCCGGTCCTATCTCATCTGTTACATCATCGGCACGCTCTGTACGATTTTCGCCGTCGCCCTCCTGGGCTGGGTCGCCATCTGTATCGCCCTGGAAAAGGAACCCCTGGCGTCGGTCGCCTTTTTGCCGGACATGCCGGTATTCGCTATCTTCATCGTCATCATCGCCATCGCCGCCCTCAGCGTCGCGGCCTGGCAGCATGGTGCCACGTTCCACCAGCGTTATGAAGCACTCATCGGAAAGGAAGGGCCTGACAGCGTAAAGAATGAGAAAGAATGAATTTATGGACCTCTTGCGCTATTATTTCCGCAAGAGCGATAAAAATGACTTAAAAGGCATCATCGAAGACTGCGAAGAACAGTTCCGCCTCGGTGCCAAAGAAGGCAAATCGGAAGAAGAGATCTGCTGCAAACTGGGGCATCCCAAGAATATTTACCGCTATTACATCGGCGAACCCATCGTGCCCGAAGACAACCCGCGCATGCCCGGCGACGAATACGGCGGCTACGGCGATTTCGGTCCCGGCGTGGAGGACCGCGTTTTCTACGACCAGGATCGCAGCGACGACTACTACCGGCAGCAGCAGCTGGCCCAGCAGCAGCGCCGCTACGACCGGGAACAGGTCATGCGCCAGCGCTATGCCGCAGAAGCCGCTAAGACCGGAAAGGATTTCAACTGGAACGACGGCAGCAGCCAGATGGGCCAAGCGGCCAAAGCCGTCGCCAGCCCCTTCATGGACATCCTCGGCACCTTATTCGGCATCCTCAGCGGCTTCCTCTACCTGGCCCTGGCCATCGTCATCCTGGCAGCCGTCGGCATTTCCTTCATCCCGGCCTATGCCTATACGGACCTCCTGCCCCTGCCGACCCTGTCCCTGGTGACCCGGGTCCTGGCCGTCCTGACGGTCCTCTTCGCCGCGATGACGGCCAGCTCGGCCAGCCAGGCCTGCCACGCCGCAGCCCGCGGAAAGGGGGCGCAGTAAATGAAGCGCGTCCTCATCTGCCTCATCCTGACCCTGGCCTGCGCCTTCGGCAGTTATATGTCCTTCATGAGCAACGACTACGGCCCGTTGAAACACTGGATGGCCTACTATAAAGAATATAAGGAAATCCAGGGAGCCCTGGACAAGGGCAATGCCAGCAAGGCCGAACTCCTGGCCAAACTGAAGGCCATGTACCCGGAAAAGGCCGACCAGATTGAAGCCCAGTTCAAGGCCAAATACGGCAGCCTCAAGGACTCGGCCGAAGATGCCGGCGACACGGTGAAATCCAAGTGGGATGCTTATACCCGTGACGACAGCTCCAGCCGTAAGTCGTCCCAATCCCAGAGCCGCAGCAGCCAGCCGTCCTCTCCCCGAAGCAGCCAGATTCAGAGCAGCCGCAGCAGCCAGAACAGCCATCTGGACAACAACCCTGACAATGAACGCAGCCATCGGACCGATAGCCACGACAACCATACAAGCCGTTAAACTTTTCTACTAACAAATAACAATTATCCGTTGACACCAAGGTTGAAAAGTGCTACAATGAAATCAACCCAAAGAGGTGCTAAAAACTAAATTAAAATATAACTTTTTGTCAAGGAGGAAATGAATTATGGAATTAAAAGGTTCGAAAACAGAAAAAAACTTACAGGCTGCTTTTGCTGGTGAATCCCAGGCCCGTAACAAGTACACCTACTATGCCAGCGTAGCTAAGAAAGCCGGCTACGAACAGATCAAAGCTTTCTTCGAAGAAACGGCCAACAACGAAAAAGAACACGCTAAGATCTGGTTCAAACTCCTCAACGGCGGTGAAATGCCCAACGACATCAATGCACTGAAAGACGCTGCTGCCGGCGAACATTACGAATGGACGGAAATGTACCCGACCTTCGCAAAAGAAGCTCGCGAAGAAGGCTTCGACAAAATCGCCTTCTTATTTGAAAAAGTCGCTGAAATCGAAAAACACCACGAAGAACGCTACCTCGCTCTCCTGGCTAACGTCGAAAAACAGGAAGTCTTCAAGAAATCCGACAAGAAGACCTGGATCTGCCGCAACTGTGGCTTCATCGTAGAAGCTGTCGAAGCTCCGAAAGTCTGCCCGGTCTGTGCACATCCCCAGTCCTTCTTCGAACTCCGCAACGTCAATTACTAAGCAGTGACTCGTGCTCGTAGCTCGTTAGCCAAACGCAAAAAGAGGCTGTCGCCTTGGCGACAGCCTCTTTTGCTATTCTTCTACACGGAAGCGATAGCCGTTTCCCCAAACGGTTTCGATAGCCGTAAATTCCGGCTGGACTTCGTTGAGCTTGTCCCGCAGGCGGTTGACGTGGACCGTCACCGTCGCCAGCTCGCCCAGGGCATCGAGATGCCAGATCATTTCAAAGAGGTACTTCTTGGAGAAGACCTGATTGGGATGGCGGGCCAGGAACAAGAGCAGGTTAAATTCTTTGCCAGTCAGATTGATTTCTGTTTTTCCCCGGAATACCTGGTGGCGCTTGATGAAAATACGCAAGTCGCCGACTTGGATATCCGGCTTGTTGTCATCGGCATCCTGGAGACGTACCCCTAACAGTCTCTGATGGATTTCCAGATGAGCTTTGAGGCGGGCCATCATTTCCGATGGATTGAAAGGCTTGACGATGTAGTCGTCTGCCCCGAGCCCCAAGCCCTTGATCTTATCGTCGTCGCTCCCCCGAGCGGTGATGAAGAGAATGGGGACGTTGCTGATATCCCGCAGTTTGCGGCATAACATGAAGCCATCCGTGTCCGGCAGGCCGATATCCAGCAAGACCGCTTCGATAGTTCCGCTGTCAAAGATCTTCATGCCTTCCTTCCCCGTCATGGCTACGGATACTTCGAAGCCATTGGCCTCGAGAAAGTCCCGTTCGATGGCAGCAATCATGCTGTCATCTTCAATAATCAAAACGTGCGCCATAACTATACCCCCTCGTATCGCTTCTGGTCAGACTATTTCCCCGTCTGCAGTCTCCGGAAGCCGTAATCTAAAATAGTCGGTGCGTCGGTCCAGCGGTTGTCGTCGTTATACAGGACTAAGACCAGCGTATGGCCGTCGCGCGTCGCCGAAGCTACCAGGCAATCGCCGGCAGCGTTGGTGAAGCCCGTCTTCACGCCGTTGGCACCGGGATAACCACTTGTCAGGAAGTGGTTCGTCGTCGTGACGTGTTTCGGTTCCCGACCGTCCAAATATTTTACATCATAGGACTTGAGTCCTACAATATAACGAAATTCAGGGAAGTTCTTCATGCCGTAGGCAGCCATCTTGGCCATATCGATGGCCGTCGTGTGATGGTGGGCTGCCGTCAAACCGTTCGGATTGACGAAATTCGTATGAGTCGCTCCCATTTTGACCGCTTCCTGATTCATCTTTTCGGCATAACCGGCGACAGAACCGCCCAAAGTCTGGGCCACGGCGACGGCGGCATCGTTCCCGGAAACGACCATCATACCCCGCAGGGCTTCGCGGATGGAAATCGGATCGCCCGGCGAAATCCCCAGACAGGAAGGTTCCGTATTGGCTGCTTCCCAGGAAATCTGCAAGGGCTGGTCCAACTTATCCTTATATTGGTCCAAGGCCGTAATGAGGGTAACGATTTTCGTCGTACTCGCCGGGTGGACCCATTTGGTCGGATAGACCTGATATAATACCTTACCTGTATCGACATCGATCATGCAAGCCGATTCGGCAATCGTCGGCGGCATATCGGCCTGAGCCGTCACCGTCATAGACCCGAGCATAAAGCCGACAGCAATGACTGCCGTCAACATAATTCGTTTTAAAACAGAAAACATCCAATGTCTCCTTCCTATCTAACAAAAGTATGAATTGCAAGGGAATACAATCTTACAAAAACCTATTATTTTTATTATATTTTTAATTAAAACATCTGTCAATAAAAAGAGGCCGTCGTCATACGACAGCCTCTACGAGCCACTATTCTTCCGGTTTCACTTCGGCCCGGAAGATTTCGTCACCGATGGTCTTGACCCAGAAACCGATGAGGTTGCCGTAGGTTTCACGGTTCTTATCTTCTTCGGCGGCCTTGATGATGTACGTCGTGAACTGCCGGGCCCAGGAATAGCCGAAACGGTCGAACTGTGCCTTGCGGTTGGCATCGGCGATCTGTTCGATGATGGGCAGGAAAATATCTTTCGTCACTTCTTTCAAGTGTTCCGTAATGGGATAGACATAGGCCATGCCCTTGGCATCTTTCTGCATGAAGACCAGGGCCAGCTTATCCGGATCATGGCTGTCATCGGCATAGTCGATGTGATAAGCTTCCAGAGGCAGGCGGTCCTTATCTTCCTGACTGAGGAGCTGATAGGCGCCGTACTTGATGATTTCGTACAGGCGGTCGTCATAGGAACTTTCCAGTTCGATGATCTTTTCCCGCCATTCGCCCCAAGTCAGGGCGGCCCGGCAGGTGTAGGTCGTGAAGGACGGCGAAGCCAGGGCATCCTGGACTTCCTTCGACGTGACCCGTTCCTTCGGGTCCGGGATGTGCCAGACCAGGAGCTTCTTGTCGCGGTCGATATAAAGGCACTTGCTTTCCATATGGATCTTGGCGTGACAATGAGGGCACGTATAGAAGAATAAGTTTTCGTCGAAATGAACGCGTTCGCTCAATTTCGCATCAGCCGTATCGATGACGTCCCACGTATGGAAAACGCCGTATTCGTGGCAGGCCGGGCACTGGATAGTAACGTCCAGGTCATGGGTTCCGTTTTTCTTTGCCATAAGTTACACTCCTTCCGTACGACTTGCCGGATATAAAGCCATGATTTTCGAGGCGGCCTGTTCGATGTCGACGAGGCTGCGCTTCCTCAATTTCAAGAAAGGATGGACAATGGCTTCGATTTTCTTGACTTCTTCAGACAAGGCAATGGGGTCCGGTGCATCGTCGCAGCTCTGCAGCAAGGCCAGGGCCGGACCGGCTTCTTCCATCATGGCTGCCTGTTCGTTGCCGGCAGCTTCTCCCATATGGCGGAGCCAGAAAAAGACAGCGGCTTTTGTATAGGCTTCCTGTTCTTCCGGGCTCGTGCAGACCATGTCGATGCGATCGAAACCGGCCCCTTCGGTCAAGAGCAGGGGGACAGCAGCGGCCGCAGCCCGCTGCAGGGGATAACGCTTTTCTTCCGTACTCAGCGAGGCAAATGCAAGGTGCTTCAAATGTTTTTCATCGGCCAGATGAAGGGCTTTCTTATAAGCCGACAACAATTCCCCTTCTTCGCCACGCTTGCCGCCGACCCAGTAGGGGCCGACAGCATGGATAATGAAGGAAGCCTTTAATTTATAACCCTTGGTCATGACAGCACTGCCGACGTGGCACATGCCGAGGGTACGGCATGAAGCGGAAAAAGACAGGCCGCCTTTCTGATGAATCTTACTGCTGACGCTATTCGTTGGCAAGAGAGTCGAGCTGGCGGAATAGACGAGGCCGTCAGCCTTCCACTCGGATAAATCACCTAGTAATACACGAAACTGCATCGTAGTCACACCCTTTCAAAATGGTTACTCTGTCCTATTATACCATTACTTGACAAAGGTATTAATAGCTTTCTTGAGATTTTCTACGGCTTCTGCGTCTCCTTCATGGATGGCATCGACGATGCAGTGGTCGATGTGGTCCTTGAGGATGACCCGGCTCACGCCGGCAATGGCCGAGTGGACGGCCGCCAGCTGGACCAGGACGTCGCTGCAGTCGCGGCCGTCTTCGATCATGCGCTTGATGGCTTCGACGTGGCCCGTAATGCGCGACAGCCGGTTGAGGACGCGTTTCGTTTCCGTATGGTGATGGTCATGATGGGTACCGGCGTGTGCCTGAGCAGGCTGTTCTTCTTCATCGTCATAGACGAAATCGGCTTCGTCGGCGGCCTTGACGACCTTGATGAAATAGAACCGGTCCGTATCCATGGCCATGACGATGGAAAAGCCGGCGCTTATCAGCTTCTCTTCCAAAATATCCACCGGCGGCAGCACGGGCGCGCCGCCATGGATGGCGTTGACGGCCTGGCGGGGCAGGTCGTGCATGATGAGTAGCATCCCGCCGGGCACCAGGGCCTCATAGAGGCGGCGGATGACATCGCGGCTGTGTTCCGCAATGTGGGGATAGAAATTGAGACAGCAGACGACATCATAATGTTTCCTAGGAAAAGCATATTTCAGGACATTGCCCGTCGTAAAGGTGACATTGGCCAGGTGAGAAAATTTATCCTTGGCCACGTCGATCATCTGCTGGGAATAGTCGAAGCCTTCCACACTGCCTTCATCTCCAGCCGCTGCGGATAAGTAAGGCAAGAGCACGCCCGTCCCACAGCCCGCATCGAGGATGGCTGAACCGGGCCGGATGGCCGCCAGCTCCATGAAAGACGATAAGACCCGATCGTCCGCCTTGCGGTCGCGGTCCCAATTTTTCGCATAATTTTCAAAAAAGACATGTTCCTTATCCATAGGGATTCCCCTTTTTTCGAGTTTATAGTAAGCAGTGGTTCGTGGCTCGTGGTTCATGGTTCGTAGCTCGTGACTTGTACCCCACGGTTTGTAGGGGCCGTCCCAAAGGGAGGCCGTAAAAAACATTCCCTCAGGCTGACCAACGGTATGGCTGACTGTTCACGGCGGGCCGCCTTGACAGGACGGCCCCTACGGTGCGACATCATGGATGGCGCTGCGGCCTGCGAACGACTACACACGTGGGCCCGCTTCAATGATTTCTTCGGGCATGTCGGGGTACTTGGTCTTGAAGTTTTCATAGAACATGGCGGCGACTTTCTTGGCCATGATGTCGTAGGATTTCTTGTTGTCCCACGTCGCCCGCGGGTTGAGTATCTGGTTGGGGACGCCGGGACAGGTCTGGGGGATGTCGACGTTGAAGCGCAGGTCATGGCGGTAGGGGACGTCGTCGAGATAGCCGTTCAGGGCGGCCGTGATCATGGCCCGCGTGTATTTCAGGTCCATACGGCTGCCGATGCCATAGGGGCCGCCAGTCCAGCCCGTATTGACCAGGTAGACCTTGGTATTGTACTTTTCGATGCGTTCGCCGAGCATACCGGCGTAAATGTCCGGCGCCAAGGGCATGAAGGGTTCGCCGAAGAGGGTCGAGAAGGTCGGAATCGGTTCGGTAATGCCTTGTTCCGTACCGGCGACTTTTGACGTAAAGCCCGTGACGAAGTGGTACATGGCCGCTTCTTTGCTGAGCCGTGAAATGGGCGGCAAGACGCCGAAACTGTCGGCCGTGAGGAAGATGATGACCGTCGGGATGCCGCCTTTGCCGGGCTGGGCGGCGTTGGGAATGTAGTCGATGGGGTAGCCGGCTCGCGTATTTTCCGTTATTTTGCTGTCGAAATAGTTGGGATGGCGCGTGTCTTCATCGAGGACGACGTTTTCGACGAGGGTGCCGGCCTTGATGGCATTATAGATGTACGGTTCCTTTTCCGGATTGAGGTTGATACATTTGGCATAGCAGCCGCCTTCAAAGTTGAAGATGCCCCGTGACGACCAGCCGTGTTCGTCGTCGCCGATGAGCTTGCGGTTCGGATCGGCCGAAAGGGTCGTCTTGCCTGTGCCCGACAGGCCGAAGAAGATAGCCGTTTCCTTAGTGACCGGATCCATGTTGGCCGAGCAGTGCATGGGCAGAACGCCTTCGTTAGGCAGAAAGTAATTCATGACAGAGAAGACACTCTTCTTGATTTCTCCGGCATAGCGCGTGCCGGCGATGAGGACGGTCCGCGATTCGTAGTCGACGAGGATGGCCGCCTGCGAGTGCGTGCCGTCGACCTGGGGGTTACACTGGAAGCCCGGGGCGACGAGGATGGTGAAATCCGGTTCGCCGTACTGGGCCAGCTCTTCCGCTGTCGGCCGGATGAGGAGGTTGCGGATGAAGAGACATTCGCTGGCCAGTTCATTGACGACGCGGAATTTCTTGCGGCACTGCTCGTCGGCACCGGCAAAGCCGTCGAAGAGGTACAGGGGCCGGTTTTGGAAATAAGCCAGCATCTTGCTCTTGAGGGCATTGAATTTTTCTTTGGAAATGGGCCGGTTGATATTGTTCCAGGCGATGTAATCGTGGATAGACGGCGTGTCGACGATGAATTTATCATCCGGTGCCCGGCCGGTATACTTGCCAGTGCGTACGACTAGGGCCCCTGTATCACTGAGGACGCCTTCATGATTCAACAGAGCTTGCTCCGTTAGCCAGGCCGGTGACATATTGCGGTATACTACTTCTGGATTTATCACTCCGATGCGGTCTAAGCCATAAGTATGTTGCATATCGATCACTCCTTTGAGATTCTCAGTTCGTAGGGGCCGCTCCGAAACGGGCGGCCCGACTTAACAACTATCTATTTTAAACTGCAAACTATATATATACTAAAGTATGTATATATATATATAGCTTTTCCGGATATCTTGCCGTTCCTTCCATATTATGCTATAATTATACTATAGTATAATTATAGCATAATATGGAAGGGGTGAAAATCATGTATCCTGTCCAAATGATGATTTCTTACTTTACAACTAGTTTTACGGCCATCATGCATATCGGCAGAGAGGTGACGGCTAAACAATATACAGGGGGGGATTTACAAGATAGTAAAGGCACATATATAAAAAAACAGGCCCAGGAATGGGTGCGTCTTGTTTCATATAGATATAAAGAAGGACAGTGTAGGCATATACTGTCCTTTTTGGCATGTTTGCATTCGTTTGTTATTTCCAATTATTGGTTACCACCTGTCTGCCATTCAGTATGGAATGACAGGAGCATGACCATGTTCGTATGAAATGTGCTGTTTGCGGCAAAGAATTTACCCCCGACCCGTATTATCCAGCGATACTGCGGATATACCTGCAGGAGGTATGCCAATCACCATGGAATCAATGACAATCGTGTCGAAGGGCCTCTTTATGCTTCCGTTATACGGGAATTTACGTGTCTGCGGTGTGGTAAACACGTGCGGGTAACAGATGGCAGAGACTGCCGTACTAAATTCTGTTCACAGCATTGTGAAAAATTATATTGGAAATATTCCAAAAAAGTATCTTCGGTAGCAATGCATCGAGAATTTACCTGCCGGGAATGCGGGAAAATCGTCATCGTTACGACCCCCAAAGACCGGCGCCGGGCTTTTTGCTGTGATGATTGTCGGAAACATTGGTTAAACAGAAGTCGTAAGGTTTCGTATAACCGAAAATAGTGTGAGAAACGAATACATACTGAAAGGAGATTATCTATATGAATAAAATATACAAAGTAATCTGGAATGAAGCACGCAACGCATACGTTGTTGTTTCGGAAATCGCGAAAAATCATGGCAGTAAAAGCTGCTCTACTAAAAAACTGTTGGCAATGCTGATTGCTACAGGTGTAATGACCTGTGCAAGCGTAGCACCGGCAATGGCGGCTAATTTGGCGCCGACCGAAACTAAGATTGAGATTGGCGAAGATGCAAGTGCTAGCGGTGAAGGCAGTGTTGCAATTGGGCAAAAAGCTGTTGCAAGCAACTTAGTTGCTATTGCTATTGGCCGTGATGCTGTTGCAAGCGGAGTAGACTCTATTGCAATCGGTAGCGATACTAAAGCAACCCAAACTTACAGTGTTGCCGTAGGTAATGATATCGGTTTTACAGCTTATGCCGGTACTGCTGTAGGTCAGCAAGCTTATGCAAGTGGTAAGAATGCAACTGCTATCGGTACTATGACTAATGTTAATGATGATAATAAATGGACTGAAGCAAATCCAGGTCAATGGAGAAACGCTGGTGAGCAGTCTACTGCTATCGGCGCATATGCAGGTTCTTGGGAAGTTGCTTCTACAGCTGTAGGCGGCTTCTCTAAAGCAGAAGGCAAACTGGCAACAGCTATTGGTTATAATAGCCAGGCAAATGTTGATTATGGTACAGCTTTAGGTGATTATTCTGAAGTAAAAGCAGGTTGGGGTGTTGCAATTGGTGCCTCCTCTTTTGCTGATAGAGAATCCCATGTTGTTGGCTTGTATGCTCCTGATGAAGATAAAGACAGCCTTACTTGGAAAGCCAACGCTGGTGCTGTATCTGTAGGCAGTTCTGTAGAGGGTCAAGAAATTACTCGTCAAATTACTAACGTAGCAGCTGGTTCTGCTGATACTGACGCTGTTAACGTAGCACAGCTGAACGCTGTAAAAGCTGCGGCAGGTAAGAAAGTTTCCTTGGTTGACGGTGAAAATACAAAGGCTACATTAGTTAAGGATGACGCTACAGGCACACAGTATAAGGTAGATGTTGACCTTTCCAAATACGCTAAAACCGAAGACGTAGCGGTTGTTTATGACAAGAATAAAACCTCCTTACGCAGCACTAATGCTAGTGTAGCAGAGAACGCTATCGCACTTGGTAAAGGTGCATCTGCAGTTAAAAATTCTATTGCTATCGGTAATGGTGCTTATACACAGGATGGCACTTTGACAAAAGGACAGAGTGTTGCTTTAGGTAACGGTGCAGTAACCGGTGCTAAGAGTACTTCTATTGGTTCTAATGCTGTTGGTGGTCGTGAAGGTACCATTACTATCGGTGCTAATGCTAACAACGGCTCTTTATATGCTACTATTATTGGTACAGATAGCAAAGTTAATTATATGACTAGAAACTCCGGTGCTGCAGCAACTATTGTTGGTGCTAAGAGTGAAATCAAAAATGATAATAAGTCTTATTCCGGCGTAGCAAATGGTATTTTTGGTTCTGCAAATACAATCGAAAACTCTAACGGTGTTACTATTCAGGGTTCCGGTAATACAGTAACTAACGCTTATAAAAATATGTCTGGTTGGGACTTCGATCTTGGTGGTGTTTATGTAAAAAAAGATGCCGGTGCTGTTGGCGTTATTGGTGGCATGAATACAGTATCTAACCAGATTTATACTAATGTTATCGGCTTTGGCAATACTGTTGCGGGTGATACTGATAACATCAGCCATGATGTGTTCGTAGCTGGTTCACGTAATAATTTAAGTAAAGTTTCCGATTCTATTGTAATGGGCAACGATAATGAAATTAGTGACAGAAGTAATGTTATTTCCTTAGGTCATGAAAATAATATTACGGCTAACAATGCAGTTGCTATTGGCAATGGTGCAGGCGTAAGCGTAGAAGGCGGCGTTGCTCTGGGCGTTGGCAGCGTAGCAACAGCTGCAGGCGCGCTTGGCTATGGTGCTGCTGAAGGAGAAACCGGTATTGCTTGGAAGGCAACTAATGGTGCTGTTTCTGTAGGCAGTTCTGTAGAGGGTAAAAAAATTACTCGTCAGATTACCAATGTAGCAGCAGGTACTGCTGATACCGACGCTGTTAACGTTGCACAGCTGAAAACTGCTAAGACAGAGGTAAAAGCAGGTACTAATATCACATCTGTAGATAAAACTACAGGAGCAAATGGACAAGACATTTACACCATAAATGCAAAAGACACCACTTATGCAGCAGGCAATGGCATTGCAATTAACGGTGAGAACAATGCAATTTCTGTTAAACTTAAAAAAGGTGAAGATAACCTTGAGGTTACTGAAGCTGGTCTGGCATTGAAGAAGGATCTGACTGTAGACAGCGTAAAAGCAGGAGAGTTCTATATGTCTAATGCTGGTATTGGTTATGGCGATGAGGCATACATCACCAGCAGCGGTCTGAATGCAAACAGCCAGAAGATTACCGGCGTAGCAGCAGGTACAATTTCCAAAGATTCCACCGACGCAGTAAACGGCAGCCAGCTGTATGCTGTAAAAGAAACTGCCAATAAAGGATGGAATCTTACAACAGCTCATGGTGAAACGACAACTGTTAAACCAGGTGCTACCGTTGATTTTAGTCCGGAAGATACTAATTTGACAGTTACTAATGAAGGTACTAATGTAAAAATTGGCTTAAATCAAGACTTACATTTAACTAGTGCAACTTTTGGAGATACCACTATCAATGCCAATGGCCTTACGATAGGACACGGTACAGCTGGATTGGAATTTAGCCAAAACAGAGTCAGTGTTGGCGGACAGCAAATTCATGATGTTGCAGACGGCAAAGATAATACAGATGCCGTCAACGTAGGACAGTTGAAACAGGTAGCTGATGCAGCCACAAGTAATGACAAACGTCTGGTTCAGAATCCTAATGACAGTGATGGCAGTTATCAAGTAAAAGAAAATGGCGATGTCACGTTACGTGTAGAAGATTCTAATAAAAATGGTTACAATGTAACCATTAAAGATGTTGCTTCTAAGGCTGAATTAGATAAAGTGAAAACTGATGTGGGCAATGTTGATGGATTCCATGATGAGATAAAGAATAAAGATACAAATGGAAAACCAACTCATACGTCTGTTGTAGATGCAGTCAATAATTTGGATACCAAAGTCAACACGATTCAGTCTGATGTTACTAAAGCAACGGAAGAAGCCAAGAAACATAGCAGTGTCAGCACTGGTAATGGCTTGGATTTAGACGTTACAGATAACAATGGGCAGAAAGATTATAAAGTTTCTTTAAAAGATGATTTTACGCTTGGCGGCAAAGATGGACACACTGGCAGTATTGAATTTAAAGGGTCGGAAGGCAATATTACTGCTTCTGGTACACTGACAGCAAATGCCGTCAGTGTTGGCAATACTTCCATTAGCGATACAGGATTACAGATAGGTAATAAGACATCTTTGACGGAAGATGCGCTGACGATTGGCGGTAATACATATATTACAGATAAAGGTATTGATGCTAATCAGCAAAAAATAAGCAACGTAGCAGATGGAGATATTTCTAAAGATTCCAAAGATGCTGTAAATGGAAGTCAGTTATATGCCACAAATGAAGCAATAGCTAATAACTACAACAATATCACGAATTTGAACGGAAGAATTAGCAACCTCGACAACCGTGTCAACAAAGTCGGTGCCGGTGCTGCGGCTTTGGCAGCATTACATCCATTGGATTTTGATCCGGATGCGAAGTGGGACTTTGCGGCAGGCTATGGCAACTACCGCGGCGCCAATGCAGCTGCTGTTGGGGCATACTATCGTCCGAATGAAGACACGATGTTCTCTGTAGGCGGTACCTTTGGTAATGGCGAAAACATGGTTAATGCCGGCGTAAGCTTCAAACTAGGTTCCGGAAGCAGTCATGTATCGACTTCTCGTGTAGCGATGGCGAAGGAAATTAAAGAACTGCGCGGTGAATTGGAAGCTATGAAGTCAGCCATGCTCGATGCCAATGCAGGTAAGAAGATAGATACATCCAAACTGCAGCTCTTCCCGGATGTACCGCAGAATCACTGGGCTTACGAATACGTAGCACAGCTGGCCGGCAACGGCATGATCGAAGGCTATCCGGATGGCAACTTTGCCGGAGACCGCCCGATGACGCGGTATGAATTTGCAGCTATCTTGTATCGTGCCATGACAAAAGGCGCTGTCTTGTCCGACAAGATTCTCAGCGAATTCTCGCATGAATTAGAATACTTCACTGTCGATACGATAGCAAAAGACAAAGCAGGCAATCCGACGATTCAGCGTGTTCGCACAGTCAAAGAAAACAAAAATAAATAAGCTCAACGAACCATTGAATAACGGATAGGAAAAAGAACGATGCAAAGAGAAAAATTTTCTCGATGCATCGTTCTTTTTTTGTTGGTTGCTTGTTGCCTGATTCTAATCTTTGATACATATGATATAATACCAGGAGAAATGCGAATTAACATGGAAGTGTAAGTGATGAGGTATTCTATAGATTTACTTGTTTTTTTATCATACTAACATGCTAAATATAGTATAATACAATCTGGTACACTATTTCAAATTGCATACTGGATACACGATAAAGGTCAAATTCTTAAAAAATACTTGACTATTTGACTTTTTGCTGTATGATATTGGTGTAAGGGTACCTGAAGGTATCCGCCACTACGGCAGAATCGTACAAAGGAGTGTTTGAATATGGCGAAAGAAACCCATGAATTTCAAGCTGAAACGAAACAATTACTGGACTTGATGGTCCATTCTATTTATACGAATCACGAAATCTTCCTTCGTGAATTGATTTCCAATGCATCCGATGCTATCGACAAGCTGCATTACCAGTCGTTGACTAACGGCGACCTCCTCGAAGGCGACACGGCCTTTGAAATCCATTTGACGCCTGATGCCGATGCCCATACGCTGACTATCTCCGATAACGGCCTGGGCATGAACAAACAGGATTTGATGGAAAACCTGGGCACCATCGCCCAGTCCGGCACCAAGGCTTTCCTGGAAAAACTGAAGGAATCCCAGGATGCAGACAGCACGGACAAGGACCTCATCGGCCAGTTCGGCGTCGGCTTCTATTCGGCCTTCATGGTCGCCGATAAAGTCACCGTCGTCACCCGCAAGGCTGGCGAAGAACAGGCTTATAAATGGGAATCCACAGGCGATGGTGAATACAGCCTGGAAGAATGTCAGAAACCGAAACACGGCACGACGATCATCCTCAGCCTGGGCAAGGACTTCTACGGTGATGACAGCGAAGAAAACTACACCGATAAGATGACCCTCCAGAGCCTGGTCAAGAAGTATTCCGACTATATCCGTTACCCGATTACCATGGATTTCACGGCCAAGGAAAAACCGAAGGATGCCGATGGCAAGGTCATCGAAGACGCACCGGAAGAAGAACACACGGAAACGCGGACGCTGAACTCCATGCAGCCCTTGTGGACGCGCAACAAATCGGACATCAAGCCGGAAGAATATAAGGAATTTTTCCAGCACCAGTTCTATGAATGGGAAGAACCGATGGAAATTTTCCACAACCGCGTCGAAGGGGCTGTCGATTACACGGCGCTCCTGTTCATTCCAGGCAAGGCTCCGTTCAACCTCTACTATGCTGATTATGAACCGGGTATCCAGCTCTATTCGCGCCACGTCTTCATCATGGATAAATGTAAAGACCTCCTGCCGGATTACCTGCGCTTTGTCAAGGGCCTCGTCGATTCGCCGGACCTGTCCTTGAACATTTCCCGTGAACTCTTGCAGAAGAGCCGCGAACTGAGCCTCATCGGCCGCAACCTGGAAAAGACCATCCTCAAGACGTTGAAGCGGAATCTGGAAAAAGACCGTGAAAAATATGAAACGTTCTGGGCTGAATACGGCAAATCCCTGAAAATCGGCGTCTACAGCGGCATGATGACCGGTGAAAACAACGTCGAAAAATTGAAGGACCTGCTGCTCTTCATGTCGTCGAAAGATGGCAAACTCTGCACCATCAAGGAATACGTCGACCGCATGAAAGACGGCCAGCAGAAAATCTACTACGCCACGGGCAAGGACAAAGAAGCCATCGAAGGCCTGCCGCAGATGGAAATGCTCCGCGACCGCGGCATCGAAGTCCTCTACATGACTGACCCGGTCGATGAATTTGCCGTCGAAGCTATCGGCGAATACGATGGCCACCGCTTCCACTCCATCAGCCGCGGAGATCTGGACCTGGAAGACGACGCCTTCAAGGAAGAAAAGAAGAAGAACGAAGAATTGGCCAAGGATAACGAAGGTCTCTTGAAGGATATGAAAGATTTCCTAGGCGATAAAGTCGCCGATGTCCGCTTGTCCAACCGCTTGAAGAGCGGTGCTGTCTGCCTCGTCGCCGACGCTGCCGGCCCGTCCCTGGCTATGGAACAGGCCTTTGCCGCTGCCAACAACCCCATGCTCAAGGCCCGCCGCATCCTGGAAATCAACCCGCAGCATGAACTGTTCGGCAAACTGACTGCCGTCCACGACCAGGGTAAAGACAGCCAGTCCTTCAAGGACTACTGCAACCTCCTCTACGATCAGGCACTGCTCCTGGAAGGCATCATGCCTGACGACCCCGTGGCTTTCGCCAATAAAGTAGCCAGCCTGATGGCAAAATAAAATTCCATACAAAAAAAGCCCCTCCCGGTGTGTGACCGGAAGGGACGTTCCTCCAGCAAAAGGGCTTGTCGCATATGCGACAAGCCCTTTTGCCGTAGGGGCCGTCCTGTTGTCAAGAATAACATCGTTTACATTTTGTGCAAGGACATCCTTTACACTTTAT
>ENA-ORSS01000999-ORSS01000999.1-human-gut-metagenome-genome-assembly--contig:-NODE-999-length-31408-cov-7.075750_pt1 | contig 31408 bp, 29 predicted proteins | sample MGYA00241899_ERZ509162 | MGnify/ENA primary metagenome ERZ509162 (study PRJEB26280, sample SAMEA2338641) | human gut metagenome | biome: human gut; feature: human-associated habitat; material: faeces... | reverse complement strand
TCATTCCTCATTCTTCATTCCTCATTCTTCATTCTTCATTCCTCATTCTTCATTCTTCATTTTCACCACCTGCCCGCACCGCTCCGCCACTGCCGCATGATGCGTTACAAAAATAAAGGTCCGGTCCGTATAATCCCGTTCCAGGTTCTCCATCAATATCCGTTCCGTCTCCTCATCCAGCGCCGATGTCGCTTCGTCCAGCAACAATATCGGACTGTTGCGCAACAAAGCGCGGGCAATGGCAATTCGCTGCGCCTGCCCTTCACTCAGTCCGCTGCCCTGTTCCCCGATAAACGAATCCAGCCCGTTGGGCAACGCATACACAAAATCCGCTACAGCTGTCCGCAAAGCCCTGCACATTTCTTCCCCCGTCGCTTCCGGATTTCCCATCCGCAAGTTCTCACGAATCGTCCCGCTGAACAACGTGTTCCCTTGAGGCACATACGTAAAGTTACACCGCGTACGCGCCGACACCTCCACCGTCTCCTTTCCCGTTCTCAGCCGGATAGCTCCCGCCTGCGGTTTGTCGAACGCCAGCAACAGTCGCACCAGTGTTGTCTTGCCTGTTCCGGTCTCGCCCATCCCCGCCGTACGGCTCCCGGCCGGGAAACGGCACGAAAAGTTGCGGAACACCGGTCGGTCCCCCGGAGCATACGCAAAGTCTATCCCTTCCACGTCCACATCCGGCGTCTCTGCCAGCCGCAAAGAACTTCCCGCTTCCTCTTCCGGCAAACTCTCCAGCTCCCTCAACCGGCGAACCGATGCCATCCCCTCCACCAGCGAAGGAATCAGCCGAGCCATGTCCCATACAGGCTGCTGTATCTTCCCCACCAGTTGCAGAAAAGCCGCCATCGTACCGAATGTGATGCTGCCGTCACTCAGTCCCCATACTCCCCAACAGAATGCCACCAGATAGCCGCCCGAGAAAGCCCCCGACACACAGGCACGAGTCCATATCGAGAAACGGGTACGCTTCAGCAGGCGCATCCGCAAACTCTCCTGTTCCCCCTCCAGCCTATGAAGCCGTTTCCTGCCTATTTCCAAAGCCCGTACCACATTCCGCTGCTGCAGACTTTCCTGAATCACCGCCTGTATCCGGCTGTCCGTCCTCCTGATCCGGCTTGCATAGCCATACATACGCTTCATGTACAGCCGGCTTCCCAGCAGGAAAAAGGGCAGAATCCCTACCACCAGCCAGACCAGCCGCGCATCCAGCCAGTAAAAGAAAGCAAAAGCCGCCAGCAGCTGTATGCCCAGAATCACAAAGGCCGGCAAAGTCATCGTCAGCAGACTGGTCAGAGTTGCCGTATCTCCTGCCACCCTGTTCATCACGTCTCCGGTATGGAAACGTTCCAGTTCCTTCCAGCGGCTCCGCAACAGGTGACCGAAAATCCGGTATCTCAATCCGTTTCCCGTCCCGACCTGTGCCCGCACAGCCACCCAGTTGTCCCATGCATTGCACGCCAGTTGCAGCAGCATGTTCACGACCAACACACCAGCCCAAAGCGGAAGTTCCTCTGCCCTCCCCTCCGTAGCCGCGTCAATAGCCTGTTTGGAAAAATAGATAAACAGCAGCGAAAGCCCCACCGACAGCACCCCTGTCAGGCAGCTCAGCCCTACACTCCTGCCATGCCCGCCCAGTGCCTGCCTCAAATAAGCCAACATACCGTGAACCTTCTGCCGGTAACGCCTGCCAGCCAACACCTTCATCCAGACGGCCGAATAGCAGCGCCAAACCTTTCCGTCCACTTCATACGTCTGCCCTTTGCGTTCCATGGCAACCGCCTTTCCCAACACCTCCTGCAGTCCGGTCTCTTCCGTTGTCTCATTGGCATCTCCCTGCAACAGCAAACGGGTTCCCCGCCGTTCTACAACCCGGTGAAGCACGGTACTTCCGCCGTCGTTCACGCCAGCCAGCACCACGTCTCCCGGCGACAGTTCTTCAGCCCGGCAGCCACACAGCGTAACCTTGTCCCGTCCGTCCGTCAAAAACGGTTTCATACTGTTTCCTTTCACCGGTATGGTCACCGTTTTTCCTTCCCGCAACCATCCGGCAATCTCTGCCATCAAAATTTCATTATCAAAAAACTTTTTCATCCTCTTTTTGCAAAACGAAAACAAGCCATGCCGCTAAAAAGCGACATGGCTTGACAAACAAAACAAACAATCACTTATCTCGATAGATAAGTAACGCCTGCCCCGGCTTCGCTAAGCTCAAAGCAGGCTCCCGAATCACCTCACGGTGACTTTTTTTAGTTAAGAAGTTAAAGAAGTTAAGAAGTTAGAGAAGTTAAAGTCGATAGTTTTGCAATGGCAAATGATCAGAGGTTGAGAGTTTAGTGTTGAGAGTACTCTATCTATTGGCTTAACTTCTCTAACTTCTTTAACTTCTTAACTTCCTAAAGAATATCAAAAACATTAGTCAATTGCATAGAATATCCTTACCTTTACACTACGCTTTACCTTGGCGTTCAATCCCTGAACACTTTCATCGTTCAGTTCCACAACCGGGTTCACCAGCGCATTTACCAGGAAGGCATTTCCAGGCACATTCTTGAATTTCGGATTTGTCTTCAACCAGTTCACTACCGTAAAGGCACGGTTGTAAGCCAGTTTCTTATTACGTTCCAGACCAATCTCCTCAGCATTTTCGCCAATGTAGTTGTCCTGGCTGGTTGCCAGACCTTCAGCCACCACATACAGCAGACGTCCCTTTTCAAAAATCTCGTTCAGTCTGCCCACCGTAGCCGAGTCACTGGCCAGTGCCACATTTCCTTTGTTATTCTCTACAGCCGCATATATATCCGCAAAGCTGACCAGCTTCGAGTCGGCTCCGGGGCGCATGTTCTGTTCTACAATGCCCAGTCCGCTGTGTGCGTTCAGTCCGAACGACTGTCCCTCTTTATAGTTATCTTCACTGATCAGTTTCTGCATGGCAGTTTCCGTATCAACACGATAGTGCCATATATTTCCCTGACAGTACATCGGTGCATAGTAGTAACCGGTCTGTTCCTTAAAACGGTTCATGCTTTCAGCGTCCATACTCAGTGAGATCGGCGACAGCGACATTTCATATCCGCGCGTCACCCCTGCAATCTCCGGTGCTTCCCCTGCTTTCTGGGTCGGTATGTCCGAAGTCTTCAGCCCCGACAGACTGGCTCCCGATGCCAGACGCTGAGCCACTGCATCCGTATTGTCAAACTTGGTCTGGGTAAAGATACCCGAAGCCAGGTAATCGATGGCGTTCACCGGCGCATCCACCATGGTCGGCGCATCGTTACGTCCTGAATAGTTGTTCGGGAAGAACACATAGAATTCCAGTACTCCGTATTCCGGACACTCGTTGACGATGGTAGCCGGTGCAGCTATCACGTTGTTGATGTATACAGGGTTCTCACACGGCAGACATCTGTCCCAATGGCGTTTTTTAAAGTAATAAGTAAAGCCCACTGCCACTCCGTGATTCGCATCCCACGGAGTATACTGTCCCCCGATTTTTCCGTCAAAGTTAGTCTGATAAAGAATGCTGTGCAGTTTGAAGTCCAGTGACCAGTCTTTTTTCTTACTGAAGAAACGGCTGTATTGCAGCTCAAAGTGTCCGGACCATTCATTGCGTCGTGCAGGTGTATTAAAATGATGCACACCTCCGATACCTACCGTAAAAATGAATTGATTCTTCAACCGTTCGGAATTCTTTCCTTCATATCCATAAATCAGTCTTGACAAGTTGAACATCGCCTGTGCGCTGATGTCCCACCAGTCTGTTCTGGCACGCCAGTGCAGCGTCCCGTTTTCTTCAAACGGTTCACCATAAGCAAATACACTTTCAAAGTCACTGTGCCCCTGTGAACGCCCTACTCCAAATTGTACCCTGGCACCGATACCGGGCGTAAACCACTTACCCAAGCCCATATAGAAGTCAGGCGAATAGTGCTCACCCATTTTGCTCACCCCGTGACATCCATCTCCGGCAAACATGTGTCCACCCACGGCTCCCATAATAAACCAGTTGTCCCAAAATCGGTTTGTTACAACTCGATAGTGATCATCCGTCGGTTGCGGAGTCTGATTGACTTCACATACCGTTGTGTCACTGCTGACGATCTCTTGCGCCGATGCACTGCCCCATCCTACGGACAGCAACATCAGCATGCTCCATACAAATTTTCTCATTTCTGTTGTTTATAATTAATGTTCAAAAAAATATTTTCAAATAAAAGTGTTTTCACCACAGAGGACACAGAGGCCCCACAGAGGTTATATTTCAATGTTAACCACGGATTACAACACAGATTAAATTCAAGATGCAGCGTGGGGAGGGTAAGTATCTGAGACTCCCCTCCTTCCAGAAGGAGGGGAGCCAGATAACATAACTAAGTTTCAGCACATCCTCATCTACAGATTAGTACAATGATTCAATCCGAAATAATCTGAGATATCTGTGGTAAAACATCTCCCCTTTCAACTCACTAACTCACTAACTCTCCAACTCATCAACTCATCAACTCACCAACTAACCCAATCAATACGCCTTCGCATCCGTAAAGAAACAACTCTCTACTGTTTTCCAAATGATGTACAAATCCAGCGTAAATTTCCAGTTCTTGATATACCAGATGTCATACTTCACCCGGTTTTTCATATCGGCCAGCCTGGGTGTTTCTCCCCGGAAACCGTTTACCTGGCTCCAGCCCGTAATGCCCGGTTTTATGCAGTGCCGCACCATGTATTCATCTATCTGCCTCGAATATTCCTCCGTATGCTTCACCATGTGTGGCCGTGGCCCTACAATGCTCATGTCTCCCATCAGTACATTCAGAAATTGCGGCATCTCGTCCAGATTGGTTTTCCGCATAATGTGTCCCCATTTCGTAATCCGCGCATCCGTTCGGGTAGCCTGCCGGGTATCCGCATCGGCACTGGCCCTCATCGTACGAAACTTTATACATCGGAATGTCCTTCCTCTCCATCCCGTCCGTTTCTGTACAAAGAAGAGTCTTCCAGGCATCGTCGACTCCGTCATAATGGCAACAATTATGACCAACACCGGAAACAAAGTACAAAGGAACACCAGCGAACAGACAAAATCGAACGCCCGTTTCAGCAACCGGTTTCCGAGACAGTCCAATGGTGATCCACAAGAAAAATAGTCTACCGTTTTTCCCATACGTTCTACATACATATTAATTGATTTAATAGATAATTGAGAATGGAGAATGGAGAATGGAGAATGAGTCGTAGAAATTCTTCATTAGCCTCGCTCAAAAAATCTTTTGATTTTTCACATAGAAGTATAGTCCTCATTCTTCATTTTTTTGTTCTTCATTCCTGAAGTGGTATCTGACTCCCCTCCTTCTGGAAGGTTGTTAGGTTTCAATTCGCACTTACGAAACTTAAAAATCCAATCTGTGAAAATCCGTGTCATCCGTGCCTGAAAATCCGCTTTCCCACCTTGTACGCCAGAAAGCTCATCACTTCACCGGGCATAATACCCAGCTGCGTCCACCCGCGCCGTACCCAGAACCAGGCATTTCCCACAATGCGGCCTATCCTGAAACGCATATTCCGGGCTTTCTCCTCCCGTTCCATTTTCAGGCGATAGCCATCTCTCAGCACGACGTTCCTAAACAGCTCAGCTCCTTTTCCCCGTCTGACCGGTTTCAAGGGATAAGCCTCTGTTCCTCCTATATAATTCTCGATAAATCCAAACAGAATCCGGCCGAATCTTTCCACATGCAGCCGTTTCAGCAAAATCGCTACTTTCTTCCCGTCCAGTTCGGCATGCCGCAACATCACCGCCACATCGCATACCTGTTTCAGCCCGATGCCGTAAGTCAGAAAATGCCTGCGTATGTGCAGCATCAGGCAGACCAGATACAGTTCCCGGTCCGTTTCGTCTGCTTCTTTGCACAAACGTTGCAGGCGGACATTCACCACCGGGTTGTATACATACTCCCACCGGGCATGCAGTTCTACCGGTACCCGTTCATTCTCCTGCACCACGATATCTCCGTTTTCATCCCGAAATGCAATACCGGCTTCCGCCAACATAGGTTTCAGCCGACTCCAGCCCTCCTTCAATACCACATCCACATCCCCCGGACTGCGATGTAACGGCTGCTGATACCACAAAGCCACCGATGTCCCCTTGAACACAAAAGCAGGCATGCCGGCTTTCTCCAGTCTTTCCAGCCACTGCTGTCCACAACGCTCTGCAATCCTGTTCATCTGTTCCAGATAAAGCAGATGAAACAGCCACTGTTCCCACACATTTCTAGCCGGGCGCATGGCCGTCCGGCCCACGCCGTCTATCAGCCATCCGGTCACTGCCTGCTCGTGTGCCATCGCAAACAGCCTTTCCCAATCCTCCGGCCCGATAGCCTTACTACCCTTATATTCTTCTTTCGTTTCCCACAATCCTCTACGCAGGAAATAAAAGAAAAGAGTTTCCATACTTAAGTTTCGGATTTAATATTTTTCTGGTAATTAAGAAGTTAAGAAGTTAAGGAGTTAAGCCGATACCTTTTATGAATGGTAAATGGTGAATGGTAAATGGTAAATGGTGAATGGTAAATGGTAAATGGTGAATGGTGAATAAATTCTTCATTAGCTTCGCTCAAAACCTCTTTTAATATTTACACTAAGGAATAGTCATCATTCATCATTCTTCATTCATCATTCTTCATTTATCTTGTTCTTCATTTTCTTGTCTATTGGCTTTTAACTTCTAAGCCCACCTTGGTGGGCGATAACTTCTTTTAACTTCTTTAACTCCTGTAAGTTTCGCACTTGCGAAACTTGAGTAGACTTATTTATTCTGCGTAAATCTGTGTTTATCTGTGTTTTTTCACCACAGATTACCCAAATGGACAAACTGCGGCACCTTCCATGCCATCTTTTGCAGTTTCGTCCATACAGCAGGCATTCCATGACTCCGGTACATCCGCACATCCTCCTCCCACATCTGTTTCCTCCGCTTGCTGTCCGTGCTCAGTCCTCCCATCCGCATCCTTACAATATATTCGTTCAGGTATTCCACTTTCAGATCCGCTTCATACAGATAGCGGAACAGCAGATCCGAATCCGCTGCAATCCGGTAACTTTCGTCATACAGCCCCAACCGGTCCATACAAGCCTTGCGGATGTAGCAGGTAGGATGCAGCGGCAACCATCCGTGCCGCACTTTCCATTTACTGTAGCTTCCCCCTATCCAGTTGCGCACCACCCGGTTCGTGTCGTCTGCATCAACAAACAACCCGTTTCCATACACAAAGTCCGCATCGGTTTCCGCAAACCGTTTTACAATCCGGCTGATGATGTCCGTAGCATAAAGAAAATCATCCGAATGCAGCAGCCCCACGATATCGCCCGTCGCCACCCGTATTCCTTTATTGATACCCTCGTACATCCCGCTGTCAGGCTCCGAGATAATCCGGGCAATGCGATCGCTGTACTGTTCAATTACCTGTAACGAACGGTCCCCGCTGGCTCCATCCACCACAATGTATTCAATGTCCGGATAATCCTGTGCCAGTACGCTTTCAATGGCATGTGCGATGGTCGCTTCCCGATTGAAGCAGGAAGTGATAATAGAAACTTTCATAAATTCAAATAATTCTCCTTCAAATACGTCTTGATTTTTTCTGCGTCGTGGCCGAAATGTTTCTTGATTTCATACACTTTTGCATCGGCCAATGTCCGATACCACCACCCTTGCAGAAAATGCCACAAGAACCCCTCTTTACCGTCCAGAAAACCCAATCGGATAAAATAGCGAAGAAAGAAAAAGGCGAATGCCCGCCAAAACAAAGGTAATTTGATGTATTTTAGTTTTTTCTTCCGAATAGCCGCAGAATGGGCACCGGAATTCACAACATCATTCTCATACAGCCCATATTCTGTCATAAGTAAATCAATGGCTTCCCGTGTAGCATAACCGTTATGCTTAGTTGTCCACCAGGTTAAACCATTCAGGTTGTCATCGTAAAACGGATGCTTTAATTCTCCTATTATACCTTCAGATAGCTGAATATGTTCATCCATAAAACGATTCTCACATACTGCATATCTAATTTTGAATAATCGCAATAAAATGAGCGGTATAATTCCATGTCTGATATATTTCCCCATAAAAATACGCAAACAAGGAGCTGTAAATCCATTGATGTCTTTAGGAAGAGAAGGAAGGGTTTGGTGTAATTCTTCAATCAATTCATCCGAAAGATACTCATCTGCATCCATACGCCAGACCCACTCAGTTTTAATAGGCAAATTTTGCAATGCCCAATTAAATTGTTTGGAATAATTTTCCCAAGGATGCTGATAAACTTCTGCCCCTAATGATCGAGCGATTTCTACTGTACCATCTGTTGAATAGCAATCTACCAGATAAATATGTTTAGCAAACTTTTGAGCATTATGAATACAACGTTCAATATGAACTTGCTCATTATAAGTCAGTATGATTACAGAAATGTCTAACATTGTTTCATCCTTTAATAATTCTGTCTTTAATATATTTCGCCGGATTACCCCCTACTACAGTTTCACTATCTATATTTTTTGAGACGACTGAATTAGCAGCTACTACACAATATTTCCCAATAATCACACCTGAAAGTATACAACTTCTTGTAGCAATCCATGAGCCGTCATCAATGTAAATCGGTTTGATTATCAAATCGAAAGTAGATTTATTAATATCATGTGATCCTGTCAGTAAATATACATCTTTACCTATGCAACATTTTTCTCCAATTGTAATCCGATCTAAAGCATAAATCCAAGACTTCTCACCTAATGAAGACAGTTTACCCATAGTTAAATTCCATGGATACTCAATTTTACAAGATGGATGTAAATTACAGGTCCAATCTACTTTTGCCCCAAAAAGTTTTATCAGAGCCACACGATAGAGTTTAAAAATTCTAAACATTGGAGGCGAAAAACGAAAAAATGTACTATTAACAATCCCCCATAGCATGTTCTTTATCTTCATTGATAAAGGCATGGTATTAGTCTGAATCGGATTAAAAGTTACCATTATTTATAATCCTTTTTTTTAAGAACTTTGCTGGGTTTCCACCAACAACAGTCCACGGTTCTATATCTTTAAAAACACAGCCTCTTGCACCTACAACCGCTCCTTCACCTATAGCAACACCGGGACCAATAAAAGCCTCTGCTGCAATCCAAGCTCTTTGCCCAATAATGATTGCATTTGCTATCTGCTCATGGCACGGAGAAGAAATATTATGTGAAGCCGTGCATAAATAAGCGCGTTCTGATACCGTAGCATATTTTTTTAATATAACAGGAGCAGCATTATAACATTTCACTTCTGAACCTATACAAGTTTGCTCTTCCATAATTAAATTCCACGGCATAAATATTCTAGCAGAAGAATAAACATACGCATTTTTTGCTATTTTAGCTCCAAAACATTTTAAAAGAAATACTTTCCATGCATTTGCCGAACTTTTTGGAAAAGGACGTGCAAACACATTCCAACAAATTGTCCATACCATCCGTTTTATCCGATTCCCCGTTGAATATGGCGATATAAAATTAACTTCATTTTCCATCTTCATTGCCCCCCTTTCTTCACCATCATCTCCATCTTCTCCTTCTTCCTCCTCGCCGCCAGCATATTATTAATCTGCAACCGCACATTATCCACTTTCCCCCCTGATGTCAGGTTGGTAGCAAAAGGAAGAAGCCGCTGAATGAAGGCTGCTTTTACCACAATTTCCTTGCGCACCTGTCCATCTTCGAGCATTAGCTTTACCACATCGGCCAATTCATGTGCCGAATTGCAATTGCCAATCTGTTTCACATAGAAACGTAACTTTTCCACATCATGCACATACCTGTACAACTCCTGTTCCTGCCGTGTCATCGTTTCGTTTGTATTGACAACCTCTTTTCTCTGACCAATAGAATCAGCAAATTGTTCTCCATAAAAATACTGAACAACAGAAGTAGCCGAAGGCATTATCGTATTCGTTCCACCGTTGATATTAATAACGATTCTTGTTTTATCATCCATTTTCGTGATGTAAAAAGTTTATTTTAATTTTTTCATGCAAAATTGCGCTGTGGATGTGTCAAATAAAGTAACACTTTCATTCTGGTATGTTGAACTGAGCAAGAAATATTCCTATTTGGATGCTCCTACTTAATAAGTCTCAACAAACACTCAATAAAATCTCAATGCTTCTCAATGAACATTCTCACTCCACTAAATTGACATATATTCGCATCATATCTTACTAAAAAACACACATACATTATGAAAGAAAGCATTATGAGTTTTTTCCATGCCCCCGTCACCAACAAGGTGCCGGCGGGCGTATGCAACCTGACCGGACTTCACACTTACCTTACGTCCGACAAACAACTGGAGCAGCTGACAAACGAGGTACGCGCCACACTGGCCGACGGACAACTCTTCCGGAAAAAGAAGCAGCAATTACTGCCTTATGTCACACCTGCCGGCATCTTTCCTTACTGCAAAGAACTTTGTCTGACACTTCCTTCCGGACTGTTCGTCATCGACATCGACCATCTGGACACCGCCGCCGAGGCGGAGGAATGGCGCAACCGGTTGTTTGCCGATGACGTGCTTCATCCCGACCTTGCCTTTATCAGTCCCGGTGCCAAAGGAGTCAAACTGTTCGTCCCTTATCGGTTATGTCCGAACGAAAGCATCAAAGAATCGTTCGACAAAGCCTTGCATACCGCCTGGGACTACCTCGAATGGAAACACGGTCTGAAAGTAGACACCGCCAACTCCGACATGTCAAGAGCCTGTTTCCTGGCGCACGACGCGGGGGCGAAACTGAGAATGGAGAATGGATAATTGAGAATGGATAATTGAGAATGAAGCTTAATTCAGAAACTCAAAAAACCAAAAACCCAAAAACTCAAAAACTCAAAAAACCAAAAACTCAAAAACTTAAAAACTCAAAAACTTAAAACAATATGGACAACATCGAATCATTACAGCGTTTGGTAGACGCTGTTGAAAAATCCGGTGCCAACGTAGCACCTACCTACCAGGAATACATGCCGATGGCATTTGCCATTGCCAACAGTTGTGGCGAAGAAGGACGTTCCTCTTTTCACCGCCTATGCCGCATTTCCGAGAAATACAAGTCGGAGGAAGCAGACAAACTTTACGACCACGCCTTACAGCAAGGATCCGGTGCCAATTCACTCGGCACCGTGTTCCACCTGGCCGAACGGACAGGCATCCGACTGGACCGAAAACTTGCAAACTTGCAAAACTTGCAGCCCCCTCACCCACACACGCGCACGCGCGAAGAGCGAAAAACAACAGGCTGCGAGCCCCAAAACGCAAGTGACGAAACGCAAGCGACAGACGACGAAACGCAGGTACCACCCCTTCCCTGTTTTTCCGATTACAACTGGCCTCCTTTCCTACAACAGATCATAGATTGTGGCGATTCACCCGCCCAACGCGATATTTTGCTGTTGGGAGCCGTCACCGTCATCGGAGCTACCCTCAACAAGCTGATCAGTTTTACGTATGGACGTAAGAAAAAATATCCCTGCCTCCAGACTTTTGTGGTGGCTCCCCCGGCTTCGGGAAAAGGAGCCCTGACCTGGGTACGCCGGCTGGCCGAACCTATTCACGATTCCCTGCTCGATGCCTACAACCGGAAGTTGCAAGACTACCGGCAGGAAAAAATGCGCCGGGATGCAATGGGCAAAGAGAAAACAAACCAACCCGAACCTGAACAGCCCCGCATGAAAATGTTTCTTATCACCGGTGACAACTCCGGTACCGGTATGCTCGAAAACCTGATGGATGCCGATGGGGCAGGACTGATCTGCGAGGCCGAAGCCGACACCGTCAGTACCGCCATTGGCAGCGAATACGGACATTGGAGCGACACGCTTCGCAAAAGTTTCGACCACGAGCGTCTGGCCTATAACCGCCGTACCAACCACGAGTACCGCGAGTGCAAACAGTCTTACCTCAGTGTTTTACTTAGCGGTACCCCGGCACAGGTGCGTCCGCTTATCCCTTCGGCCGAGAACGGTCTGTTCTCCCGCCAGGTATTTTATTGCATGCCTCCCATCGATGAATGGGCCGACCAGTTCAACCTTTCCGATGCCGATTACGACCGGATCTTCACACAGTGGGGAGAAGACTGGAAACAGTTGCTCGACAGTCTGGCTGCCAACGTAAGCAACATCCGTCTGGAGTTGTCTCCCGAGCAGAAACAGACGTTCAACCAGCATCTGGCCCGTCTTTTCGTCCGTGCCGGAGCCATTCATGGTGATCCCATGAAGAGCACCGTCACCCGTATCGCCATCAACCTTTGCCGTATGCTGAGTGTCATAGCCCTGCTCCGGTCGCTTGCTGCGCTGCTTCCCTCCGGCGATGGCGGAAAGGAAACGGTCTACAACGACCTCACCCGCCAGCTCATCGCTTGTCCCGGCCTTTCGCCCGACCCGCGCATACCGTCCGAAAACATACGCGACGGAGTGATTCCTCTGTTTCGCCTGAGCGTCACCGAAGCGGATTTTCAAGCAGTTCTTTCCCTCGCCGAGCCTTTGTACCAACACGCTTGCTACGTCCTCTCGCTGCTGCCGGCCACCGAGACTGTGCGCCAAAGCACTTTGTCCGTGGATGCCTTTTTCGATCGTCTGCCCCATCGGTTCAGTCGCCAGAGTGTTCTTGAAGAAGGGCAACGGTATGGAATAGCCCGTAATACCATCGACTCGAAGCTGAAACGGATGACCGAAAAAGGCATATTGCAGAAAACTCAGCGTGGCGAATACGAGTTTGCTACGCGCATGCGCACGTGTGTGGGTGAGGCGGCTGCAAGTTTTGCAAGTTTGCAAGTTTCTGTCCCCTCGAACAGCTGATTCCACCCCTCCCAAGCCCCCGTTTTTTTCCTAGTTAGGAAAAAAATACGGCCTAGTTAGGGAATAATTTTTTCCTAACTGGGAAAAAATCAGCAGTCAACCTAAGGCAAGGATACACGGATGCCACGGATCAGGCGGATGAAGGCAGACTAAAAAATAGGTCGAATAAAGATATTGCTTCATTCTGTCCTTTCAGTTTACATCATCTGTAGCCGAAAGCGTTAAACGCTCAACCATAAACCCTCAACTTTTAATTTTCCACTATTAATTTTTAATTATTAATTCCCAACATGTCCTCTTTCTTCCGCCCCGTCACCATGAAAAAAGGCGAACTGGCCCGTCTTTATTTTCCTGAGTCTCCCACCAGCATCGGAACCAACCGGCTGATGCGCTGGATTCACAATTGTCCTCCCCTCATGAAAGATCTGTCACAAACCGACTATCACCGCTCGCAGAAGTTGCTCACCGCCCGCCAGGTATCACTGATCATTCATCACCTGGGAGAACCGTAACCTTCAGAAACCTTCAGAAACCCATAACTCCCCTTTTCCCCTGCCGTATCTTTGCGACAAGTTAACGAGTTGACAAGTTGACGAGTTAACAAGGTGACAAGGTGATGAGTTGATAAGTTAAGGAGTTAAGAAGTTAGAGAAGTTAAGCCAATACATAGACTACTCTAAGCCCTCAACCCTAAACCCTCAACCCTCAACACTCAGCCCTAAACTATTAATTTTTAACTTTTAATTTTTAATTCTCCTCATGGGTATCAAAGTCAAAGCACGCCAGATGAAACTGGCAGTAGGTCCTTCCGCAGGACAGTATCGTTTTATCATGTTAGCGGACATTTACAGTACGCTGAAAGAAGACAAAGTCATCAGTGAGGCCGCCCTCCGTTCCGGCATTTCCAAAGGCACCATCAATGCCACGTGGGAAGCCATCGGCGACGTCATCAAGAGTTGGGCCACCGAAGGCCATTCCGTTCCCATCCCTGGTCTGGGCACCATGCGTTTCGGCGTCCGTGCCAACTCCGTGGAAAACGTCGAGGACGTCAGCACTTCGCTCATCACCTCCCGCCGTGTCATCTTCACCCCCAGTACCGACATCAAGCAGGAACTGAAGGATACCTCCATCAACATCACCTGCTACGACAAGGACGGTAACGTCATCAAGCAAGTCAACTCGGCCGATGGTGGTACAGTAGACGAAGATCCCGATGACACTGGCACCGGTTCCGACGGTGGCGGTGAAGCCGAAGATCCGTTAGGCTAAGAGAAGCCTCACCCCCAAAGGGTGTGTCAAAACTAAAAGTAACTGACATCTTGTTATTTTTAGGCACGGATTACACGGAAAACGCGGAGAAAGAAGAATAATCCATCCGCGAAATTCCGTGTAATCCGTGCCTAAAGGAAAGCGGTTTCCTAATTTGACACGCTTAGGAGTTAAAAGCCAATAGAAAGTAAATGGTTTACAAGGTATCGGCTTAACTCCTTAACTGCCAAATGAATATTAAAACCGAAGCTTTAGAAGTTTATAAATAACGGTTGCAATTAGGCAATACGCTTTCGTTGGCGTGCTTCAAGGCGTCTTCTACTACGTTGATTTCCAAGAAGGAAGTCTGCGTACCGGCCTTTCCGCTGCTCAGATATCCCACCATGTCGGTAGGTTGCAGACGGCCCTCCTGCAACAGGCGACGCAAAGCGGCAAAATAATATTCCTGACCGTTGGCCAGTTCGGGCATATAGATCGCTTCTACACCGTAGGAAAGAGCCAGATGGCGCATGGTCTTCTCCTTATAGCAGATGGCCAGTACCGGATACTTACCACGGAAAGCAGCCAGATTGCGTGCTGTACGTCCGCTGTAGCTGTCGGTAATGATGGCGCGGATTTTCAGCTTTGTAGTGGCTTTTACCGCCTGCTTGGCAAGGAAAGCTGTCACGTCGTTGCTGTTTTCGTCGAGCGGTATACGGATGTCGTTATCGGGCAGTTTGTCTTTTTCGGCCTGTGCAGCAACTTTCGTCATGGTCTTTACAGCTTCTACCGGATATTTGCCGTATGCTGTCTCGCCACTCAGCATCAAGGCATCGGTGCGGTAGTAGATGGCATTGGCGATGTCTGTAACCTCGGCACGTGTAGGACGTGGATTATTGATCATGGTGTGAAGCATCTGAGTTGCTACAATTACCGGTTTCTTGGCCAGGATACACTTGCGTATCAATATGCGCTGGATACCCGGTATACGTTCCTGCGGCACTTCGATGCCCAAGTCGCCACGGGCAATCATCACACCGTCGGCTACTTCCAGAATCTCATCAATGTTGTCAACTCCTTCCTGATTCTCTATTTTGGCAATGATCCGAATGTCGCTGCCGTGAGCATCCAGAATTTCTTTGATGTCAAGTACATCCTGTTTGTTGCGGACGAAGGAGTGAGCAATGAAATCTATATCTTTCTCGATGGCATAGAGAATGTTATTGCGGTCCTTTTCTGTCAGCGAAGGCAGGTTGATACGTACACCTGGTACATTGACGCTCTTACGGCTTCCTAAACTTGCCTCGTTTTGCACTTCACACAACAGATAGTCATCGCATTTTTCGATAACAGCCAGTTCCAGATCACCGTCGTCAATCAGTATTTGCCCGCCTACGTTCAGATCACGGACGAAATCGGGATAAGAAACGGAAATGCACTCGCGTGTAGTTTCCTGTTCGGGGCGGCCTACTACCTTCACACGGTCACCTACCTTGAATGAAATTGGTTCGGCCAATACAGTAGTACGCACTTCGGGGCCTTTTGTGTCCATCAAAATGGCGATTCGGTTAGACACTGTCCGTACATTGTTTATCAGCTTTTCAGCTCCTTCACGACCCAGGTGAGCTGTATTCATACGCACCACGTTCATGCCGGCTTCGAACAACTGTTTTATAAAATCTACTTCACAACGCTGGTCCGAAATGGTTGCTACGATTTTAGTCTGCTTCAATAACATAATCTATATACCTATTTATTAGTAATGATTTAAATTCGTAATTTGTCTTTTATTTCAGTTTCTTCCACCTCTTCGAGAGTGCTCATGGATTCTCGGCTCTTCTTTTTTCAAGAGGAGTCGGAGGGGATGAATCAATGGTTTAGCAAGGCTTCTAATGCCAGACGATAGGAATCGAGGCCAAAGCCCAGAATGACTCCTTTACATGCACAAGAGATCATGGACGTATGACGGAAAGTCTCACGGGCATGTACGTTGGAGATATGTACCTCGATGACTGGAGAAGTAACCGCACGAATAGCGTCCTGCAGAGCAATCGACGTATGAGTATAGGCACCTGCGTTCAGAATAATGCCATCTACATCGAATCCAGTTTCCTGAATCTTATCAATCAACTCTCCCTCAATGTTCGACTGGAAATAGTCAATCTGCACATCCGCATATCGGGAACGAAGTCCGGCAAGGTAATCTTCAAAAGTAACGCTACCGTAGATAGTCGGTTCGCGCTTGCCCAAAAGATTTATATTCGGGCCATTAATTATTTGTATCCTCATAACACAATTTTTTATACCTTTGTCTCCACAATGATTGTTCATTCTGAGTGCAAAGGTAGGAAAAAGAAATGAAATCGGAAGTAAAATCAGCGAATAAGGACAGGCAAACGCTGATAATCAGCAAATATAAGCAATACTTGAGACTGGAGAAATCGCTTTCGGCCAACACTTATGATGCTTATCTGAGTGATTTGGAAAAGTTGCTGCATTTCACTGAAAGTGAACAGATTGGAATAGATGACATTACGCTGGACGACCTGCAGAGATTTGCAGCCGGACTGCACGACATCGGCATCCATCCCCGCTCGCAGGCGCGCATCATTTCGGGCATCCGTTCGTTTTTTCACTTTCTGGCGTTGTCCGACTTCCGCAAAGATGATCCCAGCGAACTGCTGGAGGGACCGAAAATAGGATTCAAACTGCCCGAAGTGCTGTCGGTCGAAGAAATCGATGCCATTATCGGCGCCATCGACCTCAGTAAGGACGAAGGACAACGCAATCGCGCCATACTGGAAACACTCTACAGTTGCGGACTTCGTGTATCGGAACTGTGTAACCTGAAGTTGTCGGATCTCTATTTCAAGGAAGGCTTCATCAAAGTAGAAGGGAAAGGCGACAAGCAACGGCTGGTACCCATTTCGTCACGCGCCATCAAAGAAATTGAAAATTGGTTTATCGACCGCAACACCCGCTGGAGAATCAAAAAGGATTTTGAAGATTATGTATTTCTGGCGCGGTGGGGAAAAAACATATCACGTATCATGATTTTTCATCTGATCAAAGAGCTGGCCGAGAAAGCCGGTATCACCAAAAACATCAGTCCGCACACCTTCCGGCATTCGTTTGCGACTCATCTGCTGGAAGGCGGAGCAAACCTTCGCGCCATCCAGTGCATGTTGGGGCACGAGTCAATCGCAACAACAGAAATCTACACTCACATCGACCGCAATATGCTAAGAAGTGAAATCATAGAGCATCATCCACGCAATATCAAGTATCGTGAGAATAAGAATTTCATTAAATTATAATAAATCTATCCAATCCATTAACAAAATGTCTTAAGAATTAATATCTTTGCCTTGTATATGCCCGTGGGAGCAGAGTACAATAACAAAAGAATAGACAAATTTCAATTACAAACAATTAATTTATACCTAAAATGACTAAGAAACTGTATTTGCCGCTGTTAGTGGCATTAGTTGCTGTCCTCACATCGTGTGGAAGCAAAATGGGAGAGTTGTCATCAGATTACTTTACCGTAACACCTCAAGTTTTGGAAGCTGTAGGAGGCAAAGTACCTGCTACCATTAACGGTAAGTTCCCCGAGAAGTATTTCAACAAGAAAGCTGTTGTCGAAGTAACTCCGGTTTTGAAATGGGAAGGTGGCGAGGCTAAAGGCCAGTCTGCCGTATTCCAAGGTGAAAAAGTTGAAGGTAACGAACAGACTATTTCCTACAAGATGGGTGGTAGCTATACAATGAAGACTTCTTTCGACTATGTTCCCGAAATGGCTAAATCAGAACTTTATCTGGAATTCAAAGCTACTATCGGTAAAAAGACAGTTGAAATCCCTGCCGTTAAGATTGCCGACGGTGTAATCTCTACTTCTGAAATAGTTGAGCAGACTTTGGGTAGCGCCACTCCGGCTTTGGGTGCTGACGCATTCCAACGTGTTATCAAAGAAAAGCACGATGCACAGATCATGTTCTTGATCCAACAAGCTAACGTACGTGCCAGCGAGCTGAAGACTGCCAAGGAATTCAACGAAGAAGTTAAGAATGTCAGCGAAGCTGCTAACAAGAAGATCAGCAACATCGAAATCTCTGCTTATGCTTCTCCCGATGGTGGTTACGATCTGAACAAGGGTCTGGCCGAAAACCGTCAGGACAACACTGCTAAGGTTATCAACAAGAACCTGAAGAAAGACAAAATTGAAGCTACTGTAGATACTAAGTATACTGCACAGGACTGGGAAGGTTTCCAGGAACTGGTTTCTAAATCCAACATCCAGGATAAGGAACTGATTCTCCGCGTTCTGTCTATGTATCAGGATCCTGAACAAAGAGAGCAGGAAATCAAGAACATCTCTTCTGTTTACAAGACTTTGGCTGACGAAGTTCTTCCGCAACTGCGTCGTTCTCGTCTGACTTTGAACTACGAAGTTATCGGTAAGTCTGACGAAGAAATCTCTAAGCTGGCTGAAAGCGATGCTAAACAGCTGAACCTCGAAGAACTGCTGTACGCTGCTACACTGACTAACGATGCTGCAAAGAAAGAAGCTATCTATACAAAAGCTACTCAGAACTTCCCGAATGACTACCGCGCATACAACAACCTCGGTAAGCTGGCTTACCAGGCAGGTAACCTTGACAAGGCTGAAAACTACTTCAAGAAAGCCGCTTCTATCAAGGACGCTCCTGAAGTGAACATGAACCTTGGTCTGATCGCTCTGAACAAGGGTGACAAGGCTGCTGCTGAATCTTATCTGGGCAAGGCTGCCGGTGCTGAAGAACTGAACGAAGCTCTGGGTAACCTTTACATCGCTCAAGGTCAGTATGACAAGGCTGTTAACGCATTCGGCGATATCAAGACTAACAGCGCCGCTCTGGCACAGATCCTGGCTAAGGACTACAACAAGGCTAAGAACACACTGGCTGGCGTAGCTACTCCGGATGCTTACACTGACTACCTGATGGCAGTACTGGGTGCAAGAACCAACAATACTTCTATGGTAACAAGCAGCCTGAAGAACGCTGTAGCAAAGAACCCGGCATTGGCTAAGAAAGCCGCTTCTGACCTGGAGTTTGCTAAGTACTTCACAAACGCTGACTTCATGAACATTATCAAATAAGAAAGGTTTAGCTGGTGAGTTTATGAGTTTGCTGGTTAAGGCAAAACTCAATAACTCCAAACTAAATAACAATAAAGAAGTTGCCCGGCATACGAAATTATGTCGGGCAACTTTTTTTTATATCCGGCAAAAGAAGTACATTCGCAGCAAGTATCAGAAGAAACATCATAATGAAGAAAATCAACCTCGTATACACACTGCTTTTCATCCTCGCGGCTTGCGGCGGAAAACCAACCGTAACGACCAGCATCAGTGGCGAAATCAAGGGACTGGGTAACGACACCCTTTACCTCTTTGGTGCCGATCCCATTTACGATGGGATGGACACGCTGCCCGTAAAGGAAGGCAAGTTTTCGACCGAACTGTCGGTCGACACACTGGTAACAGCTTATCTGCTCTTTGACGACGGAACCAGATACCCGATATTCATTGGCAAAGGCAATTCCATACTAATAAAAGGAAACGTCTCCGACCCAACTTTGCTGGAAGTGACCGGCAACACCGCCAACGACGAGCTGACCGCCTACCAGAAAGATCTGAAAGGACTGGGCAAACCGTCTGAAAGGGCGTTGCAGGAAAAGGCGGAAGCCTTCATTACGACGCATCCGTCATCGCTGGTCAGTGTCTACCTGCTGGAAAAGTATTTCGTAAAGACAGCGCAGCCCGATCTGCGACGTATCGAACGTCTGATAAACAGCCTGACCGGTGAGCTGAAAGACCGTCCTACGGTGGACCAGCTGGCCAAGCAAATCCTGGAGGAAGAGAAAACCGATGTCGGTAAAACAATTCCTTACTTCAAGCTGCCCGACACCGAAGGGAAAGAAACCACCCGTACCGACTTCAAGGATCAGTACATCCTGATACACTTCTGGGCATCGTGGGATTCGCTCAGCATGCAGCAGAACGAGATGTACAAGCGTATCTATAAGAAAGAACAGAAGAACAAGAACTTCGCCTTGCTGGGCATTTCGCTCGACACCGACCGGAAGGCATGGCTGGACGCCATCAAGCAGGATACGCTGAAGTGGAAACAAGTATGCGACCTCGACGGATGGCACTCTACATTCATCGGCCAGGTATCGCTGCACAGCCTGCCCGCCAACATCCTTGTCAGCCCCTCGGCACGAATCGAAGGAAAAGACCTCGACGAAGATGCCATCCTGAAGAAAGTGGAAGACATCGACCAGGAAGCCAAAGAAAAGAAAGCACAGGCAAGGAAAAGGAGATGACACAACATCCCACCTGTCTGCCGCAAAAACACCATATACCCCATTAACCTCACTAATACGAATAAAAACGCCATGTTGATTAAAGTTTTCGGCGCAGCCGTGCAAGGCATCGACGCCACCCTCATCACCATCGAAGTAAACAGTTCGCGAGGCTGCATGCTCTACCTCGTCGGACTGCCCGACTCTGCCGTCAAGGAGAGTCAGCAACGCATCCGTTCGGCCTTGCAGGTCAACGGTTACCGCATGCCCACGTCCACCATCACCATCAACATGGCTCCTGCCGACATACGCAAAGAAGGGTCAGCCTACGACCTCCCGCTGGCCATCGGCATGCTGGGAGCTACCGAAGTCGTACACCCCGACAAGCTGGAAGAATATCTGCTGATGGGCGAACTCAGCCTCGACGGAAGTCTGCAACCCATCAAGGGCGCACTGCCCATCGCCATCAAGGCGCGCGAACTGGGTTTCAAAGGTTTGATTCTGCCTCGCCAGAACGCACGCGAAGCAGCTGTGGTGAATAAGCTCAGCGTGTACGGCGTGGAAAACATCAAGGAAGTGGTGGAGTTCTTCAACGGAGAGCGGGAGCTCGAAGCCACCATCGTCAACACCCGCGAAGAGTTCTACGCCCAGCAGACCATGATCGACCTCGACTTTGCCGACGTCAAAGGGCAGGAGAACGTGAAGCGTGCTCTCGAAGTGGCAGCGGCTGGCGGGCACAACATTCTTCTTATCGGTGCTCCTGGCAGTGGAAAGTCCATGCTGGCCAAGCGACTGCCGTCCATCTTGCCTCCGTTGTCGCTGGGCGAGAGTCTGGAAACTACCAAGATACATTCCGTAGCGGGAAAGTTGGGCAAGGACGGTGGACTGATAACCAAACGCCCCTTCCGCGACCCGCACCATACCATTTCGACCGTGGCTATGACGGGTGGCGGTACTTTCCCCCAGCCAGGCGAAATCAGTCTGGCGCATAACGGTGTCCTCTTCCTCGACGAGTTGCCCGAGTTCAATCGCAACGTGCTCGAAGTGTTGCGCCAGCCGCTCGAAGACCGCAAAATCAGTATCTCGCGCGTGAAGTGCAACATCGACTATCCCGCCAGCTTTATGCTCGTAGCCAGCATGAACCCTTGCCCGTGCGGCTACTACAACCATCCCACCAAAGCCTGCGTATGTACGCCCGGCCAGGTGCAGAAATACCTGAACCGTATCTCGGGTCCGCTGCTCGACCGCATCGACCTGCAGATTGAAGTCATCCCCGTACCCTTCGAAAAGATGTCCGACGCCCGCCCCGGCGAAGCCAGCGCCGTCATTCGCGAACGGGTGATACGTGCCCGTCAGATTCAGGAACAGCGCTACGCCTCCATCCCCGGTGTCTACTGCAACGCCCAGATGACCAGCCGCCTGCTTTCGCTCTATGCCCGCCCCGACGACCGTGGTCTGGCTTTGCTGAAGAACGCCATGAATCGCTTTAACCTCTCGGCCCGCGCTTACGACCGCATCCTAAAGGTATCGCGTACCATTGCCGACCTCGAAGGCAGCGAGCATATCCAACCCGCTCATTTGGCCGAGGCCATCGGCTATCGTAACCTGGATCGTGAGGACTGGGCTGGCTGAGATACAGGACACTTGCATTTCATTTATACGACACAAGTGTGGCTCGCGAGAGACACTTGCACGGCTCGCGAGCCATACAAGTGTTGTTCAGCGGGGTTGTTAATGAAAACCTGTGGGGTTGTCAGTGAGAACCTCAGGGGTTGTTGGTGGAAACCTGTGGAGTTGTTCGTGAAAACCTGTGGGGTTGTTGGTGAAAACCCGTGGGGTTGTTTGCGAAAACTCGTGGAGTTATTCGTTACCCCTTTCGGCTAAAGAGGATGTTTGCGTGCGTAAAGTGTTACTTGACGGACGTAAAGTGCCACTTTACAGACGCTGAAACCTATGTTGGCAGTGTAGAAGTCTACTGTTTGGGAGATGTTTTCCCGTTTTTGCCTTCACGCTTTCACCTTTCTCTTTTTCCGACTGAAAAACAGGTAGATAGGGTGAAAGATGAGGCTTCACGCCCGGTTCACCGTTCGTTTTACGCGTGTCGCATGTTTCACCGTAATGCGTTCATTGCGAGATTGTTGTGGTGAAACTTCGTTGGAAAATCACTTTATAGGTGTGAAACTTGCCTCTGCGCTCACCTTTCATTATCTTTAGATAAGATAGAATTCGGTTCGGCATAGTCAAAAACTGAAAACTTTGTTTTCTTTTTGCCTCTGCGCTCACCTTTCGCTATCTTTGCCCCCAAATAATATCTATCATTAAGGTTTTAAAATATAAGCAGCAATGAAGAAGATACCCAGTTTTACTATCGACCACATCCGCCTGTTGCGTGGCATCTACGTATCGCGCAAGGACGAGGTGAACGGTGAAGTGATCACCACTTTCGATATCCGTATGAAGGAACCCAACCGCGAGCCGGCTCTCGGTCAGGGTGCCCTGCACACCATCGAGCATCTGGCAGCCACCTACCTGCGCAACAATCCGCAGTGGCAGGACCGCATCATCTATTGGGGACCTATGGGATGCCTGACAGGAAACTATCTGTTGATGCGTGGCGACCTGCAACCCGAGGACATCGTACCGCTGATGCAGGAAACCTTCCGCTTTGTAGCCGAATACGAAGGCGAAGTGCCCGGTGCTGCTCCGCAGGATTGTGGCAACTATCTGCTGCACGACCTGCCCATGGCCCGTTGGGAGTCGGCTAAATATCTACACGAGGTACTGGAGCACATGACCGAAGCCAACATGCGCTATCCCGAGAAAGACTGATCGGGACAGCAGAGAGAACGGCATAAGAAAACGACCACCAACTGTTGCCGCAGGATGTAAAATCCGGGTGGGGCAGTTGGTGGCCGTTGTTTTTATAATATAAATGTCAGACAGGCTTCGTGTATGCTTCTTATTCGATGTAGTTCGGTGTGAACTGGAAGTCGGAAGCACCCTTCGTAGCCGTGAAGTCTGTACCGGTATAGTCTTTCGGCCCCGGCATGAACAAGGCGTGTTGCAGGATGTATCTTACACGTTCCTTCTGCTGCTCGCTGAAGCTGTTGGCATCGGAGATGGCATAGTCCATGATGTTGGTAGAGCGGAACTCTTCACCGGTCTGACTGTTGGTACGCATCACGTACGTCTGATAGGCTTCGGACGACTTGGATGTGATGGCAGGGTTGAAGGTCAGATAGTTTGTGAGACGTATGTCGTACTGGTACTTGTTGTAAGGTGGTGTGTCCGTACAATAATCCGTATCCTGGCTGGTGTTCGTATTGCCGTTATTCAACTGGTTGAAGGCATGATACAGACCCAGGAAGTGTCCCAGCTCGTGTGCCAGCGTTACGCCTATGTCCGAAACAGAGTATGCTTCGTCATCATTGGTCAAGTCGTAGATGTACTTGTTGTTGATGCACACGCATTGCGGATAAGGGTTATCTGCTAAATTGGCTCCTTTTTTGGCAATGCTGATGCCTTCTAATTCATATGGCTCAGGCAACCAGGGGAATTGCGAGATACCTAAAATCTGACTGTCGGAGAAATTGTAGAGCATGATGTTGACATATTTGCTTGTGTCCCATAACAGCGACTTGTATTTGGCGTCGCCACTACCCATGAACGAGGAGCAATCCATTGTGGTATATTGCCACTTCTCGCGGCTAACACCCGGTTCCTCCAGGCGGTTGCCTTCGGGATCTTCCGTAGCCATAACAAACTCCAGATTCAGGTCCACACCGCATTCACGATAGTATTGGTTGACGCGATCCATCACTTTCTGCAGGTGTCCTGCCTCTACGTAGTGCTGGGTGTTGTTAGCGTTCCAGTAGAGTACGTGGAAGACGACAGGCAGTTTGTAGTGGTGGTTGGCACTATAGGTGTAGGCTTCTTGCTCAATAAGGATGGACTGATTGATACCCTCTTCGTTGGTCAGGGTGATCGTACCCGTACGTTTGTCCTGATTCAGGTTTTCGTCCACGGTCAGCGTCAGCAGGGTTTGCGATTCGTTTACCTGCCATTCTACCCATGCTGGTGCGGCCGATACGGTCCATGCGCTGGTACTTGTTACGGTTATTTCGAACTGACTGCCTTCGATTTCGGCAGTCAGTTCGGTTTCATCTATTGTTAGCGCCGGCGTTACATCGTCGTCGGAGCAGCTGAAGCACAAGGTCATTGTGAGCAGCAGGAACAGATATTTCAGTTTCATGTTTCGTCAGTTTGTTGGTTTATTCATATTCGAATGCTACAGACTTGTTTACACCGCAACTGATAACGTTGTCCACAGTGTAACGCGAACCGCTTGCGTTGCGCGATACGATGATGAGTACACGTACGTTGGACAGATTTTCGATGTCCATACTGTTCAGGTCGAACTCGTGTACGAACATCTGTGTTTCGCCTGCCTGGCACTCTTCTTTACCGCCCAGGTTGCCACCTGTGATGGGGCTGGTTGATGAGATGCAGCGCAGTACGTTGCTGTGATGGGTGAAGTCGTAGGTTTCTTCCAACGACGGGTAACCGTTCATCTGTCCTTTGGCATAGATGTCGTCTTCTACCACCCAGGCAGATACACGGTATTTTCCGGTTTGGCCTACCTTGACAGAAGCTGTAACGCTGAGGCTGCCCGATGCTTCTGTGCCCGATACGGCAGCACTGATGCCAGTGTTGGCAGTTGCTTTTAGTTGTTCCTGAGCTTCAGACTGAATACGTCCGCATACGCTGGCTGGAGAATCAGAGCCAAAGATACCCATGATTTCGCTACTTGATTGCAGGTTGAAGAGCAGTGCCGGGATGCCGGAGTTGGAGATACCTGTTTCTTTCAGTACAGAGTTGCTATAAGTGGAAATCATATCGTCGCCCGACATAACGCCGTGTGCGGCAGCCACTACAGTACTTTTGTATTCCTCGGTTTTCTCGTATTCAGTCAGTCCGGCAATCATCATCGGACAGTAAGTACAGCCAAGGCTTGTGCCTTGCAGGGCAAGGATGCGGTGTTTGAATCCGTCGAACTTGGCAGGTTGCGGATCGGCAGGCAGTTCAAGTATCCCTCCGATTACGGTCACAGTGATTGTGGTCGACATTTCGCCGTTGTAGCTGGCAAAGAAAGAGTATTCACCAGTAGTGGTCGAAGTAAATGTTGTGCCGCTGAACTGTTCGAAGGAGCTTCCTTTCTTCTGGTAGATGGCAGCCTGGTCTGTAACATCTTTGTCACCTTTCAATACGGTGAAGACGGCGGCGTCTGTTCCGTTGTTCTCGATGTAGGCGGCGGATGCCTTGAGCGTCAGTGTGCCCTCGCCATTGCCTTCGTCTGTTGGATCGTCCGATCCCGAGTTGCCTGTACATGCGGCGGTGAATGCCAGAATGAACAGACAGGTCAGTAAATTCCAGTATTTTTTCATAATGTTCTTTTGCTTTTAATTAAAATGAAGTGGTTAATGTCAAGTTGGCTCCTGTATAGGCAGGGGTATATCGGCATACACCTCCCGAGCATACATATCCGGCGCGGTTGCGTCCGTAGCTCAGTTGCAGGCGTGTGTTCTTTTGCGTGTAGCTGACGGAGCCGCTGTAGTAGTGCACTTTGGTAGTGCCCAGGTTGTACATGTCGCTCACCGAAAAACTCCAGCGGGGCGCAAGGCTGAACTCAACCAGTCCGGCCACCCAGTCTTTCTCGTAATCCTGTGAGTAGAGGTATTGCACTTCGGCACGGAGCGACTTTTTGCGGTCGAACTTGTAGAGACCGTCCAGTACAACGATGTTCGATGCGTAAGTCACGTCATCCATTCCGTGTGTGGGGCTCCATTCCTGTACCGAGACAAGCAGGGTGGTCTTGAACTGTTTGTTCCACTGACGTTCAACGTCGCCGTTGATGTCGCGCCACAGCAGTCTCGATTTTTTGGTAACAGCTTTGTCCGAGTAGAACATGGAAGCGTTGGCGTGGAAGTTCCAGTACTGGCTGCGGTCTTTCTTGTTGCGCAGGGAGTAGTAGATGTCCACCTGTCCGCCCCGTTCGCCTTCGCCGTTACTCTGGTAGGGATTCAGGTTGGCCAGCATGTAAGTATATTGACGGGTCAGTGCGGGCAGATAGTTCAGAATGTTTCCTGTACCGTTACCGGTGTACGACAGTTTAGTGCTCATGTATTTCAGTTCGCGATAGGTGGCCAGTACGGAAAATCCCTTATGGCTGTAACCCAGTTCGGCAAGCAGTCCGTGTCCCTGGTCGGTGGTACCTATCAATGCGGGCGAAATATCGTTGCTTTTGCCTACGTATTCTACGCGGGCGTTGAGGCCTTTCCAGTCGAAGTTGGCACGTGCTGAATACATGTTTACGTTGGGGCGTGCGACGCCGGCCATTTCATCGGGCACTTCTTCGTTGCGGTTTACCAAGCTACCTTCGATGCTGAAGAATGTTTCTGTCCAGCCGGCCAGGTTGTCGATGGACAAGCTCAAGTCACCGCCTCGTACCCAGGAGTCGGCGTAGTCGGTATACAGGCGCGGACGTCCGTAGAGTCCCTTTACGGTGATATAGTTCTTATAGTTGTACGAACCATACACACCCTCGATGGAGTTGTTGATACCCAGTGTGCGGTCTTCGAAGCTACGGAATACCATTCCCGAACCAAACTGTTCGAAAATGTCTCCGGCCCGGAAGGAAAAGTTATCGTCTTGCCAGTTTACATATTTGATACCTAGAATAGCTTTCTTGTCACCATAGACACCAATGTCGTATCCCTGTAAGGCAGGCAGATAGCCTTCCAACTGAACCCCAGCACTGAATTTGCCTTGAGTATAGTCCAGCTTCAGGTAATTGTTGCTTCCGAAGTGGTCTTCCGGATAAACGCTGTTTTCCGATCCGAGTTTGTTGTCTTTTACGTAGTAGATGCTGTTTGATTCGAGGCTTCCGCTCAGGTGTCCTTTGCTTTGGGCAGACAGTTCGGGCGTGGCAGCACAGGCTGACAGCAGTAGAAATAGCAGATGTTTTTTCATTGTTTGGCGATTGCTTTAAGTTGCTCTAACAATTCGTATTCACTACCCGGTGTATAGCCAGTGTGCGAATAAACGATTTTTCCGTTACCGTCGATAACGAAGGTATGTGGTGTGAGGGTTACGTTCATGGCACGCTTCAGATCCTGATTCTTGTCGAACAGGCAGATGAAATTCCAGTCGTAGCCCTGAGCCATGGAGCGGGCACGTGCTGTGAAGCGGCTGTCGTCGATGGAGACGGCAATGACGTTGAAGTCTACTTCCTCTCTCCATTCGTCCAGAAGTTCGTTCAGGGTGTTCAGTTCGGTCAGACAGGGTTTGCAGGTGACACCCCAGAAGGAAACGATGGCAGGCTTGCCACCAAGAATCTTTTGTGTATTGACTTGTTCCCCTTTTTCGTTTTCTACTTTGACGTCGGGCCATACAGATTGTGCAGAAGCTGAAACGGCCAGCAACAAGAAGAGGAATAATGAGCAGATAAATGATTTATTCATAGTTGGAAATATTAAAAACTTCTATGGAAGATCATCCTTCCATAGAAGTTTTTATGGGTTTAAAAATTGAATTATTTTTTTAAGTCCTTTTTCAGGTTGTCTAGGGAGAATGTCTCACATTTGACACTCTTCTTGGCAACGTAATCATAAGGAGCACGTGTTCTGCGGAAGTGGTTGCCACTGCGAGCTGATACCTTCGGTGTCTTGATTTCGGAAACGCTGCGGCTTACGGCTTGGGCGTCTTCGTCTGTTGCACGTGTCAGCACGATACCTGTTTCTGTCGTGGGGAAACTCCAGGACGGAAAGTTCGGCATGTATTCAATGGCAAATCCAGGTGAATAGAACAGACCGTCTTGCTCTACGGGCTTGATGGTGATGGTATTCATATCATCGGAAATTTCAACCGGGAACTCGGTTCTATAGTAGTTGCCGGCATTCTCCTTGTTGTAGGCGCAGAGTACCAATGTTCTGTACCAATCGGATACGGGATCTACATAGCGCAGATAATCATAACCGTTTTCAGCATAACGGGTCGTGATGACGGATACACTGTCGTTACCGTTCTGGTCTTTGGCAATCTTGAAGAACAATTTAGGACCATAGTCGCGGAAGAGTTCGTCGGTGCTGTAAGCCGAATATTCGGTAGAGTGGAACAGATCCCAAGAGCTGGCGAAAGGAGCATTCCATTCGTCGTATGAGAATCCGGTAGCAACCAGGCAGTTTTGGTCTTTGTTCTTTTGGGTGTAGTAAGCGGCTCTGTCTTTATATTCGTTGAAGCTACTTTCTACCATTTCTTCAGCTTGCTCCTGCGTTTTACCAGAAGCGATGAAGTAGTTCACCAGTTCTTCTTTCACGTCGCTGGGGAGTGTAGATACTTGTTCGGGGCCTGCTGCGATAGTGACAGGCATTGTTACTGTACCGTTGCCATATGCACTTTCCATAGTAGCTGTCCAGTTACCAAGGAGTTTGTTAAACAGCTGGCTGTTGACGGGTTCTTCGGGAGTCAGAGCAGCCGATGTCGTACGGCAACCTTCTTCCTGATAGAAGAGTTTCGTTTTTTCGTCTACGTTGTAAGACTCCAGAACCAACCATGTTTCTGTTTCATCTATAGAGGTGAAATACAGGTCGTAACCTTCCGGACTATTGATTCCTGTCATTACCTCTGCATCGCTAACCATTACTCCATACATGGAAACCAAGCTGGCAACATTCTCTTCCAGATCGGTACCTGTCAGACCGTTCAAAGTCGGATACCAGTCTTTCGTGTAGTTACACAGGTATTTGAATGCAGCACAATCTCCGTTGGGAGCCTTAATATTGAAGCATACCTGATACGGGTTGCTGACTTGCTTCGGAGTGATTTCCAGTTCTACCGCAGGTTTGTCTGATTCAATGGCTTTAATGCCTTCCAGTGTATGGAATGACTGTACGGTACCTTCTTGGTTGTAGATAGCTGTGATGTAAAGTGTATAGCTTTTGCCTTTTTCGATCGGATAAGGGAGTTGCTGTACGCCGTCATAAATACTACCGTAAATTATCAGTGAGGCTTGTAAGCCATCTTCACCACCAAATAAGTCGAGATATAACTGCTTGTCATCGTCAGAAACCAGTACGACTGCATATTGCATGACATCTTCTGTCGGGGTCAGGGTAAGGAGGGCGGTCTGCTCTGTGATACGGTCGATGTTAACCATCACTTCACCTGCACCTTTATCAGCTTGTTTGGTGAAGAACATGGTTTTGGCGTAAAGTCCGTTGAATGATAAACTTTCGCTTGAAGGTTTCTCTTCTGTATATTGTTTTACGTTGGGCAGTGTAGAAAGAAGGATACCGGGGTCACCGCCTTCTCCTTCGCTATATTCTACATAATTGTCAGTCGAACCGTTTTCGTCGCATTGGCTTACAAAAAGTACATAGCCAGTACCGGGATAAATAGAATAGGTATAAGCATCTGCAGGATAATCAGCTTCGTTCAAGGCTCCTTCGTAGGCATTGCCACCGTTCTTTACGGTAATAGTTTGAGGACCTTTGAAACGTGGACTTTGCATGCCGAATCCGGCAACTGTCCAGTCTACGTCGTTACGACCGAATTGCATCTGGTAGTTAATGTATGTTTCATAATCAACGAAATTGATCATGTAATATACATCCTCAGGAACCTCTACATGGAAAGTTGTAGAAAACATGTCTGTTTTGACAATAGTCACCATCTGAGAATAGTTGGGGGTGGTGATTGTTTGTGAGAGGATTCTATATTCGTTACCTACTTTGAAAATGAAGAATACAGTATACGTTTTGTTACCTTCCAGACCAGTTACAGTCTCTTGTGCAGTGTCTCCGGTTACGGTGACAATCGTACCATTTTCTTGAGCTTCTGCGTATGCAATTACAGGATCCGGTTCGGCGGCATTGCTACCTTCTATTACTTTATATACATATGATTCTGCTCCTTTTGTTTTTAGGTTGAAAGTAGCAGAGGTGGCGAATATAGCATCAGAAGCTGGAGTTTCTACTTCGATTACTGTAGTGTCGCCATTGTTGGAGTCGTCATCAGAGCAACTCCACATTCCGCAGGCCAGCGCAAAAAAGCCTATCAGGAATGAACATAGATACAATTTTCTCATAAAATTAAGTTTGTTAGTTTAATTTGTAAATAAATATGGTCAGGGTAAAAACGCATACTATTTGGCAGGAATGCAAAATCCTAGCTGCGATGTATGTACAGACGTTTTCTCTTGCTATGTATTTAGTAAATAGCAATTGTCTGAAAGCCTTTTTGAAATACACAAAGAATTCAAAAAAATACTTTTTTAAAATTTGGTATCTGTTGAATTAAAAAGGAGGAACAGGTGACAACATGAAGTTGTTAGGAAGGATGGGATTGCGGTATAAATTTTCTCCTGCTTCTTTGTGCATTACCTGCCGTTTGTTGAAGGTATAATTGGCTGTTGCCAATGTATAACAACATATAGCTTGCGACAGGATTTCTTTTGCAGTCCACATTTTTTTTTAATTTATTGTTAATTTTATGCTTGTTTCTGATTTTGTCGGCAAATATAGGTATTATTTTTGATTAGTGATGATAAATCAGAACTTATTTTAATATAAACTGCATTTTTTGCTTATAGAACGTTATTTGATTCGCGTAAATAATATGATTTCGTATATTTTTTGCAGATTTATTGAATAAATGGAAATATGGGAATGATTATCCCTATGAACTTCGCTCTGAATATAGACAATACATTTTTATATTTTATATTGTTGGTAATTAGTAGATTGATCTGCTATTAATCTTGATGCTATATATAATAAAGGATTGTATGGGATATACTAATTAACGTGAGTTCGATATAAAATCAAAAAAAAGAAAGTTGTCTGTCATTGACAAA
>ENA-ORSS01000990-ORSS01000990.1-human-gut-metagenome-genome-assembly--contig:-NODE-990-length-31529-cov-5.887780_pt1 | contig 31529 bp, 18 predicted proteins | sample MGYA00241899_ERZ509162 | MGnify/ENA primary metagenome ERZ509162 (study PRJEB26280, sample SAMEA2338641) | human gut metagenome | biome: human gut; feature: human-associated habitat; material: faeces... | reverse complement strand
TACGCTGTGCAGCCACGTAGCTCAATGCCAGGATAGAACCGTATTCGTTGATGGCATCCAGTTTCTTGGCCGACTGAATCATTTTATGGAATGAAATAGCTGAAATATCCAGCGTCTTGTTCAACATATCATAGTCGAGGTCATCGTAAGTACGTTTCTTGCGTACGTTAGGCGACATACCGATAGAGTGCAGTACAAAGTCGATCTTGCCTCCCAATACTTCCATCGAACGCTTGAAAACATTTTCCAAGTCTTCTACGCTGGTAGCATCAGCAGGAATCACTTCGCAGTTCAGTTTTTCTGCCAGTGCGGAAATCTCGCCCATGCGTACTGCAACCGGAGTGTTCGACAGCGTAATCATTGCTCCTTCTTCTACAGCCTTTTCTGCTACTTTCCATGCGATAGACTGTTCGTTCAGAGCCCCAAAAACAATACCTCTTTTTCCTTTCAGTAAATTATAACTCATACTTTTTTTATTATAAATTTGGGGACAAAGATACAAACAATTCTGGTAACTCTGCCATATTCAGACATTAATCTGCAAAAATAGGACAATATTCCCCCCTATCAGACGAAATAATACATATTTTGTCAATTTTTTATAGGGAAAAAAGATACAAATGCACATTTTTTTCACCTATTCAGTCAAAATATTCACATCATTTTCAAGGAAAGCCCGTAACTTTGTGACAAAAGCAAGAGGTTTTTCATAATATTTATTAAGGTTAGAAATTAGGTTATAAAAAGTCTTTATTATCCTGTCTGTCAATCTTCTGCGAGAGAATGTTGACAGGCTATAAGGATAATAACTAATAAGAAAAGCTTCTATATTATATATAAAGAAACCTAAGCAAAAGCAAGAAGAACAAAACAAACCAATATATCACTAAACATAATAATACGCTCATGATTACACTGAACAATTTTTTCAAACAATGGGTATTCTCTATAGGCATTGCTACCCTTGCATTAGGATTTCCGGCTCGTGTAGCTGCTGAGAACATGAACGACACAGATAATATCTACAATGAACTTCCGTTCCAGATGAATGCAGTACAACTGCCAGTATTCCTCGATTACACTCGCTCCATCACCGAATTTGGTGCTGTAGCCGATGGCATCACCCTCAATACTGAAGCTTTCGACAAAGCCATCAAGGCGGTTGCCGAGAAAGGTGGCGGAAAGGTAATCGTTCCTGCCGGACTCTGGCTGACCGGACCGATCGTGCTACAAAGCAACATTCATTTATATTTGGAAGAAAACGCGCTGATCTTGTTTACAGCCGACCATACACAGTATCCTATCATCAAGACATCGTTCGAGGGACTGGAGACACGCCGTTGCCAATCGCCAATATCGGCTGTCAATGCTGAGAACGTGGCTATCACCGGAAAAGGGGTCATGGATGGAAACGGAGATACATGGCGTCCGGTAAAAAAAGGAAAGATGACCGGTGGCCAGTGGAAGAGACTGGTCGCTTCGGGAGGCGTACTCGATAAGGCCGGAGAAGTATGGTATCCCAGCGAAGGTTCAATGAAGGGTGCCATGGCATGCAAGAACTTCAACGTGCCCGAAGGAATCAATACCGATGAGGAATGGAACAGCATACGCGACTGGCTGCGCCCGGTACTGCTGAGTTTCAAAAAATGTAAAAAGGTGCTGTTGCAAGGCGTTACCTTCAAGAACTCGCCAAGCTGGTGCCTGCACCCGCTGTCGTGTGAAGACATTACCATTGACGGAGTAACGGTTTCCAATCCGTGGTACTCGCAGAACGGCGATGCGCTCGATCTGGAGTCGTGCAACCGTGCGCTGATTGAGAACAGCAGCTTCGATGCGGGCGACGACGGTATCTGCCTCAAGTCGGGTAAGGACGAAGACGGACGCCGCCGCGGTGAGCCTTGCCAGAACGTGATTATCCGCAACAATATCGTGCTGCACGGTCATGGCGGCTTCGTAGTGGGTAGTGAAATGTCGGGTGGCGTAAAGAATATCTATGTAGACAACTGTACATTTCTGGGTACAGACGTCGGACTCCGCTTCAAGAGTACCCGCGGACGTGGCGGTGTGGTTGAGAATATCCATATCAGCAACATCAACATGATCAACATTCCGAACGAGGGACTGATCTTCGACTTGTTCTACGGCGGCAATGCTCCGGGTGAAGGTGACGGATACAACAATCCTACGAACGAAAAGGTGCCTGCCGTTACGGAAGAAACGCCGGCGTTCCGCGACATCTTCATCAAGAACGTAACAGCCAAGAATGTAGGACGCGCCATTCTGTTCAACGGTCTGCCGGAAATGCCGATCAAGAACATACACATCGAAAACGTCACGATGTCGGATGCCAAAAACGGTGTGATACTGAACCGTACCGACGGAGCAACATTGAAAAATGTCAAAATCGTGACTTCAAAGGGTGGCAACAACCTGAAACTACAGAATGTGAAAAACGTAACTGTGGGTAATAAACAATATAAGGAGGTAGGAAATCAGGCTGAATCGTATACATTCTGATCCGGGTTCCTTCCTGAAAAGGACGACAAAGGGTCTGTAAACATCCGGTTCAAGTATTCCGACTTGCTGCTTGTGTTTGCAGATCCTTTCTTCCTTTTACTTTTTTACGATAATCATTTTATCTTCCAAGGAGAACTTTCCGGTCTGGCTTGTCCGGACAACGAGGAGTTTGGCCGAGCGAAAACTAAAAAATTGAACGTAGCATGAAAATCATCTCAATAGCCTGCCTGGCACTGCTGACAGGAGGACTGAGTGCTTCGGCACAAGGTTTGGAAAAGAAAATTCAGGTCGTGGTGGAAAATCCATGGAACGCCGAAAAGGTGGACGAGCCGGTGGTAATCGACCTCGGGAGTCTGGGTACCGGATTTACGGTCAAGTCGGCTGTCGTACGCGACGGTAGCGTGGAGATACCTTCCCAGCTCGACGATATGAATTGTGATACGCGTGCCGACGAACTGGCTTTTGTCATCAACCTGCCGGCTTCGAGCAAGAAGACACTCGACATTACGCTTTCCAGCCTCAAGAGCGACAAGCAATATCCGGCGCGTGTATACGCCGAGATGTTGTTCCGCACATCGAAGAAAAACAAGTATGCCAAGGGGTATGCCATTTATGCCGACGGAGCTTCGGACACGTACAACGTGCAGCATCATCACGGGGCTGCCTTCGAAAGTGAACTGGTGGCGTATCGTATTTATTTCAACGAGAAGCAGACAACCGACTTGTACGGGAAGTTCCATAAGGGGCTGGAACTAGAGGATAGTCAGTTCTATCCTACCGACGAGCAGCTGAAGCGTGGCTTCGGAGACGATGTCATCAAGGTGAACAGCAGTTGCGGAGCCGGAACGCTGAGGGGCTGGGACGGAAAGCAGTCTACGCTCATCAAGCCGGTAGCCGTACGCGGACAGCGCATCTTGGCTTCGGGACCGGTACGTACTGTAGTCGATGCCGAGGTGAAAGGCTGGCAGTATGCCGGAAAGGAACTGAACATGATAAACCGCTATACGCTGTATGCCGGACACCGCGACGCACAGGTGGATGTGCTGTTCGACGAGCCGCTGGACAAGGAAGTATTCTGTACCGGCGTGCAGAACATTACCGGACATGCTGATATGTTTTCCGACCACAAGGGACTGGTGGCAAGCTGGGGTACCGACTGGCCGGTGAACGATACGATAAAGTATAAGAAGGAAACCGTGGGACTGGCTACCTGCATTCCGCAGAAATATGTGGTGAAGGAAACAGCCGACAAGGAGAATTTCCTCTATACCGTCAGTGCCCCCGGACAACGTTCGTTCCGCTACTATACCTCGTTCACCTCGTGTAAGGAAACCTTCGGATATCCCGACAAGGAGAAATGGTTTGCCTACGTGCAAGAGTGGAAAAAGGCGCTGGAACAACCTGTCCGCATCACCATCGTAAAGAAATAGAACAGTCACAACACTAACACAAATCTGCCGGCACAGAAAAACGTTATTAAATAAATAAAAAAGCCGGTAAGTCAGCTTCACTATTCGTCTGATTGAACAGTGAAGCTGATTGTATGAAAAACAATTCATTAACTTAACATCAATTACCTATGAAAGCTATCGTATTTTCTATCTTGCTGGGAAGCTGTCTCGTCCCTGCCATACAGGCACAGAACTATGTGTCGAAGGTGTGGGTGGCCGATCAGGGGAACGGCACATACAAGAATCCCGTGCTGTATGCCGATTATTCCGACCCCGACGTATGCCGGGTGGGCAATGACTTCTACCTGACATCGTCCAGCTTTGGTTGCCTGCCGGGATTGCAGATTCTACACTCCAAGGATCTGGTGAACTGGACCATCGTGGGAGCTGCCGTACCGCGGTCGCTGGCTCCGCATACCGATACGGCTCCTCAGCACGGCAATCGTGTATGGGCTCCGTGCATCCGTCACCACAAAGGCGAGTTCTATATTTTCTGGGGTGATCCCGATCAGGGTATCTTCATGACCAAGGCAACAGACGTCAGAGGTCCGTGGTGCGAACCGGTGCTGGTCAAAGCTGCCAAGGGCATCATCGATACGACTCCGCTGTGGGACGACGACGGACGGGTGTATCTGGCTCATGCCTATGCGGGAAGCCGTGCGGGACTGAAGAGTGTGATTGCCGTATGCGAGCTGAGTGCCGACGCGACCCGTACCATCGGACCGTCACGCATCGTATTCGACGGTCACGAAGCGCATCAAACCTGCGAGGGACCGAAGTTCTACAAGCGCAACGGTTATTATTATATTTTCCATCCGGCAGGCGGTGTTCCTACGGGCTGGCAGGTAGTACTGCGGTCTAAAAACGTATACGGTCCCTACGAATGGCGAACGGTACTGGCACAGGGAAACAGTCCGGTCAACGGGCCTCATCAGGGTGGATGGGTAGATACACCCAGCGGAGAAGACTGGTTCCTGCATTTTCAGGATGTGGGGGCTGCCGGACGACTGGTGCACCTGCAACCGATGAAGTGGGTAGACGACTGGCCTGTCATCGGTGAGGACAAGGATGGCGACGGTTGCGGAGAGCCGGTACTGACTTACCGGAAACCGAACGTAGGCAAGACATACCCTATTTGTACACCGCAGGAAAGCGATGAGTTCGATACCAACGAGCTGGGCTTGCAGTGGCAGTGGAATGCCAACATCGACGACAAGTGGTATTTTGCCGATCAGGAACACGGGGTACTGCGTCTGTATTCGTATCCGGTTCCCGAGACCTACAAGAGCCTGTGGGATGTGCCGAACATGCTGTTGCAGAAATTCCCCGCCCCCAGTTTCAGCGCTACCTTGAAGCTGAAGTTCTCCCCCATTGCCAAGTACAAAGGCGAACGTACCGGACTGGTGGTAATGGGTATGGACTATGCGGGTATCGTACTGGAGAATACCGAAAGCGGACTGGTTCTCTCGCAGGTAGAATGTAAGAAAGCCGACCGTGGAGGTCAGGAAACCGTCAACGAAACACTTCCGCTGAAGGAACATGAAATCTACCTGCGTGCCGAAATCACCACTACGGGCGAGAAGATCAGCAAGAGCGAAGGCGGACACGACCTGGTAGTGATGTGTCAGCTGAGCTACAGCACCAACGGGAAGAAGTTCCATAAGTTCGGAAAAGAATTTCAGGTGAAGGAAGGCAAGTGGATCGGTGCCAAGGTAGGTACGTTCTGCACGCGTCCAGCCATCACGACCAACGACGGCGGATGGGCAGACATCGACTGGTTCAGAATAGACAAATAATATCTCCCGATTTTTTGTACAAAACATGCCCGTGTTTCCCGAAAAACGCGGGCATATTTTTTCCCATACATCAGGCACGTTCTTTTTGCGCATTGGAAAATACTTTCACTTATCCGCACATTTTTCCGTTCATCCGCACAATACACTTCTTCTACCAATCGCAAGACATACATTTTTGGCTCGCTAGCATAGTATATATTTTTCACTCACCAGCACAGTACACTTTTTCTACCAATCGCAAGACATATATTTTTTGTTCACTAGCACAGCAGCGCACCTTTCCCGCTTTCAGACACTGCACAAAAAAGGCCCGGAAATCTCACGACCTCCGAACCCCGATATGCAAAAATACAAAATATTATTCTTATGCTTCTTTAACTTCCCAACCCAAAGCGCTGGCTCCCAGAACGGCAGCATCTGCGTCCTTCAATTGAGAAAGCAGTAATTTTGTTTTACCCTTGTAGATGTTCAGTACATTGTCTTCGAGGGCTTTCTTGATAGGCTTCATGATATAGTCGCCCGATTTAGCCAGACCACCGAAGAGAATGATAGCTTCCGGACTAGAGAAAGCAACGAAGTTAGCCAGAGCAGCACCCAGAATGGTTCCGGTATATTCGAAAATATCCAAAGCCAACTTGTCACCCTTCACAGCTGCATCGTATACATCTTTCGACTGGATTTCTTCCGACGGGATGTTTCTCAGCAAGCTCGGTTCAGAACGTGCAACGAGGAATTCACGTGCTGTACGAGCCACACCTGTAGCCGAGCAATAAGTTTCCAGACAGCCTTTACGACCGCATCCGCACTGACGACCTGTAGGATCGACGATAACGTGTCCCAGCTCTCCGGCAAAACCATCGTGACCGTAAACCAGCTGACCGTTGATAACGATACCGCTACCAACACCAGTACCCAGTGTGATCATGATGAAATCCTTCATACCACGAGCTGCACCGTATGTCATTTCACCGATAGCTGCCGCATTGGCATCGTTGGTCAGTGCCGTAGGGATACCCAGACGTTCTTCGAACATGGCAGCCAGAGGAATAACCCCCTTCCATGGCAAGTTCGGAGCAAATTCGATAGTTCCACTATAATAGTTACCGTTAGGAGCACCTACTCCCATACCTTTAATTTTTTCTGCACCGCCGAATTGCTGGAGCAACGGAAGAAGTTTCTTGCATACAGCGTCTACATATTCGTTTACATCACTGTACTGCTGTGTTTTTACTGAATCGGAAGCCAGTACATTACCACGAGAATCTACCACACCGAAAACAGTATTAGTACCACCGATGTCCATTCCCACTACATAGGGTTTTTCCATATTTATTGTCATGACATTAAATTGTTAAAGGTTAGTTATATGTGGCAAATGTACTCAATCGGAGAAAACCGAACAAATTTTTTGATAAGTTTATTTAACCCTGATGTAACTTTTTATATCTTAGCCGCGTCTAACGATACGTAGTTCAAGACACTAAATACATTCCAATATGATACGATTACAGGGCATCAACAAAACATATTATAACGGAGCACCGCTTCATGTACTGAAAGGCATCGACTTACAGATTGATAAAGGAGAATTTGTTTCCATCATGGGAGCTTCGGGGTCGGGTAAATCTACTTTACTAAATATATTAGGTATTCTCGACAATTACGATTCGGGGGAATATTACCTGAACGACGTACTGATAAAGGATCTGAGCGAAACGCGCGCGGCAGAGTACCGTAACCGCATGATCGGGTTCATCTTCCAGTCGTTCAACCTGATTTCGTTCAAGAATGCCATGGAGAACGTGGCACTGCCGCTGTTCTATCAGGGGGTGGGACGAAAGAAACGCAACGAACTGGCGATGGAATATCTCGACAAGCTGGGACTGAAGGAATGGGCGCATCACATGCCCAACGAGCTCTCGGGCGGACAGAAGCAGCGTGTGGCCATCGCACGGGCACTGATTTCGAAGCCGCAGATTATCCTGGCCGACGAGCCGACCGGTGCACTGGACAGCAAGACCTCGGTGGAGGTGATGAACATCCTGAAGGAGCTGCACGACCGGGAGGGACTGACCATCGTGGTGGTGACGCACGAGAGCGGGGTGGCAAACCAGACCAACAAGATCATTCACATCAAGGACGGGGTGATAGAACGGATTGAAGACAACATCGACCACAACGCCTCTCCTTTCGGCAAGAACGGTTTCATGAAATAAACATACAGCCATGACAGACTTGATACAAGAAATATATGGTACCATCATGCGCAACAAGCTGCGTACCATTCTGACGGGCTTCTCGGTGGCATGGGGCATCTTCATGCTGATTGTGCTGCTGGGTGCCGGAAACGGACTGATACATGCCTTCGAAGGACAGTCGAGCAGAATGAAGATGAATTCCATCAAGATTTATCCGGGATACACGTCGAAACCTTTCAAGGGACTTCAGGAGGGCAGACGCCTCTCGCTCGACGAAAGCGACCGGCAGCTCACCACAGAGGCTTTCCCCAACAATGTGACGTCGACGGGAGCCAGCGTAAGCAAGGAGGGGGCTATCCTGACCTTCGGCAAGGAGCATGTATCCATCTCCCTGCAAGGGGTGTTTCCCAACTATACGGAGCTGGAGGCGGCAAAGCTGAAAGAAGGACGTTTCATCAACGACCGCGACATGAGGGAACGGCGCAAGGTGCTGGTGCTGCACGAGAAGACGGTCCGCATGCTGTTTCCCAAGACGGAAGCGCTGGGACAGTACGTCGACGTGCAGGGAGTAGCTTACCGGGTAGTGGGTATCTACGCCGACCAGAACAGTTTCTCGCCCTCGGCACTCGTACCTTTTACGACCGTCCAGCTGGTATACGGCAAGGGCGACAGCATCGACAACCTGACGTTTGCCACCGAAGGGCTGACCGACGAGGTGACCAACCAGAAGTTTGAAACGGATTACCGCAAGGCGATGGGACTGCACAAGAACTTCGACCCCACCGACCAAAGTGCCATCTGGATGTGGAACCGCTTTACACAGTACCTCCAGCAGCAGTCGGCTACCCACATTCTGCACATCGCCATCTGGGTAATCGGCATATTCACCCTGCTGAGCGGCATCGTGGGCGTGAGCAACATCATGCTCATCACCGTGCGCGAACGTACGCACGAGTTCGGCATCCGCAAGGCACTGGGAGCCAAGCCTGCCTCTATCCTGTGGCTGATTATCTCGGAGAGCGTGGCCATCACCACTTTCTTCGGCTACATCGGCATGGTGGCAGGCATCGCCGTCACGGAGTACATGAACCAGGTAGCGGGCAAGCAGACCGTCGACGCGGGCGTGTTCAGCGTAACGGTCTTCGAGAATCCTACGGTAGACCTGAGCATCGCCGTCCAGGCTACCCTGACACTGATTATCGCCGGTACGCTTGCCGGACTCTTCCCCGCCCGGAAGGCAGCCCGCATCCGTCCGATAGAAGCATTAAGAGCAGACTGACATGAGAAGAATTGATTTTGACACGTGGGAGGAAATCTTCCTTACCATTACACGCAACAAGACACGAAGCGTGCTGACGGCTTTCGGCATCTTCTGGGGAATCTTCATGCTGGTGGCACTCATGGGAGGCACACGGGGCATGCAGGACATGCTCTCGCGGCAGTTTCAGGGATTTGCCACCAACTCGGGATTCATGGCTTCCAACAATACGTCGAAGGCTTACAAGGGATTCCAGCAGGGAAGATGGTGGAGTATGGAAAATCAGGACGTGGAACGTCTGCGCAACAGCGTACCGGGACTGGACATCGTGACGGCTACCATCGCCCAGTGGGGAGTGAACATCGTATACGAGCAATACAGCATATCGGGTACGCTGAAAGGACTTTATCCGGAATACGACCGGATAGAGGAACCGCTCATCCGCATCGGACGCTCGCTGAACGAAACCGACATACGCGACCGCCGGAAGGTGTGCGTCATCGGGAAACGTATCTACGAAGCGCTCTTCCCAAAGAAAGACGACCCCTGCGGCAAGTTCATCGAGATAAACGGCATCTACTACCGGGTAGTGGGAGTGAACGAGGCGACGGGCAACATGTCGGTCAACGGACAGTCGGAAACGTCGGTCGTCATTCCGTTCAGTACCATGCAGCAGAACTATAACCGGGGCAACCGCATCGACATGCTGGGATATACGGCGAAAAAAGGATATTCCATCAGTCAGGTGGAAAAAGATGTGGAACGCATCGTGAAACAGGCACACGCCATTCATCCCGACGACGAACAGGCGGTTATCCGGGTAAACGCGGAAGCCATGTTCAGCATGATGGACAACCTGTTTACGGGTATCCGTGTTCTGGGATGGCTCGTGGGACTGGGTACACTGCTTGCCGGTGCCATCGGGGTGAGCAACATCATGATGATCACCGTGAAGGAACGTACCACCGAAATCGGCATCCGCCGTGCCATCGGAGCACGCCCCAGCGACATCCTGCAACAGATTCTCTCCGAAAGCATGGTGCTGACTACTGTAGCGGGCATGGCTGGCATCTCGCTAGCCGTACTGGTGCTGCAGGTTCTTGAGGCAGCTGCCAATCCGCAAGGAGTCATCGAGACGCACTACCAGGTCAGCTTCGGCATGGCCGTCGGCACCTGTATCCTGCTCATCGCTCTTGGCGTACTGGCAGGGCTGGCACCAGCCTACCGTGCCATGGCTATCAAACCGATAGAGGCAATACGCGACGAATAGTAATTCGAACGGCTTTCGAACGACTATTCGAAACTCCTTCGAACGATCGCTCGAAAACCAATCACCCAACATAAGAATATAAACTAACAACAAACATCAAATATGAAAGCAAAAAAGATTCTGAAAAGCGCATTGCTGGTTATCGTTGCCAGCATCTTCATCTGGACCTTCGTATTCCTCTACCAGAAGTCGAAACCAGAAGTCACCGTATACGAAACAGTCCGTCCTGCTGTGGCCGACCTGGAAAAGACTACCGTCGTCACCGGTAAGATAGAACCACGGGACGAGGTCCTCATCAAGCCCCAGATTTCGGGTATCATCGAAGAAGTCTACAAAGAAGCCGGACAGAAGATAAAGAAGGGCGAAGTGATAGCCAAGGTAAAAGTCATCCCCGAACTGGGCACACTGAATGCTGCCGAAAGCCGCGTCCGCTTGGCCGAAATCAACGGACGACAGGCCGAAACCGACTTTGCCCGCTTAGAGAAACTTTACAAGGACAAACTGATCAGTGCCGAAGAATATGAGAAAGGTGAAGTTACCGTCCGCCAGGCACGCGAAGAACTGCAAGCCGCCAAGGACAACCTGCAGATTGTAAAAGAGGGAATCACCCAAAACAGTGCCTCCTTCTCCAGCACCCTGATACGCTCTACTATCGAAGGACTTATCCTGGACGTACCCGTCAAGGTAGGTAACTCCGTCATCATGAGTAACACCTTCAATGACGGAACCACCATCGCTACCGTGGCCGATATGAACGACCTCATCTTCCGTGGCAATATCGACGAAACCGAAGTGGGCCGTGTCAGCGAAGGCATGCCGGTGAAAATCACCATCGGTGCCTTACAGGACCTCACCTTCCAGGCCGAACTGGAGTACATCGCCCCCAAGTCGACCGAAGCCAATGGTGCCAATCAGTTCGAAATCAAGGCAGCCGTTACTGTGCCCGACACAGTGGTTATCCGCTCAGGCTATTCGGCCAACGGTGAAATCGTGCTCGAACGTGCCAGTCAGGTACTCGCCATTCCCGAAGGCTGCGTCGAATTCAAGGACGACAGTACCTTTGTCTATGTACTGACCGACAGCGTTCCACAGCAGCAGTTCCGTCGTCAGCCCATCGAAGTAGGCATGAGTGACGGCATAAAGATAGCCGTCAAGAAAGGCATCACTACCAACGACCTGATACGCAATGCCAACAAGAACGATGAAGAAGAAAATTAACCACTAACCTAACCATCCGAGACAATTCTTATGAAACGATTACTCACCATAGCCTGCATAGCTTGTGCTGCCACCGGCTTGCAGGCACAAGACACCTGGTCGTTGCGCCGCTGCATCGAATACGCCATCGAGCACAACATCAACATCAGGCAAAGCGAAAACGCCGCCCGCCAAAGCGAAGTAGAAGTAAATACAGCCAAATGGGCACGACTGCCCAGCGTGAATGGTAGCGCCAACCAAAGCTGGAACTGGGGACGTACGCAAACCGCCGTGCCCGACGAAAGCACCGGCGACTACTCTACCGTATACGTCAACACCAGCAGCAACGGTACCAACATATCGCTCAGTGCCAGCGTTCCCCTGTTCACCGGACTGCAGATTCCGCACCAGTACGCACTGGCCAAACTGAATCTGAAAGCCGCCACTGCCGACCTGGAGAAAGCCAAAGAAGACATCTCCATCAACGTGGCATCGTACTATCTGCAAGTATTGTTCAACAAAGAACTGCACCAGGTAGCCTTAGGACAGGTAGCCCTGAGCAAAGAACAGCTGCAACGCATCAGCCGCCTGGCCGAAGTGGGAAAAGCCTCGCCGGCCGAAGTGGCCGAAGCTAAAGCACGTGTGGCACAAGACGAAATGACTGCCGTACAGACCAACAACGACTATCAGCTGGCTCTGCTCGACCTCAGCCAACTCATCGAACTGGAAACGCCCGAAGGCTTCGTACTGGAAGAACCTTCCGTCCAGCTGGAAATAACTCCGCTGACGCCTCCTGACGAAATCTACCAGAATGCCGTAGTCAACAAGCCCGCCATACAGGCAGCCCAGTATCGTCTGGAAGGCAGCCGTCACAGCATCCGCATCGCACAGAGCGGTTTCTATCCGCAAATCAACCTGAACGGAAGCCTGGGCACCAGTTACTACTCGACCATCAACCGTACGTTTAACCAGCAGATGGGTGACAACTTCAGCAAGTACATCGGCCTCAGCCTGAGCGTACCCATATTCAACCGGCTGAGCACCCGCAACCGGGTACGCACAGCCCGCCTGCAACGCGAGAGTTATGCCCTGCAACTGGACAATGCCAAGAAGACCCTCTACAAGGAGATTCAGCAGGCCTGGTACAACGCTACTGCTTCCGAAAGCAAATACACCAGCAGTTGTGCCGCCACTGAAGCCAGCCAGGCTTCCTTCCAGCTGATGAACGAGAAGTACATCAACGGTAAGGCAACAGCCGTCGAGTATAACGAAGCCAAACAAAACCTGATGAAAGCCCAAAGCGACGAACTGCAAGCCAAGTACGACTATCTGTTCCGCACCAAGATTCTGGACTTCTATCAAGGCATACCGATAGAATGACGTAAAATAGTCGTATCTTTGTGCCCGAAAAGGATTTAGACGAGACTATAAGCATAAAGATATGAACAAAAAACATGTAAAAGTAGCAGCAGCCTCCATACTGCTGCTATTTCTGTTGGTTGCCGCAGTGGCCTTCCTGAGCCGCGGAAACTTGTTACGACACGTAGCCGGCAAACACATGGCCCGTTTAGAGCAACGCTACGGACTCGACATCGGCTATGAAAAGCTGCACATGAAAGGGCTCCGGACCATCGCTGTCGAGGGACTGACCGTTGTTCCCGCAGGACGCGATACACTGTTGTCCCTGCAGTCGCTCGACGTACGCATCGGACTGTGGGCACTGCTAGGAGGCAATATCAATGTCCGTCACGTCGGTATGGACGAACTCTCGCTCCGCTTCATCAAGCAGGATGGCAAAGCCAACTACGATTTTCTGTTCCTTCCCTCCTCGAAAGACTCCCAACCCGAAGTACCTAAAGCAGAGAGAAACTACGCCCGCCGCGTCAACACTTTGCTCGACCTCCTTTTCGGTCTGCTTCCGGGCAACGGCGAACTGAACAACCTTCATATCTACGAACGAAACGACAGCAACTTTGTTGCTTTCCACATCCCCCGACTGCACATTTCCGACCGACGCTTCCAGTCTCAAATGCTCATTCAGGAAGACAGTCTAAGGCAACAGTGGAACATCAGTGGCGAACTGAATCCGTCGGACCGCCGCCTGCATGCCACGCTCACTGCTCCCCAGCTCACCGTCCCCTACATCCGCCGACGTTTTGGAGCCGAGGTACAGTTTGACAGCCTCACGTGCCGTCTGTCGCAAGAGAAAAGCGACAACAGCCTTGCTTGCCTTGTAGGAGAAGCCGAAGTGCGCGGCTTGCACGTCTATCACAAGCGTCTGTCCACCGATAAGATCAACCTTGACCACGGACAACTTCGCTTCCACGTCGATGTGGCACCGCAATCCGTCGAGCTGGACAGTGCCAGTCTGGTACGCTTCAATGCACTCACCTTTCACCCCTACATGCGAATAGAACACCCGCAACAATCGGGAGCGGAGCCAACATGGCACTTCACTGCATCCGTCGACAAGCCCTGGTTTCCGGCCGAAGAACTGTTCAGCTCGCTTCCCAAGGGATTGTTCGAGAACCTGGAAGGCATCCGCACCGAAGGCGAACTGGCTTATCATTTTCTGCTCGATGTAGACTTTGCCCAACTGGACAGCCTCCGCCTTGAATCGGAACTGAAAAGCAGAAATTTCCGCATCCGCCAATTCGGACACACTCCGCTGAACAAGATGAGCGACGAATTTGAATACACGGCCTACGAAGACGGCCGTCCTGTCCGCACCTTCCCTGTAGGGCCGTCGTGGGAGCACTTCACTCCCCTTGCCGAAGTGCCGGACCTGTTGCAGATGTCCGTCATGCAAAGCGAAGACGGTGCCTTCTTCTATCATCACGGATTCCTGCCCGACGCACTGCGCGAAGCCCTGATACACGACCTCAAGGTACGCAAGTTTGCACGGGGAGGCAGCACCATCTCGATGCAACTGGTCAAGAACGTCTTCCTGACCCGCAACAAGAACATAGCCCGCAAGCTGGAAGAAGCGCTCATTGTTTGGCTGATCGAAGGGCAACACCTCACGTCAAAAGAGCGCATGTACGAGGTATATCTGAACATTGCCGAATGGGGTCCTCTGATTTATGGTATTCACGAAGCAGCCGACTTCTACTTCGACAAACGGCCTTCACAGCTCTCGCTGGAAGAGTGTATCTTCCTGGCATCCATCATCCCCAAGCCCAAACACTACAAGAGTTCTTTCACTCCCGACGGGCGTCTGCGCGACAGCCAGGAAGGCTACTTCCGCCTCATCGCCGAACGGCTGGCTAAGAAAGGACTCATCAGTGAGGAACAGGCCGCAAAAGTGGACATAGCCAATGTCACACTGCGCGGTGCAGCTCTTGCAAGTTTCCATGCACAGGCTGAGGAAGGGGAAGAAGAAATGGAAAGTGAATCAAAAGAATTGTGAAGCCAGTGTGAGACTTCACCTTTCACCACATTCCACTGATAATCAACAGTTAGAAGCCGGTGAAAGCGTGAAAGGAGAGAAAAACATCTGTCTTCAGACAGTGTTGTTTCCGGCTACAGCCTTCACCCTTTCACCTTTCTTTTCCCCTAACAGCTGTTACAAAGAGGGACTTTACAACCGCCAAGTGGCACATGGCGAACACAAACATCTATTTCAGCACCGGAAACTACCTGTAGCCGTTGTGAGCCACACTTGCACGGCTCGCGAGAAACACTTGCACGGCTCACGAACGACACAAGTGTGGCTCACGAGCAACACAAGCGTTGCTCGAAGCCCCTCTGTATCAGTGTCTAAAATTAAATAAAATGGGAATTACACACAAGAAAAAGTAACTGACAAAAACTGACAATCGTCATAATCAGCAAGTTACAGAGTCATTGTCACGTTTTTGTAACGCTTCATACATTTTCTGAAAGCATTCTTCATCACTTGCATTCTGGTAACAAAAACTTCACTCTACGTAACATCGCCGGCAAAAATCGTACATTTCACGCCCTTTTTCGTATGGAGTTGGACGAAGCACGGTCGTTCTGTTCCTTTCTCGAAGGCTCTCTTGAAGGGCGGTGAGCCGGGGCCTTATCCTTGTCTTTTTTAGGGTGAATGACTTTCACCGGAGCCTTTTCGGGTTTGGGTTTCGGACGACTCGGTGCTTTCCTGTCGGGAGCTTTTGACGAACCGGGACGCAAGCGGATGCTTCCAAAGTCCGAACGGCGGCTGGAATGATAGTGCTTACCATCGCGGATGCGGAAATTGCCCGCGTAAAACGCATGATGGTAACGTCCTTTATAATAACTCACATGGTTGTGACGAGGGCGAGCATGTGCACCGCAATACGTCTTATAGTGTGGAGGACACGGATAATAGAAATGCTTATGGTTGGTGTAAGTCAGATAAATGCGGAAATTCCAACGTCCGCCCGATACATAAACAGGACGGAAGAAATGGGCTGCCTGAATGAAGTGGCCGTACTGGCTACGGTTGAGCACCCAGTGCAAGTCGTCGTTGCGGATGTCCAGACAATCGTAATAGCGGTTCAATGCCCACTCTTCGCCACGAAGCACATTGTCCATCAACGAACCGATGTTCGCGATAAAGTCGTAGTTGATTTCGTACACATCGTTATACTGCGCTTTGCTCAGCTTCAGTTCGTAAGCCATTTTGTCCGTCAGGAAACGGGCTTCAAGACGCACACGGCTGCTGCTCATCGCAGCACTACACAAAACAGTACTTGCCAGAACAGTACAAAACAGGATGATAAATCGTTTCATGGTTCCCTCCTTTTTTAAAGTATTGATTTCTTCATGTTACTATCGGCAAGGATTCCGGCTCCGTTCTCTCTACTCTCTGGTGCGAAGCCTGTCAAACGCCGGTCATTTCCGCTCCGGTGCCTTGCTCATGGCACAAAAATAGGGAGAGAAAATTCCCCTCCCTCGTCACATACTCTATTCCCTGATAGGGAAATCCCTATTCTTTTGCCAGCACAATGCCGTCGTCCTGCAGCACCACCAGGCGTTTCTTGTACAAGTCGCCCACTGCCTTCTTGAACGTTTTCTTGCTGACGCCGAACATCGCATATATCTCTTCGGCCGGCGTCTTGTCGTTCAGCGGCGTGCGTCCGCCGTTGCTGCGGATATGTTCGAGCAGCGTCTTTGCAAAGTCGTCCACCTTGCCTGCACCGGGCTTCTGAAGCATCAGGTCTATCTTGCCGTCGTCGCGCACCTGCTTCACGTATGCCTTCAGGCGCATACCGGTATGCAGCGGCTGAAATATCTCGCTGTCGTAGAGCAATCCTCCGAAACGATTCTCGATAATGGCCTTGAAACCCAAGTCGGTCTTCTGCCAGATCAGCACTTCCACTTCCTGTCCCGGCACATAGTCGGCTTTTTCCTTCGACAAATAACGGTCTACCTTAGCCGAAGCCACAATCCGGAAACTTTCTTCGTCCAGATGAACGTGAACGACATAACGCTTGCCCACCTGCATTTTCATCTTCTGCTCGCTGAAAGGCACAAACAGGTCCTTCATCAAACCCCAGTTCAGAAAAGCTCCATACTGGTTGACCCAGGCTACCTCCAGACAAGCAAACTGACCTACCTGCACCAGCGGTTGCTGCGTAGTGGCCACCAGACGTTCTTCGTTGTCCAGATAGATAAAGACGTCCAGTTCGTCGCCTACCTTGCAATCTTGCGGCACGTAGCGTTTGGGCAGAAGAATCTCACCCTCTATATCATCGTCGAGATACATGCCGAAATCCACCTGCTTCACGACCTTCAGTCTGTTGAATTTTCCTAATTCGATGCTCATAATCTTCCACTTTTCGGGCAAAGATAATGGAAACAGCAGGCAGAACAAAATCGGGAAGCTCATTTTTAGGCCGAACAGACAAAATAACACCCCATACTCCCCACCTAAAACCTGCCGGCGAATGTAAACTGAATATAATTATAACTTTTCAATCTAAAAGATAACTTTCTTCTATGAACAAGTCTATGCTAATTTTATTATCTTTGTGGCGAGAAATATAAAAAGAGACCTTTATATTCACTTTTAAATAATAAAGATTATGGAATTTCTAACTAACGAGAAACTGACCATCGTCGGCGCAGCCGGTATGATTGGTTCGAACATGGCTCAAACTGCCATCATGATGGGCTTGACTAACAACATCTGCTTGTACGACCCGTACGCTCCCGGTCTGGAAGGTGTTGCTGAGGAACTGTTCCACTGCGGTTTCGAAGGTGTAAACATCACTTTCACTTCCGATATCAAGGAAGCTTTGACTGGTGCTAAATATATCGTAAACTCTGGTGGTGCTGCCCGTAAGGCTGGTATGACTCGTGAAGACCTGCTGAAAGGCAATGCTGCTATCGCTGAAGAATTCGGTAAGAATGTTAAGACATATTGCCCCGACGTAAAACATATCGTTGTTATCTTCAACCCGGCCGACATCACCGGTCTGATCACTCTGTTGTACTCTGGTTTGAAACCGGGTCAGGTAACTACACTTGCCGCTCTCGACTCTACTCGTCTGCGTAGCGAATTGGCTAAACACTTCGGCATCTCTATGGACGCTGTTGAAAACTGCCGTACATACGGTGGCCACGGCGAACAGATGGCCGTATTCGCTTCTACAGCTAAAGTAAACGGTAAGGCTTTGACCGACATCATCGGTACTGACGCTCTGACTAAAGAACAATGGGCTGAAATCCAGCAGAAGGTAACCAAAGGTGGTGCCAACATCATCAACCTCCGCGGACGTTCTTCATTCCAAAGCCCGGCATACGTTTCTATCGAAATGATCGGTGCTGCTATGGGTGGTAAAGCATTCCGTTGGCCTGCAGGTACATACGTATCAAACGATAAGTATGACCACATCATGATGGCTTGGGAAACTTCTATCGACACTGAAGGCTGCCACTGCGCTGCTTTGAGCGGAACTGCCGAAGAACAAGCTGCTTTGGACAAGAGCTACGAACACTTGTGCGCTCTGCGTGACGAAGTAATCGCAATGGGTGTTCTGCCTACTATCGACCAATGGCACAGCATCAACCCGAACATCGACTGATAAGCTGATGAAAACTATCATAAGAAGGGCCGCCCACGAGCGGCCCTTTTTTATAAAACTGCTCCAGAAGCGCTGTATCCTCTCCAAAGATCATCTTTTTACACTTTTTTCCCGCTAAAAATTTGCAGTATCAAAAAAAAGGCTTACCTTTGCACCCGCAATCGAAAGATAAGCAATGGTGTCATAGCTCAGTTGGTAGAGCAAAGGACTGAAAATCCTTGTGTCCCCGGTTCGATTCCTGGTGGCACCACTTTTCAAAAGCAATCGGAATGTAGCGCAGTTGGTAGCGCACTACGTTCGGGACGTAGGGGTCGGGCGTTCGAGTCGCCTCATTCCGACACAAAGAAAGAGAGGTCATAAAATATGCGCCTCTCTTTTTATTTTATACTGTATCTTCACATCCGCACGAAAAAGCATCTAGCTAAATCAGGAAAACATAATGCGCATACTGTACCGTTCCAGTGCACTGCCTGCTGCACTACAAGTGCACTAACTATTGCACTGTGAGTGCACTGACTACTGCACTGTGAGTGCACCAGTTATTGCACTAACAAGGGATAACTGGGAACTGTAACCAGCCGTTAAGCCTTAGCCATCCATTACTCAGGCCGTTAGTTAGCGAGTAGGTACAGCCGCCTGCTTTGATGTGGCTGTCCTTTTCTATCAAAAAGTATTCAACCGGAGAAAATCACTGTTTCGTTACTTTTTTCCCCACTTGGCCTGACCATAGTAACAAGAAAGCGCAGAACTTGCAACAGTTCCACGCTTTCTTTATAATGGTCATATAAGTTTCTGATCAGAACAACTTAGCTGGATATTCACCGGCATCAACCAATGCCTTGATCTTGTCAACTACGCTTTGACGATCTTCCGGATAGGTAACGCCAAACCATTTGCTGGTAGTATCCAATACCTCTACAGTAGCAGTACCTTCGTTGATCAGTTTATCTACCATCAACGGAATAAAGAACTCGCTCTTCAGATTTTCCATGTTCTTCGGATCGCTCAGGAAAGTCTTGAAGAACTCTGCGCTATAAGCAAAGTAATCGGGAGTAAAGCCCCAGAAGTTCATGCTGACCGGAGTTGTGTCGGCTGTAGCTGTCCATTCACCGTTGTCATCAATATACTTCACTTCACCGTCAATGCGTTGGATCTTAGTACGTTCTACTACAGAAGTCAACAGATGCTTATCGTCTGTAGTACAAATACCACGTGATACAGTTCCACTCTCGCTCAGTGTGTTACCTACACGGAAACCAACCATTGAATATACATTCTTGGAACCTTCCGGCAAGTTAGCAAGGAATTTACCCATTACTTGGAAAGAATCACGTCCGTAGAAGTCGTCGCAGTTGATTACAGCAAAAGGTTCCTTAATAACGTCGGCGCCCATCATTACTGCATGGTTTGTACCCCACGGTTTCGTACGGCCTTCAGGGCAAGTAAAACCTTCGGGCAGTGCGTCCAATGACTGGAATACCAATTCACACGGAATATGATTTTCGTATTTAGACAGAATCTTATCACGGAAATCTTGTTCAAAATCCTTACGGATAACAAAAACAAGCTTGCCAAATCCGGCCTTGATTGCATCGTAGATAGAATAATCCATAATGGTTTCACCATTCGGACCCAGTCCGTCCAATTGTTTCAAGCCTCCGTAACGGCTACCCATACCAGCAGCCAGCAAAAATAAAGTTGGTTTCATATCAGTTATATTAAAAATAGGTTAGTATATCGTTTTGCATAGATAATGCGACAAAGTTAAAGAATTTTGCTGGAATAATCCAATAAAATTGCCGGAATACAACCAAAATAACCTACACCCCACAAACAGACCTACTTATTGTAACAAACTATCAGAACGGATAACCAATGGCAAAATGTACAGCCAAGCTATCACGGAACTTCGGAATATTATAATAACCCGACTTGCCAGTGTCGTAAGGATTATGAAGTCCGACACCACAGTCGACACGGAAAACAAGGAAATCCAAATCGTAACGCAAACCGACTCCCGTGCCCAAAGCTATCTGGTTGGCAAAATCTTTCAGAGTCAGTTCACCACCGGGTCGGGAATCGTCCTTACGCATCAGCCACACGTTACCCGCATCGAGGAACAAAGCTCCGTGTAAATCACTGATAATACGGAAACGATACTCCACATTGGCTTCGAAACGGATATCACCCACATGATTGATGAACGAGTACTTATTGTCTTCGTCGGGCGGATAGCCACCTGGACCGATATTACGCGCCGTAAAAGCACGTACACTGTTGGCACCACCGATATAGAACTGTTCGGTATAAGGTGCCGTAATAGCATTGCCATACGACCAAATGGCACCGGCAGCTATACGTGAAGCAATCATCTGATTTCTGTCTATCCGGAAATGATAACGAAACTCCGTATTCAACTTCAGGAATTGGGCAAAAGGTACCCCCAACAGCGTTTTATCCCTTTTACTGAAAGGTTCACCAAACATTCGGTAAATCGCAGAAGTCAGGTTACCTGCCGATGCTACGGTTGTCTGCCACCAGATGGGGTTACGTACCGAACGCAATGAAGCGTTGTCGTATGTATAAGTATACTCTATGGCCGGAACAAACTGGTCGCGCAAGCTGACATACAGAGCCGGATTTTCTGCCTGCAGATTCTGAAACGCCTCTGTAGGATTACGCAGCACATTAAAGGTTAGCCGGAAAGGCGTAAAACTATGCTTGCTGGTAGGCTTGGGTTGAAAATCATACGTAGCGTTTCCTCCAAAAGCCAGCAATTTATAGTACTTGGCACGATTCAGCTGATCAACATACAGACGGAAAGTTGTCGTAGCCGGAAAGTCATACTCACGATCGCCCATCCGGGGAAAAACAACACGCGGAAACATCAACGACGTGGATAGGCCCATTTCGTAACTGTTCATCAGCGAAGAACGGTCTTTACCCGTCTGCCATTCGTAAGACCCGCTCAACTTCACATTCCACGTCTCGCCACCACCAAACACATTGTTCTTCGTCAACGTAAACGATGCTCCCGGACCGGTCTGGTTGTTGCTTTTCATCTTTACATTGAAGTCGAATTCGGCATCGTAAGGTTTATCGAGCATAGCCACAATATTAACATCGAGCGTATCGGAAACAAGTGCCGTATCGCGAGGCACATATTGAATATCGGCATAACGGAAAATGCCAACGTTGGACAAACGACTCTGCACACGGCTCTGACGGTAAGCGCTATACAGTCCTTCGAAAGAGCGGCGACGTGTGATACCGGTACTGTCCTGCACCTGACGCTTCATGCGATAACCCTGATAGTTCGTCCATCGGTACACCATATTGGGACGAAGTTTTAACTTGTCGTGATAATAAATCTTCAGACCTTTGTACTCCACACTGTCATTGGGCATTTCTCCTTGTCTTCCCATCAGGAAAAATGATTTCCGCCCCACATAGAAAGGCCGTTCTGCCTGTTTCGACATGCCGTCAACCGGTACCATACGCATAGCCACATGTCCACCGGGCACCAGCGTAGTATCGGCCTGGTATACCAGATAATCGGGACGGAAATAATAACATCCTACGTTGCGAAGCAAATCACTGATGCGAGTACGTTCACCATCCAGATCGAGTACATTAAACTGCTCGCCCGGACTGATGAGCGACCGGCGACGGCTCGCCTCCATGATACGCAGCGTACGTTCACTGAAACCGTGATAGGTCACCGTATCAATCACATAAGGATTGCGCATATCGACCGTATACTGCAACTTCGCCTTCAGCGAATCCTTCGGGTCGATAAAAGTCTGATAACTCACCGTACCATTGAAATAACCATAATCGCGCAACAGATTGCTCGCCGCTTTCTGACGGATATCGGGATTGACTGAGGAAAGCAATACCGGCTTGGCTGCAAACTTATTGAATATCCAGCGGCCGATGCCTTTCTCGTACTTCACAAACCCATTGTATACCCACAGGCCAAAAGGAAACGGAATACGCACGGTCGAACTACCGAAAAAGGAATTGTTCGGAGCAGTGGCAAGGGCAGCTTCAATCTCTTCCATAGCCGTCTCGCCTACCGGCGTAGTGCTGCGGTTTTCCACGATCATCGGCTTCTGTCCCGTATAGAGTATTTCTCCTTCGGGCAGATGTTTCGTTGTAGAACATGCCGACAGAAAAGCCACACCTATTATATATAATATCAGTCGTTTCATATCATTTCTCCTCATTCTTCTTGTCACTCTTCTACCAGTTTTTCGTCCTTCTTCTTATTACGCTTGAAGATGAAAAGCTCGCCCAGGCGGTCCATTTTCCGGCGAAGCACAAGACCGACACCTGTTTCTGTAATTTCACCGTCCAAAATACTCTCGTAGTTCTTGTTGTGGAACACACGTACATAACGCGTGCCCGAAGCATCCAGCCGGTACTCCAGCGAGATGTTGTCGATGAACGATTCTACATCGTTGGTGGCATTGGCTCCGGTCGATACCTTGCCGCCAATCACAATTTGTACGCGGTCGTTGAAGAAGCGTTGCGAATAGCGGAAACTTACATCGGTCTGTTTCTCGCCAGTTTCGGCTGCCGTCCGGTCCTCAATGCCTACGCTGAAGCTGGCATCCATCTTCTCGAACGCCGAACCGGCAAGAGCATTGATCTGGCTCTGCAGCACACTGTTCAGCGCGGCACCCATATTCAGACCGCCTCCTTTGCCGCCGTTCTTCATGTAGACACCCGTAGCAAGCATGGCAATGGCCTGCGTACTACGCTCCTCGGCTCCCATAGCCTGCAGTTCGTTCTCGACCGTTGCATCTTCAGGAGCCGTAATGTCGAACACCAGATCGGGCGCTTCCAAGCGGTTCTTGATAGAGATGGAAACATCGAAGCTGACCATCCTCGACCCGCCGTTATCATCGCTGGCCACCGAAGCACGTTTACGCTCTGTTGCCTTCAGGTTCAGGATAGGATTCATCAGATCGCCTCTCCACTCCACATAACTGCCATTTGTCAGCTGGAATTCTTCCAACGGAATGACAGGAAGCGAATACTTCAGTCTTCCTCCCGACAGCGTATAGCGCCCGTTCAGGTTCATATCACCCATCGGGGTATATTGCAGCGTAAGGTCACCGCCGCCTTCCAGCACTACGTAATTACTGCGGTCTGGATTGAGGTCGGCCCGCAACTGCACAGAGTTGTCTATGTGAACCGATACAACCATATCCATTCCGCCCAGCGACAACGTCGGTACCTCGGCCTGCCGGAAAGTGGTCGTATCGGAAAACGAAGTAAAGGTTACCAGACCGTCCAGACGGTCCTGTACCGTCAGCGGCGAATCGGTCATGACGTATGTCACATCGGTGTTGCTCAACAGATTCATATTGCCTCGCATCACCAACGCATCCAGCGGACCGCGTACGGTGGCCATCAGGTCGACACATACCTTGCCGTACACCAGACTTTCGCGGGTGCGCGGAGCATCGAGCAATGTATAATTCTTTGCCCGCAGGTTCAAGTCGGCAGTAGGCCGGCTCATATCGCGGAAATCAACATTACCGTCTATCGTGAAAGGATTGCGGCTGGTCGTATAAATGGCAAACTGATTGAACAACAACCGATTGCTTTCGAAACGTATCGGGCGGTTGTCAAACCAGAACTTTGCTCCCGCCTGACGGGCATATACCGACACACTATCCAAAGAAATGTCACCATTAAGCACAGGTGTATCCAACGAGCCTTCCAGATGCAATCCGCCGCCCACATGTCCGCTAAGCTGTACCATACGGTCGGGCACAAAAGCATTGGCTATTTGCAGAGGGAAACGTTCCAACGTAGCCATTACGTCCAGCGATTCCTTCTCGCCTTTCTGAGTAAGGGTTCCGTCGGCAATCATTACTTCCTCATCGTTCACCATCAGATAAGAGTTGAGGTAGTGTTGCCCCGTTTCGCCGGGCAGCCAGGTAGCACCCAATCCCACATCGCCTACCGGCTGTTTCTCGTACGTCAGCTGCTTGATGTTTGCCTCGGCCGACAGTTGCAGGGAAGTTGCGGTCTGCACATAGTGCGCCTCGGCCGAGAACAGTCCTGTTATGCGAGGCATATAAGGCATGATAGCAGTCAGCTCGCTCAGCCGGAAACGATCGAGTTCGATATTCATGTTCTGCAACGACACCGTATCGTCCCTGGCCGACTGCATACGGAAACACATGCCATCGTCGCTATCCATATCCACATTGGCGTACAGACGCATGTCCTTGTGCAGATACAGCCAGTTGGCCTCATCGGCAAAATGAAACTTACGAAAAGCGATGACAGGTTCCGACGGAGTAAGGCGGAACAATACTCCGTTGCCTTTGCCATTTCCCTCTGTCAGCGGACGGGCATTAATACCGAACAACAGTCCTGTACGGCCTTCACCATCCACAAAGTCGGCGGTCAGTTCGGCATCCTCGCTGCGTATCTCGCCCGTCAGCGTGCTGCGGAATACGAACTGGGGATTACCAGGAGCATTGACGACACCTCCTTGCAGCTTCATGCGGGTCGTGTCTTGCGCTATGGCAAAGAACAGCGTATCGAGCTGCAACGAGTCGACATGCAGTCCGTGTAGCGCTGTTCGTCCGTTGATACCTATTTCGGGAGTAAACCCAAAGCCTAAACTGAAATCATTGTAAGAAATGTTTTTCGTTGCCAGATAATAGCTGACAGGATTTTCCTTTCCTGCCGTCAGATACATGCCTGCCGATGGAAGCAACTCGCGCAGGGCAGCATGATCCAGCTTACGGTTGTCTATCTGGGCTGTCAGCTCTTTCATGAAGCGATCGGACTGATCAAGCAAATGTTTCAGCGTATTCTCGGCACGGAAATTCAGCTTCAAATCGCCCGCATTCATATTCAGCTTGATGGAGTCGCGACGGGCCTCCGCTCCTACCGCAAAGGCAAAAGGACGCTTCAGAGGTTGGGGGGCGATGCCCAATTTGTGCAAATCGAGCTGAGCTACATCCATTTTCAGTTTACCGTCCAAATAGCGACGGTCGAGGCGCATATCGGCATCGGCCTGCATCTGCAACAAAGCATTGTCACTGGTCAGGCTGACCGTAGCAAGCTGCGACTTCAGCCCGGCATCCAGATGCACACCCGACACGTTCCAAGGCCCATACTGCAGTCTATACAGTGATGCCTGTACGGTAGCCTTTGTCCGATACGAAGTAAAGTCGGTTCCCTGCCCCTTGGCACGTACTTTGGCCGATAGCAGATAAAGGGAGTCTTTCGGCAGGAAGTGATGCAGTTGCAGAGAGTCTATCACCAAATCAGCTTCGTAAGTCTCGGCAGACGTATCATAAAAAGCATTCAGATCGAGAAGCCCGTGTCCTTCGTTCAGTTTCAGCTGGGCTGTATAGCGTGAGCCTTCCAGATCGAGACGTGCTCCCAAGTTCATACTGTCAGGGATGATAAAAGAACCGTCGGAAGCTGTTCCGGCCAAGTCGGCCAGAAAGTTCAGGTCGTGCGTCTGCATCTCAAAGTCCAGCGTTCCAGTGCGTGTCAGGCTATCAGTCAGGTTCCACAATTCGCCCCCGCCGCTCAGCGAGAAGGCTCCCGGCAGATCGGCCGTAAAGCGTGAAATCTGCATCTGTTTCAGGTTACCTTCTGTACCGGCATGAATCACCAACGGGCGGAAGGGATAAGATTCCTTGAAACTGTCGGGCAGGCCACCGGCAAAAAGCAATACATCCTGCTTACCGATAAAGGCATTGAAGCGGGCCGACAAGCGTCCGGTAGTGGGTATATCGACCAACTCCCAATAGGTTTGCGCCGTCAGGTTCATTTCGCTGTTGGGCGTCTGCAGTTGCAGGGAAGGCACCCGTATCACAGTCGAATCAGACAGCAAGCGTCCGGTCAACGACGTAACACTCAGTCCGGAACGCTCGTTCATCGAAAATTCGCGTATCACAGCACTCATATCTCTGCCATAATACAACACCGAGTCAACTCCTATCCGTATGTCGCGCAAGGCTATGTGCGATGCGTCGAAACCTTCGGCTGGCTGAGCCGAACCGGAATCATACGTAAGTGTGGCTCCAGCAAGCTGAAAGCGGCGCCAGCCATAAAGCTGACGTCCCAAGTCGACAGTGGCATCTTCCAATCCCACTTCTTCAAGACGGGCAGCCAGCTGCATCGAGTCGAGCGGCATGTCAAGGCCAACCGATATGTTTTTCAACCGCATGGTATTCAGTTTCACCTTCCAGTTGACAGGCGTCGAAGTCGTATCGGGCACTGCCTCGGTTGTGTCGGCGAGCATCACCTGCAGGTGAGTATCGGCCAGTTCCACATCGTTCAGTACGACAGTTTCGTTCATCAGGTTTATACCGTGACTTTTAAGCGAAAAGTTTCCAAGTACCCCCTTGACAAGCATTCCGTCTACCAGATTGGAAGTATTGACTGTAGCCTGATTCAGCGTAATGTCGTCCACCTCGACCTGCCCACGTAGTAAAGGCCAGGCCTGCACATGCACATTCAGACTTGCCAGGGTAAGCAACGTATCAGGCTTCATCACTCCCGCCGAAACGTCAGCAGGCTGTATCACCTGCACTCCACGTACCAGCAGATTCAGTGGAAAACGCAGGTCGATACGCTCCACGGAGATGTCCATACCCGTTGATTCGGATGCAATAGACGTTATCTGCTTCCGCAGAAAATTCTGAACCGGAGGCACATAAAGCAATATCATCAGCAGAACGAACAGTAGGACCGGCGTAAGCAATATCCAGACCACCCATTTCAACCATTTCTTTTTCTTTTCCATACACAAGATACGAAGTGTTTTTTTGTAAAGGACGGCGAATCATACCTATGCCAAACTACACAGGCCGCATCCCTCCCTCACAAACATTCACAAAGTAAACAATTAATTTCGACATTTGTTGCTCTGAGGCAGAAAAGTATTTCACCTTTCACACACAAAAGGCCTTAACTGCAGTTACCTTTCACAGCAACCAACTGTGGAATAGCCGTTTACGGTGAAACGTGAAACACAACAACCGTTATAGAAACGGCAGTGAAAGAAAAAACATATCCCCATACGTCTTTGCCGGAACACCTTCCAAACATGCGTACGACATAAAAGAAATGCAGTTCACTCCGGAACAAAAACAATACAAAAGACAAGTCCCTGTAGTAAAGCCATTTACAGTGCTTCCTGCAACAGCCCAGCAGCCCCGATATACAACACTTGCACGGCTCGCGAGCCGTACAAGTGTTGCTCGCGAGCCGTGCAAGTGTCCCACACGAGCGACACAAGTGTGGTAGAATAAGCCTATCCGAGTTCTTTTTTCAACTGCTCCAACACCTCATCGACCGCGGCAAGCACCTCGCCCGTGCATTGTTTCAGGTGGTCGATGAAAGGTACATCGCGAGCTGCCTCCAGCTCGCGCAAACGTACGACCAGTTCCGTCGCACCAATCAGGGTGAACAGCGGTATCATCTTATGCGCTACGGCCGAAACCTCTTTCAGGTTACCGTCATCAAGACCTTTCTTCAAGCGTTCTCTATTCAGCCCGGTCTCGGTAGCAAAACTTTCGAGGATGGACTTCGAAGCCTCAGCATCGTTACCCGAAAAGGCGGTAAGTGCCGAGAAGTTATAACCATGTGGTGAAGGAACGTCTACATTCCCTGTTGCTGTTTCCGTCCGCTGCGGTATTTCCTGCCCACCCAGTTCGCCCAGCAGTTCCGACACCGTAAAAGGCTTGTGCAAGCATCCGGCAAAGCCATGCTCAACAAACTCGCTGCGCTGCATGTCGCTACGGGCCGTGACGGCTATTACCGGAATCTCTTTTGCCTGAGGAATGTTGGAAGCGCGCAACAACTTTAGCAGGTCGAATCCGTTGATTGCCGGCATCTGTACATCCGTCAGCAACACATCGAACTGTTCCGTGCAAAGAGCATCGAGCAGTTCATCCAATTGCAGACACGACACAGACCCGATGCCGCTTTGCGACAACATGGCCGCAGTCAGCGTCAGCTGGATGCGGTCGTCGTCGATCAGCAATACTTTCTTCAATGCCGGACTTTCCGGTTCCGGCTGTCTCACTTCTTCTGCAACCGGTACATCTGTTTCCTGCTTTTCGAGCAACGCCTGTTTCTTGCCGTCAGCCTCATTCTTGTTCACCGGGAAGATGGGGATGCGAACCGTGAACGTACTGCCCTTGCCGGGAACACTGTCCACATCAATGCTACCTTCGAGCAGTTGCACCAGCATACGGACGATGGAAAGTCCCAAGCCAAAACCTTCCTTCCCCTGTGCACCCGGCAAGCGGGTAAACTCCTGGAAGATGCGTTCGCGATCGGCCGGTTCCATGCCCTTTCCGGTGTCGGATACGGCTACTACCAAACGACGGTTCTCATAACGTGCCGTCAGCGTAATGCCTCCCTTGTCGGTGAACTTGACCGCATTCGACAGCAGGTTGGTGATGATCTGCCGCAGGCGCAGGGGATCGCAAATATACGTGCCGTTCAACTCGTCCGAAATCTCACGGCTCAGGGTCAGCCCTTTTTCTGCCGTCAATGGTTCAAAGCTGACATAGATTTCTTCTAATAAATGGGCGGGATGGAAGGTCACACGATGAACCTCGGCTTTATGCAGATCAAGACGATGAAAATCGAGCAGATCGACTACCAACTTCAGCAGATGTTCCGACGAAGTCTTCATATTATCCAGATAGAAACGCTGACGTTCGTCCACCGTAAGCCTTGACAACAGATCAGCATACCCCATGATGGAGCCTAAAGGTGCCTTGAAGTCGTGCGTAATGGCCAGCATCAGCTTCTCGCGCGTCACCAACAGGTCTTCGGCACGGCGACGGGCTACCTCCAGTTCTCGTTTATAACGGTTACTGCGCGCCACGTCGCGCCCTATCAGCACCAGGAAGAAAGCTGCCAGCAATACAGCCCCCACAGCCACTCCGGCAATGGTACGCGCCGAACGCTGACGAACCTCCTGCTGATATTCGGCCTCAGTACGGGCACGTTGAAGCGTTTCTTCCTCGTAATTCTTCAACAAGCTGTCGATTCGTGCCGAAAGCATGTGGTCCATTCGTTTCAGATTATAATTGCGTCGCCGCACGATAACGCTATCGGCACGCTTCTTCTCGGTAATTTCACGTAATTTGGCCTGTAAAGAATCTGTCGGATTGTAGACATCGATCACCGTATCGACGGCAAACTCCAGCGATGTCTTCACTTGGATGGCAGTATCCTTCTTAGGAGGCGAAAACACTTCGCCCAACCTCTTGAAAAAGCCTTTCTTCTTAGGCCGTGTCACCATCGTGTCACGATGCGTAATGACCCGCCGTTGCACGCGCTGCTGCACGACGACCGAGTCGATCCGCTCGGCAATAATATGTTCGATATCGCTGGTCGAGAGCATCTTTTCATTCATCTCGCTCAGCGTACGCAGCATCCGGATGGTATTCTCGTCCTTCTCTTTGAGCAACACCAGCAGACTGTCGGCCCACTGCATGTCTTTACCCTCGGACTGGGTGAGCTTCTCGACCTCTCTGTGCACAAAGAACAAGGCCGACAGCAGCACCACCAGCAACAGGGCATAGCCCAAAATGATCTTCAGTTTCGAAACGCTGTTCATAAGTATCTACTATTTTTTGTTCTTTATGCCCAATCAGAGATTGAAAAGACATTCTTCAGTTCTTCTTGTACGTATCCCAGCGGAAACGGAGCCACAGCATCAGGCCGGCACTGGTCAGGCCGAAGGGGAATGCCATCCAGACTCCCGTTACACCCAGATTCAACACGAATCCACAAAAATATCCTACAGGCAAAGATATGACAAAATAGGCGATAAACGCAATCAGCATCATCGGCTTTACGTCCGAAATACCACGCAAGGCATTCGCGAAGTTAATCTGCAGACCGTCGCCAAACTGATAGATAAGGAACGGGAAGAACAGAGCCGACACCATGGCCGACACCTCGGCACTGTCCGTAAACCATCCGCCCACCCGGCTACGGCAGGCAAAGACAATGCTAAGCAAAACGACCTCCATAAACAGAATCAGATGAAAACCGGCATAAGCCACCCGGCGCACATTGGGCGTATCGCCCTGCCCGTGGAAATTGCTGACACGTACCGCTACCGCTGCTCCCATACCATAGAACATCATTATTCTTTCAAATTCGCCAAGACTGAAGCTTCTGAATGTCGGATTAGAAATCCATGACATATACTGCTGTACAAGGCTTAATGAGTTACCGGTTCTCTGTGACTGTGAAAGCTGCGAGAATACCGGAAGAAGCACAAAGGCTGAAAGTCCAATTCCCGTAAATGTACCTATCCCTAAGTTCCACGCACATTTTCTTCTCTCTTCTTTGTCACATCTGAATATAATATACATTCCACCGGCAAGGAGTATGTATACAACTGACATTGCACTGATATAATAGTTAATAACAAATAACAATGCCAGCATAAGAATATAGAAAAACTTCTTTCCTGTCTTTTCCATAACATCTAAAGACATCATAAGAAGTGGAAATAAAGCAACTATATCCATCCAAGGTGTAAAACATGAAGCGTATAAAAGCACATAACCACAAAATGTGTATGCAAGTGCAAATATAACTTTAGTCTTATATGTTAATTTCTTATATCTTCTATTAAGAAATGCATACATTGTAACTGACATAACAAACATCTTAACAAGTGTAAGAATTGATATGAATTCCAATATATAATCTCTTGGACATAGATATAAAAGCAGGTTAAATGGGCTGAACATTGAGAACGCTGATATACTCATACTCACAT
>ENA-ORSS01000983-ORSS01000983.1-human-gut-metagenome-genome-assembly--contig:-NODE-983-length-31694-cov-6.301021_pt1 | contig 31694 bp, 28 predicted proteins | sample MGYA00241899_ERZ509162 | MGnify/ENA primary metagenome ERZ509162 (study PRJEB26280, sample SAMEA2338641) | human gut metagenome | biome: human gut; feature: human-associated habitat; material: faeces... | reverse complement strand
CCACCCCGCCCGTTGGGCACCCCTCCTTCCCGAAGGAGGGGAGTCTGATGATACCACTTGGTTTCGTTGCGCTCTCCCTCTTTTTTGCCCCCTCGGAGAATGCTGTCTATAAGGCAGTTGTGGGACACTTGCACGGCTCGCGAGCAACACTTGTACGGCTCGCGAGCCGTGCAAGTGATACAGACGAGCGACACAAGTGTCCCACAAACGGTCTGCCGGACCCGCTTTACTTGATGTTTTCGCGGATCTTTGTCAGGTATTTCTTCATGCCTTCGGCATCCTTGTTGGTGATGATTTCCAACAGCTGCTTCAGCTCGACGCGGATATTCTCGACCTGTGCCGGCGTGCGCGGGTTGAAGAGGATTTCCTGCAGCAGGTAGTCGTCTTCGTTCAGCAGCCCCTGAGCAATGGCCATGTGCTTCTTGAAGGTGGTGCCCGGTGCTTCCTGATGCTTCATCACGGCTGCAAAGACGAAAGTCGAAACGAAGGGGATGGACAGCGAGTAAGCCACCGTCTCGTCGTGCTCGTCGAAGGTGTATTCGAAGATGTTCAGCTTCAGCGTCTGATACAGGTCCTTAAAGAAGATGCGCCCCAGGTGATCGCCTTCGGTGATGATGATGGCGTTCTCCGTATTCAGGTGGTTGAGGCTGGCGAACGTGGGTCCGAACATGGGGTGGGTGGACACGTAGCGGAAGCCGCTTTCCTGATAGAATTTTTTCAACCCGGTCTTCACCGAAGCGATGTCGCTCAGGATGCAGTCCTTGGGCAGTACGGGCAATACCTGGCGGAAGGCGTCGAGGGTGTATTTCACCGTGGCGGCGTTGATCACTAGCTCGGGTTCAAACTCTTTTATCTCGTCCAGCGTGGTAAAGCGGTAGGTGTTGTAGACAAAGCGCAACTGGTGCGGGTTGACGTCGAACACGGCCGTCTCGTGCTGGAAACTCAGTACGTCGTTGAAGAAGGAGCCCATCTTGCCGGCTCCGAGGATTAATATTCTCATAATATAAGCCTCACCCTCGTCCCCTCTCCCAAGGAGAGGGGGGGAGTGGGATGTTTTAAGGCCTCACTCTTTCTCCTTGCTCCCAAAGAGAGGGGAGAGTGAGGCGGACATTATACATAATTTTATGGTTGTACAGTTGTATTATCAGCCGGAGCATTCTTCTTCCTTCTCCCTCTCCTTGGGAGAGGGTTGGGGTGAGGCTCCTTATTTATTAATGATTTCCATCTGCTGCCTTACACTCTCCTCGTGGATAGCTTCGAATACTTTCTTGATGAATTCCGAATCCATACCACAGAGGGCACCTTGCGAGCCGCGCTTTTCGAGGATTTCGTTGTAGCGGCCGGTCTGAAGGATGGTCATGCCGTGCTCCTTCTTGTAAGTACCTATTTCGCGAGCCACCCGCATACGCTTGGCCAGTTCCTGAATCAGGTTGTCGTCGCACTCGTCAATCTGCTTGCGCAGTTCGGCCAGGTTTTCGGTGCTCTGGTTGGTTTCGCGGATGACGAGCAGATTCAGTATGTAGTCCAGGATGTCTGGCGTCACCTGTTGTGCGGCGTCGCTCCAGGCAGCATCCGGATTGCAGTGGCTCTCTACGATGAGGCCGTCGAAACCCAGGTCCATGGCCTGCTGACACAGCGGTGCCACGAGTTCGCGCTTACCGCCGATGTGGCTGGGGTCACACAGAATAGGCAGGTTGGGGATGCGGCGGCGCAGCTCGATGGGGATGTGCCACTGGGGCAGATTGCGATAAATCCGCTTATCGTATGCCGAGAATCCGCGGTGGATGGCTGCCAGACGTTTCAGTCCGGCCTGATTGATGCGCTCCAGGGAACCGATCCACAGTTCGAGGTCAGGATTGACGGGGTTCTTCACCAGCACGGGAATGTCCACACCGCGCAATGCGTCGGCTATTTCCTGCATGGCAAAGGGGTTAGCTGTGGTGCGTGCGCCTATCCACAGGATGTCGATGCCGGCCTTCAGTGCCTCGAATACATGTTTGGCGGTAGCTACTTCGGTAGCGACGTACATGCCTGTTTCTTTCTTCACTTCCTTGAGCCATGCCAGGCCTTCTACGCCGATGCCTTCGAAGCCTCCGGGTTTGGTGCGCGGCTTCCAGATGCCGGCACGGAATATTTTGATTCCCTTATCTGCCAGTAGTTTGGCAGTGTTCATTACTTGTTCTTCTGTTTCGGCGCTGCACGGACCTGCAATCACCAAGGGACGTTTGTCGTCGACGCCCGGGAGGGCAATCTTTTCTAATTCGAGTTCCATAACGATTGAATTAAGCATGATGAATGAAGAATGAAGAATTTATCTGCGGTGGCATTCTCGTTCTTACGGATTCATCATTGTAGGTTCTTATGTTTATTAATTGTTTCTGTGGTTTACGAATGAAGCAATCTAAAATTCTTCGTTCTTCATTCTTCACTCTTCATTTTCTTTATTCTCTCCAATGCTTCCGCCAGTTTGGCATCCTTGCAGCAGAGCGAGATGCGAATGTAGCGTGCACCGTTCGAGCCGAAGATGAAGCCGGGGGTGATGAAGACACGGGCCTCGTGTAGCACGCGTTCGGTCAGCTCTTCTACATCCTTGTACCGATCGGGGATGCGTCCCCAGAGGAACATGCCTACCTGACGTTCGTCGTAGGTGCAGCCCAGTGTGTGCATGATTTCTCCGGCCAGTTGGCGGCGGTTGCGGTAGTTGCAGTTGTTACCTTCGTACCAGTCGGCAGTGGCGTCGAGGGCAGTGGCGGCAGCCAGCTGCATGGCGCGGAACATACCGCTGTCGATGTTGCTCTTTACCTTCAGCACCCATTGTACGAATTGCGGGTTCGAGGCCAGCATACCGATACGCCAGCCGGGCATGTTGTGGCTCTTGCTCATCGAGTTGAACTCGATGCAGCAGTCCTTGGCACCCGGCACGCTGAGGATGCTCAGCGGATGGTCGTTCAGGATGAAGCTGTAGGGATTGTCGTTCACGATGATGATGCCACGGCGGCGGGCAAAGTCAACCAGACGTTCGTACAGCTCGGGCGTGGCGGGTGCGCCGGTCGGCATGTTGGGATAGTTGGTCCACATCAGCTTGACGCGGCTTGTATCCATGGCTTCCAGCTGTTCCCAGTCGGGCATCCAGCCGTTGTCCTCGCGCAGGTTGTAATTCACCACTTCAGCTCCCAGAATTTTGCTTAGTGACGTATAGGTTGGGTAGCCGGGATTGGGCACCAGTACCTGTTCGCCGGGGTTGACGAAAGCCAGTGTGACGTGCAGGATACCTTCTTTCGAACCGATCAGCGGTTGTATCTCGGTTTTCGGGTCCAGTTCCACGCCGTACCAGCGCTTGTACCATGCGGCAAAGGCCGAGCGCAGTTCGGGGATGCCTACATAGGGCATGTAGCCGTGACCGTCGGGGTTCTGGGCAGCTTCGCACAAGGTGCGGATGGTCTGTTCGGAGGGCGGCATGTCGGGGCTTCCGATACCCAGACTGATAACGTCCATTCCTTGGGCATTCATCTGTGCCACTTCCTTCAGCTTGCGCGAGAAGTAGTATTCGCTGACGGAAGACAACCGGTCCGCCGGCCTGTAACTCGTCGCTTGTAGCTCCTTACTCGTAGCTCGTAACTCGTCGCTTGTAGCTCGTAGCTCCTTACTCGTAGCTGTATCACAGTGTAGATTTTCCTTCTTCATATTCTCCCAGTATTTTAAGTTCTTTGGTCAGCGGTGTGATGGCCGCGATGGATTGTTTGTATTTCAGTACATTGTCGAACACGACGTCCACATAGAATTGGTATTCCCATTCCCGTCCGATGATGGGCAGCGACTGTATCTTCGTCAGGTTGATGCGGTAGAACGACAGGATGGACAACACTTGCGACAGGCTTCCTTCGGTGTGCGGTAGGGTGAATACGATGCTTGCTTTGTTCACCTCGTGCGAGCGGTGGCGGTTCAGTTCGTCTACCTGCCAGGGGTCGGCCACAACCAGGAAACGGGTGAAGTTGTGCTTGTTTGTCTCGATGCCTTCCTGCAATATTTTCATGCCATACAGTTCGGCTGCTGCTTTCGAGCAGATAGCTGCGTGTCCTTTCAGGTGTTCCTTCTGGATGATTTCGGCACTGCGGGCGGTGTCTTCGCCTTCCACAACTTTGATGTTAGGATGCTGGCTGAGGAAATCGCGGCATTGCATCAGTGCGATGGGGTGCGAGTTGACTTCGGTGATGTCGTTCCAGTCCTCTTCGGGCAGGCAGACAAAGCTGTGCGAGATGCGCAGTTTGTGTTCGCCGATGATTTGCGTGCCGCTTTGCCGCAACAGTTCGTTGTTGTGAAGCAGGCTTCCGGCAATGGTGTTTTCAATGGCCAGCATACCAATCACTTGGCTGTCCTGGCGAATGGACTTGAATACGTCCTCGAATGTAGCGCAGCATATCAGTTCGATGTCTTCACCTTCGAAGTATCGGTGGGCTGCAATGTCGTGGAAGGAACCCAATGTTCCCTGAATGGCTATTCTTTTCATAAGTCTGTAATAAAAAAAATCCCGCTTCCAAACATGGGAGCGGGATTCATATCTTTAACTTTAAGTTCTTAATTCAGTTCTTAAGCGTCACTGTCACTTGACACATACAAACTCCCGCTCTACTTTGTTGCTAAAGTAAAAGTAAAAGAAGAAGTAATATGCGTAAGTAAACAGATTCATGCTTTTGTTCTCTTTTTGTTCTTAATTACGGGGCAAAAGTAATACTTTTCTTTTAAAAGCAAACAATATTCCATGTTTTTTTTGAAAAGAGTATCAAAATTACTTTTTTAGTACCAGAACGTCCACTTGTACGGGACGGTGGTCCGAAGCAGTGGTCTCAGGCAAGACATTTTGTTGCAACACCTTGAAGTCACATTCATTTGCGGTATACCCATAGATGTAGTCAATACAGTGGTCGGGACGGTCGGCTGGGAACGTATATGCGGTGGTATCGCTCAGTGTGGTGAAGTGCCGATTCAGTTCCTGCTGAGGCTTTTCATTGGGACGGGAGTTCATGTCGCCTGCCAGCAGTACTGGTTTGTGGTGGTACTTTTCTACTATTTTCAGAATCTCCCGTACAGATGCCAGCTGGTCTTCGGGCGTTAGCGATAAGTGGGTGGCGCAGAACACATAGTCCTTAAATTCGGCCACGAGCATGGTTCGCTGTTCTTCGCGTCCGGGCATAGGTATTTTCTTGTAACTCAACGGCTGTTCTTTGGACAACAAGCCGATGCCGTAACTTCCCCCTTGAAAGGGAATGGCAGATACAAAAATACCGTGCATGCCGGTGAATGTTTCCAGTTCTTTTAAGGCATAGACACCATCGTTACGTTGAGTCATGCTGTCCAGTTCCTGCAGAGCCACTACGTCGGGATCGGCTTGCTTGATGACTTCTGCTATACGGTTGTAATCGCGAACGTTGTCCAGCCCAATGCAGTTGTGTACATTGTAGGACATGACACGCACGGGTATTATATCCTGTCCGCAGGAGCAAAGTCCGCAGCACAAGGCAAGAGTGTAAGCCAGTAAATGTTTCTTCATGGATACGCTTGTTTAAATTGTAGCACCATGGTCGGCCGGATAGACAACTCCCCATTCGGCCCGCAGCTGGTCGAGCAGGCGCATGATGGCCAGTGTTTCGGTATGAGGCATGGCTGTGGGTTCCAGTTTTCCTTTGCGCAGGTCATCGATGCAGGCCTGTACTTCGTACTCGTAACCGCTGATTTGGGGCGGGCAATCGTAGATCTTCACCAGTTGGTGGTCTGCATTGTAGATGGCTGCCTGGTGTGGGTTGTTGATGTTGTCTACTATGATGTATCCTTTATCGCCCGAGATGATGCCCTGGCGGTTGTTGGCGCAGCTCACTGTGGCTTGCAGGGCTGCCATTTTGCCGTCGGCGTAGCGGAAGGAGATGCTGTCCTGGATGTCCACGCCATATTGGTTCTTTACGCAATGCGAACGGATGTCTTCGATGTCGGTTCCAAAAACCATGCGGGCAAAGTTGATGGGATAGACACCGAGGTCGAGCAGGGCACCACCGCACAGTTCGGGTTTGGCAATGCGCTCTTTGAAAGTAGAAGGATAACCTAAGCTGGCCGACAGCAGGTCGGGCGTACCGATGATGCCGCTGTGGGTCAGTTCGCGGATGGTAGCCGAGAAAGGCATATAGCGTGTCCAGATGGCTTCGGCAATATAGACTTGTTGCTCTTTGGTCAGTTGCAGCAGGCTTTCCGCCTCGCGTGCATTGGCGGTGAAGGCTTTTTCGCAAAGTACGGCTTTGCCGTGCAGGATGCAGAGTCGTGCATGTTCGTAGTGATGCGAATGCGGCGTGGCGACATATACGAGGTCGATTTCCGGGTCGGCTACCATTTCTTCGTACGAACCGTAGGCACGTTTGAAGCCCCACTCTTTGGCAAAAGCCTGGGCGCGTTGCAGGTCGCGTGCAGCCACGGCGTAGCAGTTGACGTCTTTCATGTGCTGCAGGGTCGCAGCCATCTGGGTAGCAATCCATCCTGCTCCCAGTATGGCTATATTGTTCTTTTCTTTACTCATAGTTTCTTCTGTTAGATTTATGATAATGGGCTTATGGGCAATGTTTCTTTCTTTAGCTTTGTTCGAGCGGCTTAGAAGGGCACATTTTTTCCCCAGTTGGAGAAAAATATTTCCCCAGTTAGGGATGTTTTTTTTTCTAACTGGGGAAAAATATGATGTGTTTTTAGTAGAAGTGTTTAATCTACGTAGGTAACTTCTACGCTCCCTTCATGCCATGAAGCGCATTGTGTAGTTGTTTCCCACCACTCTTGCATGCTCTTATTCAATATAAGGTGGAGTACTCCATTTTTTTGATTTCTGCAATCTAATGTTTGTAGGTTGGTATTTTTGCTCAAGTCCAATGTCTTTAAGTTGTTACCATAACACCATAGAGCTGTTAATTCGGTTAGCGCAGAGACATCCAATGAAGAAAGATTATTATCATAACAGAATAGTTGCCCTAATCCTTTAAGTGAAGAAATGTTTAATGTTGAAAGATTGTTATCTCCACAACTTAATACATATAGATTCTTAAAATAAGGGATATATTCTAATGAAGAAAGATTCTTAGTGGTAACATCTAAAAATGTGACAGACTCAATTTTCTGTTTGTTTTCTTCTGTTAATGGTATCATTCCATATCGTTTTTCCCAACCAATATCAAAAGTTTGAAAGTTTGAATTTTTTGTAGCTCCTTCGGATTCTACAGCTGCGATAAAATCTACATCCGTAATCATTGGTTGGAAATCGGCATAACTCAAGTCTATCTCTCCTAAATTAACAGTTTCGCCAGCTGCAAGTTCTGTGATTATTCCCTCTTTGGCTTTTTTGATGTAAGCTGTGCCGTCATTACGATTAAATGTAAGGGTAAATCCTTGAGATAGTGCGCCTTTAATTGGAGCTATTACCATGTAATATGTCGCATCATGGAAGTTCCCTTCAAGTGTTACACGGTTTTTATAATTGCTACTCCATCCCGGATATGTTTTCAAGGGAGTTGTATTATCATCCATATCATATTGAAGGTTTCCCGTCAATGCTATCTCTGAATTCATATCGGTTAATGTGATGCTTTTAAGGTTACTAGCACCTTTTAGTGTGATTTTTACTAAAGCACCTATGTTTTTAAATTGCAGGTTTGCATCTGTAGCAACGTTGTCAATGGGACTAATGGTCGCTCTGGTCCAAGCTGGATTTGTGTTAGGAGCAAAACTACCTGCAGTAGCTATTTGCTTTTGAGGAATGTTGAAAAAGATACACGGTCCTACATTGCTTCTACCAATTTGAATACATTGTTCAAAAGGATAGAATGCAATATAATATAGTTTATTTAATATGGTTTTTCCGACAAACTCTGCGTTTGGAGCTTTTTGCTCGGGAATAGATGTTGTGAACTTATAGTTTTCTAGATCTTGAATATAACTTCCATACTCTGGTACGACAACGATTTCGTCCCCGTCATTCCAATAGACCTTATTGTCTGCTTCTAACGAAGTACGGGTAGTGGGTGCTTCGGCTGTAAATACTATTGTTCCAAATTCGTTTTCGGATTTATTGCTTTCATTGATAACTTCGTCATTACAAGCGGCAAGTGAAAGAGTAAATGAAATAACCGATAATGCTTTAAAAATATATTTCATAGATTTCATTGTTTTATTTTTTTTAATTTGTTACATTCTATTACTCCCATATGTTTTCGTTGCTATAATCTGTCTCAATGAAACTTTCATTTGAACTTCCACCTATTAAAGTGCTTCCAGAAAAGCCAACTTCAACATCAACTTCTATTATCTCACACATTGGAGGCAGATACTCCATTTCTTTCATTTGATTACTAATTGTCATATTTTATCTATTTTTTTTAAGTTAGTATTCGTTGTAAACTGTTTGCGGTTTAATGAGGATTTTTATTGTATAAAAATGAGTATGCCGCTTTTATACCCTATATATAAAGTATATAATGGTAAGTTTCTAAACAAAAATAGAAATTAATATTTAAAAAGCATCATAATGAAGACAAAAATTTTACAGCCCCAATATATCCGTCTGTCGTCCGCCGGGCTGGTTATTGTACTGGCCGTTGAAGGCTTCGCTTTCCTTGGGGTTCAGTTCGAGTTCCTTTTTCATGTCCTCGGTGGCACCTTCTTTGTCGCCGTTCAGCAGCTTGGCACGGCCGCGTTCGTGATAGGCCTGCACGAAGTTGGGGTTCAGGTCGATGGCCTCGTCGAAGAGGGCAATGGCTTCAGTCAGTTTCTTTTGTCCGATGTACAGTTGGCCCAGGTAGAGGAACCCCTGTTCGTTGAAAGGATTCAGTTCGGTGACGTGGGTATAGTCGGCTTCGGCACCGTCAGCGTCGCCGTTGGCTTCTTTTATTTTGCCACGCAACAGGAGGGCACTTTCGTCCTCATCGTTCTGTGTCAGGATGGCTTCGATGTCTTCCATGGCCTCTTTGTATTGGTGCATTTTGGTCAAGGCTTCGGCACGCATCAGGCGGGCTTCGGTGAAGTCGTCTTTCAGTACGATGGCTTTGGTCAGGTGGGCGATGCACATCAGGTCGTCTCCCTGTCCGTTGTTGGCCTTGCCCAGCAGATAGTGAGCCATGGCGTTGCCTTCTTCGATGGAGATGGCTTTCTGTGCGGCTTCGGCCATGGCAGGATAGTCTTCCAGCATGTAGCACACGTTGGCCAGTGTGAGGTAGGTGGCTGTATGATTGGCTTCGTGCTGGGTCATGGTTTCCAGCAGGCGGCGTGCTTCTTCCAGCTGGTTAGTCTGGATGTAGACCTGTGCCAGGTAGCTCATGGTTTCGAAGTCGTCCTGCAGCTTCAAGGCTTCGGTAAAGCACTTGATGGCATAGTCGGTGCGTCCCATGCGCTGGGCACGCATTCCGTCGTACTTGAATATCTCAAAGTTTTTCTGGTCGTTTTTTTGTTTTTCCGCTTCCGGGTTTTCGGGCTTGCCGGAGAAAAAAGATTTGAAGAATCCCATGGTTATCTTTGCTTTTAAGTGTTACAATGTTTGAAAACGCCCTCTTGATCTGGCACTTTCGTCTCAGGAACCTGCAGCTGTCTGCCTTCGGAACTTTGCTGAAGGAGGAGCGGCAGTTTCTTTCGTGAAACAAAAATAGTGCAAATCGGGTGCAAATAAAAATTTATTGTCAGGTTTCTGCATCCGATTCGCAGGCTTGCGTCGTAAGTAGGCTTGCGGAGGGCCGGAAAGCTATTGGCAGATGGTGGCTTTTCCGGTAGTTCCGGGTTGTAGCTGTAGCATACCGTTGACGGCAAAGATACGCTGCTCGTCCAACAACTGTTGCAGGGCTTCGGTAGCATCTTCGCGACTGATGTTGAGTCTTTCGGTAATGGCCGACGGAGGTAACGGACCTTCGGCAAGCAGTTGCAGGATGGACTGGTGCAGCTGATCGGGCGCATCGTCGAAAGAGCCTTTCTTGTGGCGGAGTCTGATGCACGTGTCGCACTGTCCGCAGTTGTGCTCGTTCTTTTCGCCGAAGTAGTAGAGCAGCATGCGGCTGCGGCATATCAGGTCGTTCTCGACATACTCCAGCATGTACTCGATGCGGTCCTCGTAGCGGCGTTTCCGTTCTTCATAGACGGAGGGGGGAATATGAATCTGGCTGATGTCCATCCGCTCGCGCGTATATATTATATAAGGTATCTTTTTCTGCGGGATGTAGCTGACGATGTGAAGTTGCGCCAGACGTATCAGCGCTTCGTACACTTGTCGGCGGGTGAGGCCGGTGCGCGTGGCCAGCGAATCTTCGCTGATGAAGGCGTAGTCGGTGAACAGACCTGTATACGAGCGAAGGATAATCTGTATCAGGCGGTCGGTCTCGTCGCCCAGCCCGCGGAGTTTGTACAGTTCGTCGCGTCGTACGGTGAAAAGCAGGCGCGAGGCGTTGTCCTGTTCGTCGGTGTACTCCAGGTAGCCGGCCTGGGTCAGTATCTTCAGGGCATTGTCCACGGGCACGGGGAAGTACTTGAACTTGCGGCAGAAGTCCTCGATGTCGAACTCGCGCACACAGTCCTGCCCGTCGCCCATTGCCATCTGGTAGTAGTATTGCAAGTGTTCGTAAACGTCCTTGATGTAGTCTTTCTCGGGGAAAGTATCGGGCACGCGTTTGCGCAGCGCGGCCTTGTCGGACCGGGCGTAGAGGATGACGGCATAGGCTTTCTGTCCGTCGCGTCCGGCGCGACCGGCTTCCTGAAAGTAGGCCTCGACGGAGTCGGGCAGGTCGAGGTGGATGACCAGACGTACGTCGGGCTTGTCAATGCCCATGCCGAAGGCGTTGGTGGCTACCATGACACGGCTTTCGCCCGTCTGCCAGCGGTGTTGGCGGATGTCTTTGGCCGCGTCGTCCAGTCCGGCGTGATAGAAGTCGGCGGTGATGTGTTTGTTGTTCAGCAGTTCGGCGGTCTCGCGGGTGCGGCGGCGGTTGCGCACGTAGACGATGGCGCTACCCTCCATGCGGCGCAGGATGTGCAGCAGTTCGGCGGTCTTGTTCTCGGTGTGGCGGACGATGTAGGCCAGATTCTCGCGTTCGAAACTCATGCGGAAAACGTTTTCGCGGCGGAAATGGAGGCGTGCCTGTATGTCCTTTACCACTTCGGGGGTGGCGGTAGCGGTGAGTGCCAGCACGGGGACGCCGGGTAGCAGGTCGCGCACTTCGGCTATCTTCAGGTAGGCGGGACGGAAGTCGTAGCCCCATTGCGAGATGCAGTGGCTTTCGTCGACGGTGATCATGCTGATGTGCATCTTGCGCAGTTTGGTGCGGAAGATGTCGGTGCCGAGCCGTTCGGGCGAGATGTAGAGGAACTTGTAGTTGCCGAAAATGCAGTTTTCGAGGGCGGTGACAATGGCCTGCCGGTCCATACCCGAGTAGATGGCAAGTGCCTTGATGCCCCGTTTGCGCAGGTTCTGCACCTGGTCTTTCATCAGGGCTATCAAGGGGGTGACGACAAGACACAGCCCTTCCTGTGCCAGGGCAGGCACTTGGAAGGTGATGGACTTGCCGCCGCCGGTAGGCATCAGCCCCAGCGTGTCGTTGCCCTCGCTGATGCTGCGGATGATGTCTTCCTGTATGCCGCGGAAGGAGTCGTATCCCCAGTACTGTTTCAATATCTGGTAGTAGACGGGCGATAGCATACGGTTGCCGGACTATGGGTTATAAATGGTTTCACAAGGGCTCAGTTGGGCTTGATGTCTTCGATCTGAAGCTGTACTTCGCCACGCTTGTGGGTATTCTCCTCGATGGTGTAGCAGATGTCGAACGAGCGCTTGGTCTTGATGTAGCGCACGTGCGAGCTCTGTCCGAAGGCAATGCCGTTCATCACGTTGTTCGACTTGTTGTCCACCAGTTCCAGCTTGATGTGCTCCTGGTCGCGTCCCACTACCTTGCTGGTGCCATAGTCGTAGACGTTGTGCGTACAGAATATGGGCTTGGTATTCTCGGGACCGAAGGGGTTGAACTTCTTCAGGTCGTTGAAGAAGCGGGGCGTGATGTCCTTGAAGTCGATTTCGGCGTCGATGTCGATGATGGAGCTCATCTGTTCGGGACGGATGTTCTGTGCCACAAACTCTTCGAACCGCCGGGTGAAGAGGGGGACATTCTCTACCTTCATCGAGAGGCCGGCCGCATAGGTGTGCCCGCCAAAGTTTTCGAGCAGGTCGCGGCAGTATTCGATGGCTTTGTAGACGTCGAAACCCGATACGGAGCGTGCCGAACCGGTGGCCAGGTCGTTGGTGCGTGTCAGCACCACGGCGGGGCGGAAGTAGATTTCGGTGAGGCGCGAAGCCACGATGCCGATGACTCCCTTGTGCCAGGCTTCGTTGTAGAGGACGATGGAGTGGCGGTCGGCCAGTCCGTCGAGTCCGGAGACGATGGCGTTGGCCTCTTCGGTCATGCTCTTGTCGAGGTCCTTGCGGGTCTCGTTGTATTGGTTGATTTGTCCGGCTTTTTCGAGGGCAGCGGAAAAGTCTTTCTCGGTGAGCAGGTCGACGGCTTCCTTACCGTTCTGTATGCGTCCCGACGCGTTGATGCGAGGGCCTATCTTGAAGACGATGTCGCTGACGGTGATTTCCTTGTCGGCCAGTCCGCACACGTCGATGATGGCCTTTAGCCCGACGCTAGGGTTGCTGTTCAGCTGCTTCAGGCCGTGGAAGGCCAGTATGCGGTTCTCGCCCATGATAGGGACGATGTCCGAAGCGATGCTGACGGCCACAAGGTCGAGCAGGGGGATGAGGTGGTGGAACTCGATGCCGTTGCTGATGGCAAACGCCTGCATGAACTTGAATCCTACGCCGCAGCCCGAGAGGTGCTCGTAGGGGTAGGTGTTGTCGAAGCGTTTGGCGTTGAGTATGGCTACAGCAGGTGGCAGCACGTCATCGGGCACGTGATGGTCGCAGATGATGAAGTCGATGCCTTTCTCGCGGGCATAGGCTATCTCGTCCACAGCCTTGATGCCGCAGTCGAGCACGATGATGAGTTTGACGCCCGTCTCCACGGCGTAGTCCACTCCTTTGTAGGACACCCCGTAACCTTCGTTGTAGCGGTCGGGGATGTAATAGTCGATGTTCGAGTAGAACTGTTGAATAAACTTGTAGACCAGTGCCACGGCTGTGGTGCCGTCTACGTCGTAGTCTCCGTAAATCAGTATCCTTTCTTTCTTTCCCATTGCCTTGTTCAGGCGCGCTACGGCCACGTCCATGTCTTTCATCAGGAAGGGGTCGTAGAGTTCGGGCAGTTGTGGGCGGAAGAATTTCCGTGCGGCGGCAGGCGGCGTTATTCCCCTTTCCACGAGCAGTCGTCCCAGTATGGGGTTAATGCCCAGTTCCCGGGCCAGTGTCTGGCTTGTCTCTGCCTGTTCGGGTGTGATGGGTAAATAATTCCATTTGTGAGTCATTTTATATATTGTTTTTTCTTTTTCCAGTCTCGGGTGTCGGGGGGCGAAAAGAGCCCATTTCCCCAACAAGTTGTAAAGGTAGCAAAAAGTCTTGAAACAAGGATGAAAAAGACCACGAAATCTTTCCGTAAGGAGCAGAAATGGGCAGACGGGGCATTCGGACAGCGAGGGTTCGTAGCCGAAAATGTGTTTTTTGTTTGCTTGTGCGCAGACCTTTCGTTATATTTGCAAAACAATGAATGTATGATATAGCCCATGACACCTCCGGATATAGCACACTCGACCCGAGAAGAGCGCAGAGCCTTCGTTGCCGATGCGTGGAAGTGTCTGCACAATTGCGAATTATGCGGCAAATGCCATGTTCTGAAAGGGAAAGATGCGGAAACGCTTTATGCCGACTATATCGAGGGGAAACGGACTTATATGGACATTACATTGGAAATAAGAAACAATAACTATTAAAATTGGAATTATGGACGTAAAAGAACAAGTGTTGGCAACAATGAAAGAGGCCGGAACTCCTCTGAATGCAGGTAAAATAGCAGAACTGAGCGGACTTGACCGCAAGGAAGTGGACAAGGCGATGAAGCAGCTGAAAGAAGAGGGTGCAATCGTTTCTCCGGTTCGCTGCAAGTGGGCACCTGCTGAAAAATAAGTTGAACGTATGTTGACGTCGGGCGGCAATACCATGTAGGTTTGGGGTTGCCGCCCGATTTGTCTATGCATTGAACCGATACTTTTGTTAACGTTCCGGCTTTACCGAAACTTAAAAACTTTTACCGTATGCTTACATTCATATCCTGTGCCAAAACCATGGCTGCACGCTGTGCGCTGAACGTGCCTGCCGTGTCCGAACCCCGCTTTGCCGGCGAGGCGCTGCGCACGGCGCTCGAACTGTCGCAATATCCGGCTGTCGAACTGGAAGGCTTGCTGCGTGTCAATGCGAAGATTGCTGCCGAAAACCGCTTGCGCTACCACGACTTCTGCTCCGAAGACAACCGCCCGATGCCTGCCATCGGTGCCTATACAGGCGTGGTGTTCAAGCGCATCGCTCCTGCTGACTTCACGACCGATGACTTCCTCTTTGCGCAGGAACACCTGCGTATCACTTCGTTCCTCTATGGACTGCTGCGCCCGCTCGACGGCATCCGGCCTTACCGCCTGGAGGGCGATGTGCGTCTGGCGGCGAACGGTGGCATCACGATGTTCGACTACTGGAAACCGCTGCTGACTGACGTCTTCATCGACGACATCCGCCGGCAGGGCGGGGTGCTGGTCAACCTGGCGAGCAGCGAGATGAAGGATCTCTTCGACTGGAAGCGTGTCGAATCCGAGGTACGGGTCGTAACGCCCGACTTCCAGGTGTGGAAGGACGGACGGTTGAAGACAGTCGTAGTCTACGCCAAAATGTGCCGCGGCGAGATGACGCGCTACCTGCTGAAGAACCGCATCGATTCGCCCGACGGACTACGTGTTTTCGAGTGGGAGGGTTTTGCCTTCGACGAAGAACGCAGCACGCCCGACCGCTGGCTCTTCACGATGGGCTGATGCGGAACCTCCGTGTCATGCTCTTAGCCGTTTGGCTTTCAAAATGTTCGGTATTGGCTTTGTTTGCTGACACGGCTTTCGTGCAAATCTTTCGAAATAGAAGCCGTTGAGGCTGAAAACCTGCATAAACATGCGCAAATACAAGTGTTGTATGTAGGAAATATACACTTTCGGCTCTTTGGATGCTTGCGCGGCTCGTGCGAATGGCCTGCACGGCTCGCGAGCGACACTTGCACGGCTCGCCTTCCACACATGCGCGGTTCGGGAGCGTGTCTCGTTTTCGGAGGAAAACGCTGCTTCCGATGCTGAAAAACGGTGCTTTTGCGTTGTTTTCCGGCTGTCTGTTCGCTGGCTGAAATGTCCGGATTTTGCTATCGCGTTGTATGCCAGGAGGATGAATGCCACGTGCCTCGAAAATCGGCATCAACCTTACCGGCGGTCCGAAAAACACGATTCTCGACCGCCGGAAAATGCAAAGTGTCACTTTGACATCAGTGGTACGAACTGCGGTACTCCTGCGGGGTGACGCCCGTCATCTTCTTGAACAGGCGGTTGAAGTACGAATAATTGTCGAACGCCAGCGACGAGGCGATGTTTTTCACCGGCATGTTGCTGGTGACGAGCATCAGCTGCGCCTTTTCAATCTTCTTCTGGTTGATGTACTGCAAGGGACTGACGCCCGTCTCGTGCTTGAAGAGGCGGCTGAAGTGGTCCTTCGACAGGCAGGAATCGTCGGCCAGTGCGTCGAGGTCGATCATCTCGTACAGGTGATTGTGGATGTAGGTGATGGCCGTGCGCACCCGTTCGTCCTTGCTCTTTATCTTCTCCTGCGCGCGCTTGACGAAGTGCGACAACAGCTGGTAGACGATGCCTCGCGACTCTATTTTGTCGCAGAGGGCGCGTTGCTTGTTCTTCATCACGTTTTGCAGCAGTGTGGGGTTGTTGTCGTACGACGTCGGGTCGGACTTCGGCAGACTCATGTGCGGATTGATGGTGCAGAGTCGTTTGAAGAGGTACAAGTCGAGTTCGGTGCCCGGAATTTCCACGGGCATGTCCCATTCATCGAAGAAGCAGCTTTCCTGCCGGTGCTCTTCATATATATGTAAGTAGTAGTGGCAGAAGTAGGAGTTGCAGATGTAGCTGTGACTCGTGAAGGCCGGGATGCAATACATGTGGTTGGGCTTCAGCAGGTAGGTACCCGTAGGAAGCTCGATTTGCGCTTGCCCGTCGGTGACGTAGTACAGCCGCATGAAAGGGCTGTTGACATTCTTCCAGTTCCAGTCGGCATTGTGTATGGCCAGGCCGACGTTGAGAACCAGCGGATGTAGTTGGTCGATAGATGTTTTCATGGTATTTGTTGTGTTTGAAAATCTGGGGTAAAGGTAGTTTTTCTGTTGTAACTATCAAAGAAAATGTCGGAATAGTGCAAGCTTTTGTCGCTTTTGTCCTATCGATTCGGATGAAAACTGGTAAGATTGTCGGTTTTGTGCTATATATGGTCGAAAATGTTCTATCATAGTTCCGACCTTATTGTGTATTTTTGTGCTATCAAATTATAACCCGATTCAATTAACCCAAAACAGAACACTACTTATGAAGAACAAGATTCTGCTATTCTCATTACTATTTTCAGCCAGCGTTGCTTCGGCACAGAATTATCAAGTACCCGTGTCCGAGCAGGACGAGCCGATGATGACCGGCAAATTCGAGCCCACGTGGCAGTCGCTGGAAAACTATCAGGTACCCGAATGGTTCCGCAATGTCAAGTTCGGCATCTGGGCGCACTGGGGACCACAATGCGTCGAAGGCTCCGGCGACTGGATGGCGCGCAGCCTCTATATGGAAGGCTCCAACGAGTATAATTACCACGTGAAGAACTACGGTCACCCGTCCGAGGTAGGCTTCAAGGATATCATTCCCCTGTTCAAGGCCGAGAAGTGGGATCCCGACAAGCTGGTCGGATTCTATAAGAAGATAGGTGCCCAATACTTTTTCGCCCTGGGTAACCATCACGACAACTTCGACCTGTGGAACAGCCAGTATCAGCCTTGGAACTCGGTGAACATGGGGCCGAAGCAGGACATCCTCGAAGGTTGGGCCAAGGCAGCCCGCAAGCATGGCCTCTATTTCGGCGTCAGCCTGCATGCCGACCACGCCTGGAGCTGGTACGAACCCTCGCAGCGTCACGATACGAAAGGTCCCAAGAAAGGCATTCCCTACGACGGCAAGCTGACCAAGGAAGACGGCAAAGGCAAGTGGTGGGAAGGCTACGACCCGCAGGACCTCTACGCCCAGAACCATCCCTTGAGCCAGAACAGTTGGAACAACGGAACCATACACAGTCAGTGGGCCTGGGGTAACGGCGTCTGCATCCCCACGCAGAAGTACGTCACTAACTTCTACAACCGTACGCTCGACGTCATCAACCGCTACAATCCCGACCTGCTGTACTTCGACGTGACGGTAGCCCCGTTCTATCCCATCAGCGACGCCGGACTGAAAATAGCCGCCCACTTCTACAACCACAGCATGGCCACCCACAAGGGCAAGCTGCAGGCCGTCATGTTCGGCAAGATACTCGACGAGAACCAGCGCAAAGCCCTGGTATGGGACGTGGAGCGCGGTGCGCCCAATGAAATCATCGCCGAGCCGTGGCAGACCTGTACCTGCATTGGTGGCTGGCACTACAACACCTCTATATACGAAAACAACGGCTACAAATCTGCCGCCAACGTAGTGAAACTGCTGATGGACGTAGTCAGCAAGAACGGCAACCTGTTGCTGAGTGTCCCCCTGCGCGCCGACGGTACGTTCGACGAGAAAGAAGAAGCCATCCTCAACGAGTTTGGCGACTGGATGAACATCAACAAGGAAGCCATTTACGACACCCGTCCCTGGAAAGTATTCGGCGAAGGCCCCATTGCCGGTGCCGACATCAAAATCAATGCCCAGGGCTTCAACGAAGGATCTTACGGACAAGCCACAGCGCAGGAGATCCGCTTTACACAAACCAAAAAATACCTATATGTCACCGCCCTGGCATGGCCCGAGGACGGTAAAGTCACTGTGAAATCCCTTTCAGCCGGCAACGAACTCTACCCCGACGAGATAAAGAAAGTCGAACTGCTGGGCTACGGCAAAGTGAAGTTCACCCGCACCTCCGCCGGTCTGGAAATCGAGCTCCCCGCCAAGCGGCTGAACGAGATTGCGCCGGTGTTCAGAATCAGGAAATAATAGAATCAATCATAAGACAGTTTATTAAGGTTTAAAGATTGGTCGGCCATGAAGGCCGATGCATTGTTCACCCTTGGGAATATGATAACAGAATGTGTATTATTTAAAATTAAGTGATATGCGAAAGTTTTTTTATATTGTTATGATGTTGTGTCTTACAGTAAATCTGTATGGAGGCGATTATGAATTATTTAAGGCCTCAGATAGTTCATTGTTGAAATATAAATGTCCAGAATGGTTTAGAGATGCCAAATTTGGAATTTGGGCACATTGGGGACCACAGGCTGTGCCAAGAATGGGCGATTGGTATGCTAAACAGATGTATAAAGAAGGAACAGCACAATATAATCGACATATTAAACGATATGGACATCCTTCGGTTTTCGGATATAAGGACATAATCCCTCTCTGGAAAGCAGAGAAGTTTAATCCGGACGAACTGATTCAATTGTATAAGGAAACAGGAGCTAAATATTTTGTTTCCATGGCTGCTCATCATGATAATTTCTTTTTGTGGAATTCAAAATTACATAGGTGGAATTCTGTCAATATGGGGCCTCATCGGGATATTGTAGGAGCATGGCAGGAGGCTTGTAAAAAGGCTGGATTATATTTTGGAGTGTCAGAACATCTTGCGGCAAGTTATACTTGGTTTCAGGTAAATAAAGGGCATGATTCGAAAGGAAAATATGCAAATGTTCCTTATGATGGAAACTTACCGGAATATTCTGATCTTTATTATACTCCGGCGGCTCCAGATGATACTTTGTGGCTGACGAAGAATCCTGTATGGCAACAGGATTGGTATAATAAAGTAACAGAACTGATTGATATGTATAAGCCGGATTTGTTATATTCTGATTGTTCGTTGCCGTTTGGTCATGTCGGAAGAAGTTTGGTCTCATATTATTATAATCAAGGTCTGGATTCTAAAGGATTACCTACTACTGTTTATACATGCAAAGAAGCTTCCAATGGCAGATTTGTACATGATGTTGAAAAAGGTGTGATTGAAGACATCAGTGAGTATCCTTGGCAAACGGATACCTCGATAGGGGATTGGTTTTATAGTGAAGGACAAAAATATAAGACAGCGACAGAAATCATTCAAATGTTGGTAGATATTGTAAGTAAGAATGGTAATTTATTGCTGAATGTTGTGCAGACTCCGGAAGGAGATCTTGAAGAAGATGTCATAGCAATATTGAAAGGCATAGGTCGTTGGATGAAAGTAAATGGTGAAGCTATATACGGAACAAGGCCGTTTAAAGTGTATGGCGAAGGAAATTCTACTATGTCACCGCAAGAGAAAGGACCTTTTGGAGGCTATAAAGATGTACGAACTTATGATGGAACAGATATTCGCTATACTCAAAAGGGCAATAAAATATACACGTTTTGTATGCTTCGTCCGACTGGAAATATAAAATTGAAAGCTTTAAAAGATTTTGATAACATTAAGTCTGTAAAACTGTTGGGAACAGAGGAAAACATTAAGTGGAAAAATAAAGAGGATTATCTGGAAATACAAAAGCCTAAACAATTGCCGGATTTTGAAACTATAGTGTTTGAAATTGAATGTAAAGAATAATAATTTTTAGAGAGGAGATGGTAAGATTGTTATCGTGATAATCCCTTTTTTAAAATTCTTTTTGGGGAATATCTTATCCGATAATGATAAAAAGAAAAATAGAAATGAGAGAGTAAGGCTTTGATTTCAAGGAACTTTATAATAAAACTGTTGTTATGCAACTCAACCAAGGTTATAGAACAAAAGAATATGCAGTGCCGGTGAAGCGCTATTGCCAGACACTGAGTTTGAAGAACAATCCGGAACTGATAGCCGAATACCGGAAAATACATAGCCGCGAGAATGCCTGGCCCGAAATACGGAAAGGCATTCGTTCGGTAGGGATTCTGGAGATGGAAATCTACATCTCCGGAAGCCTGTTGTTCATGATTGTCGAGACTCCGCTCGATTTCGACTGGGACTCGGCTATGGAGCGGCTGTCTCATCTGCCCCGGCAGGCGGAGTGGGAAGACTGTGTGGCCCGCTTTCAGGAGTGTGCCCCCGGCAGCACTTCTTCGCAGAAGTGGAAGCTGATGGAACGTATGTTCTATCTGTACGATTGATTATTTTTATATTGGGTTAGTGTCGAGGTCGGTCTGTCTTGTTGGAGGCGGGCTGACCTTTGCCCGTATGGTGCAGGCGGGGCTCTCGAACAACACTTGCAATCCATTTGTTCGACACTTGCACGGCTCGTGAACGACACTTGCACGGCTCGCGAGCCACACTTGTACGGCTCACAAGCCATACTTGCAAATATAGTTTAAATAGGCAGCTTCGGATTTGTATATCTTGTTTGTAAGCCATAACTTTACCCGATGTTTTAAATCGAATAATCAATAAACTGTTTTTTTATGCAACTCAACCAAGGTTATAAAACGAGACAACATGCTGTGCCTGTGAAGCGTTATTGTCAGACGCTAAGTTTGAAGAACAATCCGGAGCTGATAGCCGAATACCGGAAAATCCACAGTCGGGAGAATGCCTGGCCCGAGATTTTGGAAGGCATCCGTTCGGTGGGAATCCTGGAGATGGAGATTTATATTTCGGGAAGCCAACTGTTCATGATAGTCGAGACTCCGCTCGATTTCGACTGGGACTCGGCCATGGAGCGTTTGGCGCATCTTCCCCGTCAGGCGGAGTGGGAAGACTGTGTAGCCCGATTCCAGGAGTGTGCCCCCGGCAGTACTTCTTCACAAAAGTGGAAACTGATGGAACGGATGTTCTATCTGTACGATTGATAAATCCTGAAAACGGCAGCATCGGGGAAAGGAGCGCCGCACAGCGGCAACCCGTTACTTGATGCTGCTTTCCCTTATCTCCAGACGGGTGGGCACTACCACCTGTCTGACGGTTTTGTCTCCCTTGATACGGTCTATCAGCAGGCGACAGGCGGTTTCGCCCATGCGGTAGGTCTGATGTGAGACGGCCGACAATTTGGGCTCTACATAGTTGGCGTGCTGTTCGTCGGTATAGCCGATAATGGCTACATCCTGCGGGATGCGTAGCCCGTGACTCTTGATGACTTCCATAGCGGCAAAGGCAAGCGTGTCGTTCATGGCCAGTATGGCGTCGGGAGGCTGGGGCAGTGACAGCAACGATTCAGTAGCAATTTTCCCCTCTTCGTAATCTATTTTGCGGCATACCACCAGCTCTTTCTGTATGGGGATGCGGTTCTCGCGCAAGGCTTCCAGGTAGCCGTGTTTCCTTCGCCGTACGATGTCCAGATGGTTGGCACCGCCGATGAAGGCCACCCGCTTGCTTCCGTTGTCCAGCAGGTGCTGCGTAGCCATCTGGGCAGAGTGTTCGCCGTCGGCCACGACGGTAGAGAACATGTCAGTCAGGCATACGCGGTCGAACAGGATGACAGGCATGTTGATGTCAGCCAGTGCCGCCCAGTGGCCGAAGTCGGTCGTCTCCTGCGACAGGCAGGCGATGATGCCTTCGACACGCATGTTGACCAGATTCTCGATGTTCTTCTTTTCGTGTTCGTACGACTCGTGCGAGGTCGTGATGATGACAAAGTACCCGTTGGCAATGGCCATATCCTCAATGCCGCTCAGAATGGAGGAAAAGAAATGGGTGACAATGTCCGGCACAATGACTCCGATGATGCGCGGAGCATTTTTGCGCAGGCTGATGGCGAACGGATTGGGGCGGTAGTTCAGCTCCTGTGCCAGCTGCTTGGCGCGGGCGCGCAGGTCGGCACTTATCTCGGGGCTGTCCTTCAGCGCCCTCGACACGGTAGGCACCGACACGCCGAGTTCGCGTGCCAGATCTTTCAGGGAGATATGTTTCGGGTTTGCCATCGGTGCGTTGTTGGGATTCTTTTCAGTTGCAAAGAAAATACTTTTCGGCTGAAAAGCCAGCAAAACAGACAATTCTTTTTACGTAAACCGTTACGTGCCTTTTTACGGACCTATGTGAGGGAAGGGGAACGGATTGCCCCTATCTTTGCCTGTACGGAAATCAACATTTAAAAACACAAGATTATGCAATACCATGAAATCGGTAAGACGGGAATGAAAGTATCTTCCCTGAGTTTCGGAGCTTCGTCGCTGGGCGGAGTATTCCATGACATTAAAGAGAAAGAAGGCATCGAAGCCGTGTTTACAGCCATCGAACTGGGCATGAACTTCATCGACGTATCGCCCTACTACGGACACTACAAAGCCGAAACTGTGCTGGGTAAGGCACTGAAAGACATTCCCCGCGACAAGTACTACCTGTCCACCAAAGTAGGACGCTACGGCAAGGATGGTGTCAACACGTGGGACTACTCTGGCAAACGCGCCACAGAAAGCGTTTACGAAAGTATGGAACGCCTGAATATCGACTACATCGACCTGATCAATGTACACGACATCGAGTTTGCCGACCTCAACCAGGTGGTGAACGAAACCTTGCCTGCATTGGTGGAACTGCGGGAGAAAGGCGTTGTAGGGCACGTGGGCATCACCGACCTGCAACTGGAGAATCTGAAGTGGGTCATCGACCACTCTGAACCGGGTACGGTAGAAAGCGTCCTGAACTTCTGCCACCACTGCCTGAACGACGACAAACTGCTAGACTTCCTGGATTACTTCGAGTCGAAGGGAATAGGTGTCATCAACGCATCACCCCTGTCGATGGGCTTGCTGACCGAACGTGGTGTGCCCGCCTGGCACCCGGCTCCCCAGCCGCTGGTTGAGGCTTGCCGCAAGGCGATGGAATACTGTAAATCGGTCGACTACCCCATCGAGAAACTGGCCATGCAATACTCTGTCAGCAATCCGCGCATTGCCACGACCCTCTTCAGCACGGCCAACCCGCAGAATGTACGCAAGAACGTGGCCTTCATCGAAGACCCCATCGACTGGGAACTGGTGAAGAAAGTACGCGAAATCATCGGCGACCAGCAGCGTGTCAGCTGGGCGAACTCTTAAAACCGTGAGCCATGGAATATCCGATTATCGATGTGCATGCCCACTTGTGGCTGCGTCAGGACACGGTGGTGGACGACCTGCCCATCCGTACGCTGGAGAACGGCCGTTCGCTCTTCATGGGCGAGGTGCGGCAGATGCTTCCGCCTTTTATGATTGACGGTCGCAACTCGGCCGAAGTCTTCCTGTCGAACATGGACTATGCCCAGGTGTCGGCAGCAGTTATCACACAGGAGTTTATCGACGGCATACAGAATGAATACCTGGCCGACGTGGCTGCCCGCTATCCCGACCGCTTCTTCGTGTGCGGTCTGTGCGAGTTCCGCAAGCCGGGCTTCTACGAGCAGGCCAGGCAGTTGATAGAGCAGGGCTTCCGCGGCATCAAGATTCCCGCCCAGCGCCTGCTGTTGAAGGAAGGCCGCGTATGGCTGAACAGCGACGAGATGATGCGCATGTTCCACCTGATGGAGCAGAAGCAGGTACTGTTGTCCATCGACATGGCCGACGGCGCCACACAGGTGCCCGAACTGGAAGAGGTGATACAGGAATGTCCGCAGCTGAAGGTGGCCATCGGTCACTTTGGCATGGTGACCACGCCGGGCTGGACCGAACAGGTGAAACTGGCCCGTCATCCGAACGTCCGCATTGAGTCGGGCGGCATCACGTGGCTGTTCAACGACGAGTTCTATCCTTTCCGCGGTGCCGTGCGTGCTATCCGCGAGGCAGCCGATCTGGTGGGCATGGATAAGCTGATGTGGGGCTCGGACTATCCGCGCACCATTACGGCCATCACCTACCGCATGTCGTACGACTTCGTGAGCAAGTCGGCCGAGCTGACCGACGACGAGAAACGGCTCTTCCTGGGCGAGAATGCCCGCAGCTTCTACGGCTTCGGTACGTTGCCCGAACTGCCTTACATCAAGAATATGTCAGAATAAGGAGGAACCGGTTATGAAGAAACAGAATTACGCTGTCCCCTTGATGCTCGTCTTTACGCTGTTCTTTCTGTGGGCCATCAGCAGCAACCTGCTGCCCACCATGATACGACAGCTGATGAAGACGTGCGAACTGAATACGTTCGAGGCCTCGTTTACCGAGACGGCCTACTGGCTGGCCTATTTCATTTTTCCCATCCCCATAGCCATGTTCATGAAGCGATACAGCTACAAGGCGGGCATCGTCTTCGGTCTGTTGCTGGCGGCGTTTGGCGGACTGCTGTTCTTTCCGGCCGCCATGCTGAAGGAGTACTGGGCTTACCTGTGCATCTTCTTCATCATCGCTACGGGCATGTGTTTCCTAGAGACGGCGGCCAATCCGTACGTTACCGCCTTGGGCGATCCGGCTACGGCTCCCCGGCGGCTGAATCTGGCCCAGTCGTTCAACGGACTGGGAGCGTTCATTTCGGCCATGTTCCTGAGCAAGCTCATCCTGAGCGGCACGCACTACACCCGCGAAACGCTTCCTGTCGACTATGCCGGTGGCTGGGAGGCCTACATTCAGACGGAGACCGATGCCATGAAGATGCCTTACCTGGTACTGGCCATGTTGCTGATTGTCATAGCTGTCGTGTTCGTCTTCTCGAAGTTGCCCAAGATTGGCGACGAGGAGCACAAGGTGGCAGCCGGCTCAAAGCTGATTGACTTCGGCGTGATGCGTCGCTCGCATCTGCGCTGGGGTGTCATCGCCCAGTTCTTCTACAACGGCGGACAGACGGCCATCAACAGCCTTTTCCTGGTGTATTGCTGTACGTATGTGGGGCTGCCCGAGGATGAGGCTACCACGTACTTCGGACTCTATATGCTGGCTTTCCTGCTGGGCCGCTGGATCGGCACGGGACTGATGGTGAAGTTCTGTCCGCAGGATATGCTGCTGGTGTATGCCTTGCTCAACGTGGTGTTGTGCGGAGTGGTGATCGGCTTCGGAGGCATGGTGGGGCTGTATGCCATGCTGGGCATCTCGTTCTTCATGTCCATCATGTACCCCACACAGTTCTCGCTGGCCCTTAAGGGGCTGGGTGACCAGACCAAGAGCGGCTCGGCTTTCCTTGTGATGGCCATCGTGGGTAATGCCTGCCTGCCGCAGCTGACGGCCTACCTGATGCACGTCAATGCGCAGTTGTACTACGCTGCCTATATCATTCCGCTCATCTGCTTTGCCTTCTGCGCTTACTACGGTTGGAAGGGTTACAAGGTAGTGGACTGATGCGCGGCTACACGGCTTCTGAAGGACGCCTGCACGTCTTTTGCAGGACACTTGCACGGCTCGCGAGAGACACTTGTACGGCTCAAAAGGCCGGAAAGTGCGGTCCGGAAGGCAGGATTCCGTTGGTGGAGAATAAAGAATGGAACATTGATAATGAAACTAGAATAAACTAACTGATAAGATGAAAGCAGTACAAATTACCGGCCCTTCTGAAATGAGGGTCATCGAGATGGAGAAGCCTGTAGTGGCTCCCGGACAAATTTTGGTAAAGATAGAATATGTAGGCTTTTGCGGTTCGGACCTGAACACGTATCTGGGTCGCAACCCGATGGTGAAGCTGCCCGTAGTGCCCGGTCACGAAGTAGGAGCTGTGGTCGAGGAAATAGGCGAGGGCGTACCCGAAGGCCTGTTTGCCAAAGGCATGAGCGTGACACTGAACCCCTATACCAACTGCGGAAAGTGTGCTTCGTGCCGCAACGGCCGTGTCAACGCCTGCGAGTACAACGAAACGCTGGGCGTGCAGCGCAACGGTGTGATGTGCGAATATGCCGTCATGCCTTGGCAGAAGGTGATTCCCGCTCCGTCGATGTCGTCGCGCGACTGTGCGCTCATCGAGCCGATGAGTGTCGGTTTCCATGCCGTTTCGCGCGGTCAGGTGGTCGATAACGAACGGGTGATGGTCATTGGTTGCGGTATGATTGGTATGGGTGCCATTGTCCGTGCTTCGCTGCGCGGCGCTACCGTCATAGCAGTCGACCTAGACGACGAGAAGCTGGAGCTGGCCCGCAAGGTAGGAGCCACGTACGTCATCAACTCGAAGACGGAGAACGTGCACGAACGCATGTTGCAGCTGACCGACGGACTGGGTGCCGACGTGGTAATCGAAGCCGTAGGCAGTCCGGCCACCTACGTGATGGCGGTGGACGAAGTAGGTTTCACGGGTCGCGTGGTGTGCATCGGCTATGCCAAGAGTCCGGTAGAGTTCCAGACGAAACTGTTTGTGCAGAAGGAGCTTGACATACGCGGTTCGCGCAATGCCCTTCCGGCCGACTTCCGTGCCGTAATCAATTATTTGCAGACGGGTGTCTGCCCGATTGACAAGTTAATCAGCCGCATCGCCGAGCCCGAAGAGGCCGCTACTGCCATGGCCGACTGGGCGGCTGCTCCGGGAAAGGTGTTCCGCATTCTGGTGAAACTGTAAGGCTGTCCGATGCGTGGAAACTGAATGTTTATAACAGAAAGCTTTTCTTTTCAGAGCATGAAGTACGTGAATCACAGACGGCTTCAGACCCGAAAGGAAAAGCCTTTAATATACAGATAAGCTGATATGCCTATGATAAGAAGATTTTTTGCAGGTTTTCTGGCCTCTGCTCTGTGCGTTTCGCTGGCAGCGCAAGTCACGGAACGTCCCCGGCCGGAAGAATGGAAACAGCTGGTGCCCGGTGCCCGTTTTATGGACCGTTTCTTGCCCATGCCCGATGGGGTGAAGAAGAGTCATGTCTGGGGTACGGATAGTATACAGAACCGCTATGTGGACAATGGCATCGAACAGGACGACATGTCTTTCTGGGGTGGAAATATTTTGCAGACTGCCGACGGAAAGTATCACCTTTATGTTTGCGGTTGGCCCGAACGTTCGCGCAACGGTCACATGTTCTGGCCCAATTCCACCGTCTTCCATGCCGTAAGCGACCGCTTGTCTGGGCCGTTCCGCATCCAGAACTCTATTGGCAAGGGCCACAATCCCGAAGCATTCCGCCTGGCCGATGGCAGGGTGGTGGTCTATGTCATCGACGGTTATTACATAGCCGACAGCGAGAACAGCCCTGTTTGGTGTTATCAGCAGTTTGACTTTGATGCGCGCGATCGTAACATCATAGAAGGTTTGTCCAATCTGACTTTTGCCCGTCGTGCCGATGGGTCTTACCTCATGGTTTGCCGGGGTGGCGGTGTATGGATTAGCCGTGACGGTCTTTCTACGTATCAGCAGATTACCGACAAGCGTGTCTATCCGGCGGTCGAAGGACGTTTTGAGGACCCGGTTGTGTGGCGTGACAGCCTTCAGTATCATCTGATTGTGAACGACTGGCTGGGACGCATAGCCTTTTATCAGCGTTCAAAGGATGGCATACACTGGGTGACGGAGCAAGGCGAAGCTTATGTGCCTGGCATTTCCTTCCACAAGGACGGAGAAGTGGAACATTGGTTTAAATACGAGCGTGCCAAAGTGTTTCAGGATCCTGACGGACGTGCGGTGCAGATGAATTTTGCCGTAATCGACACAATCAAAGGCTGCGACCAGCCGGGCGACCGCCATTCGTCGAAGAACATTTGCGTTCCTTTGAACAAGGGGCTTCTGCTTTCTGTGCTTAACGAACAGCCTATCACAGCTTCTACCAAGCGGATAGAGGTAAAAATAAAAGCCGAACCCGGCTTTTCTCCTCAAACCGACGTCGATATCGAGTCACTTCGTTTCGGTTCGTTCACCGAGGTTAATTTTGGACGGGGAAGTAAGCCTTTGAAGACCCGCAAAGAAGGCGATGACCTGATTGTTGTCTTCAGTGGTAAGGGAAGTGGCATCATGCCCGACGAATTTGCTCCCAAGCTGATAGGACGCACTACGAACGGAGAGTTGCTGTACGGATATGCCCGCCTTCCATACGTCGACTATGCACCGGCCTTGCTTTCGGCCCGACGCCCTCAGTACAACAAGGAACAGGGATTGTTGAAGCTGAAAATAAGTAATTTCGGGCTTTCCGCTTCACGACCTTCTCAGGTAGAAGTCTGTTGCGGTGGGAAAGTGATTGCTTCGGGCGACATCAAACCGCTTTCTCCTTACGAAGAAGTGGAATTGGCTTTAAAACCTGCCGGGACCGCTACAGGTGCCGACAGTGCCTATGAAGTCATTATCCGTACCGATGGTCAGGAACAGGAGAGGGTGCTTTTCCGGCAACCTGCTGCCAAATAATAAGGTAAAGGTGTGATGGGCTAATTAGGGCTTATTTGCATTCTGGTGAAGTTCAACCCCCTCCAGTCGTAACAGCGCCGCTTTGCGGTCGAGGCCTCCGGCATAGCCGGTCAGGCTGCCGTCGCGTCCCACGACGCGGTGGCAGGGTACAATGATACTGACAGGGTTGTGACCCACAGCGCCTCCGACGGCCTGTGCAGCCACAGCCCTGTCGCTGTTTTGCAGCCGGGCCAGTTGGCGGGCAATGTCCCGGTAGGTTACCGTCTGTCCGTAGGGGATTTCCTGTAGCAGCTTCCATACCTGCTGGCGGAAGGGGCTTCCTGCGAGTTGCAGGGGTGGGGTGTTACTGGGCCGGCAACCGCTGAAGTAGTCGGCCAGCCACAGGCGGACATCACCGAACAGGGGCAGGTCGCGCCATTCGTATGCGCCGGCCGTCAGGTCGGGGAAGAACTTCTGCCCGTCAAACCACAGGCCGGTCAGGCAACGGCCGTCGCTGGCCATCGTCATCGGTCCCAAGGGCGAGAGGTAGGGTTGCAGGTAGGGCATGGCGCATGTGTATGAAGGGGTTACTTCTTCTTCCTCAGGTCTTTGCCCTCGTATCGGCAGATGGCATCTATCCAGTCCTGCTCCAGGGGTTTGGATTCGTGCTTGGTGAGGTCGAACGCCACCATCACCGAGGTGCAGACGCATTTGGTTTCGTTCGTCAGCGTGTCGATGACCCGCTGCGCCAGGCGGAAGCTTTTGGTACCGATTTCGGTGACGGCAGTCTGCACGGCAATGTGGTCGGAACCGTAGATTTGCGAGAGGAAGTCGGCTTCGATGTGGACGACGACAATGCCGTCCTTCTCCCAGTCGACATGCGGACACACCGAAGCGAAGTATTCCGTCTTGCCCAAATCGTAGAACGAGAAATAGACGGTGTTGTTGACGTGTCCGAACTTGTCAACGTCGTTAAAGCGTAGTTGTATAGGCAGTGTGTGGTTAAAGTGAATTTCTTCCATTGTTTTCTTCGAAACGTTGTTAGTTATCGCTGCAAAAATACTATTTTTGCGTGTTTAATCAATGAAATTATACAGCAAGAAATGACAGAAGACATCAAAAAAGCCTGCGAGGTGATGAACCGGGGCGGGGTGATATTGTATCCCACAGACACCATCTGGGGAATTGGGTGCGACGCTACCAACGAAGAAGCTGTGCGCCGTGTGTACGAAATCAAGCAACGTGCCGACAGCAAGGCCATGCTGGTGCTGGTCGACTCGGCCGTGAAGGTGGACTTCTACGTGCAGGACGTGCCCGAAGTGGCATGGGACCTCATCGAACTGGCCGACAAGCCGCTCACCATCATCTACTCCGGAGCGCGCAACCTGGCGTCCAACCTGCTTGCCGCCGACGGCAGCGTAGGCATCCGCGTCACCGGCGAAGCGTTCTCCAAACGCCTTTGCCAGCAGTTCCGCAAGGCCATTGTTTCGACGTCGGCCAACATCAGCGGACAGCCCTCGCCCGCCAACTTCAGCGAAATCAGCGAGGAAATCAAGTCGGCTGTCGACTATATCGTGGGTTTCCGCCAGGAAGAGACCGGACACCCCAAACCTTCCAGCATCATCAAGCTCGACAAGGGCGGACTGATAAAAATAATCCGGGAATAGAGCAATGGCCAAAGAACATAAAAGCAGATTGCAGCGCTTCATCATCTGGCGCGAGAAGAACCTGAAGGAGAAACAGTTCATCCTCATCCTGAGCTTCCTGGTGGGCATCTTCACGGCTTTCGCGGCACTGATACTGAAGATGCTGATACACTGGATACAGAACTTCCTGACGGAGAACTTCGATACGACCGAGGCCAACTACCTGTATCTGGTCTATCCGGTAGTGGGTATCTTCCTGGCCGGACTGTTTGTGCGCTATGTGGTGAAGGACGACATCAGCCACGGAGTCACCAAGATTCTGTACGCCATTTCGCGGCGGCAGGGGCGCATCAAGCGGCACAATACGTGGTCGTCCATCATCGCCAGCTCCATCACCATCGGGTTCGGTGGTTCGGTCGGAGCCGAGGCGCCTATCGTGCTGACGGGGTCGGCCATCGGGTCCGACCTGGGTTCCGTCTTCAAGATGGAGCACCGCACGCTGATGCTCCTTGTGGGCTGTGGTGCGGCGGGTGCCGTGGCGGGCATCTTCAAGGCGCCCATAGCGGGACTGGTGTTCACGCTGGAGGTGCTGATGATCGACCTCACCATGTCGTCGCTGCTGCCCCTGCTGATATCGGCGGTGACGGCGGCAACGGTTTCCTACGTGGTGACCGGGCAGGAAGCCATGTTCAAGTTCCACCTGGACCAGCCTTTCGAGTTGGGGCGCATTCCCTACGTCATCATGCTGGGCATCTTCTGCGGACTGGTTTCGCTCTACTTCACCCGTGCCATGAATTCGGTCGAAGGCGTCTTTGCCAAACTGCAGAAGCCATACAAGAAACTGATGGTGGGCGGTGCCATGCTCAGCATCCTCATCTTCCTCTTTCCTCCGCTCTACGGCGAAGGCTACGACACCATCGAACTGCTGCTCAACGGCACCAGCAATGCCGAGTGGGACACGGTGATGAACAACTCCCTCTTTTACGGGCACAGTCACCTGCTGCTCATCTACCTGATGCTGATTATCCTGTTCAAGGTGTTCGCTTCGAGTGCCACCAACGGGGGCGGCGGTTGTGGCGGTATCTTTGCGCCTTCGCTCTATCTGGGCTGTATTGCCGGTTTCGTGCATGGGAATATCCGGTTGATTCTGATTCATGGTTCCGATTATCCTTTCTTTTTCAAACGCCGTGTTTTATCCGTTGCTTTCGGATGTATCCGGGGGCGTTTCCACCCGCCGCACCGCTTTCTCAAGCCGCAGGCGGTCAACAGTCATGTCCCGTCCGCAACCGAGGCAGAGTACCCGTACCTCACTGCCTGCGCGCAGTACGCGGAAGCGGGTCGAGCCGCAGGGATGCTTCTTTTTCAGTTCCAGCACATCGCCGGGTTTCATTCGGATGATCGGCAACGTGCTCCCCCCCCTTTTTTCTGCATCCTCCGGAATCTATCCAGTCTATTATAGCACAAACCTCCGATTTTGTAAACCCATTTGCGGATTTTTTCACGGGACAAGGCATTTACTTTTCTCTGAATCGCCGGCTTCGCGGATCAGCGGCTCACTCCATCTCCCGCCGCAGCTTTTGCAGAATCTTCTTTTCGAGCCGGGATATGTAGGACTGCGAAATGTTCAGGAGATCCGCAACCTCTTTCTGCGTCATTTCCGGATTGCCGTCCAAGCC
>ENA-ORSS01000964-ORSS01000964.1-human-gut-metagenome-genome-assembly--contig:-NODE-964-length-32029-cov-4.345468_pt1 | contig 32029 bp, 37 predicted proteins | sample MGYA00241899_ERZ509162 | MGnify/ENA primary metagenome ERZ509162 (study PRJEB26280, sample SAMEA2338641) | human gut metagenome | biome: human gut; feature: human-associated habitat; material: faeces... | reverse complement strand
CGTCCATGCTCGCCGTAGCCGCGAAATCGTGCTCGGGAAGGGCATGCCACAGCGCGCGGGTGAACGGGTCGCGCAGAAGCGCGGGGTCGGCGAAGTTCGCGACCGCCGTCTCTTCCACCACAGTGCCATCCTTGAACACGGCAACGCGATCGGCAACGCGCAGCGCGAGCTCGATATCGTGCGTGATCAGCAGCACGCCGTTGCCCTCGTTGGCGAAGGAGCGGAAGTCGTCCAGCGCTCGGACCGCAAGGTCGAGGTCGAGCTCGACGGCGGCAAGCTCACGGTCGAGTGGGACGAGGCGACGAACCACGTCTTCATGACGGGTCCGGCGGAGCTCGTCTTCACGGGCGAGATCGATGGTTGATGGGGGCGGCATTATGATCAGGAGCATGACAGGCTTCGGCACGGCCACCGCCGAGAATGAGGACTACAAGGTCTCAGTCGAACTGAAGGCCGTCAACCAGCGCTTCCTTGAGCTGGCCTTCCATATGCCGCATCCGCTCACGCCGTTCGAGGACAGTCTGCGGCGACTCGTGCGTCAGACGGCCTCGCGCGGCAAGGTCGACCTCTTCATCAATTACCTCGACAAGCGCGAGCGCGCAGCTTCCATCCGCGTCGACAAGCAGCTCGCGGCCTCGTATCACGCAGCGCTCGACGAGCTCAGCGACTACCTGCACCTCGCGCGTCCCGACGACGTCATGCAGGTCGCGGCGTACCCCGACGTCCTGCAGGTCGAGAAGGATGAAGAGCTAGAGGGCTTCGAGCCCCTGCTGCTCGAGGCGGCGGGGAAGGCGCTCACGGGCTTTGACGCGATGCGCCAGGCCGAGGGCGCGAACATCGCGCAGGACTTCTACCGGCGCATCGAATCGCTCGAGGCGTCCGTCGCGAAGCTCAAAGCACTGGCGCCGACCATCGTGCAGGCCTACCGCGTGCGCATCGAGAAGACCCTGCAGGAGCTCCTCGCGGAGCAGGAGATCGATGAGACGCGCATCATCCAGGAGACGGCACTCTATGCCGACAAGGTCAACTACACGGAGGAGGTCGTGCGGCTCGGCAGCCATTTTCAGCAGTTCCGCGCAATCCTCGAGTCGGCAGCGGGCCCGATTGGCCGCAAACTCGACTTCCTGATCCAGGAGATGAACCGCGAGACGAACACGATTGCCTCGAAGGCGAACTCCGCCGAGGCCGCGCAGCTCGTCGTCGACATGAAGAGCGAGATCGAGAAGCTGCGCGAGCAGGTCCAGAACATCGAGTGAGGGCATGGCAGGTACGGCATTACAGCATGAAGGAGCATAGCAAATGGATATCAGCTTAATCAACATCGGCTTTGGCAACATCATATCGGCAAACCGCATCGTCGCGATCGTGAGCCCGGAGTCGGCGCCCATCAAGCGCATCATCCAGGAGGCGCGCGACAATGAGCGCCTGATTGATGCGACGTACGGTCGCCGCACGCGCTCCGTCGTCGTCATGGACAGCGACCACGTCGTGCTGTCCTCCGTGCAGCCGGAGACCATCACGCACCGCATCCTCGTCGAGGACGACCCGCGCGAGATCGCAAAAGCCAATAAAGCAGAAACGAATAAAGGAAAAGATGAGGTAGAATGAGCAAAGGGTTATTGATTGTCATTTCGGGGCCTTCGGGAACGGGCAAGGGCACGGTCTGTGCCGAGCTCCTCTCGCAGACGCCAGAGCTCGCCTACTCGATCTCGGCGACGACGCGCCAGCCGCGCGACGGCGAGGTCGACGGCAAGAACTACTACTTCCTGACGAAGGAAGCGTTCGAGAAGATGATTGGGGAGGGCGGTTTCCTCGAATACGCCAACGTCTACGGCAACTACTACGGCACGCCGCTCGGCAAGATTGAGGAGCGCCGTGAAGCAGGTCAGGATATCCTCTTGGAGATCGATACGCAAGGCGCGCTCAACGTCATGAAGCGCTGCCCGGACGGGCTCTTCATCTTCCTGCTGCCGCCGTCCCTGCCGGAGCTCGAGCGCCGCATCCGCGGCCGCGGCACGGAGACGGAGGAGTCGCTGGCGCGCCGCCTCGGCTCCGCCAAGAAGGAGATCGAGATCGGCCGCAGCTACACGTTTGTCGTCATCAACGACACCGTGCGCCAGGCCGTGAAGCGCATCAAGGCCATCATGGTCGCTGAGCATTGCCGCCGTGATAAAGAAGAATTGATTGATGAGGTGTTGGAATAATGAAAACGAATACAGTTGAGATGAGCATGGTCAATCCGTCCACGGATGAACTGATGAAGAAAGTCGACAGCCGCTACGGCCTCGTCGTACTCGCCGCTAAGCGCGCACGTCAGCTCTTAGACGGCGCAGAGCTCAAGGCGACGAAAGCGCATTCGACGAAGAACGTCACGAACGCACTCGAGGAGATCGCCGAGGGCAAGATCACGTACGAGCTCGATATCGACCAGTAAAAAACGCTTGAGGAAATAGCAGAGGAGGCAGATGCAGCCGTATGGAACAGCAGAACGCAACTGCCCTTGCGGGCAAGAAGATCGTGCTCGGCGTGACGGGCGGCATCGCCGCCTACAAGGCCGTCGAGATCACGAGCCGTCTGAAGAAGGCTGGCGCCGAGGTCCATGTCATCATGACGCGCGGCGCGGAGAACTTCGTCACGGAGCTGACGTTCCGCGAGATCAGCAATCAGCCGGTGACGACCGATATGTGGGCCAAGGTGCCGCACTACCATGTCGAGCACATCGCGCTCGCCACACTTGCCGACGCCGTGCTGATCGCGCCGGCGACGGCCAACATCATCGCCAAGGCCACGGCGGGCATCGCCGACGACATGCTGACGACGACCCTGCTCGCGACAAAGGCATCGGTGTTCGTCGCGCCCGCGATGAACACGAACATGTACGAAGCCCCCGTGACGCAGCGCAACCTGCGCGACCTCGCCGCCAGGGGCTGGCACATCATCGAGCCCGCGAGCGGCATGCTCGCCTGCGGCGTAGAGGGCAAAGGCCGCCTGCCTGAGCCCGCCGCCATCGTGCAGGCGCTCATGGCGTTCTTCGCCAAGGGGCAGGCACTCGCTGGTCGCAAGGTCCTCGTGACCGCCGGCGGCACGATCGAGCCACTCGACCCCGTGCGCTACCTCGGCAACCGCTCGACGGGCCGCATGGGCTACGCCATCGCGCAGCAGGCCGCGAGCCGCGGCGCCGAAGTCGTGCTCATCTCCGGCCCGAGCGCCCTGCCCGTACCCGAGGGCGTGCGCATCGTGCGCGTCGAGACGGCAAGACAGATGCGCGAAGCCGTGCTCAAGGAGTACCCGGATACCGATGTCGTCATCAAGGCGGCTGCCGTTGCCGACTACCGGCCCAAGGTCGTAGCGGCGGACAAGATCAAGAAGCAGGAAGGGGAGTTCACGCTCGTACTCGAGCGCAACCCCGACATCCTCTACGAGCTCGGCCAGAAGAAAGCGCACCAGGTCCTCGTCGGCTTCGCCGCAGAGACCCAGCACGTCGAAGACTACGCCAAGGGCAAGCTTCAAAAGAAGAACCTCGACTTCATCGTCGCCAACGACGTCTCCGCCAAGGACGCAGGCTTCGGTACCGAGACCAATCGCGTCAAGATCTTCGCGCGTGACGGCCGCATGTGGGAGTACCCGCTCATGAGTAAGAGCGAGATCGGCGGGATCATACTCGACCATGTGCAGGAGTGTTTGGGGTGACGATGCTGCAGCAATAGATGCTGGTTTTGAGTTGACATCGGAGCGGGGCGGGGGCGTATATTCCGGCTTCGGAAGCTTCGCTGAATGGGGCCTATGCTTGGTGTCCCTTCTATGCTGGCCCGCCGCCTGCCGCGGCGTTCTGAAATAGTGAACAGATGCAGCAGATACGCAGGCCCCAGCCCTGCGGGCAGTCGCTCCGCTTCCTGCAGGCGGAATACACGCCCCCGCCCTGAGCCACTTTTGGCTGCTCGTTGCTCGGAACGGAGCGTTGCTTTTGTAGAAGATGATGACGCATCGTAACTAGGGGTGGGGGAATATATTTCGCCTGCAGGCGGCGCAGTACTTACCCGAAGGGTGTGCCCCGCGCATCTTTTGGGAGAGAAGACGATGTGAGAACGACGCGGCAGGCGGCGAAGCAGCCTCTATCCGAGAGGTTTCATGGGGCACATTTGCGGAGCCGCCGAAGCCGAAATATATTTCACCGCCCCCTTGCTAAAAGTTCCTTTATGCAAGGCGTTGCTCATTTAACGGAGTGACGAAACCGAAATAGTCCCCTCACCGCCACGCTACGATGTTATCCAAAAAAAAGGCTGCCGCTTTTACGCGACAGCTCTTTTTATAGAGTCTGCTCTCTCTTATTTCTTTGCCTTTGCGTTCTTCGCATTTTCCTGCGGTGCGAACGGCGTCAGGGCGAAGTAGTCGAGCTCGCCTTTGCTGTTGAAGATGAACTCGCAGCGGACGACTTTTGCCTTGTCGAAGCTCATGAGGTAGATGACCTGGTCCGTCTTGTCGAAGCGCGTCCACGAGACGAAGCGGCTTTCCTTGAGCGTGCCGAGCTCTTTGCTCATGCGCTCCTGGGCCTTCTGCATCTCGGATGCCTTGACGTTCTTCTTGGCGTCAGCGCTCATGATGTTGAGTGCTGCAGCGGAGTCCTTCTTGACGAGCATGGAGTCGATCCACTGGTTCGACAGCGCCTCTTCGTTTGCGAATGCCGTGGCATTCGCAGACGGAGCGGCCATCGCCGTTGCCGGCAGGATCAGCAGGCAGAGCATCATCGCGAGTAAATAGATTTTTTTCATAAAAACACCTCCTGACAGCCATTGTACCGCATTTGCATCTTTCGTGTAAAGCGGTTCTTGCGAATGCTGGAGAATATCTGCGTTTGGCCAGGGGCGTGTATTACGTTGTGTTTTATATCGATACGATAGTTCAGGATATGGAGGTTAAGGTTTTGCTCGAACAGTTTTCGTTCATGATGGGCGGCCCGCTGACGTCGGGCTGCTGGAGAATTGAGGTGGCCGTGCGTGAGCGCAAGGTCTATGTTGGGGCGGTGCAGGCGGCTTCTCTGGAGGAATTGCCGGAGGCCATCGCAGAGGAGGCGCTTGTCGAGCTGCCGAGTGGCCGCCGCTGGCTGCGCAAGCTCGACAAGCTCGCGATTGCGCAGCGCTGGCGCTCGCGCTTCGTCGCGGAGACGCCGCTCGCGGCCGACACGAAGTGGCAGCTCCTCTACAAGGAGCAGGGGAAGAATGCGCGCCACATCACGGGCCTCGGGGCGTTCCCCGAGAACTGGGCGTCGTTTCTCGACTGCCTCAATGAGCTGCCGGACGTCGCCATCCGTCAGGAGAACCACCTCGAGCACATCCGCTTCCTGCTCATCGAGAAGGTGCCCGTCATCACGGGGCGCAAGAAGACCATCGTCGAGCTGCGCGAGAAGCTCGTCATCGACCGCCGCAAGCGCATGATCCTCTACAACCGCCACAAGGAGGACTTCGGCACGGAGCGCCACGCCTACGAGCTGCCGAAGGCCGTGAGCCAGCTGCTCGACGCGCTCGACAAGCCTGAGCCTTTTGAGCAGCGCCTACACGTGCGCTGCATCGATGGCTCGGACACAGGCGCGCGGCTCATCGTGCGCTGGCAGCGCCACGACCGCCTCGAGGCCGGCCTGACCTGCCACTACGACGCACAGGACATGCCGCTCGACTGGCCGCTCTTCCTGCGCATGCTGCACGAGGCCATGGGCGGCATCCGCGGCCGCTTCTTCGCGCTCGACCGCTTCCCGTTGGCCGATGCCACCGCGTCCGTCCGCCAGCCCTGAAGCTTTGATGTAGCAGATGAATTGACAGGTCGGAGAATCCTGCTATACTAAATAAAGATTAAAGATTGAACGCAGTATGCGAGAGAAGGGGTATCCTATGCAGATTTCCAGCCGTTTCACCATCGCGGTCCACATCTTTGCCTGCATCGAGGCATTCGGGGACCAGCACAAGCTCACGAGCGACTTCCTCGCGGGCAGTGTCAATGTCAACCCCGTCATCATCCGCAAGACGATGTCCCAGCTCCAGAAGGCCGGGCTCATCAAGGTCGCGCGCGGCACGGGCGGCATCAAGATCACGCGCCCGCTCGACGAGATCACGCTCTTTGACGTCTTCCAGGCGGTCGAGGCGCTTGACCACAAGCAGCTCTTCCACTTCCACGATAAACCGAATCCGTCTTGCCCAGTCGGCCGCAACATCCACCATATCCTCGATGGCCACCTGCACGATGCGCAGCGCGCGCTCGAGCAGGAGCTCGCGCGGACGACGCTGGCAGATATCCAGAGAGAGACGACAGCTTGCCTGCAGCACGATGCTGCTGCGGGCCAGCAGGGATGATGGGGGAGCCGCATGAATAAGATCCTTGCCCTCGCGCAGCAGCACGAGCGCGCCTTGGCGCTCTTTGCCGTCATCGTGCTCGTCTTGCTCGGCAACGGCCAGCTGGCCATCACGGACCCCGTCGAGTCGAACTACGCCTTGACGGCCAAGGAGATGCTGGCCTCTGGCGACTTCACCTCGCCGCGCATCTACGGCAATTACTGGTACGACAAGCCGATTTTTTTCTACTGGGAGCTCATCGCGGCGTTCCAGCTCTTCGGCACGAGCGAATTCGCCGCGCGCTTTTTCCCCGCGGTCTTCTCCGTGCTCAATGTGCTCGAGACGTATTACTTCGCGCGCAAGCTCTACGACAGGAGCACGGCGCTCGTCTCGGCCATCCTCTTCGGCTCGACGATTGCCTTCTTCTATCTCTCGAAGGCCGTCATCACGGACATGACCTTCGTCTTCTTCTTCAACGCCGTGCTGATTGCGTTCTACCTCGCGTACCGCAGCGGCAGGCGCTGGCTCTACATCCTGGCCTTCTTCTTCTCGGGGCTGACCGTCCTGACGAAGGGGCCGATTGGCTTCTTGCTGCCGGGCTTCATCCTGCTCGTCTTCCTCTGCGTGAGGCGGCGGGCAAAGGAGCTTCTGCACATGATGTGGCTGCCCGGCATGGCCGTCTTCCTCGTCGTCGGCGGCTCGTGGTACTACGTCATGTACACGCTGCACGGCATGGACTTCATCGACACGTTCTTCGGCGTGCACAACTTCCTGCGCGCGCGCGTGGCTGAGCATGCGCGCGACGACGTCTGGTACTACTATACATTGATCTTCCTCGTGGGCTTCGCCCCGTGGTCGTTCATCGTGCTCTACCAGATCAAGAAACGCTGGGCGGAGCTCAAGGCGCGCGTGCGCGAGCGGCGCTTCAGCGATGCGGCGATCTTCCTCTTTGTCTGGGCCATTCTCGTCAACCTGTTCTTCCAGTGCATGGCGACGAAGTACGTCACCTACACGCAGCCGGCCTTCCTGCCGATGGCCATTCTCGCGGGCCGTTTCCTGCTGCCGAAGATGCGCCTGGTCAAGCGGGTTGCCGCCTGCTTCTACGTCCTCTACGCCGTGCTGATCTTCTCGGCCGCTATCCCGCTCTGCGACCAGCAGTCGGGGCGCTCGACGGCCGCCGCATTAAGAAATCTTAATCCAGATGGTGCCCTCGTCGTTAACTACGGCGATCATAATAATGATCGTATCCATTACAGGACCTCGACGGTGTTCTACTACGGGGCGAACATCCCCGAGCTCATCGGGCGCAGGGAACTCGATGACGTCCAGCCGGGCGGCATGAACTGGAACGCGAAGAACGTCATGCCGTTCCTCGCCTATGAGGACATGCCGGCGGAGACGCCAATCTTCATCATCTGCGAGACGGAGCGGCTGCCGTTCCTGCGCGGCCGCCTCGCGGACAGCGCCCTCGAGAAGGTCTATGAGATACACGACACGACCATCGTCAAGGCCATCATGCCGCAGCGCCGCATTAGTGATACAGCGGACGGCGCGGATGGTGAAGCATCGAAATGATGTCGAAATGATAGAGAAGGGAAGCCTTGTTCATGAAGAAAAAGAGACTGTCCATCGTCGTACCCGTCTACAACGAAGAGGATAATCTGCAGCACTTTTACGAAGCCGTCCGCCAGACGATGGCCGGTCTTGACCTCGATTGGGAGATCATCTTTGTCGACGATGGTTCGCGCGACAAGAGCCGCGCCATCCTCGCACGGCTCGAGCGCGAGGATGCGCGCGTCCAGCCGATGCTGCTCGCGCGCAACTACGGCCACCAGCTCGCGCTGACCTGCGGCCTCGACCATGCGGACGGCGATGTCGTCATCACGATGGACGGCGACATGCAGCACCCGCCCGAGCTCATCCCGGCGCTCCTGAAGTACTGGCACGAGGGCTACGATGTCGTGCAGACGATCCGCGATGCGACGCCTCGTGGGTCAAGCGCACGACATCGGCTGGTTACTACAAGTTCCTCAACCTCATCTCCGAGGTGCCCGTGCAGCCGGGCGGCTCCGATTTCCGCCTGATGGACCGCAAGGCTGTGTTGGCCTTCCGCCGCTACCGCGAGCACGCGCGCTTCATCCGCGGCCTCATCGGCGCGATGGGCTTCCGCCAGAAGCAGCTGCACTTCACGGCGCCGCCGCGCTTCGCGGGCAGCTCGAAGTTCTCGCCGCGCAAGATGTGGCGCCTCGCCGTCGACGGCGTCTTCACGTGCTCGACCTTCCCGCTGCGCCTCGGCCTCTACTTCGGCATGGCGAGCCTCTTCGCGAGCGGCTGTGTCTTCCTGCACGTGCTCTACGAGACGTTCGTCAGCGAGGACACGACGGCCGGCTGGCCGACGATCATGGCCTGCCTCTTGTTCTTTGGCGGCATGCAGCTCTTGATCCTCGGCATCATCGGCGAGTATCTCGGCCGCACCTACGAGGAGACGAAGCGCCGCCCGCTCTATCTCTTAGAGCGCGGCAAGCCCGAAGACCTCGCGCACGGCCTCGACGATACGGTGGCCGCCGAGGCCATCGCCATGGCCAACGACAGCGCCGAAGAGCCGGAGGCTGCCCATGAGAGTTGACTGGCAGACGGTCAAGCATCATTTCTTCACGCGCGCCTTCCTGCTCTTCCTCGTCGTCGGCACGATCAACACCTTCCTCTGCAGTTTCCTCGCGACGGTCATCGAGCCGCTCGTCGGCAATGCCAACCTCGCGTTCAACATCGGCTATCTGTTGAGCAATGGTAATGCGTATCTCCTCAACAGCCTCTTTGTCTTCCCGACGCGCATGACGCTCGTGCGCTACGTGAAGTTCTTCCTCTCATACGTGCCGAACTACATCATCCAGAACGCGATCGTCTTCGTCGCTTACAACCTGCTCGGCCTGCCGTCCATCGCGAGCTACCTGCTCGCTGCTATCCTCGGCGTGCCGATCACTTTCCTCTGTGTCAAGATCTTTGCCTTTGGCCGCCATTGAATAGGGAATATGGAATGGTGGATAGCGTGTGATATTTGTCACATAGATGTGAGATTTGCTGTTGACGGATGACTCGCATCCATGCTATTCTCAATACCATATTCAGTAACTGACCAGCAAATGGAGGTTCCTGTGCACTTGGGAGTCATTGCACTTCGAAGTGCGCGGAGCCTCCGTTTTTATTTTGGAAAAGCAAGAGCAAGAGTTCAGATAGGAGAGATAGTATGACGTTTGCCAATCGCAATGAGCAGTGGAAGCACGATAAGGACGGGCTCGAGATCATCAAGGAGATCCCGGCCCTTGCGGATAAAGCCTTCAAGGACATTGACCCGGGCGATGTCGAGCGCCTCAAGTGGGCGGGCATCTACGCGCAGCGGCCGCGCGACGGCCACTTCCTCGTGCGCGTCAAGCTGCCGTCGGGCCAGCTGACGGCGGAGCAGGCCGAGGTGCTTGCAGCGCTCGCCGCGGAGTACGGCAAGGGCGAGATCCAGATCACGATCCGTCAGGCCGTGCAGATCCACAACATCACGCTGCACGATGCCTGTGACATCCTGCCGCGCCTGAGCGCCGCCGGCCTGAGCTCCGTCGAGGCTTGCGGCGACGTGCCGCGCACGATCCTCGGCAACCCGCTGGCCGGCGTCGACGCGGAGGAGCTGCTTGACACGCGCCCAATCGTCGAGGAAGTCTTCCAGTTCTTCCTCGGCAACCGCGCGTTCTCGAACCTGCCGCGCAAGTTCAAGATCTCCATCTCGGCGAACCCGCACGATGCCGGCTTCGCGCGCATCAACGACATTGCCTTCGTGCCGGCCAAGCGCGAGGGGGAGGTGGGCTTCGTCGCCTACGTCGGCGGCGGTCTCTCGGCGGAGCCGTATCTCGCCGAGCGCCTGCCGTTCTTTATCCGCCCAGCGGAGGTCAAGGCCGTCGCCATCGCCGTCGCGACGATCTTCCGCGACGCGGGCTACCGCGAGAAGCGCAACCATTGCCGCCTCAAGTACCTCATCGCGGACCTCGGCATCGAAACGGTTGCCGAGAAGGTCGAGGCGCAGACGGGCGCGCTGCTGCGCGGCGGCGAGGAGATTACGGCGCCGTGGAACTACGGCCGCTTCTACGGTGTCCACGCGCAGAAGCAGGCAGGCCTAAGCTACGTCGGCGTCCATGTGACGAACGGCCATATCGCCGCCGAGGACCTCAAAGCCTTTGCCGCGCTTGCCAAGCGCTATGGGCAGGGACGCCTGCGCACGACGAACTCGCAGAATCTCGTCCTGCTTGACATCCCGGAAGGAGAAGTCGATACCCTGCTGCAGGAAGAGATCTTCCGCACTTATCCGCTAAAGCCGGGCTTCTTCACGGGCTACGCTTCCTCGTGCACGGGCAACGCCTACTGCAACTTCGCGCCGATCGAGACGAAGCACCGCCTGCACGCGCTGACGGCGGCGCTCGACGCGGCCTTCCCAGAAGTCGGCCAGCCGCTGCGCATCAACCTGACGGGCTGCTTCCACGCCTGCGCGCAGCCGCAGGTCGCCGACATCGGCCTGACGGGCGGCCGCGCGCGCGTCGGCGAGGAGACCGTGCCCGTCTACACGGTCATGGTCGGCGGCCATCTCGGCAAAGATGCGGCGTTTGCCGCGCCGCTCGAGGGCCGCGTGGCCGACGCCAACCTCGGAGCTCTGCTCAAGGCGCTTGTCCAGCAGTATCTCGACCTGCGCGAGGCAGGTGAGCCGTTTTATGCGACCGTCGCGCGCACGGGCCGCGACGCATGGCAGTCGGTCGTCGACCAATACGCAGTCGGCAATAACGGTTGACAATGTTACAGAGTCCGACTATAATAAGAACTGCAATTGCATAACTGGGGAGCTTGTGGCCGACGGCACAGCAGGCTGAGAGGGGACTCGTGGTCCCGACCCGTGAACCTGATTTGGATAATGCCAACGTAGGGAGCAGCGCTTCGCCACAGAGCGGGCGCGGGATGAATGAATGAGCGAAGGAAGACCAATCAGGTCTTCCTTCTTTTTTATTTGCATAACGAGGTGAGTCTATGGTCACGATCAATGGAGAAGCACAGGAAAAAGACGGCATGATGCTCTTAGACTTCCTGAAGGAAGCTGGCTACGACAGTCGGGCAGTCGCCGTCGAGTACAACGATGCGATTCTCGATAAGGCGGCGTATGAGACGACGAAGCTGCAGGACGGCGACGTCGTCGAAGTCGTCTGTTTCATGGGCGGCGGCGCCTGCCCCCTGCATGGTGTCGGATACGGAGAGAAATCGAGAGCTAGAGAAAGAAGAGAATCAAATGACAGAATCGACGAAATCAACAAAATCCATTGAAGAGAGAATGGCAGAGGACAGCTTCACGCTCGGCGGCCACACGTTCCACTCGCGCTTCATCTTGGGCTCGGGCAAGTACTCGCTCACGCTCATCGATGCGGCCGTGCGCTATGCCGAGGCAGAGCTCGTCACAGTAGCCGTGCGCCGCGCAAACACGAAGGAGAAGGAGAACATCCTCGACTACGTGCCGAAGAACGTCACCCTGCTGCCCAATACTTCCGGCGCCCGCACGGCAGAGGAAGCCGTGCGCATTGCGCACCTCGCCAAGGCACTCGGCTGCGGCGACTTCGTCAAGATCGAGATCATGCGCGACTCGAAGTACCTGCTGCCCGACAACAATGAGACGATCCGCGCGACGGAGATCCTCGCCAAGGAAGGCTTCGTCGTGCTGCCGTACATGTACCCGGACCTCTACGCCGCCCGCGCACTCGTCGACGCCGGTGCCGCCGCCGTCATGCCGCTCGCCGCGCCGATCGGCTCGAACAAGGGTCTCGCGACGAAGGAATTCCTGCAGATCCTCATCGATGAGATCGACCTGCCGATCATCGTCGACGCCGGCATCGGCAAGCCGTCGGAGGCCTGCGCGGCGATGGAGATGGGCGCCGCGGCCATCATGGCCAACACGGCCCTCGCGACGGCCGGCGACGTGCCGCTCATGGCCTCGGCCTTCCGCGACGCGATACGCGCCGGCCGCAAGGCATACCTCTCCGGCCTTGGCCGCGTGCTGACGCGCGGTGCCGCCGCTTCCGACCCGCTGACGGGCTTCCTTCATGACTGAGTATGACGCAGTGGCAGAGAACAAGAAAGGAAGCGCATTGTGATGCCTAATCAGAAAAATAATTTCTTCATCGACTCGGATAAGCTCAGCGAGGCGGCACTCGCCAAGAAGCACCGGCTTGAGACGGACCCCTCGAGCCGCACGGACCCGATGGCCTACTGGCCCGACATGGAGCAGATCGACCCGACCGTGCGCGAGACGGTCATCACGGCCATGAACGATTACGACCCGAGTGCCTACACCATCCTCGACGCCAAGCGCGCCCTCGACCACGAGACGTGCACCATCGAGGACTTCAAGGCCCTGCTCTCGCCGGCAGCCCTGCCGCTCTTAGAGCAGATGGCGGAGCGCGCGAGCCGCGAGACGAGCCGGCACTTCGGCAACACGGTCTACCTCTTCACGCCGCTCTACATCGCCAACTACTGCGAGAACTACTGCGTCTACTGCGGCTTCAACTGCTACAACGACATCCACCGGCTGCAGCTCAGTAAAGAGGAGATCGAGCACGAGATGCAGGTCATCGCCCAGAGCGGCATGGAGGAAATCCTCATGCTGACGGGCGAGAGCAAGGAGAAGAGCAGCGTCGCCTACATCGGCGAGGCCTGCAAGCTCGCGCGCAAGTACTTCCGCAATGTCGGCCTCGAGGTCTACCCGATGAACGTCGCCGACTACCGTTACCTGCACGAGTGCGGCGCCGACTACGTCACCGTCTTCCAGGAGACATACGACGTCAAGAAGTACGAGACGCTGCACCTCATGGGCCACAAGCGCGTCTGGCCCTACCGCTTCGAAGCGCAGGAGCGCGCCCTGATGGGCGGCATGCGCGGCGTCGGTTTCTCGGCACTCCTCGGCCTCGCCGACTTCCGCAAGGACGCCCTCGCGACGGCGCTGCATGTCTACTACCTGCAGCGCAAGTACCCGCAGGCCGAGTTCTCGCTCTCGTGCCCGCGCCTGCGCCCGATCATCAACAATGAGAAGATCAACCCGCAGGACGTCGGCGAGCGCCAGCTCTGCCAGATCCTCTGCGCTTACCGCATCTTCCTGCCGTACGTCGGCATCACCGTCTCCTCGCGCGAGAGCGCGGCCTTCCGCAACGGCATCGTGAAGATCGCCGCGACGAAGATCTCCGCCGGCGTCTCGACGGGCATCGGTGACCATGAGGAGAAATACACGGGGAAGGGAGAGGGCGAGACCGGCGACGCGCAGTTCGAGATCTGCGACAACCGCAGCCTGCGCCGCATGTACGAGGACATGGCCGGCGAGGGGCTACAGCCAGTACTTAACGACTATGTGTACCTCTAAGAAATTTTCTCCTGCAAAGCAGGAGAAACAGTCCGAGACACTCAACCAGCTGGTCTGTATAACCAACCGCCATCTCTTTGAACATGTTGAAACTGCGGGCGGCCAGCCGTCTTTCTTAGCGCGCCTTGAGCGGATCGCCGCCGCGCATCCCGCGGCCATCGTCCTGCGCGAGAAGGACATGGAGGAGGAGGCCTACGAGGCACTCGCAAGAGAGGTGCAGGCCATCTGCCTGCGTCATCAGGTGTCCTTTATCGCGCATACCTTTGTAGGAGTGGCCGCGCATCTCGGCGCTGACGCCCTTCATCTGCCGCTGCCGCTCCTGCGCAGACTGCGCGAGAGCAGGGCGGCCCTGCCCGCGCATCTCGGAACCTCATGTCACTCGCTCGAAGACGTGCGCGAGGCGGAGCGGCTCGGCTGCTCATATCTCATCGCGGGCCACATCTACGCGACCTCGTGCAAGCCGGGTCTGCCGCCGCGCGGCCTCGCCTTCCTGCGTGCAGTCACGGCGGCTGCGCATCTGCCCGTCTACGCGATCGGCGGCATCACGCCCGCGCGCCTCGCAGAAGTCTGCGCCGCCGGCGCCGCGGGCGGCTGTGCGATGAGCTCGCTGATGCGGGGCGAACTCTGGCTGCCTGAAAATAATCGGTGACTTTTCTCACAGCATGTTGACTTTTTGCACGAGTGGCAGTATAATAGCCATAAATTGTTAAACATATTTATGAACTATGTATTAACAGGCATAAGCGAGTCATTCGTCAACGAAAGCTCATGATACGTCCTGTGGCGGGAGTCTGTCTGCTCCTAGGCCAAGGGGATTTTATCATGGGCTTTTTGCATTATGGAGGGATATTCATGAATCTGACAGTAAACGGCAAGGCACTCAGCATCGACAAGAGCATCAACCTCAAAGAACTGCTCACCGTCGCCAAGGCGGAGCAGCCCGACTACGTGACCGTCGAGCTCAACGGTGAGTTCGTCGACCACTCGGGCTTCGAGACGACGTTCGTCAAGGACGGCGACAAGGTGGAATTCCTCTACTTCATGGGAGGCGGTGCAAGATGAGCTCTCTGACGAACGAACAGATTGAACGCTATTCCCGTCACATCATCCTCGACAAAGTCGGCGGCAAGGGGCAGGAGAAGCTGCTCGGCGGCAAGGTACTCGTCATCGGCACGGGCGGCCTCGGCGCACCGGCTGCGATGTATCTCGCAGCCGCCGGCGTCGGCACCATCGGCCTCGTCGACTTCGACGTCGTCGACCTCTCGAACCTGCAGCGCCAGATCATCCACCAGACGAAGGACGTCGGCAAGGCTAAGGTGCAGTCGGGCCAGGAGACCATCGCGGCGATGAACCCCGACGTCGAGGTCCACACCTACAACGAGATGGTGACCTCGAAGAACATCCGCGACATCATCCGCGACCAGGATTATGATTTCATCATCGATGGCACCGACAACTTCCCCGCGAAGTTCCTGATCAACGACGCCTGCGTCTTCGAGAAGAAGGCCTTCTCCCATGCGGGCATCATCCGCTTCCAGGGCCAGCTCATGACCTACGTGCCGGGGCAGGGCCCGTGCTACCGCTGCGTCTTCCCGACGATGCCGCCGAAAGACGCCGTGCCGACCTGCCGCCAGGCCGGTGTGCTCGGCATCATGGGCGGCGTCATCGGCACCCTGCAGGCGACCGAAGCCCTCAAGTACCTCCTCGGCATCGGCGACCTGCTGACAGGGTACCTGATGACCTTCCGCAAGATCAAGATCCCGCGCAACCCGAACTGCGGCATCTGCAGCGACCACCCGACCATCACCGAGCTCATCGACTACGAGCAGCCGACCTGCGACCTGCGCCATCACTGAGGGGGGAGAACATGATCATCCATCTGAAGCTCGAGGACTACCTCGCCATCGTCCGCCACGCGAGGAAGACCGCGCCGATTGAAGACTGCGGCCTCATCGGCGGCCGCATCGACGAAGCGACCGGCGAGAAATTCGTCGAGAAAGTCTTCTTCCTGACGAACACCGACCACAGCGAAGAACACTTCTCCCTCGACCCCAAAGAACAGTTCGCCACCGTCAAAGAGCTCCGCGCCCAAGGCCTCGACCTCCTCGGCAACTGGCACAGCCACCCCGCATCCCCCTCGCGCCCAAGCGAAGAAGACAAGCGCCTCGCCTACGACAGCCGCGCCAGTTACTTCATCCTCTCATTAAGCGGCGGCGAAACCGTATTGAACAGCTTCCACATCGAGAAGCAGACCGATGTGAGCAAAGAGGACTTACGGATACGATAACGCTGTGAGTTCCGTCCGACAGGCATCTATAAGCGAAGCTTCAGCCTGCTGCGCGAAGCGTTAGATGTCCCTCTGTCGGAACGCCATCCATCTACTCTTTATCTCATTAGCAATCATAATGTGTGTATATCTTAGGAGGAATTCCCATGGCAGTTGATTATAAAGAGCTCAAAAAAGGCGGCTTCATGCGCCAGCGCCAGAAGGACCATTTCTCGATGCGCCTGAAGTCCGTCGGCGGCCACTTCACCGCCGCCCAGCTCGGCACGGTCCAGAAGGTCGCCGAGCAGTATGGCAAGGGCTACGTCCACCTGACCTCGCGCCAGGGCATCGAGATCCCGTTCATTCGCCTCGAGGACATCGACGCAGTCAAGAAAGCCCTGCACGAGGGCGGCGTCTCCGTCGGTGTCTGCGGCCCGCGCGTGCGCACGATCACGGCCTGCCAGGGCTGCGCCGTCTGCGCCTCTGGCCTCATCGACACGCAGCGCCTCGCAAATGAATTCGACAAGCGCTACGGCGGCCGCGAGCTGCCGCACAAGTTCAAGTTTGGCTTCACCGGCTGCCACAACAACTGCCTCAAGGCCGAGGAGAATGACTTTGGCGTCAAGGGCGGCGTCGAGCCTGAGTGGTCTGCGGACAACTGCACCTTCTGCGGTGTTTGCGAGGCCGTCTGCCCTGAGAAGGCCATCACGGTCAAGGCGGACGAGGGCAAAGTCGTGCTCGACCCCGAGAAGTGCGTCTACTGCGGCAAGTGCATCAAGAGCTGCCCGACGGACGCCTGGCAGGGCAGAGCCGGCTTTGTCATCTCGTTCGGCGGCCTCTACGGCAACCGCATCGCGGTCGGCCGCCATTTCCTGCCGATTGTCTTTGAAGAAGAGAAGGTCTACGAGGTCGTCGACACGACGCTGGCCTTTTTCGAACAGTACGCGAAGCCGAGCGAGCGCTTTGCCAACTGCCTCGACCGCGTTGGCTGGGATAAATTCGAACAAGAAGTGGAGAAGATATTATGAGTGAAACGATCAAGACCGATAGCACGATCGACATCACGGATGTCGTCTGCCCGATTACCTTTGTCAAGGTGAAGCTGGCCCTCGAAGACCTCGAGGACGGCCAAACGCTCGCCGTGCACCTCAACGACGGCGAGCCCATCCAGAATGTGCCGCGCAGCCTCAAGGACGAGGACCACAAGGTCCTCTCCGTCAAGAAGCGTGAGGACGGCACATATGACCTCGTCGTCAAGAAGCATGGCCTGTTGGTAGATTGAAATACTGTATACATGTAAATTAAGTGTTGACGAATATCACACAGCCTGCTATTATAGAATCATCAGCAAGAGGCAATGGAGCCCCGAAGGATCAGGTACCGGATCCTTCGGGGCTTTTCTGTTCACTGGCTGGTACACTTTCCGTTGAATCCCCAAAACAAACAAGCGGCCAGGAATGGACAAAGGCGTCCAGCAGGCATGATGCTCTTCATGAGCCATGCAGCTGGACGCCTTTTGCATTTGTGGCCAAGCTCAGCGGTTGGTGGAACAAGCGGGAAAAGCTCTTATATTTTCCAATCAATGCAACCTCTTTGAACTATTGAACTAATGGAAAGGAATGGATTCTTATGATTGACACTGGCGATACGGCCTGGGTGCTCATCAGCGCAGCCCTGGTCTTCATCATGACACCTGGTCTCGCGTTCTTCTACGGCGGCATGGTCCGCAGCAAGAACGTCCTGACGACCATCATGCAGAGTTTCTTCATCGTCGCGATGATCTCCGTTGAGTGGGTCATCCTCGGTTATGCCATGACGTTTGGCACGGATATCAATGGCTTCATCGGCAGCCTCGACAAGATCGGCCTCGCCGGTGTCGGCCTCAACGTCCTCGAGAACGGCACGATTCCGGAGCTCGCGTTCGTCGCGTTCCAGTGCATGTTCGCCGTCATCACGCCGGCCCTGATCACCGGCGCATTTGCAGAGCGCATGCGCTTCGCAGCCTTTGCGGTCCTGATCCTGCTCTGGGCCATCTTCATCTACAACCCGATGGCACACTGGGTATGGGGCGGCGGCTTCCTCTCGCAGCTCGGCGCTCTTGACTTCGCCGGCGGCCTCGTCATCCACATCCTCTCCGGTGTATCCGGCCTGACGATCTGCATCCTGCTCGGCAAGCGCCGCGGCTACGGTCAGTTCGCGATGCTGCCGCACAACCTGCCGATGACGGTCCTCGGCGCAACGCTTCTCTGGTTCGGCTGGTTCGGCTTCAACGCCGGCTCGGCTCTCGGCGCAAACGGCCTTGCCGCAAACGCATTCGTCACGACGCAGGCAGCCGCTGCTGCTGCAACGGTCTCCTGGGTACTCGTCGAGTGGTACCGCAATGGCAAGCCGACCATCCTCGGTGCGGCTTCCGGCTGCATCGCCGGCCTCGTCGCCATCACGCCAGCAGCTGGCTTTGTAAAGCCGATGCCAGCTCTCGCCATCGGTCTTATCGGTGGTATCGTCTGCTACTTCGCTGTCGCCGTCCTCAAAGAGAAGCTCGGCTACGATGATTCGCTCGATGCTTTCGGTGTTCACGGTATCGGCGGTACTTGGGGCTCGATTGCCACGGGCCTCTGGGCTACGACGGAAGTCAACCCGGCTGGTGCTGACGGCCTGTTCTACGGCGAGACGCACCTGCTCTTCGCTCAGGTCGTTTCGGTCATCGTCGCTTATGCTCTTGCCATCGTCGGCACGTACATCCTCTTCCAGATCGTCAGCCACTTCATGAAGGTCCGTGCAGACGAGACGGAAGAAATCGCAGGTCTCGATGTCGTCGAGCACGGCGAGCGCGGTTATGCCAGTGCCATGATGGCCGGCAGCCCGATTGCAGCTTCCCTCGAGAACTCCAGCGAGATGCTCGCAAACACGATTTTAAGTACGCAGAAAGAGTGAGGCAGCTATGAAGATCACGAAAGTAGAAATCATCACACGTGCCAGCAAGCTCGAGGAGCTCAAGCAGGCACTCAACGATATCGGCGTGCTTGGCATGACCGTCAGCCAGGTGTTTGGCTGCGGCCTGTCGAAAGGCCACACGGAGGTCTACCGCGGCAAGGAGTACGACATCAACCTCGTGCCGAAGATCAAGCTCGAGACGGTCGTCTGCGAGATCCCGGTCGAGCGCGTGCTCGAAGTCGCACAGAAAGCCGTGCGCACAGGCAACATCGGCGATGGCAAGATCTTCGTCTATGAACTCACCGATGCCGTCCGCATCCGCACCGGCGACCGCGGCCCGGAAGCCATCATGGACACGAAGTAATTACCCCAATTACCCCAAATTCCCTATTCAATTTGATGTATCCCCATATAGAGCCCCGCAAGGGGCTCTTTTTTTTGCAATGTGTGATGGAGGGCAGCGTCGGAACGTTGGCAAGGGGTAGGGGGACCTTTTTCGGCTTCGTCGCTCCGTTAAAATGGTCCCCATGGTCTGTTGGCGGATCTTGGCTGATTCGCCGCCTGCCGCGGCGTTCTGACATCCATCTCTTTTGCTTGTCTGCGTTTGGGGACCAGCCCTGCGGGCGGTCACTGCGCTCCTGCAGGCGAAAAAGGTCCCCCTCCCCTCAGGTGCGTCTGTTGACATCTTTTGAGAAAGCTGCGCTTTGCTGCGGGAAGCGAGGCTGCACCAAAGCAGCTTCAGGAAGAAGGGGAAGGGCTGGCCATAAGCGGAGCTTTGACGGACGGCGTGAAGAACCTGTTTTTTGTCGACCAGAATCCTTGCCAAGGTGCGTCGTTCAAGCGTAGCGCGTTTAGCACCTTGGTAAGGTTGCCATCGAGGACAAAAAACAGGTTTAGCCGACCGTCATGCGGAGCGTTGGCAAGCCCTTTCACTTCTTCCTGTGCTGGAACTAACCGACTGTTCAAATAAAAAATCCTGCTGAATCCACGGATTTCGGCAGGATTTTTCGCATTTGCCTCGAAGTAAGAATCTAGGAAAGAATTGCCAGAAGGCAACTCCTTCTGGCAGGACAAGCAAAACGATGATTCTGATTCATCAGAAAGGGTGTGTTCTTATGAGACATGCTGATTTTGATGGACGGTTGGACGGAATCATGGTACGTGCAGCAGTCCGTCTTCACGAGAGGATGGCGTTCGCTTTCGCGCGCGGCAGCCTCGCAGATTACCTCAGGAAAATCGGAATGGCAGAAGAACTCGGCCTTGGCCCGCAGCACAATGCGAACCTCGCCAAAGTCGAAGACGCCGTCCTCCTCCTGCTCGCGCAGAAAATCCGCCGGGCGAGGAAGAGCGGCACCCTGAAAAGCTACCTGCGGCAGATCAACATGCTTGAACTGCTGCAGAAAGAAGCGCGTCCGGGCAAGATAGGACACAACGTGGCTCATCTGCACCGGCTCCGGGCAAAAGGGAAGAGACAGGACGAGTCTGCACAGCCCGAGAGGGGGAACGTCATCCCCGTCCGCTTCCGCTCCGTTCCATGACACAGCAAGAGAGTTTGTTACAAGTACGACAAGAGGCATAGGAGTCACGGCTCCTATGCCTCTTGATTTTTTATGCAGTGTTGCTCCCCTTAGCCAATTTAAATGCAAATGATTTAAATATATAATCCAATCATCATCACCATAAAACAAAACGGCATATCATAACCGCATAGGACGCGTAGCATCTGTTCGCTATGTATGATTATTGGCGAACAAACAGGTAAAAAAATAAAGGGATTTGAGCAAAAGAGCCTGTTTTTCCGTTCTAGCCTCGCTGGTTTGACCTTCCTCCGATAGCATGGTGTAACCTGTTATAAGGTTATTATGTGGAGGTAAGCCATGAAAAAAGGAAAGTACATCGCTACTGTTTTATCGCTTTGTTTTGCCTATGCACCGGCCATGGCTTTTGCTGCCAATACAACGACTGGCAGCGTTGGCATTGTTATTGACGGAGATAATAATACCGTCTCCAGTTCGAATTCGGTTACACTCGGCAATGGTATCAGCTCCCGTGGAGGAGCTAACGTCGCTATTGGCTATAAAAGTAAAGCTGGCCATCAGGAAAAACCACTAGGCCCGAATAATGCCAACGGTGCAACTGCCGTTGGCACTGGCTCACAAGCAGTCAACTATAGAGCAACGGCCCTTGGCGACTATACCGTTGCTTCTGGGACAGATGCTATCGGTATCGGGACGACAGCTCAGGCAACAGGCGATCGTTCCATATCGGCAGGCCTTTCATCAAGAGCATCCGGCGTGAATGCTATCGCCATCGGCGACAAAACAATATCTACGAGCAATGACACGGTAGCCATTGGAGAAAAGGCGAGTGCAACGAACAGTCAATCGATTGCCATCGGAAGTGCCTCGTCCTCTTCCGGTTCCTATAGCGTGGCAATCGGGCTGAATGCAACAGCGACAAACGACTGGTCTGTCGCCGTAGGCAATAGTTCCAAAACCGCCAAAGCCGTTTCTACCAGCATCATGACCGTCGGCGGAAAAACATATCAGACGGCTGGCGGGACTGCAAGGGGGACGCTCAGTGTAGGCAATGAAGCAGTCAAGCGTACGGTCACGAATGTGGCAGCCGGCCGTGTAACAGAGTCTTCGACAGATGCGGTAAACGGCAGCCAGTTATTTGCCATAACGCAGAGCATTAATGAAAACACTCAAAACATTGCACAAAATACAGCAAAGATAATCTCAAATACCACGGAGATCAATAAGATCAAGGACGGCAAGGGCTTTACCGATAAAGGCAAGGAAGTCATCCGTGACCTGGCTAAAGGTTCCATGAAAGTCATCGCTGGCCTGAATACCACTGTGACCGAAGGCGTAGCGGAAAGTAAAGATGGCGATGTGAAGACGTACGCCGTCAATGTCGAAGGCACGGGCAAGGTTGCTGCTGGCGACAAGAGCCTGATTTCCGGTGACACGCTCTACAGGGAAGTCCATGTGAAGGACGGCAACTATATTAAAGAGAACAACACCGTCGGCCAGAACTTGTCTGCTCTGGACGCTGGTCTCAAGACGACGAGCGCCCTCATCGAGAACGACATCAGCCGTGCGGCGGCGGGCAGCAATGCTTTGGCGGCGCTGCATCCGATGCAGGAGTTCGACCCGGATGACAAGGCACAGTTTGCTCTGGGCTATGGCCATTACCGCAATTCGAATGCGGGCGCGGTCGGCGCGTTCTACCAGCCGGATGAGAACAGCATGGTCAACTTCGGTGTTTCGTTCGGCAACGGCGATGCGGGCATCAACGCGGGCGTGACGTTTAAGTTCGGCCCGGGCGGCTCGGGTCACCATGCGCTGACGAAGACGCAGATGGCCAAGGTCATCGACGCGCAGTCGAAGGAGATCGACGAGCTCAAGAAGGACAATGCCGACAAGGATAAGCGCATCGATGCACTCGAGCAGAAGATGACGGAGATCCTTGCCAAGCTCGACAAGAGCAAGGACTGAGGTAGTCCATGAGAAGCAGAAGGGAGGATTCAGGCATGGCAAAGAACATCGCCGCGTGGTCCAAGCGGATGAAAGACCTCCGCGTGGCGAACAACCTGTCGCAGACGGATGTCGCCAAGGTGCTCCACTGCAGCCAGGTTGCCTACGGCATGTACGAGCTCGGCAAACGACGGATCTCGGTCGAGAACCTCGTGAAGCTGGCCAAGTACTACCACGTCTCAATGGATTACCTGGCGGGGCTCTGTGATCAAGCATAGCAAGATAATGCATAGGAAGTGAGAAGGCCGTGTGGGCAGTTGCCCGCACGGCCTTCTTGTTGTCCAATTACATAACAAAATGCTACGTTACATTTATTATAAATACCAAATAATATTATTCGTATTTTTAATAAATTTCGCTGTTCACTCTTTCTCGCATCAGGCGCAGCCGGAGCCACGGCGAGCGTTCATCGAAAGGGCTACTACAGCCGGGCGTAACGCTACGCCCTCTATCCCGTCTGTGTTCACGTTCGGGAATACTTTTCGCATGATCTGGTAAGCACCATTGACGTCGGCATTGATTTTCCGGCCATCGTTTGCTTGGAACAGGCCGCGATGAACGCGGCGTGATTTGTCATAGTGGTCCTTGATCGGAGCCTCGCCATCCAAGAATGAGGTGCCACTCGTATAGCTTTCTTCCGTCAGCACGACCTTCATGCCGATTGATTCGGCCTTGTACTGGAGCATCTGGATGAAGCGGGCGAAAGGCAGCTGCACGAAGGTCTGGTTGACTTTGTGGCCAAGGGTCACTTCCTGCTTCCAGCCCTTGTTCTTGCCGATGACCAGTACCGACACATCCTGCTCCGCGCACAAGTCGATGACCTTGCGGCTCGCCTTGTGCAGGTAATCCTCGACCTTGCGGTTCCGCTTCGCTGTGAGCTGATGAATGGCGTCCATTCATCAGCTCACAGATGCTCCTGCGCTTGGCCATCTGCTTGTTGTAGTACTGGTTGACTGACTTGAGCGGCGTCCCCTTGAGCAGGACAGCTAGCTTGCCTGTGTTCCAGGCCAGTGCCGCGAGATTGTCGACGCCGATATCGATGGCAGCATACTTTCCATTGTCGGCTTTCTCTTCGACTTCCGGTAACTCATAGACGAGCTCCAGATCAATCTCATCACCATGCGGGATAAAGCGTGCTTGCTTGAACACCGCATCTGGTTGACTGGCGAAGATGGTCTTTACCGTGAATCCTTGGAAGGTGCGGGGAAAACGGATGAACCCGTCCTTGAGCTTGCAATTCTGGTTCGTCAGTACTAGCGGGAAATAGCCGTCTTTCGGCTTGTACTTTGGCAGATTTGGCCGCCCCTTGTACTTCTCGGGATGGGCCTTCCAGTCTTTGATGGCTGCGAAGAATGACGTCCAGTTCTTGTCCAAGATGCGGAGTGTCTGCTGTGCCGTCTGTGCAGTCGGCATCTCCCGATAGTCGGGGTACTCTGCGTCAGTCTTCAACAAGCGGTCGACTTCGCCATAGCGCAGCCATTTGCCATCTTCAATGAATGTTTGACGAATCAGGTAGTTGCCGTGGTTGTACAGGTTCTTGGAACGATGACAGAATTCGCGCAGCATGGCGTAGAACGGTGAAGACGGTTTAATCCGGTGGCATTCCACTCGTTTCATCATCCTCTATCGCCTCCTTGATCTTCTGCAGTCTCCTGCGGCTTTCATACAGCTTCATGGAGTAGCAATGCAACAGGTTTACGGTATCCTCGAACACTTCCTGCGAGTCAAGCTTTTCGGACCCGACTTTGCTCATGACGACAATCTCACAGTTGTACTTCTGGAACCATCTTCCTCATTGTAGTCATAGTGGCCATTGGGCATAACGTGAACGCGGATAATCCCTGTCTTGACGTATTTCGTGAGCGTTGGCCTAGAAACCTGCAAGATACGAAAAACATCTTTAGCAAACATTTGAAGCTCACATCCCTATAAATAATTATAACATATTTTAACATAATTACCTATAGATTTGGTGAGGTTAATTTTATAGATTTACTATATAGTATGATTTTTGATAAAAACAAGCAGAAGATTAGAAAACATTGAACAAGATTTGTGGTAAAATGGGACAAGTGACGATAGCATCGCTGTGGACTAGCAAAAGATCCAATGGCCGAATCAAAACAAAATGCATCTTGACATTTATCCTAAGGTATGGGTTATGATAAAACCGAACGTGTATTAAGTATAAGCTATGCACATGGTTGGCGAGAATCAAGAGGGAGATATTAAAAATAGGAAGGATGGTTTACAATATGGATGTACATACTATAAGTATAAAGAGCACAAATGTGCACGGGGGGGACGTCGATATGAAGCAATGTCAATCTGAGAAGAATGGGAAAACGAGGCGCCAGTACCCCAGCATCTGGGCGAAACAGCTGAAGGAATTGCGTGAGCGCAACAACCTCTCTCAGGCAGATGTCGCCAAGGTCCTCCACTGCAGTCAAGTCGCGTATGGCATGTATGAGCTCGGCAAGCGCAAACTGCCCATCGAGCGGCTCATCACGCTTGCGAAGTTCTACCATGTATCGCTGGATTCGCTGACCGGGCTTTCACGGGAATGAAGCAGGCTAAGAAGTCCAGATGACATGACGATGAATAGTGGGGGATGGAATCATGAAGAATAATCGATTATCGATCGGCCAGATGGCCGAACTCAACCATACGACGCTGGCGACACTGCGTCTCTACGACGAGAACGGGCTCCTGAAGCCGGTGAACGTCGACCCGACGAATGGCTACCGCATCTACGATGTCCTGCAGAGCACGGCGTTCCACATCATCCAGTACAACAAGGAGCTGAGCCTGAGCCTCAAGGAAATCAAGGAGGTTCTCGACCGCTCGGACTTCGACTTCCTGTCTGCTGCGTATCAGCGGAAGCTCGTCGACCTCGACAAAGAGCTCAAGGAAATCCTCTGGAAAAAACAGAAATTGAGAAGATACTCCTATGGATGGATTATTTTCGCCATCTGCCGCCCGCAGGGACGTTCACGATGGCGTACATCCCGAAGTCTTACGTCTATGCGGAGCCTGCCGCGCGGGATTACTTCCAGGAGGACTTCGGCAGCGTCGTCTACGACCTCTCGCATATGGAAGGGGCACTGCGCCAGAAAGGTGCCCGCGGCATCTATCCCTATGATGCGTTCCTGAGTATGAAGCTGGACGACTTCGAGGCGGGGCACTATCGGACGGAGCAGCTTGGCGTGAACCTCCCGAAGGAAGAGGCAGCAAAGCTACATGCTGAAGTCTGGCCGAGCAATATGAGCGCCTGCGTCTACCTCGATGATTTCACGCAGGCCGCCGACTATCTGGACCAGCTGAGGGCATACTGCGAGAAGCAGCATTGCACGCCGACCGGCGACGTCACCTGCCAGATCATCGGCATCATCGACAAAAAAGACTTCCGCAAGACCTCCGAGATCCTGCGCCTCCAAGTCCCCGTCGAACCAAGCGAAAACCCTCATCAATGATGAGTCTTGCCCAGAAAATCGCATAGAATCATCATTCGACAGCATACGACATGCCATAAACGCACGTTGTATGCTGTTTTTTTGCAATAAGAGCATGTAGAAACCGTCCATTATAAAACAAAATGATTTTAAATGATATCTTATAACGATGACTGTAAAACAAAAACGAAATTGACTCTACCGCAACCATAGGCCACATAATTAGGATGTCTTTAGAACGAAATGATACTTTGAGGAGGATGCCCAATGAATCGAATCTACAAAGTCATCTACAGCAAAGCACGGCAGTGCTACATCGTCGTGTCCGAACTCGCAAAAAGCAACCATAAAAGCAGCCAGCAGGGTGCCGACCGCACCAACACCCCAGCCCTAGCCCGCATCATCGCCGTCGCCCTAGCAGCAGGTGCCCTGACCTGGGGCACCGTGCCGGGGGTCAGTTGGGCAGCGGATACCACGCAAGGAAGTGGCGATGGCGTTGCGATTGGAACTGGCAGCAATGCACCAAAAGCAGAAAATGTTGCTATTGGTAAGGGAGCCACTATTTCTTATTCTAATGGGGCATCAAGCGCCACTGGTGATATTGTGGTTGGTTATGGAGCCAATATCAATAACTATGCCAGTCAGGGCGGCAGTATTGCCCTTGGTAAAAATGCAAAGGTAGAAAACATGGCTGGTGGTGGAGAGGCCAGCTTTGCATTTGGGCAAACAACATTTAGTGGAGGATGGTGGTCTTCTTCTAGGATACCTGCTGATCCATCAAAAGTTGTCGGGAGCATTGCTATTGGCGATAATACCTTTGCCCGCACAGGCAGCACGATGATTGGTTCTCATAACTATAAAGGAGAACTGGGAGATACTACTGTCGACAGCGCTTCTACTAGAACTGATGCTTTAAATGTCTATGCCACAACCATTGGTGCCAATAGTTTTAGTAACGGAGCTTTTACGACAAGCACTGGCGCATATAATATTATTTCCGGCGATTACAATGGTGGACGTTCGGCAAATCCGGTAAAAAATATGGGGGGCTACTATTACTGGTGCACTGAATAGTATCGAATCCAAAAAAGAAGCAAATTACTATTCAGGTATTGCCAGCAGTATTGTGGGTGTGGCCAACAGGACTTCTAATTCCAACGGCTCATTAATTTTTGGCGCAGGTAATGAAATTAAGAATTCTATTACTGATATTTCTGCTCCTACAAGCGGTGGAGATTCGGCGAAAGCTTTTCAGGACAGCTTGATGAAAGCTGTGCAGAAAAGTAAGAGCGGCGGTGCTACCCTTGTTATCGGTGGTGGTAACAAAGCCGACTATACACAGAAAACTCAGATTCTTGGTGTCAATAATACGGTAACCGGTACTGAAAAAAATATTTCAGATTATAATATGATTGATGGTTTTGGTAACACGATTACCGGAGCTTCTCATCTGTATACTATTGGTACCAATAATAAGATTACCAATACCAAGAATACGATCCTTGCTGGAGATGACTATACGAATGTTTCTGGTTTAACCGATTCTGTCATCATTGGCAACAATCGTGTTAGTGGTAAAGATGATAATGCGGCATTTGCCTATTTTAGTAATCAGAAGAACATCGTCAGCATTGGCAATAAGAATGTCCTGGATAGTACAGATGGCAGCATCTCTATCGGTAATAACAACTTCATGTGGAGAAGCGGCGGACAGCCTGAGAAATACGGCTATGATACCGGTAATGTAGCAATTGGTAATAATACCTATATTAACAGCTATCTCAATCAGGGTGACAGTATCGTCATTGGTAAAAATGCTACAGCAATGAATATGGGCGGTTCCTTGGAAAAGGCCTTTGCCTTTGGCACGCCAGAAGGTAAAGACTATTCCGGCAGTATCGCCATTGGTCAGAATTCCTATGCCCGCTCTGGCAGCACCATGATTGGTATCCATAATTATCAAGGTAAACTTGGCGATTTGGATATCGACTTTACGAAGGGCAAGAATGAAGGTTCTTCCGGTATTGCCAACTATCAGGAAAGCATCGATGCCACGACCATCGGTAATAACAGCTATAACAATGGTGTGTTCTCGACGGTAGTAGGCAGTTATACTGCTGTGTCTGGCTTGTACCACAATCAGAAGTGGGGTGAAAAACCTTACGGCGTACAGAACTTTGGTGCTGCTGTCCTCGGCTCACTGAACAGTGTGGAAGGCTTGACCAGTACAGAACATAACACGGCCGGTATGGCTGACAGCATCCTTGGTTCCGCTAACCGTACCAAGAATGCCAATGGCACGATTATGGTCGGCGCAGGGAACGTGGTAGAAGATTCGATTAACGATTTTGATGCATCAGAAATCAAAACAAAAGATGGCATCGCCAGCCCCAATGCTTTGTCTGAAGCCATGCGCACTTCTATCAAAAACGCCAATGGTGGCGGTGCAGCAGCTATTGTCGGTAACGGTAATGAAGTGAAGAAGTCCACGAATGTCGCTGTTATGGGTTCAAAGAACACTGTGACCAGCACGACGAATTCTCAGATTTTTGGTGATAACCGTGCAGTAACAGGTGCAGACGGAGCGCCTATTGATGGTGCTGTCATCATCGGTTCAGCTGCGGCAGAATCTCCGCTGACGACGGATAAGAAAAACGTTACCATCCTCGGCTATAATGCCAATGCTACAGTTGAATATGGTGTAGCCCTCGGTGCTGGCTCTGTGGCTTCAATTGATAATAAACAACCTGGATATGACGTTTTGACAAAGGCCGCTAGTAATCTCGACGATAAAACATGGAAACCTTCTTGGGCTGCTGTTTCCGTCGGTGATGATGAACACACCCGCCAGATCACGAATTTGGCTGCAGGCTTTAATGATACAGATGCTGTCAATGTGGCTCAGTTGAAGAATGTCATGAATATGCCGGTTCATATCTACAGCGGCGGAACAATCAATACGACAGGTACTTCGATTACAAATAATATGACAATCAGCAATCTTCAGCTTGACTTTGGCGATGGTCTCAAGGCACAGGAAGTTGGCAATGATGGAGATAAAAGAGTCCTTGTCACGCTGGATAAAGATGCTCTGAAGAATGACCCTGCTTTTAAAGGCCCAAAAGGTGATACCGGTGCGCAGGGCCCGAAGGGCGATAAAGGTGATGCCGGTGTACAAGGCCCGAAGGGTGACAAAGGTGATGCCGGTGCACAAGGTCCGAAGGGTGACAAAGGCGATACCGGTGCGCAAGGTCCGAAGGGTGACAAAGGCGATACTGGTGCCCAGGGCCCTGCTGGTAAGGATGGTAAAGACGGCAAGGATGGTGGCGTAGGTACTGTTACGGATGATGGATCGAATATCACTGTGACCAATACGGAGACAGATTCGACAAAACCAGCGAACTACCAGGTGTCCCTGAAGAAGGATATCAATATTGATAGTGTAACCGCTGATAAGGTAACGGCAAAAGAGATGACGACGGACCGCCTTACGATCAACGAGGATGTTTCCATCGAACAGGGCTCCAAGAACGCTGTCAATGCTGGCACGGTCTACAATGAGACGCGCGTCAAGCAGGATGGCAAGTACGTCAAGGTGTCCAATACGGCGGGCGAGAACCTGTCCGTGCTGGACAATCAGGTGGCTTCGAATTCGTCGAACATCACGAACCTCAATGGCCGCGTGAATAACCTCGACAGTAAGGTCAACAAGGTCGGTGCCGGTGCTGCGGCTCTGGCGGCGCTGCATCCGCTCGACTTCGACCCGGATGACAAGTGGGACTTCGCGGTTGGCTACGGCAACTACCGCGATGCGAACAGCGTGGCCGTCGGTGCGTTCTACCGCCCGGATGACGACACGATGTTCAGCGTCGGCACGAACTTCGGCAACGGCGAGAACATGATCAACGCCGGTGTCAGCTTCAAGTTCGGCCCGAAGGGCAAATCTCAAGTCCGCCCAGGCTCCACGCAGGAGATCACCGAGCTGCGTGCAACCGTCGCTCGCCAGGACGACCAGCTGAGGAAGCAGGACAGCGAGATCAAAGAACTCAAAGCCATGGTCCAGCAGCTGATGGCGAAACAGGACAAACAAGCAACAACTAAATAATCTATCTCGTTACTAGTACAGCAAGAGGCATAGGAGTCACGGCTCCTATGCCTCTTGCTTTCTTTACCTTTTTGGAGATGTATTCTCTTTACCGAGAGAATATGCTATAATAAAAAAATCGGGAGCATTAGATGCTCTCGATGGCCACCAACGGTAGGCGGTTGTCCTCTCTATCCGATTACTTTTCTGTTTGACGATGGAGGGATTTTTGTACGCCCTCCACAGCAGACTGTTGCTTTGCGGCAGATCTCAACTGGAAGGAGGGGATGCGCATGAACGAAGGAACGCTCTATGGCATTGTCCTGAATGTCCTCGGATTTGCGATTGCTTGCTTTTCCCTAGGGTATGCCCTCGGAAAAGACAGAAGCACAAAAAAATGACCGCCAAGCTCGCAACTATACGGTCATCTTTTTAATCAATAGATGAGGGCAACCGTCTACGGTGGCCTCTTTTTCTATACTCATTATAGCACACTGACAGCGTGTGCGCAAGCTCTGTAGCGATGTCATAGCAGGAATCCAGGAGCTTATTTTTGCGGAGTAGTTGATGTTGTAGCAATCGACGGTAAGTTCCAGCGTGTTGGCCGCATGAGCAAAGGCATCGGAAAGGCGAAGCTTCTGGTAGTCGGGCTCGTCCTGATTGCCATTCGGCTTCATGCTCATGCATCCTCCCTTTTTGCTTTTTTTATATCATGCCGAAAGATGTGTCGCCAGAGTCCCCGGAACAAACATCTCAATGATTGCAAGCCTTTCTAATAGTGGTACAATCTCGTCCGCATGAAGGCTGGCACACCTTCCAATGCTTCCAGGATGACAAGCCGATGCTGCCCTGCAAAGAGGCTTGAACGTCGACTGATATATAGAAAAGCGAGCTGCATGTGCAGGACGATGCCTGTACGTGCAGCTCGCTTCATTATGCATGCATTTCCTTTTTTGGCTCGAACGAGACTTTGAGAACCATTCCCATACCATCCGCTAAGCGCTGTAGAATCTTTAAGGACGGGTTGCGGGCTCCACTTTCAATACGGCTAATCTCAGTTTGTGCAATGCCAGTTCTTTCTGCTAGTTCTTTCTGCGTAAGTTTTTGCTGATTACGCGCATCGACGATTGCACGGATGATATTCATCTCTGGCTCCGATTCAGCATATGCTTTCACAAATGCTGGATCCTTCATTCGCTCGGCTTTGAATTCTTGTAAGCTTTTCATCATGATTCCTCCTGTCGCTGCAGATAATCTGCACGTCGTTTCTTTGCCAAGCAGATTTCCTTTGGGGGCGTTTTGTTGGTCTTCTTTACGAATCCATTCGTTATGATGATTTTACCGCCAAGAAAGAAAAAGAACAGCGCACGGGAAATATTGCTGGCCTGATTGCATCGGAGCTCAAAAATACCATCGCCCAAAGGTTTAGTGTAAGGTTCACGCAAGTCAGTGCCTTTTTCTTCAAGCAGTTCCATCATCTGCACCATCTTGGCTTGCATTTTGTTTTCCAGCCCCAATAGGAAATCCTCTACAGGTTTCTTGCCGTCTATCGTTTCATAAAATTTGACTTCGAATTTCATAAACCCCTCCTGTTTATATTTTATGAGATATATCTCATAATGTCAACCTTTTATCTGAGGCATTCGATGAATGCTTTGACGGCTGCTGGCAGGTAGCGTTTGGGGCTGGTCAGGGCGTGGAAAATGCGGTGGCTCTCGGGGTGGGAGAGGCGGTAGAAGTGGAGGTGGCTTTCGCCAGTGACGAGGCGATCGCTCAGGAAGGTGGCGGCGAAGCCGGCCTCGGCGAGGCGGCTGGCAGTGGCCATCTGGGAGAGCTCCATCTTGACGGTTGGCTCGATGCCGGCCTCGTGGAAGAAGTGCATAGCGCGGTCGTGCAGGTTGTTGCCGCTGCGCAGCAGGATGAAGGGCTCGGCGGCGAAGTCACGAAGGTCGACGCTCGGGCAGTCGGGGGCGAGGTGGCGGCCGGCGAGAATGTCGGCGGCGGT
>ENA-ORSS01000963-ORSS01000963.1-human-gut-metagenome-genome-assembly--contig:-NODE-963-length-32065-cov-27.080818_pt1 | contig 32065 bp, 18 predicted proteins | sample MGYA00241899_ERZ509162 | MGnify/ENA primary metagenome ERZ509162 (study PRJEB26280, sample SAMEA2338641) | human gut metagenome | biome: human gut; feature: human-associated habitat; material: faeces... | reverse complement strand
AAATACTTGCAATTTGTTTTATCCAGAGATATATTATCCATAATATTAAGTTATCGTTTATTCGCTTTTTCTGGTACTCTAACCAATCTGTTCTATTTTTCCCAAAATTATTTCATTAGCTGTAATTATCCCTAAAAGGATAAGTTCTCATAAAAAAATATTGATTTTTATTAATCAATATATACAAATATATACATAAATAATAAAATACAAACTATCGTTTTAATAATAATCTTTCATTTTATCGAAAAAAACACCTCACTTAAACAACCACACGTTAAATCATAAAACACAGTCTTTCACCGGAATTGTTCTTGATTCAGGGTAAAGTATTTCCCTTTTATCCGGAGCAGTTCCTCGTGTGTGCCCCGTTCGACAATCTGCCCATGTTCAAGTACCAGGATGATATCGGCATTACGAATAGTAGAAAGACGGTGAGCGATAATCAGACTGGTACGGCCCTGCATCAACTGGTCCAAACCCTTTTGGATCAATATTTCACTCCGGGTATCAATATTGCTGGTTGCTTCATCCAGCAGTAAAATAGCAGGATCGGCAACAGCCGCCCGGGCGATATTCAGCAATTGCCGCTGTCCCTGACTTAAATTGGCACCGTCATTCTCAAGTAAAGTATCATATCCGTGGGGCAAACGCTTGATAAACGAATGGGCCGCCGTCAATTTAGCCGCTGCTACGACTTCTTCATCCGTAGCTTCCAATCGGCCGAAACGGATATTCTCACGCACCGTATCGGTAAACAAATGGGTATCCTGCAAAACAATAGCCATCGCTTTACGTAAACTCCTTCTCCGTACCGTACGGATTTCCTCCCCGTCTATCCGGATTTCTCCCGACCGGATATCAAAGAAACGAGGCAACATATTGAGAATCGTCGTCTTCCCGGCGCCGGTTGCTCCCACCAGAGCAATCTTCCGCCCAGCCGGAACCTCGAAAGAAATGCCTTTCAGGATCATCTTTTCCGGACGGTAACCAAACCATACCCCTTTCATCATCACTTCGCCTTTCACCCCTTCCAACTCCACCGCTTCCGGCAAATCCGGAGTTTCCGGTTTTTCATCGATTACCTCAAAAATCCGTTCTGCTCCCGCCAATGCTGCCTGAATACTATTATAAAGACTTGCCAACTCATTGACAGGCCGGCCGAACTGCCGCGAATATTGGAGGAATGCCGCTAATCCTCCCACATCAAAACCCCGGAATATGGCCAGCAAAGCCCCGGCAATGGTAACCAATACATAATTCAGGGTACCGAGATTCTGCATCACAGGCATCATCAGCCCCGAATAAAACTGCGCCTTCAACGACTTGGTATTCAAATCCTGGTTCAGGCCGCCAAAATCTTCCTCCGCCTTCTGTTCATGCCCGAATACCTTAACTACCTTCTGCCCGCTGATCATCTCCTCAATATAACCGTTGACATTCCCCAACGACTCCTGCTGTGCTTTAAAATATTTCCGGCTCTTCCGGACAATACCCCGGGCACCCAAAAACATCAAAGGTACAGTCACCAATGTAACCAATGTCAGTATCGGACTGATCACCAACATCAGACAAAAAATACCCACTACCGTCAAAGCACTCGACAGCATATCCGACAAACTGTCGGTCAGGGCATCACTGATACGGTCCATATCATTCGTAAAGCGACTCATCAGGTCGCCATGCTGATGCATATCGAAATAACCTACCGGCAAATGCTCCATCTTCCGGAACAAATCCGCCCGCATCCGGGCCACCGTCTGCTGTCCGATCTTATTCAGCAACCGATACTCCACATACACCGCAACAATCCCCACCAGGTATATAACCACAAGTATCCCCAACATCCTTACCAAACCGGCAAAATCTGCGGGCAGAATATATTCGTTGATGATCGGTCGCAGCAAATAAGATCCTCCCAGATTAGCGGCTATGCTAACTACAATCAGGACACCGATTACGACAAGCAACATCCGGTCGCACACCAGATAAGCCGCCAACCGGATCAGAGTTCGTTTCCCGGCCTTGGGCCTCGCCTGATATTTCAAATGATCTCCGTGTGCCATAACTAATCCGGAATTTGTTGTGAACTGTAAATCTCCTGATACACTCTGGACGTGGCCAGCAATTCCTCAGGCGTACCGATCGTCTCTACCTCACCGTCCTCAAGCACGATCACCCGGTCGGCCGACTGCATCGTATTGATTCGCTGGGTAATAATCAAAACTGTCGTATCTTTCAACATCCGGTTCAGATTTTCACGTATCCGGAGTTCCGTCTCCGAATCCACGGCACTCGTACTATCGTCCAGAATCAATATCTTCGGTTTCCGCAACAAAGCCCGGGCAATACAAATCCGTTGCTTCTGTCCGCCGGACAAATTAATACCTCCGCGCCCCAACAGCGTATCGTATCTTTCACCCAACCCCATAATAAAATCATGTACCTGTGCCACACGGCAGGCCTCTTCCGCTTCTTCCAGGGAAGCATCCGGCTTGCCCCACCTCAGATTTTCCAATATCGTCCCGGTAAATAGCTCGTTCTTTTGCAACACCATCCCGATACAGGCGTGTAGCTCACGCAGGTTATACGCCTTCACCGGAATCCCGTCAATCCGGATCTCCCCGGCAGTCACGTCGTACAAACGGGGGATCAGCTGCACCATAGAACTCTTGGCCGATCCGGTAGCACCGACAAGAGCAATGGTCTCCGCAGGTCTGATATGAAAACTGATGTCTCTCAACACATCATTTTCTCCGTCCCCATATCGGAAACCGACATGCTCGAACCTGATATCCCCTTGCTCTATTTTATACCGGCTTGTCAGTCCTTCAGGCGTATCGGCAAGAGAAGGCGTGGTATCCAATACCTCCCTGATCCGCCGGGACGATGCCGAAGCCCGGGCCGTCGTCATAATAAACATCGATAACAACATCAGCGACATCAGCACCTGCGCCAGATAATTCACAAATGAAATCAGTTCCCCGATCTGCAACTCTCCCTCCATCACCTTATATCCCCCAACCCACAATATAGCGATCACTGACAGATTCATCACCAATTGCATCACGGGAAAAACGGTTACAATAATATCCGAAGCCCGGACAACCGTATCCTTCAATTCTTCGCTGCTCCGGGTAAACTTCCGGGTTTCGAAATCCTCCCGCACAAACGATTTTACCACCCGGATATTGATCAGATTTTCACGGACCACACCGTTCAGTTGATCGATTTTCTGCTGTACCTTCAGGAAATAAGGAAATCCCTTTTTCAGAATCACAAAAACGGCGATTCCCAGCACCGGAATAGCTGCCACCAGAATAAGCGCCAGTTGTGCATTGATCCGGATGACAAAAAACACCGCCATCACCAGCATAAACGGAGAGCGAAGCATCATCCGCATAGACATCAGCACCACCTGCTGAATCCGTGCAATATCATTGGTGAGCCGCGTAATTAAAGAAGACGTACCGAAACGGTCCAGATCAAAGAAAGACAACTGCTGGATTTTCCCGAACAAAGCTGTCCGCAAATCAGTACCGAAACCGATCGAGGTCCGGGAAGCCACCCATACATTCGCCACACTGAAAGCCAATCCGAGTAACGAAATCAACACCATATAAGTACCCTTCTCCGCAATCAGCGAAAGATCGCGTTTCATCACCCCCTGATCGATAATCTCGGCCATATACATCGGCTGCACGGTCTCACACCACACCGTAACCAACACCAGCAAAGGACAAACCGCCAGGCTGCCCCTGTACTTGCGCAGTATATGCCAATACCTATACATAATTCCCGCTTATCTTCATAAAACCCATAAAGCTGTAACGAAAATAACAAAATTTATGTTGTGTTTAGCATATCAGTACAAAACTTTTGAATTTAAAACAAGTAAACTTTTCATTTCCAAAATCACAACTAAACCGATCCGCTTGTCATGATCCCATAATAACAATCAACATCTTCAACATCATTTTACAGTTTTCGGATAAAATGTCATTATATCTGTATCCCTATGTTACAAACAAATAAATTCAACACATCGTTCTGACATCGAATAAACAGACACCGCAACTTACAGGATGAGCACCAAGGCTTCGAAAGGACGGAGCCGGATCTCTTTGCCCAAGGGAGGACAGTCATTGTAATTATCCAGCAGGGCTTCTGCCCCGGTCAGACAGATACCCGGGCGACAACTTGCCTCCCGGCAGGAAAAATTCAATATAACCAGGAATTTACGTTCTCCTCCGTCCCGGATATAGGCGAACACCTTGGGATTCTTCCGGTCGACCGGCTTCCAGGTAGCAAAAATCAGTTCGGGATTTGCTTTCCGGAAAGCAATCATCTTCCGGAAATAATTTAACACCGAATCCGGATTTTTTTCCTCCACCGCAACATTCACCTTCCTGTAGCCGGCATTGACCTTCAGCCATGGTGTTACAGATGAGAAACCGGCATTCGGCGTATCGTCCCATTGCATGGGGGTACGGGCATTATCCCGGGAAATTTGCTTTTGCTGTTCCATAAATTCCGTCATATCCTTACGGTGTTTCCTGAACGACTTATACTGGTTCAGTACGGCAACATCCCTGTAGTCCCCGATATGATTAAATCCGGCATTCACCATCCCGATCTCATCCCCGGCATACCAATAGGGAGTTCCCCGCATTGTCAGTAAAAAAGTGATCAGCATCCGGGCCGACACCTCCCGGAATTCGGGTAAATCGCTCCCGAAACGGGAAATCATACGCGGCTGATCGTGATTTCCCATATATATCGCAGGCCAACCGTTCCCCACGGCCTTATCCCAATCCCCGAACATCTTTTTTAAAGCCAGCAAACTATAGGGTATACCGGAATCCGGAGTATCCGGGACGGTATTATTTCGGACCTCTGACGGCCCGAACCCATACAGCATATCCAACTCCTGCCGTTCCGGTTCGACAAAGCCGGCAACATCCCTATACCCCAATGCCGAACCTTCCCCGACAGTCATGATATCGTATTTGCTCAACACTTCCGTATACATTTCATGCAGGTAATCGTGTAAATGCGGTCCGTGGGCATAATAAGAAAACACATCGGGATACTTCCGCCTATCAATGGGCGGGAATGCCGTATCTTTTGCAATCAGCGGAATTGAATCCATCCGGAAACCGTCGATACCTTTATCCAGCCAGAAACGCATCATATCGTAAATAGCATGCCTAACCCCGGGATTCTCCCAGTTCAGGTCAGGCTGCTTCCGGGAAAAATAATGCAAATACCAGGAACGTGTACGGGGATTATAACGCCAGGCATTCTCTTCAAAATAACTGGGACGATAAGCCGGACGCCCTTTTTCCAAAGGCCACCAATGGTAATATTCATAATGGGGATTTTCGCGGGACTTCCGGGCTTCCACAAACCACGGATGTTCGTCACTCGTATGATTGACCACCAGATCAAGCACCAGCTTCATCCCGCAGTTATGTACTTCCCTCAGCAATTCGTCAAAATCCTCCATTGTCCCGCACTCCTTCATAATTGCACGATAATCACTGATATCATATCCGTTATCGTCGTTCGGAGAAGCATAAATGGGACTCAGCCAGATAACATCCACCCCAAGACTGCGTATATAACCCAACCGGGAAATAATTCCCCGGAGATCGCCGATCCCGTCCCCGTTGCTATCCATAAAACTCCGGGGATAAATCTGATATACGACGACCTCTTTCCACCAATCCGTCCGCTTTTTTGCCTGCTTCATAACTCCCTGTTTTTTATCTGTATATTCATTACCGTTTTACCCATACCGCCAGCTTTCCGCCCGACACCGGAAATGTCCCTTCCCCCTTTTCATCAATCATGACCTCTTCCTTCCGGTTGCCGGTGATCTCATACCAGTACTCGCCCCGATGATGTTGGCCGACAGCCATCGTTTTATGCCCGTCTTCTCCGTTGGAAATGAGCAAAGCCAAACCGGATCCCGGATGCTCGGTGTCTCCAGTCCGTGTAAAACCGACCGTATTCGGATGATCAAAATAATTATGTTGTTCTCCGAAAGCGTATCTACGGCGGGCATCCAATAAAATATCAAGAATCAGCCGATGCGGGGATTTCTTGCCTTTCACCCCGTAATAATCCCCGTAAAAAATACAGGGATACCCCTCTTTCATCAGTAATATCAAACCATAAGCCATCGGCTTAAACCAATCCTTCACCTGAGATTCCAGTGAACTGTTTTTCTGCGAGTCATGATTATCCACAAAAGTAACGGCCAGATCCGGATGATCGGCCACCAATGTACCTTCGATCAGAGTACTCAGATCAAAATCACGTCCCTTTTGTGAGGCCTGAAACATATGGTAATGCAAAGGTACATCGAATAAATCGACCTGGTATTCCACCTGAGCCAGATATTCATCCAGCGACTCCTTATCATTCTTCCAATATTCACCCACGGCATAAAAACGATTCCCCCGTTCTGCCCTTACCGCTTCCAGAAAATGTTTGATAAACTGGTCGTTGATATGTTTGATGGCATCCAGACGCATCCCGTCCAGATTCAGTTCCCGGGATACCCAGACACCCCAGTTTTTCATTTCCCCGACCACTTCCGGATGATCGAAATCAAGATCGGCGAACATCAGAAAATCGTAATTCCCGTTTTCACCGTCCACTCCTCCGTTCCATGCCTTGCCTTCCCCGACAACCTGAAATATCCCTTCTTTACCGGTCGATGCGTCGCAATCCACCCCGGAAAAATGATACCAGTGCCATTTGAAAGCCGAATACTTATCCCCGCGTCCCGGGAAATTAAAACCCGTCCACCCTTCAATCTCGTAAGGATCGCTTTCCGCATCCTCCCGCTGTTCCGGATTGACTTCCCGGGCCAGAAACTTCTCCGTATAATCCGCCCCGGCTTTGTGGTTCATGACTGCGTCCAGATACACACTGACCTGATAGCGGTGAAGTTCCGCTATCATCTCTTTCAATTCCTGCACCGTACCGTACTTCGTACGTACCGTTCCCTTCTGGTCGAATTCGCCCAAATCGTACAAATCATACGTTCCGTACCCCTCGTCTTCCTGCTTCAACCCCTTATAGGCTGGCGGTATCCAAACAGAAGTCACACCGATTTCATGCAAATGGGCAGCATCCGCCTTCAGTTCCTTCCATAAATTCCCGTTATTCGGCATATTCCATTCGAAATATTGCATCATCACTCCATTCTTCATATTCTTTGTATTTATTCAAATAAAACGGGCAAAAAAACAATAGGGTTACAATCACCCGGCAATTCTTCAAAAAAACCGGAACCAAAACAAAAAAGAAATTCCAGCCCCGGGAAACCGACCGGTATCTTCACGCAGAACCCGGCGAATGCTCAATATCACCGGAAATATTATATCTTTGCATACCTGCACTTCCGGACAAGGCAGTCAACCAATCATAAAAAATACATCAATTATGGCAGACGATAAAAAAATCATCTTTTCCATGGTGGGAGTCAGCAAAACATTCCCTCCTCAAAAACAAGTATTAAAGAACATATACCTTTCTTTTTTCTACGGAGCTAAAATCGGTATTATCGGATTGAACGGTTCCGGTAAATCAACCCTGTTGAAAATCATTGCCGGCATCGAAAAAGATTACCTGGGAGAAGTCGTTTTCTCTCCGGGTTATTCTGTTGGATATCTGGAACAGGATCCGCAACTGGCTTCCGGCAAAACGGTCAAGGAAATCGTACAGGAAGGCGTACAAGACATCGTCGACACACTGAAAGAATTTGAAGAAGTAAATGAGAAATTCGGCGACCCGGATGTACTCGATAATCCGGAAAAAATGGATGCCCTCATCAGCCGGCAGGCAGAATTGCAGGACAAGATCGATGCTGCCGACGGATGGAACCTGGACAGCCGGCTGGAACGTGCCATGGATGCACTGCGCTGTCCGCCCGAAGATCAGCTTGTAGATACCCTTTCCGGAGGAGAGCGGCGCCGGGTAGCCCTATGCCGCCTGTTACTCCGGCAACCGGATGTATTGCTGCTCGACGAACCGACCAACCATCTGGATGCGGAATCCATCGACTGGCTGGAACAACATTTGCAACAATACGCAGGCACGGTGATCTGCATCACGCACGACCGGTATTTCCTGGATCATGTTGCCGGGTGGATACTGGAACTCGACCGGGGCGAAGGAATTCCCTGGAAAGGCAATTACTCCTCCTGGCTGGATCAAAAAACCAAACGGATGGCCCAGGAAGAAAAGCAAGCCAGCAAACGCCGTAAAACACTGGAACGCGAACTGGAATGGATAAATATGGCACCCAAAGCCCGGCAAGCCAAGGGTAAGGCCCGGTTAAACTCGTACGAAACGTTGCTGAACGAGGACCAGAAAGAGCGTGAAGCCAAACTGGAAATTTTTATTCCCAACGGCCCCCGGTTAGGAAACAAGGTGATCGAAGCGCAACACGTTGCAAAAGCATTCGGCACCAAACTGTTGTTCGACGACCTGAATTTCATACTTCCGCCCAACGGCATCGTAGGTGTGATCGGTCCGAACGGAGCCGGAAAAACCACCCTGTTCAAAATGATCATGGGCATGGAAACCATCGACAAGGGCACGTTTGAAGTAGGTGAAACAGTCAGAATCGGCTATGCCGACCAGACCCACAAAGACATCGATCCGAAAAAAACCGTTTACCAGGTTATTTCCGGCGGACAGGAACTTATCCGTGTCGGAGGCAAAGAAATCAATGCGCGTGCTTACCTTTCTAAATTCAATTTCGCCGGAGCCGATCAGGAAAAGCCGTGTGGCGTACTATCCGGCGGAGAAAGAAACCGCCTCCACCTGGCCCTCACCCTGAAAGCAGAAGCGAATGTATTGCTGCTCGACGAACCCACAAACGATATCGACGTAAACACCCTCCGGGCACTGGAAGAAGGATTGGAAAACTTCGCCGGATGTGCCGTCGTCGTCTCACACGACCGTTGGTTTCTGGACCGTATATGCACCCATATCCTTTCATTCGAGGGAGACTCGGATGTCGTCTTTTACGAAGGCTCGTACTCCGAATACGAAGAACACAAACGCAAATTATCCGGAAATGTCGAACCCAAGCGGGTACGCTACCGGAAACTAACTGCAGACTAACACGGCGGACGGGAACATCCCGCCGTGTCTCCCGTCCCCTTCATCCAGCATCCCCTTATCCTTTCTTTGCCCGGGTATTACCGGGCCATCACTGCCGTTCACACCCATAAAATTCATCATTGCGATTTTCCCGGAGTCAGAGAGCAGCTTTCAGCATCCGCATTAAAGCAGGGCCGGCGATATCATCTGCCGGTAAAGAAAGATCATATTGGGACAGGCAACATCTTTTCCACATTTCAAAAATATCTCCCCACAAGGGATTCCTCTGAATGTAATACCGTTCGACATCTTCCCGCTGTTTCGTAAAGCGATGGTACAAATCCTGAATTTGCTTTGACCCTGCAATACGTTCCGGAACAAGGGCCGCATCCACCAACTCCTGATAGCTACCCTTAACAAAATAATATAAACCGACGGTTTCATCAAACCGGAACATCAAATTTACCTGATCACGGGGAAAACCTCCCGTATATTGATCCAAAACCCCGGCACTGATCCCATTCGGATACAGCCTGTTATAGCTATATGTCAACTCTTCTCCTATCGGGATCGTCCGTCTGAAACGGGGAACAGGGTGGAGGCATCCAACCGAAAGGAGATAGGACATGTCCCTATAATCCAAACCCGAGACAGACGGAATAACACCGGCCATCGCATCGATCACTTTAACCATCAGATCGGCAGGCAGATTTTTATGAGCTTTTGCAAAACAAAAAAAAGCCAGAAAATCAACCTGCGGCTTCGTTAATTTCGGCAATAACACCAACGCCTCATCCAGACTCAATTGCCGCCGGTTTCCTTCCGTCGTTCCCAACCTTTCAAGCATGAGTTCTATAAGCCCCTCTCCCAATGTTTCATCGCCACTTTTCCCATACTCACAATAAATAGCATGCAACGCCAACTGTATAGCAGGCTCGTTAAACCTCCTGAACAATAAACGATCCTTTTTCGACACGGACTCAATAAGCCGCCCGGCCAACTGCTCCACCCTCTCCTCAAACAATTGACGGGCCTCGCTGGCCAGTATATCCAGTTCCCGCCTTATTACCTCCGATGAAATCCGACGGACATCCTCGCCGGTCAGCCCCTGGTTAAAATCCCCGTTTACCTGAATAATTGTAGCGTTTTCTCCGGCCTTAGCTTCTTGTTTTGTCTGCATGATAATCGCCTCCGATTTGAATAATATGACTCCGGTCTCCCGTCTTTGCTTTCTGGCTGACCGTCCTCCTTTTGCCCATCCGGAATTTTACAACCCCGAATATACCACTGATAACGGCAACCGTAACAGGTACAAGCCAAACCGCATTTTCCGATAAAAAATCAACAAATCCGTCCATAATCTTCTCAAATAGAAACATTCCGATTCACAAAAATAATAAATAAGCCACAAAAACTACCCCCCGCTCCCCTACTGAATATCATAAATTACAACAAACCAAACTTTAAGCTTAAAACAAAGAAACCGGATTTAACAACAAATAAAAGCCGCCCTACACCCAATGGATAAAAAACAAAACACATTATTAAAAACATCATTTTGCTTCCGAGGTTAATAAAACATCATAATAAAAATACACTAATATCAGAAATGGATAACAAATTCGAAGAAAATACAAGCTACGGTATCGAATGGGATTTGGAATAAACAATTGTTACCTGATCTGACAATACAGAAATAACAGGCACAAGAAAACCGGAACTTTCAATAATTCCGTATCCACATACATTTTCATCTAATAACACAAATATACTCCCTCCTTATGTTACATGTGTTTTCAACAATCTATAATTTCTGAATCAACATCCTTTAAGTAACTATATGCAATTCTTATCTAAATTCAAATATGATTTTATCTATTAAATAAATAAAATGTAATCAATAAATTTTATTACTACATTTTTTTATTTATACAAATTATTTTACATAATTGTACATAAAAATTCATTTTTAAATATATTTTTCATGAATAACAAAGATTTCATTGGAAATTATCGATATTGGCCTTTGGCATATTCATCAAATAGTTTTCAAATTCAAAAATCTGAAGAGGATTCAATTAATAATTATTGGGTTCCTATTTCAGAATTAGCAATTACAGAGAAAATATCAACACTATCTTATGTACTTTATAACGAACGTGTATATTTTTTAAAAAATAATATATCAAACACAATCTATTCACAATATTTCCCTGACGCATCTAAAAATAAAGCCAATTCTGTAAAATCATTTGTAGAGATTGCTAAAGAAAAATTTCGAAATGATACATACGAAGAATATAAATTAGAATATTCTATTTTGCAAATAGTAAGTACGAAAAGACACTTATTTGCTTTAGCTAAAGCAAAAAACGAATACTATTTTCTTAACATTTACCTAACAATCAATGGCTTTGGAGAGAAAATAGATGTCCAAGAGATCAAGTTACCTCATAAAAGTTTAAACATTGAAAATGCAGAATTAGGTATATTTACTATAAATGAATATGAATCTATTATATACTTTTTTTTAAAGGAATCAAAAGATATATATATTGGCAATTATAGAAGCTCTAAAAAGAATTTTGTCATTAGTAATAAATTAAATGATTTGACAAAACAAAAATACTCACCAGATTCATTTTGTGTCATCAAAAACTTAGACATACCAACATTAGCACTTTATGATAGCCAAACCAACACATTACATATATTAGAATATAAAGAAATAAAAAAGAAATACACTGAAATTCAAAAAATAAAGTTACCCGAAAAAATAGTTGGCATAAAATCATTTTATATTGATTCTCAAAATATTACACCTCACATATCTAGTTTCAGACTCAATCTATTACTTTTATATAATCACTCTAAATTATGGATTATTAACTATCACAATAACAATTGTACCCCTCAATTACTTATAGGCAATGGAAAAACTCATATTAGTAAACCCATGTTTTCTCCAAATTTAATTAATTGCAGATTTAATCATTTATCTAACATTTACACTATAGATAATAATTGTATAATATTTTCTGATAAGCAAAATCCCATAAAATCTTTAGAAACATATAAATTATATGAAAATCATCATCTTCCAATACCTGAAGAACAATTAAATGAAGATAAATTATATGCATTACTTCTGTACAAAACAAGAGAAATATGGATGTTACATCATAGCAAACAAATTAGCCAAAAGGATTTTAATTTATCATAATCACAATATTTCGTATTATGAATGAATTTAATCATTTACTTGCTGTAATCAAAGAGAAACTTATCGATTTTCAGCACAGTAACAAATTGACAATAGAAATTAATGAATTTCAAACTTCTCTGAGAAAAGATATTGATTGGTCAAAAATAGAAATTCCTAAACCTAATATATTAAAAGAAAGATTAAATTTATCCACCTATGGTATGTCAGAAAATACCGAAGTGATTCCTTTAGATTGGCTTGTAATAATTATTGGTAGTTATCTTATTGGTCATAAACTAAACATAAACCAAATTACTCAGGCCCTTAATGCCATTAATTATTATGGTTTCTATGGACTTTTTGAATTATTTGACGTAAAAATACAAAAAATAAAAAATAACGAAGACAGGTTCAATTACTACAAAGGCTTAGTAAAATATCTAAAAGGACAAAGCAAATTTGAAGAAGCTAATAAATGTTTTCGAGAAGTTTTAAGAATCTCTCAAAAATTAGCAAAAACTTCATATACATTTGCACTGCAATCTAAATTAGATTCTGATTATTTACAACGTGATGGACTATGCATTGAATATAGTCAAATCAGTTTCTCACGACTGTCGGATCCTCCAGACCTCAAGCAGCGTTGGGTCCAAATATGTTTAGACACCTATGCTAAGGAAATTAGAAAAATTAATCCAAAACAAAGTATAGAAATATACAATAATTTATTAAATTCAAAGAAATCAATCCATCCTCTAAGTTATCAAAGAATTTCATTCAGATCATTAGAATTGGACATTATTGATTCTATCAATAATAAAAAAATTAGAAAATTAAAAAAAAATTTAGAAAATTATGAGGAACTCCTTAGCGGACTAAATCAAAACCCTAAAGCAGAATATATTCGAAAAATCATTTTTATATCTTTATTACGTAAAGTTGATAAAAATATAGATTACTCTAAAAATAAGTGGTTAAAATATAAAATAAATAGATTAAAAGACGATGATGCTGAATTCATACTTAATAATTGTATTGAAGAAGCGCAAATTTATAAAGATAAAAAACATATGGCTTTAGCCTATCTTGAAAAGTCTTATTGGAGTAAAGGTGAAACAGAAGAAACTAAAACATTAAATGCAATAAATTCTTTGCAAAAAGGTTTATCATTATTTTCCGAAAATAAAAAAACCATCATCAATAAAATATATTCAAATATACTACAGGAACTAGCAGAATCCCATGTTAAATTAAGTAATTGGGATGAAGCATTAAAATATTATCAAAAACTTTATGAATATATTTCCTTTCTCACAGAAGCATTAAATACAGATAAAGAACATATTGATTCTTATATTCAAAAGGGGAAAAAATCTCCTTTTGCGAAAGAATTTGTCGCTTTAACCACTCAAGAAATAAAGAACATAAAATCCTCGTTATTACTAGATTACGCCAAACTAATTAATGTCTTGAACAATTATATGGATAGTATCAGTAGAATACAATCATTACGAATGTCTTTTTTTAATGAAATTGTATTGGAACAAAAACAAATTATAATGCATGATCTCAGCAATGCAACAAACAATATTGAAAGATCAATTAACAACATTGAACTATTTGTTAAAAATTTTTCTAAAAACGGGAATATCCATAATTTTATACCTACAGCCGATTTAATTGAAAATTTAAATGATGCTAAATCAGAAATTAAAAACATTAATCTCATCATTGATGAAAGTTTAAATATCAATTTTGAAAAATTAAATCAACCAGCCGAAATCACGGATCTCAATGAGATAATTAATAATTATATTACTTTAATCAGAGGGACCATTCCTAAACATATTAATGTTACCTTCACTCGGGGAAAAACAATTATAGCAAAGTTTCATTCCACTTTAACAGTTCAATTAATAAGGAATTTAATCGAAAATTCGAAAGAAGTTGGTAAACGAAATCAAATTGCCCCTATTGATATTAAAATAAGTTGTACTCAAAACCATAATAAAACATATTTAATATATAGTGACAATACAAGAGAGTTTTACAATTTTAAAGAAGTAATCAACTCTCTTAATACAAATAAAAAAGTGAAAAGTCTTAAGGATCCAACTAATGGTGGAAACGGTTTAAAAAATCTAAAACAATTCTTAGATATTTACACCCAAAAAGCTCCATGGCTACTCGAAGGTGATGATGAAAAGAAAACGTTAACAATTCCTTTAACAAACTCTATATAATAATAATGAATATTGAATTTCACATTGGACCACGAAATTGTGGAAAATCAGTTTTTGTAGAGCAAAAGATGGAAAACTTTAATAAACTATTTTATATTGCAACTCTACCACAATTTAAAATTTATACCAATACAATTATATCACACAGAAAAAGGAGAAGCCAAAAGTGGACCACAATAGAGTTATCTTTCAACTTGGAAGAAGATATTCATAATATAAAAAAACAGATATACGAATTTTGTCCCAATTGTGCAATTTTACTTGATGGGATCTGGACTTGGTATGTCTTTCAAAATAAGATAGGAAATACAAAAATTAATGCTTTGGCATTTGCAGATTTTATAATCGAAATCGTAAACTCTTTAAATGCAAAATGGTTCTTTGTGGATATCTGTAACCAAACAAAAACAGAGAATGATCTTTATGCAATTCATAATAAAATTATCGAAAAACTAAATATTAATACTATAATCGACTGGAGATATGAATGAATTCAATATTTTATGGATTGATGACGATTGGGTTTCAACATCTGCATCATATAAATCTCTAAACATAATTAAAAATGAACTGGAAAGAGGAAACCCAGATATAAAAATAAAAACAATATCTAATATTGGAATAGGTTTATCTGCCATTATCAGGAGTAATGATAAAAGCAATAATAATACAGATAACAACAAACATTATGACTTGATAATAATTGATCTACAATTTAAAAACATTACTGATCCAGACGAACAGAGATACACAGATTTAATTGAAAGTCTTTCTCTTAAAGGTGTTCCATTTGTTATATATACCAGCCAAAGAAAACCATATGAAAATGATCTTAGAACCATCAAAAAACAATACAAAAACAATTTAATAGGCATTTACGATAAAGCAAGTAAAGGAGATGAGGATTTTATCAAAGATATTGTCACAATATCACAATTCAAACCTCTGACAATTTTGCATTTAAGCGATTTTCATTATGATTCTACCTTAAACGAGATACAAGCTAATCAACAAAAAAAATTATTTTCCACTCTTATAAATTTCCTAAAAAAAGAAAATAATTCATCCCCAATAGATTTTATCGTATTTTCAGGTGATTATGCGAGTAAAATGCCAGAAAAAGATTTATCAGGTTGCGCTGAAATTCTTAGGGAAATAGTCAAGAATACTACAAATGATTTTGATAAACTTTTAATAGTACCTGGCAATCATGATGCATATTGGAACAATTTTTCAAAAGGAGAAACCTCTCAGATTCCAGGTAAATATCTTGAGGAATTTTATAAAAAAGTATTTGATAATTCTTTAAACTTTATTCATCAATTAGTGGGCTACACTAAATTAAATTTTAACCAGTCTACTTTGGATTCATTTTGTTTTACTCAAGAATTCAATCAAGGTAAAATAAAAATATTGGGACTAAATTCAGTATTTTTAGATCCTCACAACAAAGGTATTGGGATGATAAGCCATGATGTCATACAATATATTGAGAATAGCAATTGGGCAAAAGCAGAACCACTGCCTAATGAATTAAGAATAGCTATTTTTCATCATAATATTTTTCCTAATTTTTCCCTCAACAATTTAGATACCAATGAAGGATTAATTAATGCAGGATTGATTATTAACTTACTTACAAAATACAAATGCAATTTGATACTTACCGGACATTCACATTTTTCCAATTTTTTCAATTTATCTTTTTCTTGTTTAAATTATCAAGGATACTCAGAAATACGTCATATAACTTCTATTTGTACCAATACAACCGGCGGATATGCGCCAACAAACGACCGTCAAAGAAGTTTTAATATTATCAAAATATCTCCAACTAACACAAAAGAACTAAAATCATTAAAAATTACCCCCATTTTTTTTGATAGCACAGAATCAGACTGGAAGAAAGGACTTGAATTAAATACATCCATAATCCAGGATTCAATAAGCACCCGGGGACGGGGGTAAAGTGCTATCCGGTTTATGAATGAGATTTTGATTCATTTATCCTTCGGCGTTCTGGTTTCAATTTTCCACATACATAGAACTAAATAATACAAAACAACAGGCTTTTATAGCACGGGAAACAGTTCCAGAGGGCTTTAAAAATAATCACAACACACCCTGCCAACCATTTTCCCTCACAATCGTTATAAAAGAAAACAAGAGATTGAAATGAACAGATTTAAAGATAAAGTTGTGATCGTCACCGGGGCAGCTTCCGGAATAGGAGAAGCTACCACACGGCGCATCGTGTCTGAAGGCGGAACAGTTGTAATGGCAGATTTTGCAAAAGAAAAAACAGCACTTCTGGCACAGGACTTAAAAACAGAAAAAGCCGAAGTTTACCCGGTTTATTTCTCTGCCGAAAATCTCGAAAGCTGCCGGACACTGATCGAACTGACACTTGAAAAATACCAAAGGATAGACGTTCTGGTCAACAATGTCGGAGGCACTGATCTGCAAAAAGATAAAAATATCGAAAACCTGGACATCAGTTATTTTGATCAGGCTTTCCATATCAATCTACGTTGTGCAATCTATTTAAGCCAGCTCGTCATCCCGGCAATGATCCGGCAAAAAGGAGGAAATATCGTGAATATAGCCTCTATCGGAGGGATCACCGGAGATTTCAGAGGCACTTACTACGGAACTGCCAAAGCAGGGATCATCAACTTAACCCGCTACACGGCCACCCAAATGGGAAAACACAACATCCGCTGTAATGCCGTCGCCCCCGGTCTGGTACTGACCCCCGCAGCACTAAGCAATCTCCCGGAAGAAACCCGGAAAATATTTGCCCGACACAACGCCCTTCCTTACCTTGGCCAACCACAAGACATCGCCGCTGTTGTGGCCTTTTTAGCCTCAGAAGATGCAAAATACCTCACAGGTCAAACCCTCATAGCAGACGGCGGCCTGACCACCCACAACCCAACCGTCGCAGATTTCACCTAACTTTAAACCTATCATTTATGAAATACCTAACCCTCAGCCTGCTCACTTTCTTCCTGAGCATTCATTTTTCACTACAGGCCTGCACCGGGCTTTCCCTGCGAGCCAAAGACGGGGCTTATATCCAGGCCCGCACCATCGAGTGGGGAAAAAGCTACCTACCCAGCGAATACGTCATTATCCCCAGAGGCAGACAAATAAAAACCTATACCCCGACAGGACTCAACGGAGCAACCTTCCAAACGAAATACGGCGTAGCCGGCTTGGCCATCATACAAAAAGAATTCATTGCAGAAGGGCTCAATGAAGCAGGGCTTTCTGCGGGCCTTTTCTATTTCCCCCGCTACGGAAGCTACTCAGCCTACGACCCGGCAGAAAACCTCAGTACTGTAAACGACCTGCAACTGGTAACCTGGATGCTTGCACAATTCTCTTCTGTCGACGAAGTTAAAACAGCCCTTCACTCCATCCGGATTATCGGCATAGACGAGCCCGGCTCCACTTCCACCGTCCACTGGCGCATAGGCGATTCAACCGGCAAACAGGCGGTACTGGAAATTGTAGACGGCATTCCTCATTTTTACGATAACCCCGTAGGAGTATTAACCAACTCCCCCGGATTCGAATGGCACCTCACCAACCTGAACAATTACATAAACCTTTTTCCGGGAGGTGTTGCCCCACACACTTTAAGCAACCTCACTCTGACTGCTTTAGGGGCTGGATCAGGATTTTTAGGATTGCCCGGAGATGTGACCCCGCCTTCCCGTTTCGTCCGAATCAGTTTTTATAAAGCAACAGCCCCCCAGCAGCCTACCGGCTTTGAAACTGTCCTCCAATGCTTCCACATCCTCAATAATTTCGACATCCCTATCGGTATAGAACATCCCGTTGGCGAATCCCCCGACCTCCCAAGTGCCACCCAATGGACCTCCGCCATCGATCTCACCAACCGTAAAATATATTACAAAACAGCCTACAACTCAACCATCCGCTGCATCGACCTGAAAAATATCGATTTCAACACAGTTCGCTACCAATCGTTTTCTCTGGACAAAACCCGACAACAACCCATTGAATACCTACACATAGAATAGCATCAAGCTCCCCGTCAATCCCCGACCCAACCACCCTGATTTTTCAATCACGGGGACGGGGGTAAAGTGCTATCCGATAAATCAGGGGGACGAGACAATCATACTCAATTTTCCCACAATTGCCCCGTCCCCCTGATCACATGAAATAAAACAACGAAGGCAACCTTTGCAGGATAGCCTTATATTTATCGTAAACAACCCTGAATTTCTTCAGCATACTTGTATGCCTAAACATATAAATAGCCCACTGCGGAAACAGGTGCTCATTAAATTCTTCAACAGCTTCAGTCAATAAAGTCTAATTCAAGAGTAAAATATAACAAAATTAACAATAATGCCACCCTTATGGACAAATATACACTAAATAACAATCAAAATGTGATCAAACAACAAGAATTTACTTCCTTCTGAAATCAAGCATAACACATTTTCTATAATCCTTAAAAAATTTCCAAATGCCACAACTACCTTTCATAAAATAAATTTAATTTTACCAACAATATTTCAGAATGTTAATCAAATACGATATGGCACAACGTACCCTCGACATCCGTCAATTTACCCTCCATCCAAGATATGATAAAACATATTTCTATCCATTGGGTGATGTTAAAAATACAGACTTATATGAGCTTCTGAAACAATCGCTTTCTGGCTTTATTAACCAAATTGATAAAGAATGGAACAAATATTCGGTCCAAGAAAGTGAAAGAGAAGAGGAAAACGAGGGCAAAAGAGCCATCACCATAGCTAAAACCAAAAACAAGGAAAATAAAGACACTGAACAAATCTATTTTTACGATGATGTCAGATTTATTTCGGGGAAAATCTCGACAGGCTTGTATGGAAAAGCAGGTTTTATTATTGACGAAAACAAAAACGTACTGTTTGAAAAGCAGGTGAACCATGCTTTACCCAAACCTTTTTATTTTATGATCTGTGTGCCAGCCTATTCCGACACCGGTTATATCATTACGGAAAAAGACGGGATATACGGGTTTTCCCAGGGACTTTGCATTATCCTCCAGGCATTTGTCAGAACCTATTTCCCGGAGGTAGTAGCTTCTTACCGGCCTTTTATCGAAGACCAGTTAATCAGCAAATTCCTGAACAAAGGGGTATTCAGTGAGGTGACCCTCACTACTACCGTACTCCCCAAACACCTGGAAGAAAGCTACGGCGTAGCCTCTCCGGAGGGGGAAGAATATACGGTTGAGCTTAAAATAACTCCCCGAAGCAAAAAGGCAGGGATTACAGGAAAACTCAAAGAAAATATTCAAAACAGATTGCATCAGAAAAACAGCCCCGTTATTGATTTTGAAAAAGGATTTGAAGAAATAGGATTCGATAATGATTCTAAGGTCACCGTAAAATCACTCTATAACGGGCATCAAAGAACCATACAGATGAATCATTCCCATCCCATACGCCCTTTGTATAAAATTGAAGTAAAAACAGATGCAGATGGCCATTCCAATTTTGGATCAATCGAAGAAGAAACCTTTAACTTATTAGAAAGCCTGCATCTAAAACTATTCCAAAATGGCAACTAAAATCAGTCTGCATCTTATTTTCCAAAAACACAGGGAAAGCCTGAAAACACTAACACCGGTACGTTCAGGAAACACCCTTATTGAAACCCTGAAGATCAGCCGCACCGACCGTTTTATTTTCTATATTCTGCCTGTTTTGATTGCAGCGGCGGCTACGACTATCATCCGGATACCGGATTCCCAGGCAACCAATTTATATACCGTTTGCCTGTCCGTATTTGTCGGCCTATTCCTTAACTTATTGGTGATGATTACCTCCGTTTTACGCCCTTCCGTAAAAATCTGGGATAATCAGACCCGCATCGAACTGATTGAACAAACCTTTTATAACATTTCTTATACCATTGTTATCTCCTTGTTAGCATTAGGGACCTTGCTCCTAACTACCTTAACGCTTTTTCCATCCGGCTGGCAAATTAACTTATCTTTTCTGAATCCGGGCTATTGGGGTTCACTCCCTGTCAACACCCTTTGCCATTATATTTTCTCTTTTTTGCTCTATTATTTACTTTGCAAAATTATCCTGACCCTGTTAATGGTGATCAAACGGGTATTCTGCCTCTTCCGGACCGATATACAATCTTATAAAGAAGAAATCCGAAGACAGGAAAAACAAAAAATGAAAGATATTACCCGCTAATCTTTCTGATTGGCTTTAGAGTATTTCGCCATAAAACCACGCAAACTTTCCGCAACCACTTTGGCCAGCGGAACAGGCACTCCGTTACCGGTCATTTTAAACTTTTTACTCAGGCCCGGTTTAGCCGGAAGGACATACGAATCATCTACGCCCTGAATGCGTAAAGCTTCCCGTACATTCAACCGCCTATTCTCGTAGGGATGCAGATGGACTTCGTTATTACCATAACAAGTGGTGGGACTATACCGGTAACGGTGCAACCGCTTAAAAGAAGGACGGTGAGTATCCCCTTCGGGAATTAACCTTCTTTTTTCTGCATTCCTCTTTAAGGCGAAACAATCATCAATATTGGCCACCTTCCTCTTCCGGTCCGCCGGAGTTATTAAACAATGTTCCACACACAATTCCAGCGGTATATCCGAAGGACAGCCGGGGGTAGTACCAAATTCATTCTGAACCGGCCATTTATATTTCTTGACGGCATCCGGGAACAAAGGAGGATGTATCTCAAACTGCAGGTCAAAAAAAGCATTCTCCAGAAGAGGGGGCTGAAAAAGTGACTTTTTTAGTCCTACCATAAATACCCTTTCCCGGAATTGGGGAACCCCATATTCCAGTGCATTCAGCACAAAACGGGCCAAATAATACTCTTCTTTACAATGATTTTTGATAATAGTATCCAAACGGGCCTGGTGCTCCTTACATTTCAGTAAACCGGTTACATTCTCCATCACGAAGAACGCAGGCTTCATTTTCCTGATTTTATTAAAAAAAACAACCGTCATTTTTCCCCTCGTCCCACCAAAACCTTTCTGATTCCCGTTGATAGAAAAATCCTGGCAAGGAGGCCCTCCAATAATACCCCACAAAGCAGGTTTTCCTTCCGGAAAAGCTTTCTTTTCAATAAATTCAGTACTCAATGACACCACCGACTCCGAAGAAGTAATTTTGTATTCCTTTCTGCTTCCTCTTTTTTTCCCCCATCCTTTCATGCCGCTTTCATACAAAGTCACAAAATCTTTATCGAATTCATTGGTAAAAACGACATCAAACCCGGCTTCCTCAAACCCCATATCTAAAAATCCTCCTCCGGTAAAAAAGGACACTATTGGAATCTTATTTTCCTTACACATATCCTATCTTTCTACTAATTTCTGGTAACACCACCCTTCCCGGCGCTGCAAATTAAAAGTATCCACTATTTTTATCCTTGCCGGATTACCTTCTACCTCAGCTAACAAATTCCTGTAAATCCGATGAATCCAGTGATCCGTATCACACTCCTTCATATTCCACAAAGGATGGACAATCAGGATATAATCTCTCCTCCGTTTTATCAAAGGCAGCCCCTCCTTTTCTGCTGCTTCTCCCAAATCAAAATTCTCATTAAAACTATTTCTCAAGGACCGTGCAAAAGTAAGCCAATTTACAATTTCTCCATCCACCAGATAGCGGTTTAATTCCGGATAATCAAAATTTCCGTCTGCCCCGCACAAATAACCCGGGTCTTTTAATACCCGCAACAAACTCATCCCCAAACGCCAGTCTAATAACCCATGATAATTCATATTCTGAAATACCTTGAGACAATCGTAACAGGCTGTTTCACAATGGTGCTTCCATACCACATATTCTATAAACCTTTGCTGCGGATGTTCCGAACAAATCTCACACAAAATTTCATCCAGATTTTCATAAAGTTGCCTTACAAACCCTGAGCCATTCGCCAAACCATCCGTTAAAATAATCTGTGCGCATTTCCCGGTTTTCTTCCGTACTATATCTGCAATTTCAATCTCCATAGGATCAACATCCAGGGCATCCGCCAAAATACGCTGCAAAAGGAAAGCTCCTGAATAATAAGCAGCACGGATACCAAAAGTATGCCGGGCAAAAAGATACTTCCCGTTTACAGGTTCCGCCCTGAACATATCCAGGTCCAATACCGGCGGGACCTCACAGGGAGCAATGCGCAACACCTCCGTATGTTTATTATGAGCCAATGCAACCAACTCTGCACTGTCGGTTGGATGGATATGATCCATACCACCTTCCTCCCCATCCATAATCCATTGACTGGTAGCGGAAAATACATCCCGATGATTTCCCAAGCGCTGCTCAACGTGATATTCCCGCCCCTGAAAAAAACGATCCCCGTTCTTATTTACCCTCCAGGTAGCACAATTATCACTGATCAAAGCCTCCGCATTCAATACCCTGCGTGGTTCGGCTCCCTCAATATTTTCAGTCAGCACGGGAGGCCGGGAAAGTACAAGCGTAGAATCTTCCAGACTATCCCGTCCGGACGAAAGGTTCGTCCGGTAAGCCTGAGGCATCACAATCTGAAAGCTACCCTCTTCCTCTAATATTTTCCCGCAATTCGAACATTCCTCTATTTCGTCTTCCTCTCTTCTTACCCAAACATTGCCACATTCCGGACACTGATACATCCTGCATTTTACATAAGGCGCACCCCGAAAATTCATCTCACCGCCAGCAACCAACTTATTTTTAAAAGCCGGAGTGAATCCAATCACCGTATGAATCGCCTTATCTTTGGTCTTCTGCGCTCCCGGGGCAAACTCATAAATAGCCATATCAGCAGGCCGGTCTATTACCAAAGGAATATAATCCCCATCCTGATTACGTTTTACCCCATGATACAACCTTTTCTGCGAAGTCGGCATGCCATACATAGGTAAAATTCCTCCTTCGGCTAACCTTTGGGCAATTCCTGGTGCAACAAGCTCTTCATCTTCAAGTACCCGGTCCACCTCATTCAAAAAATTCTCCTGCACCCATTCCACAAATTCCTCTTTCTTCTCCTTCAGCTGGCTGGGTAACAACATACGGATCATATCATTTATTTCAGAGGTATGGTTATCTATCCATTCCCGTACCAATCCGCGGTATCTTTCCCACATCCATTCTCCTGTTGCCGGGTTTACCACCAGCCCAAACTCACCGTGAATATCAACGCTTTCTCCAAGCGTATCATCCTCTGTTTCTACAATCTCTTTAAAAGCTTCCCTTAACAAAGCTTTTGCAATTACCCGGCGGACAATCCTCTCCTGCCCCATCGACAAGAAAGGTACCGGAGCCGGATCTCCGGTAATTTTATGGGGATTAGAAAAATAATATTCGTCGTGACTACGCCCCCGGCAAAAAGTCAGTACAGCAGAATAAGCCTGTCCCCGGCGGCCGGCACGCCCCACCCGTTGCTGGTAATTAAACCGCTGAGGGGGCATATTAGCCAACATAACAGCCTGAAGCGAACCGATATCAACCCCCACTTCCAAAGTAGTAGTGACACTCAGTAAATCTATGGTTGCCACTTCTTTATTCCCTTCCTCCGAAGGCAAAATAATATTCCGGAAATGCCTCTGACGTATAATCTGATCGTCCGTCTGCCCCGTCAATTCCTCACAATGTAACCGGATTGGCTTACGTTTCCGGATCAGTGAATTATAAGAAAGATAATTCTGCATCCACAAATCCTTACAACAAAGTCCGCTGTCTTCCAACAAAATACAGTCATTACAGCGTCCGCTACCCCATTGGACATGAATCCCGCCGATTGTGCAAACTCCTGCGCAGGGATGCAAATGAGGTTTCCTGGTTTTCCTGTTCCACCATATTTTCGCATCAGGCCCAACCAGTCTTATAAATAATTTCTCAATAATCAGGCCATTTACAGGATCTATTAATTTTAAATCTTCACCTAACAACCTCACCAGAGCCTCTTCCAGGGGGGCAGACTGCACACCGTTCAGTCCGGCCACATTACTCACCCACCTTCGCACTTTGGCAGGCCAATTTGCATATTCCCGGTAATTCCCAGACCCACGGCTATACGAATCATCCGTCTTATTATGAATAAATAACTCACCCAAAATACGGATCGTTCCGTTTACCACCTCTAAAAATTTCCCGACACTGCATCCGGCAGAGGCAGCTCTTCTTTCCAGCCAACCCTTTGCTTCCCTGTTATCCGGAATAGTTAAATAACCGATTCCCGAAGCTTCCAAAGAATAAAACAATGAACCGAAATACAAACGGGATTGAACCCGGTAATTCTTCTCTATCAACTTCGCTTGAAAATCAGAGGCCTGATGTTGCCATTCACAGGTAGCAAAATCAATTAAGTCCGTCCAGGGAGTTCCTCTGAAAGTCTGCACATCCAAATCACATCCCCCCGGATTTACTCCCAACAAAACCAAAGCTTTCACTAACGGAGCCAATTTCAGGCTACTCCCGGGAGTTTCCAACAATCTCCCCACCGAAACCAAAGGAACCGTCCTCAATTGTGCTATTTTTTCTTTTGCCTCTTCTATTTCCCGGGGATCTCTCCATGCAGGAGGTTGTTCTGCCGTCTGGTAAGCATCTGCTACCTCTTTATAAGCCTCCCCATCTCTCTCCCGTAATTCTTTCAGCCGGGAAGGATCTTCCCTTTGCAAAGCATTCAGAACTTCCTGTTTAAACTTCTCCTGCTCCGGAAGACAAGCCATCTTATCCGACAAAATATCCCTCAGCAAATCCTGAAAATGTTCCCGCTCGATCCCGTTGGACACCTTCGCCGCATCCTCCCGGCTATCCGAAAATACAACCAATTTCCGTCCGGCAGATGTCGCAGGTAACTGATACATCAGTTCTTTTGCAAAAATCTGGCTTACCTTACTAAAACCAGTCCTAAACCCTCTTACCGGAGAGATTTTTTTCCTATACTCATAATTCAATCCACAAGCTGGGCAGGTACACGGAAGGGCATAATGAGTTTCCGACCGTCCATGATCCTTTAGCCATTGTGAATCTGCCACATCTGTCTCCCTATGCTCTATAACAAACAACTTCCCATTGACAAAACCCGGAGTAGCCGGGGGCACACCATACATATACACTTCGCCGGTTTTCACATTCATACAAGCATTTTCCCACTTCCCTTCAAAACCTCTTTCCCCGCCTTCTTTTAAAGTCCTGGGAATCCAGGTATCCGCTTCACTTCCATACTTATTGGAATGTAGTACAAAATCCTGCTCTCCCTGGGGCCAGAAAACCCCGTACTCCTGATAACTCCTTTTCTCCACTAACTTCGGAACCGACTTTTCAGGAATACCCTCAATATTAGGACTTACCGGCAACAATTCCCACTTAGCATCATCACCTGCCCCAACAGCCCGGTTACCTCCTAAAAACAAAGTACCACAGTTTTCACAATACAAAACTTCCAATACCCGGTTTCCCTGGTCAGATTTAATCCGGAAACTACCATATAATTTCCCGGTTGTCCTTTTCTCCCCCTGATTTTCATGCCCTGCCCTGTCCGTTTCTTCCGGATCTACAGAAGCCCATAAACCTTCAATATTCCGGAAGAAAAAATGATTCCTGAACCGGGGAAAAGTTTCCCGGCCTTTCAACAGAAGCCTCAACTCTTTTTCATCTAATAAACTTCTGGCTATCAACAGACCTCTCAAAGCTAAAATCTGATCAGTTGCCGGAACTTCTTTTCCAAATAATTCCTCAGCTAAAACCTTATATTCATTTTCATCCCCCTTTGTCCGGAAAGCGGCAATAGCCCTGTAACTTTGTTTTTTACCCTCTCCAAAAACAAAAGGTTTATACAACTTGCTTTTCAAATTTAAGGCTGGCTCTGTCAGTACCCAACCTAAAGCCTGTATTCCTTTTTCCAAAACAGGTTTCTGTATGCCGGCGTACTCAGCCAATTCCCCTGCCACTTTATCACACACTTGTACAAATCCATCTTTTTGTATCTGCCCGTCCATTTTATCATAAACGACTGCCAGCTCTTTAAACGGATTCACCGGTAAAAAAGGGCTCTCTTTGCATTCTTCCACCGTTTTTACTTCTCCCGGAATAATCTCAAAATATTTGCTGACCTCTTCCCCTCCATCAAAGCCAAAAAAGTCAGCAATGAACTGCGTACTCTTTGCGTCGTCCGGCTCCAAAGAAGCACTCGAAGCCAGTATTCTCAACTGCGGATGATGTGGTGACAAGCCCAAACGTTTCAAAACCAATTTCAGCAAATAAGCCACCTCCGTTCCGGCAGTTCCCCGGTACAAATGCAATTCATCCACAATCAAATGAAAAATACGTTCCTTTTTCGCAGCCTCTTTTCCTTCCGGAGTAGCCACATCCTCTGCCTCCAGCCATTTTTTGGTTTTCTCAAACACCGGATCATCTATACCCCGCATCAGCATAATACTCAGCATAGAATAATTGGTAATCAAAATATCCGGCGGCATCACCTGCATATCTTGCCGGGAACGCATTTCTGCCCCATCCAGCTTTTGAAAAAATGATCTTAGCTCCTTAACCTTTTCTATCTTTTCATCATCCGGCAATTCCTGAAACTCCTCTTCAGCCGGAAGGTAGTCCCTGATGTACCGCTCTACATTGTCATACTGCTCCTGAATTTTCCTCAGCTCCTCCCTTAAACTACGTATCTTCCCTTTATTTCTGGTCTGCCGATCCTCCTCCCGCTTCACCAACTTTCCAGGTACCGGAGTTGAGCCATTATACCTGCCAAAATAAATCCGGTTTCCTCCGGCATTAGCATCCAGCCATTCTAGTGCTCCTTCCGTTCCGGAAAATCCCTCTACCCCCTCTGAATCCAAGGCCCGGCGCAAACGGGTAAGCTGATCCTCCACCAACGCATTCATCGGATAAAGAATCATGGCCCTGACAGCAGCAGGCCGTCTGTCATACGCCCGTTGTAAAGCTTGCGGAGATAAAACCCCGTCATTACTAACAACCTGACTATCCGTCAAATGATTCCACCAGCCTGAATTACTACCGTTGGCAGAAGGTGACTCCCATCCTGTTAATTCACGGGACAATTGTGCAAACAGGGGCAACAGAAAGGATTCCGTCTTACCGGAACCCGTCCCCGAAGTAATAATACAATTTTTCCCCAGAAGAGCAGAAGACAGCATTTTTTGCTGATGTTTATACAGAGGGAACTGACCAGGAAACAAACCACACTCCACCAATTCCTTAAATTTACAGAATTGCTCTGCATCCATCACCCCTTCCAGCCCTAAATCCTGTAATTCCAAATCCCGGAATACCTTCCCGGCAGAAACATACTCCGGCAAAGGTTCAATCCAGGGAGCACGGTAAAGTACCCGGTCCTTATTCAATAACTTCCGCCGTTCCTCCGCCACACTTTTAAAACGGATACCGAAAGCCGTTTCTACATAGCGGATAAAATTATCCTTAATCTCTTCAAACGATTTTATAGGATCTCTCATAACTAAAAGATTCAAGTACAATATTCATTTTTGTCAAGAAAACCGCCCTTATAAAGGCAGGCGGGCAATCCCTGTAAATATAATAAAAATGCGTATGCCCATTTATCAAAAGCTTTTTCCGGGCCGGCAAATAACCACTCAGGAAAATAATGGCCTTATTTAAAAATTCAGGAAGCGGAAATTCAGCCCTTACAGCCAGACACTGCCTTGCTGTATCATAAAAAACCATTCCCGTATTTTTAGCTCCTTTAAAAGCGGAAGAACAGAAAATACAATAATGTTCTAAAACCAGAAAACGTCCCCAGTTCTTATTGAGAAACCGTACTTTTTCCTGCCCTCCTTCTTTTTTTACAAGCCCATATTCCGTACTCCATTTATTCAATTGAAACTCCGCCAACCCCAAATCATCCTCCGGGAAAGAACTTGGTTTATCTGTAAATACAAACCGCTCCCGGTCAAAATAAAGCTTTTTAACTGTACGGTGAAATTCATCTAATTCCACATAACCTCCAGCCCCGGTCAAATCTTGTATATCAGGAGCAAAAGCGGCTAATTTTGCCTGTAATTGCATTTCTACAGACGGGCTTACACCTATCCGCCCAGCTAATTCCCTGATATAACTCACTCCATAATCGTCCGTTTCATCCCCCGTTACTTCAATAATTACCACATCCGGAAGTAACAGATTTTTTAAACTTTCATCCTGACGGTTGATCTCCATCCGCACCCTCTTCCGGTGCTCTCCGCAAAAATGGCTTATTTCTTCCAACATACGGCAGGAACGGGAACCAATCAACAAAAAACGGTTAGGACCATGTTCAGCCGGAAGCGCAATGAAAGCCGGAGGCAAAGCAGTGACTTTCCCGGTTTTATAATCATAATCGGCAAAACCGGCATAATGCAGCCAATTTAAAGCATAACGCTTACGGTCAGTATTCTCCCACTGATATTCCTGATTATCCCGGTAATACAAATGATCAAACACCTCATAAAACATTAATTTAGCCGCCCGGCCTTTAAAATAAAGCCAGTCTGCCAGTAAATTCCCTTTGGAATAAACATCCCAGGCCGCAGAAGTCACAGCAAACTGACAAAAATGTTTATTCTGAGTAGGTAACTTCAACAAATTCACTTTCTCCTCACATTCCGGTACATTTCCCACAATATAACTCCCTTCACCCCGGTAATCCTCTCCCAGGTTATTTCTCTTCCGCAAGTCATAATCCTCAGGAAACAAAGGCTCCGTAATCTCATACCTAAAATTCTGTTCAAAAACACCCTGCTCCGTAATAATAGTGAAAGGACTATTCACCTTTATCCCGGCTGGCAATGCCCAATATACAGCCCCATCCCATTCCTCCCGGACAAGCTCTGCCTTACTGCCATCTTCGTAATTTACCCACAATACCTCCGTCCCATCCCCTCCCTCCAAATAAACTTCAGGCAACACTCCCGGCAAATATTTCCGTTCTCCAACAGGCAATCCCCCTGAAACCTTCACTTTTTTCAACATGGGCAAAGAAAGTTCTTTTACCCCCTCTAAGCCCCTTTGTGGATAACGGAAACGGAACAAAACAAAACCCTCCGGAACACCCTCCCATTCAACGATCTCAGTAAAATTCCCTTCCTCAAAGGTTTGCCCCCACTCCCGGATCTTATCTGCAACAGCCCCCCTGGCCAATAAAAGCATTTCCTCATACCGGCTCAATTCATTTTGCTGAATGTAACAACTCTGTTTAGGAATAAAAGGCAAATCCGGATTCTTACCTAACAAATAAACATCCTTTGCCTCAAATCTTAATTGCCATTTTGAACTCCGGTCGGACTTTGTAAACGAATTCCCGTCAAAACCATAATTCAGCGTACAAGACCAACCCTCCTTCTCATCCGCAACAAACTGTCCTCCAATTTCCAGGTCATTCGGGTATCCTTTCTTACTAAACATCCTGTATCCCCAAGTCACCTCATTCCTTACCTTTATCAATTGCAATTTTAATTTCTTCTCCCCATACAGCTCAGCCGACTGCTTCTTATTTTGGTTATCATAGTGATACAACGCCCCATCCCAATAAAAGTGGTTTGCCGCAACAATATTCAGGATCAATTTTTTAACCTCTTCGTTCCCCCGGCCTGCCATCACCTGCCAAACATATTCCCTGAGAATCCCTTTACCATACTTTATCAAAGCTTTATGAAATTCTTCCGGCTTATAATCTTCTCCTTCCTCCAATCCTGCCGCCAGGAATATCCGGGGTAATTTCCGTAATTCATCAGCAGTCACCAAACATTGGGAACGAATCGTCCCTACATATACATCTTTTCCAATAATCATTTTAGAAAAATCCCCCACCTTCTGTTTCTGTACCACCAGGCTCCACCGCTCCAAATCCATCCATAAATCATAAAAACCTCTTTCCTTATTACTGGTGCAAACCCTTTTCAATTCCGGAGTGGAAAAATCGTCTTCCTGAAAGAAAATCCTGTTTTTTCTAAAATATGCTTTGGCACGGTCATAATAATTATTCTGGTTCACCGTCAATACATTCTCTTCTGCAGCCAGCTCCGTTAACGGTAATACCAATGCAACCAAATAAAGAAGATAGGGTGGATATTTAAATACTCCCTGATACATCCGCAAATGACTCAACCGGTGTAATTCCAGCATCCGGTCAAAAAGTCCCCTCTCCGAGAAATCCTGAGCATAACCCGGAAAAGCCGGATAATTCAAAGCCCGTACAAAATCTTTCCACACTCCATTCCCGCTTCTTTCTTCTTGCAAATGATTGCAATATAACTGTATAATCTCACTCTGAGTCAAATACAAAAATACCCTCTCCCCTTCTTTGTCTTCATTAAACAAATAAGAAGCCACTGCGTCATTCCATTCCAGATAATTCATAAGACTTTCCTGTTTTATATACACACTCAATAATCTTATCCTGCAAATTTGCTAAAATTATTTACTTTTTTCAAGCATTTATTTACTTATTACAAAACATAACCGCCATATTTTATTCTTAGCTATCTTTACTCTTGGATTCGTAAAAGCAATCAACTAACTTAGCCTGATCAATAACCACCCTATGACAGACGTACATTCTAAAGAAACCCGGAGCTACAATATGTCTCAGATCAGGGACAAAAACACAAAACCTGAACTGCTTGTACGTAAATATTTATTCAGTAATGGATTCCGGTATCGGGTGAATGTAAAAGACCTGCCCGGAAAGCCGGATATTGTCTTGCCTAAATACCGGACCGTTATTTTTATTCACGGGTGTTTCTGGCACGGACATGAGGGTTGTAAATATTTTGTAATTCCGAAAACGCGCACAGAATGGTGGACCGAAAAAATACAAAAAAACACAGAACGCGACCAAAAAGTACATACAAAACTCAAAGCCTTGGGCTGGAATATCATGACCATTTGGGAATGTCAGCTAAAACCTCAAGTCCGGCAACAAACTTTAGAAGGGATAGAGCTTCTGCTCCAAAAAACCTACTTAAACTTACATAAAACATATTATTTACCCGGGAAAACAACTTTTGACCAAGTTGCCGAACCCGGAGAAAGCTATCATTCACAAGAATAAGAAACAGAAAAATTCTCAAATTCTATCTTTAAATCCTCCGGCCTCTCCTCACACTTCCTACCGATTTTTAATTGTTCATATAATACTTTAAGCGGGGACAATCACGGGGACGGGGGTAAAGTGCTACATCAACGGACGGCCGTTTTTATCCAGCAAACAAGAAAAGGTATTTTTACGCCGTTCATGCAGGGGAAAAACAGGGCCATTTTACAGTGATAAGGTTTTTATAAAAATGGCTGTTGATTTTCAATACATTACAATGACAGTGATAAGGTTTTTGTGTGTTATGATCTGAATATTATCCGCATTTACCCATTAAATTTAATAGCGAAAAATAACAATTAAAAAACAACATTTCTGTTTCTTCACTTAAATCCTTATTGCC
>ENA-ORSS01000949-ORSS01000949.1-human-gut-metagenome-genome-assembly--contig:-NODE-949-length-32405-cov-8.088563_pt1 | contig 32405 bp, 20 predicted proteins | sample MGYA00241899_ERZ509162 | MGnify/ENA primary metagenome ERZ509162 (study PRJEB26280, sample SAMEA2338641) | human gut metagenome | biome: human gut; feature: human-associated habitat; material: faeces... | reverse complement strand
ACGAAGCTAAAGGAAAGGGACATACTAGTCAATACGCCAATTTTGGAAGCTTACTCGAATTTACGTAATTTAATGATTAATTGTCAAAATGTTATTCTCTAACAGTGCTTCTAATAACCATACCGGTACAACAACATAACCTTCAAAAGTGTATTTTTTCATCTTAAAAGATATTTCATCCCCATCTTCTGTATATTGAAACAAATGCGGATAGTTACGTGCCGTTCTGGCAGCTATACTATCCGTTAAAAATATACGGGTAAATTTTGCAGACTTATTTGAACTTATAGTGAAATCACCTAAAATCGCATTATTATAAGAATACTTGTCCGAAGCATTGGCATCTAAAGCCCTTGCCAATATTTCAGTTTTTATATTTACAGTAACGCGATTTTGCTCAAGAATTTCAGGAGAAGATGTCATTTCTGTATCTCTCACAATAAAGACAATTAATATTCCCCATATAATAGTGAATACAGCAAACAACAACCTTATATTATTAATACGTATTCCATTCATAATCAGTTCATATATCGTTTAAAAGTATCAGATTCCACAATTTCTTTCAGTATATTTGCATATGTTTCAAATTGTCCGGTTCTGTTAAATGTAAAATAAACTACATAAAACTTTACTTCGTCCAATTTATCTATTGGGGTTTTACTCAAGTCCTGTTTGGTTATAATAACTCCTAATCTATGGCGGTCTGCATGATTTCTTGAGTCTGAATTAATCGTTCCTGTTTTGGCATATAAATAGTATTTGCCAAAACGAATTGCTTTACCGGACTTTTGTTCGACTCGTAGAATTGATGCCATCCTATTTGCAGTTCCCTCACTTGAAATTACCCTATTCATTCCATCCAGTTGTAAAGGTCTCGCTTCTCTATATCCTTCACTAAAAGACTTATATGTCTGAGCACAACGTTTTTTTGTCTTTTCGACTGAAAGTGTAAGTCCATAGTTCTGATTCAAAGAGGTAAGACGTCCAAACATCTCCGTCATCTTTAATGGTGTGACTTCCCAAACCCTTTGAGCTCCGATTGCTGTAGATCGAACAGCATTTTCCATTAACATTTTACCACGTTCGGATGCATTTAAATAAGAATATTCAGCATAGGCATATCCATTTGAAAGAACGTTTCGCTCTATCAGTTCTGGAGCCAATGATACAGAACCACCATATCCAGCTCCCTCTCCATATATGTTAGCATCTACTCCAAAAAAATCTCTCAGTTGCAATTGTAGGACACTTTGTTCAATATATTCTTTTTGGATAGGTCGGTTTAAAGACATCCAGATGTTATTCCCGTTTTTTAGTATAGGAAATGCTTTCTGATATTCTTCACCAATGATACTGGAAGGTACACGATTAAATAGCGAAACACCATCATGGGTGTGTGCTATTTCCAAAAAGTTTTTATCCTGCAGTTCATGAAATGTGAAAGAACCGATATAGACCATTGTTGCATTGTAGACGTTACTAGATTTCATCATATACTGAGACAAATTTACACCTTTTCCGAAGTTCTCATCACTCGTCAATGTTCGGAATGGATGTTTCTTTAAAAATGGAGAATTATTAAAGCTTCTGATAATAAAATTGCCATTAGCAGAGGCTATGCTTCCTTTATAATCAGCAATAGAAATATTTTTCCATGGCAAATCCACAACAGAAGCTACAGCAGTCCAGACAATCGGTTTTTGAGTTGACCCAGGTCCATCCTTTAGATAAGTCAGATTTATGTTGGCAAAATAATTCCGTTCTATTTCAGATCCTCTATCCCCAGACATGTATATACTATCACGCAACTGTTCGATGCGTGGTTCATTATTAGGATCCAGCTCATACCCTTTCTTATAATCTGCCATTAAAGTAATGGCGCCATCACCATCGGCAGCAATTACTCCACATCCTGACAATCCAGTCTTTTCCAAATATGGATATACCTTTTCAAACAATTCTGCAGATAATGTAATTTTAATATCTTTATAAAACAAATTCTTTTCAGCGAACTCATCAGAACGTTGTTCTTTGACCTCTCTGGCAAAGTTCCGTATCCAATAAAAATGTTCTCTTAATGGATAAACAAAAGTTCGTTGACCATTAACCATTACATTTCTGGCAAAATATGATTTCTGTTCTTGGATAGTAGACAAATCCTGCACCTGGCCATTAACCAATACTTGGTCACCTTCTTGTAAGATTGCTGCTGAATTAATTCCTTTTGACATATCAATAGGTGGAGTATCATTACCTATGATGAAAGCCCTTTTTGAGCAAACCATCACTTTATCTTTTCCTTCATACAGCCAATCAGATGGCAATCTGTAGGCAATCAATGAATTTGTTGTTAGTTTATATTTTTCCGACATGTTTTTACCCGGAACAGACACGATATTTCCTCTCCATACGGACTTATTTCGCTTGGGAAGTTTTTTGTTATAAAATCCGCTCAAAACATCAACCTTCAAATATTTTCTATCGTCTTCTCTTGCATAATGCACATGCATTACATCTTGTGGATTATTATCTTTACAACCAAATTGCACGTAATTTCGCCATAGTTGTTTTCCAAAATCTTTTATGAAATAGGATTCCCCATCATATTTTCTATCAAATGCTGTGATGACAGCCGACATATCACGACGCAAATCAATCTTTTTATCCAGACTGTCTTGAAAATTTTTAAAATCTACATTCAGTCGTTTCAAATCTTCTTGTTGCATCTTGATAAATAAATCGGTTATTTTAAATTCCTCGATTCTTCTTTGTGAAATGAAGAATACACAGGATATCAAACAAAGGGCTAACAAAGCGGACATTTGGAACATATCACGTTTGGAGCGTTCATTCTGAACACGATATCTGTTGTCAAATAACCCGAGCAATGTCGTTTTCTCATAAATGGCCACAGCAAGCCATATAAACGTCAACATGAAATAATAGGCTAAAGTTAATCGGGAATTAATGCTGACCATAGGAAAATCCTGACCAAGGAAAATGAATCTTTGTGTATTAGCCATCCAAATTAATAAAGACTGTATAAACAACAACAAAGGTATTTGAACCAATATCGATCGAGCCCCCCAATGTCTGGTCGGCATACGTAAACCGACTAATAAAAGCAATAAATAACATCCTATAAGCACTAAGGATAGCAACTGTGAGTGTTCTGCTATTACATAGCGTACCAAAGAAATATCTGTCAGTTGTGCATTCCACAATGCCCCCACTTTTGAATGAGGATACATCTTAAAATATCCGTGCCCCCCTTCACCAATTAAGCTGATATCTGTTCCACATTTATTATATTCGCCTATAACCATATGGTTTAATGATGTCTGAAAATAACGGGTAACTGTTTCCTTATACTTGACATCCTGCAAAGCATCTATTGGATCTTTAAAATGTACTACAATTCGTTGGGCTGTATGCTGTCCTCCGTTACTTAAATACCAATTAAACGCCCAGCAACTACCAAACAAAATAGCCGAAATAATTATACTTGTTAATAAAGCTGTTTTATTCTTGTAACAATTGATCGCAAATATTACCATGTACGATATCACAAATCCCACTAGGGCTACAATCAAATAAGGAACATACGAGTCTGTATAAATGTACCCTATTACCTTTTTATAATTACAGATAAGGAGCGCCAATAATATCAGTAATATTGTAAATATCAGACTGGGCATGTGGATAATCTTTCTTTCTCTATAAACAGACAGATAAAATTTACAATAATCATGCAAACGGAATATGAACCAAAATAAGAGGAAAGTAAGAAATAAAATGCTAAAGCCTGAATCTGTATATAATAAAAGCACTGTAACAATAAAGCCATTTAGAATAGACAATATAATAGTTATTACAGGGCGTTGTTTCCAAGACAATGATGGATAACTATTATGCGGGATAATTTCATCTCCGGCCGTATAATAATTAATCAACAGAACATTCAGGAAATAAAGAGCCACTGGCATCGAAATCGAAATAAAAGGCTTTTTGATTAATATACAGATTAACATAAGCATGACACTAATGCTCCATCCTATAATTAACGGCTTTTTATTAATCACATCCGTTTTATTGTTACTTAACCATATAGCCAGACCACGAATCCATTTTTTTTGATTAAGGCGATTCCACCATTTATATCCCCATTGAAAATAAACAAATCCTTTCAATAGAAATACTGACCCCCAAAAAACTATCAGACAACGAACCAATATCTTGTAATTATAGTCACTTCTAAACAATGTATTGAACTCATAATAAGATACTTGTTCTACTGGTGGAAATACGGCAACTCTCCATAATAAGAACACGCGGAAAGTTACTAGATACAATAAAACCATATAGGCCACTGCTTCTACCACGGAGAAGGTTAGTCTATATACATTTCGAGAAGGTTCCAGACTATTGGATCCCCAAAAAAGCAGAAAGGCAAGGCCTAATGTAAGCAAAGCAACGGTCAACTTAAGTAAAAATGGAGAAAAAGGTGCTGTCTGTTTAAAATTTTCAACCTCAACTATCCATTCCGCATCATTGGTTCCATTCGTTTGCACATTAACAAACGCTTCTCCAGCTTTATACGTTCTAGAATTTATGCCGTCAAAATAATTGATTTTTAATTCTTCTGTTGTTTTGCCAGCAACGTAAGAGAGGTAAAATGGTCGCAGTTGGAAGATATTTTCAGGATGTTCAAATTGCTGGAAGAGCATGATATTTTCCGGTATGGAGGTTAAATCAATATTACCAGCCAAAGTAGATGTTACATATACCATGTTGTCATCCCGGCTGTTCAGACTGGCGAAATAGTGATATAACGGCATCTTATATTTTAACTCCAGTATTTCCTTATTGCTTTCAGGCACATTGAAGTATGCTGAACGTGTACGGTTTTCATCATAACCGATGGAAAAACATGCTCCTAATGGTAAAGAAACAGTGATGTGTTTCTGAGCCATTTGTTGAATACTCTCAAACGGTCGTTTGTTCAATATGCCAATGGCTTCAACCCTATTGCCAGATTGTCCGAATGCTTCTTTTCTTAATTCAACAGCAAATCCGATGTCCTGATAACGCTGCACACGCTCTTTTTTCTTTACCTGTGTATAAATCACAGGACGTACAAGATGGATATCTGAAAAATCTGTATCTTCACAAGAAATTCCTCCCAATAAGGTGTTTAATGATAGCCCACGTGTCAAAAAACGATGCTCTACTGAAACTAAATTTTCGCCTTGAGGAGTTATCAAATGATAAAAAACAGAGTCCTCTTCAGACAATTCATCTACGTAGAATTGATATATACTTCCGTTTTGCATCTTGAATTGCAATGTATCCTGATTCGTAAACGTAAACATTGACTCAGCATTGCGTAAACTCAATTTATCCAGGCGTCCGTCCTCATTATAAAACTCTTGATAAAAAGAATGTGTAAACCGTTGTAACCCCAATTGAATGCTTGAATCATTTACATTTTCGATAACAATATCTCCCATAAATTGTTTTTGATCGAAAAATGCATTATTCTCGGCACCTGCAACTATAAATTTATCAGCTTGTTTCAAGCGGATACCATCCATTCTTAATGCATAATGGTTACTGTTCTTATAAACAGAAGAATCCGCTTCAAAATAATTGTTTAATGTAAGAACAGAGAACCAGCCTAATACCAAAAGAGAGACAATTCCCCAGATTGTACCCCGCAAATCTCTAATGGGCTGATTATTCAAATCCAGTTTTTTCCCTCTATAATAATAGAAATAGAGTAATATGCATAACAGGAAAAGCAATCCTCCTAAATAGACAAAATTCCACGAAGACTGCCATATCAGGTATGTTAATAAAACTATCAATATCCCTGGTAACACTCTGCCATATTGTATTTTTTTCATATGGAAATTATTTAAGTTTATAACCAGAAAAAATAATTTGCTGGTCTTCAAGTTCTAAATGTTCTACAGAAGTCTTGATAGTTCTTGCCCAGGTAGGAGTTTCATCGGATAACTTTGTCATTATTTTAGCCAATTCAATAGCTTTATCCCGGTTTATTTCTCCTTTTACGAGTCGGACATTGATCGATTGTTCTTGGTTACGGTAGTTCACATAATCTAGACTTTCTATCACATCTATCATTTTCATTGCTGCATCAATAATTGCAGCAATATTTTCTTTTACATCTGTATCACTGACAACATCCTGAGATTGCATCTGATTGAAAAAAGGTATTGTTACATTGCGTTGCAACATTTTGATCAGCTCAAAGGCCTTCTCTGATTTGCGGATTCTGGCAAAGAATTTAGCCACTTTCACATCGGAAAATCGATGCAGGTTTCCAATAAACTGCTCCAAATCATCAATCTGTTCCGTCATACTGGATTTTTCATTGAAAGAAGGAATTATGGCAATCAGGTCATGGTGCTCTTTGACAATGCTTCGGAATTCATCTAAGATTGTGTTAAGATGCGATATTTCATCTTTATAGGTCTCTATTTTACTTTCCAGCTCGTTTATCTTGTCATCGGGATGTTTTAATTTCTGCGATAACCGATAACAACGTATAACAAGAATAATACATCCTAATAATAATATAGAGATAAACAAATAACAAACTACCATACTTTCTTTTTTATAAATTGATACCCTTCATTTTTTTTATCTCATCAATCAATTTTTCATCATCGCTCTGCTTCTTGCGAAAATTGTTCTTCTTTGAAGATTGAGAATTTTCCTGAGATTGTTCTCTTATCTTGTTTTCCTCTTTCTTGTTAGTACCTGTCTCACTTTTTCTTTCTATCAGTTTACATTCTATTTCAGGAATAAATATCTGTTCCTTAGAATGAGGATTGCACGCGGGAAATAAAGATGCAAAAACTAACGAAGAAGTTTCCAAATCTACTCCTAATTTTAATTCATGTACTTCATGTTTGTATTCATCTCGTAAGAAAAGTTTATCCTCACCATAGAAAAAACGAGCTTCTCCATTTATGCTTATACCAAGTTTATAGGTTGTACTGCCTACAATTAGAAGATCCCGAGAAGAAGAAATTGGCACAGAAAATCCTTTTACCATGCCATTCAAGCTACTGTCTTCTCCAGGATAATAAATGTCATTACAAACAATATTGATGAGATTTTGAAAGTCTAAAGTTAGCCTTTCTTTCTCTGATTCTTGAATTTCTTGCCCGTTTTCAGATGTACAATCTCCACACAATCTCCTCCATATTCTTTTTAAATAAGAACCGTTTGATTTCGTTGACGGTTTTCGTTCATTAATAATTCGTGCTTTTGCTACTGCCGGTACAACAATCATTCGATTGTTATACTGGCCATTAATCAAGGCCTCACTCAAATAAAGACAAATTATTTTAGGGGTTGCTGCGCTTGCTGTATTTGCAACAGTTATTTCATTAGTGTCCTTATCTATAATATTGCGGGCTCTTAATTGATTAATCATACACTTTTTTAGCGGTTGATATTCAAACCCGCGGCCTGCAAAAATTACATCATTGATGGAGGTGAATGTTTTATTCTTCATCGTTGCAAGCTTACTTGTCACAGATTCTACAATCAATAGAATTGTCTTGTCTACATACTGCAATTCTTCTTCTGACAACAACTGATAAGTCTCGTCTTTTACAAGCCCCTTAATATAGTCAACCAAGGTGGAAAGCTGGACATCTTTTATATCCTCCAAATTATTTGTTAATGATTCTTCTTTTATTTGGATTCCCCTTTTTTCTCCCACAGCAATCTTATAATCATCCACAGCTTCCATTAACTCTTTCAAATAAAAAGCATCACCACCCTGATTAGCTCTACTTTCCTCAGAAGCTCCTAACACATTATAATAAATATATTCCCTCAAATTGGACGCTGTGGGATGCTGACCGGTATTCAAGTAATAGAAATGATCCAAGATGGCTAAAAGGTAAGCATACGAAATAGCATTTCCAGCTCCAACGATACCGGAACGGTAGAGATTCTTGTATATTAGATGAGGTTCAGAAGAAACCTGAAGGACAGAAAAGTCCAGTGTACCTTTCCCTGCATCCAACACTAAATAGTTCCCGTCACTCAAGGCCTCATTTCGCATGGAACAAATAGCGCCCAATAAAGAAGCATCACTCTCGGATATCATGGAAACTTCCACTCCTTTAATCCGAGGGAAATATTCCAACATTTCTTGTATGTCTATGCTTACCCAATATAGATTATCAAAAATTTTATTGTAAGAATAAATGTTCGGCATCAATAGATAAAGTGTAACAAAAGAAATATCATCTTCAGTTGATATGTTATTCAAGGCGTTAAAGATGAAATGATTGATACATCTCCGATAGAAAAAATTATTTTTGAAGTCAGAAATGCGCTTTGAACTCCCGTTATACATGATAGAAGGTTCTCTCACGCCCCCAAAATTTATAATTTTTACATTTGGAAGATTCAGATAGGTGTGACGTATTTCTTCTTTTCTATCTTTGGATGTTAGCACCAAAACCTTTGCATCCACAATAGGCTTGTTGCTTTCTTCATCTAATAGAATAGAAGCTGTACAGTTGTTTCCATCTTCACGTGTCCATTCCTTCTTAGCAAAGAATATTGATTTATAGAGCCCCTTTTCCGATTCGTCATATTGCAGATAATTTTTATAATCTGATTCCCCACCATACAATCGATTCATATCCTCGATTAAAGGCATAATGCCATTTACATTTTGTGCTTCATCCCGTTTGAAAGTAGTCATCTGTGAAGCTTCCGAACCGAAATCAAGGACAACATCTGCTATTCTATCAGCTCCGCTGACATATAATTTGACATTCCGGGTTCTGACTTCATTCTCATCATACAGATGAATAAATACATCTATAAGGGCATATTCTATTTGCAAAGAACGATGATAGGTCAGTGTCCATTTCTTTTTATCACTTTCTTCTTGAAATTTTAAATATCGCTCATTAAGAGCCTTGTCTTCGTAATTCGTCTTTGCCGTCGTAAGATGAATATCTACTTGGATTGTTTCCGCCTTTTGTTTGTCTTCCAGTGGTGTCTGAATGGCAGATATCTCCTTGATGTAGGCAATTCTTTCTTTGCTATCCTGTAAAATCAGCCCATTATTATAACTTATTTTATCTGATGAGTAGAAAGATAACAAAGGAATGTCGTCATCTTCGGCTTCAACCACAAACTGGCCAAGTACATCCGTGTATTCTTCACGACAGTCAAAATCGATTACATAATCCAAGCGACGGTCTATATAAAGAGTTAGCAGTTTCATAAGTAAATAATTAAAAATAGACAACAAGAGGTTTGTAAGATATCAGCTCTTTTCCCTGTATTTGATAGCCCATCTGGATTAAATCGAATACTTTCCCTGCATAATCTCTGGGGCAGATGGCCGGACAAAACTTGTCAATCCAAGTTTCGCTGTTTTTAAATTCATAATAATCAGTATTGAATTCATCAATCAGCAACCGGGGAATAAAGATTGAAATCTGTACCATTCCCAATAAGGCTCTAATCAAAGAATTGAGTTTCCCTAATTGAAGTACATGCAAGTTATGACTATTGAACTCTGTCGCTACTTGAGAAACATCTCCATAACAATTCAAGTATGTTAGAATATTTATCCATCCATTCCGTTTCATACCTTCTTGAAGTATAGGCTGAATCCTGTTTATCATCTCTTTCACATCAACCTTTCCATCTTTCCAGTCAGGCTGATCTTTCAGCTCGATAATTTTTTGTTTCGTCATCTCATAATTGACAGCTACGCGTTCCAGCAAGTTCTTGTAAATGGAAGAATCCGGATTGGCATGAATCACTTTCTGAGCCAATTCATTCAGTTCAAAATTTATTTCATCCAGATCCATAAAGAACCTGTCACTCCATTGCTTGTGTGTTTCAGAAATCTCATTTATCATTTTTGACTGTTCTTCATAAACTCCAACCAATTGTTCATATTGGGCTTGAAGCTCATTTAGCTTTCTTTTAGTTTCTTGCAGTTCATCAGATAATTCCTCCGATATTTTGTTAGCCTCAGATAACTGATTCCCTTTTCTTTCTATTTCCTCATTCTGTCTTTGGATGATCTTTTCAGTTTCCTGTAACTTTGTTTGCAATAAATCCTTCTCATCATTAACAGTTGTGACTTCTGCATTTAAGGCTTCCTTTTCATCCTTTAATTTCTCTATCTGTTTATGTAAAGATTGAATAATGCTTTCATAATGACTACTTTGCCATTCATTGAGTACATTTCGTAATATCTTTTCTATTCTTTTATCCCATTGATTTTTTATATCAACCTTAGTTTTAGTCAGATATTTTTTAGGATCCTGCATCCATTCCATGGTTTGGATGTCCCAGTTAAGCTCCTTTGCAGTTTCCAGAAACCATTCATCCACTTTTTCCCGGTTTCCAATTCCTATAAAACCACTGTGAATTAAATTCCAAAACTCATCCAACGAATTATCCTGCAGATTGATAGCTTCATTCGGATATTGCCGGTTCCAAAAAGACATGCATTTGTTTACAACATATACCTGTAGCCGGACTTTAAAATCTACATCATTCCAGTCTTCATCATTTTTCAAGATACCATGTTGCTTAAGGGTTTCGATTAATGAAACACATTTTTCCTGTATTTGCTGTTGAGATTTCACAACTTTCATTGCATCATTTGTGTGTGAAGTTTGCCCGTCAACCTCTGTATGACGGTTTTCTGTCTCTTTTTCTACATTTTCAGAACTTTTTTTCACTACACTTTCTTGGTTTTTGGTTTGTAATATATTTCCCTCTTCCTTTGTGTCTTGAAGAGCTTCCTGGCATATATGTTGGTTTGCCTCATTGTTCTTTTCCACTTTCTGTCGCTCAGGCGATTCCTTTGTTTCAGGCGATTTCCTTAATCCTAGAAATAAAAGGATTTTCTCCCCAATAATTTGCAGAGAACTCCTTTTCTGTTCACTTTTAGATTGTAGTTCTGTTTCCATATATTTTCTCATTAGTATATTTATTACAAAAAATCAAAGTATGCACATCTTTAATATGTATCAATATTATTTTTAATCGTCATTCTGAAGCAGGCTTCCTATTATAAAAGAAGACGATTGGCCACAGACTCTTTCGCAGTGACACATTATTGAAATCATCATGTGGATTAATTGAAATATTGCGTCCTCCAACTTTAAATTTGAATTGCGTTGTGTCAGGATACATATTTTGGTCATAATACGTCAAACTTATCGGATATTCTTTTCCTATTGCAGAAACATCAATCTGAGTCAGTAGTGAAATCATATCCCTATTCCCGTCCTCATAATCCTTAACAACATCCATGCTATAAGTCTGAATCAGGTCAATGGTAGTTACGTCACCCAACTGAAAACGATATTCCCTACTTTCAATAATACCGTTTGATTCCTTGACTTCTACTCCACCACCGATAAGCGGTTGCCAAATAAACGTAACCATATTATTTTTTTTAGAATAAAGCACTACCCCGAACTGGGCATAATGAGATTTGCTGACCAACGAATATGTAGTGCCCGGCATATTGTACATGGCTGCATAGGCTAATGCTCCATAGGTGACTACACTTTTTAATTTGTTAAAATTTTCTCCATAATTAAGGTTGTCTTTCTGATTTGTCATAGAGTCTCCACAGATATCTACATAATATAAATGTGTATTCTGAGACATCTGTTGCACTTGCTCTATAACTCCGTCCCGTATTGCTTTCAGGCAAATACTTCTACCCGAGAAAATAACCACATCGGTCTCTATCTGGCCATTCTGCCCAAAAAGTTGAACAAAATTCATCAAAGTCTTTTCTGTAACATCCTTAATGAAATCTTGGAATACGGGATGAGACAGAATATGTTTTGCTCTGATTTTAGAAGTTGACAAAGGAATTGTCTGGTCTTTCAATATTAAATCAGGAAAGATAGCCTCCGGATTGTTTAGCAGTGGCTTTAATGTATTTTTAATATACTTCTTGAATTGAACCCGATCATCATACGATATAATTTTTGTTGTACTTATTTCTTGATCCAGAATTAATACATCTTGCATGTCAGCCAGTATTTGCGGAGAAATTATTTTAAATTGTTTACATAAATCTGTCAGAATAGACGCTAATTGATAATCTAGAAAATTTCCGGCCTTATTAACCCCCATCTTTCCTAAAAAATCAATAGTTGTTCCTGCTGGCTCACATGTTTTTTTGAAATATGTCAAATCCAAGGTTCCTGCTCCCATATCAAAAACCAATACTCTTTCCTGCTGAAGCAGCCTATCCTTCTCTTTCTGGTCAGCCAAAGACTTAAAAAACTTCTTCTGATTGGCAATGTAATAGCATGCCACGGCATCACTCTCTCCAACTGTACATAAGTATTCCGGATAAAGTGACGGCAGTGCTTGTTTTGCAATTTTTTTAATTAATTGAATATGCGGCGGAGTATAAGTATGCGGAACAGACAATACCAATTTCTGAACACTTTTGTCCTTATTTACTTTAGCCAGATAATGATGGAACAATTGACTGTAGATAAGCTGGAAGATTACATCCACTTTCATCAGGTCTGTTTTATCCTCACCCTCTTTTAACCAGACATCGCCTTGCTCGCTACTATATTTGAACTTCTCAGGTGACGTAAAGATATTTGGTAAAAAATGATATCCCATCAATGTTTTCAGACAGGGAAGTTGATATTGTTTATTGATGATTTCTTCAGAAGGAGAAAAAAACAGAGCATACTTCATATAGTGCGCATCATCTTTCAATTCTCTGAAGTTCCCTTCGTTCATCACATTCAGACAAGCAGTCGATGCAATCAGGCAATCTGCTTCGTCATTTGCGTTCCCACGTTTACTTTCATCTTTTATTGCAGCCCGCATTAAATCCCGTTTGAGTTGTTTTAAATCAACCAGGCAATCTTTTAGACGATTGATGTCCAGTGCAGATGCATAAGCTGCAACTACGGCAGAAGTTCCGAAATCGACACTGAGCCATTCCGGTTCTGCCATTTTCATCAAACGTAGACTGATGGTTCGTGAACACAATTCAAACTCGTCTTTACCATTCAGTTTCAATGCTCCGGGATTTCGTTTAACCTCTTCATAGTAATCTCCCTTTTCATCTATAAACATATCGAACTGGCATTTCATTTCCAACTCAACAGTCGATGTATTGTCTGTAGGAAGAATAGTTTGAAAATCATTTTCATTGATTATAACCGTAAAAACTTTTTCTTCACCAAATTTCAGCGCACACGGTTGATTCATTTTAAATGTAAAGATCTCCTCCAGACTTTTGTTTTGTTTGAGTTTGATGCGTTCCTTGCCTGTGATATTATCCAAAACCAGTTCGCAGCGATTCAAAATAACGGCAGCATCCGGATACCGTCTATCCTCTGCCTCCGCAGAATTCCGGAAAATGAACTGTAAAGACACATAACTTTCATAATCATTATTGGGGGTAGCTGCTAGTTGGATTAGCCCTAAATCAATGTCCGACCTGTCATTGGCAATATCACGTTCCACCTCTTTTCCTTCATCTGTAGAGAAGTAAGACACAACGGCTTCCAGGCGGGTTAGTGTTTTATTGCGTTTCAATCTAAAAGGGGTTGAAGGTTGTCGGCTTACCGAGATATCTCTATAATTATCATAACTGAATTTGGCATCCGATACTTCGATAGAATATTCCGTGTCATCATCCTCAGGATTAGAAACCATATTCATATTCCAGTTGAACGGCAGAGCGATCTCTTCTCCTACCTTCAGGTCTGTAATGAAATAGGCTCCCTGCTGATAAATGGCCCGGCTTGATGAAACGTCAGCTAAAGAAACGACACCTTCTTTGGGCAAACTGGAAGAATCTAATACTGTTCTCAGATTAAAACAGAGTTTATCAATGTCAGATGCTGCCTTCAGCTTCGAATTATGCTGAATGTACAGCGTGCCTAAAGGCAACATTGTCCGTTCCTGTTTCTGACTGAAGACCATTTCTGTATATTGCAACCCTATTTTGAACAAAGGCTCCGAGCGGAATGGTTCAATATGCACTTGAATAGAATCTTCTCCAAGATATTCTTCATCTTCGTTATCCGGATCTTTAACAGCTATCTTAAAATTCATCGTGTAAACATCCTTTTCCTTTATTGTTACCGGACAATCTATTACAGCATTTGGATTAAAACTTAAATACATAGGAACATCGCAAGAAGTTACCATGGCCGTAATTTGCTCATCCCATTCCTTACCCTGTACAGAGAGAAGAAAGGGTTTCTCTGTTGGTGACAGAATCAGTCCGTCTGCATTTTCCAATTCCACCTTAAAGATATATTCCCCCTTAGGAGTCTGTTTTACCAGACCGAAGAATTTTTCCTGAACCGGCAGATGAATGACAGCTCCTAAATTAATTTGTTGATAAGGCTGGTTGCTGTCTGCCAAGTTTACAGAATATGTCTTTTGCTCTATGTCGATATGAAGTGCCATAATCTTTTCTATTTTTTAATGCGTTTAAATGAGAAATCCTTCGCTTTCGGTCGGTATGTCCGATGAGTAGCCATATAGTAAATCAAGTATATCAATAATCCGGCAGGAAGGATAATCTCCCAAATTTTGGCCATTGTATACTGGCTTTCAACTCCCGGTATCCAAAAGATATCCCATAGTGGAAATCCATATACGGTAGCGTCTTCCTCATATTCGATTGGGATATCCACATTCAGTCCGTCTCTTCCCAAGTAGACAGGAGCAAGCTGATTAGGCGATAACAAAGTTGCCTGATAAACACCATCCAGTAATTTCACCCATGCACGCATACGGATACTTACCACTTCCTTGTCACGTCCAATCCGGAAGGCAGCCTTGCCCAACGAATCCAATCTTAATGCATTTTCAGGGGTCTGAAAAGAAAGAGTATTTTTCGTTACGCCAAAAACATCCAGCCTTTTCAGGGCAAAATGCGGGTTATTCCGCCACGTCAGAGGCAACTCCACTTCATATACTCTTCCTCTGCAGCGCCTGGCAATCAGTTTAGTCGGATAATTTATCACAGCTCCAAGCGAAAAATACTGTTGCAACGGCAAATATTCATACACCTCCACATATCCCTGTGGGGTATACAGACGGTTAGCCCAGATGGTGTCAGTTTTGATATGTCGGATATAATACTCTTGTTCTACTGTATAACATTTTTGGAAGATACGGTTAACATCAATATCCGAATTCACATTTAATGCTTGTTGTTTTTGAATCAATGAGACGATTTCATCATAAAAATCATTCCCGTTATAATGGTGATCCGTTATCAAGACCAAAAAAGTGCGGTTTACGTCTACAAGAGGATTTTTCAGTGCAAGCAATGCATATGGTTTGGCTACCGAAACCAACGAAAAAGGTGAATCACCCGGTTTGAATTCCTGCAAAGCAATCTCCCTCCAACGATGATTCAGCAAGTCATTCAATTTGTTTTCCTTAAAGTTTACGTAGCGAATAGGTTCATTGCCAGCTTTCAAAGGAGTTGCATACATGCTCATATCCCGCTGGGAAGCATCAACGGCAAATCCTAATATGGAGAGATAATCCGATGTTTGAAACAACGGTCGGTAAATCTGATAATCACTGTGCCTGAAATTTAATAATACCTCCCGCACCTTTACAGCTACCTCCCGATTCCCAATCCATCCATCGCAGCCCGCCTTATCAACAGCCAGAATAACATGATGACGTAAATCATCATTAACTTCAGCTCTCAAGGAATATGAATGTGAGAGTAAAGCAACGCCCCATAGGAATATGCCTATTAATTTTTTCCATATACATATATATTCCATAATCTTAAATCAATATCCATTCATTGAAATCTGAAGTGCACTTGTCAACAAGTACAGTCCCCGTTACAAATATAAGTATTTTATTTTTAACTAATATTGTCGAATTATATTTTTTATATCTGACTTATGATTTAAAACCGATTTTTTTACGTACAGGCACATTTTTCCATACATATTGGCCGACATCCTCTTTTATAACTATTCCGCTAAAAGCACTTTTGCTCCGGCTGATACGAACCAAGTAATGATTCATGATGTTACGCGACAATATAGACATCGTCCTGGCATTCGCATAGCCTAAGTTTCTATTTTCATACAGATGTCCAATATAAGACCTCATCATCTCTTCCGCTTCCGGTTCCAGAACTAATTTTCGTTTCTCCAGACAGACTACTAAGATTGACATCAATTCTTCAGGTGAGTAATCTTCAAAATAGAATGTATGCCCCATCTCAAACAGAACATTCGGAGCTTCACCATCTCCTTGCAGCCGTCCATAAGGAGTTTGTTCAGCAATCACTACCGCATAGTTTCCCGGCAGTTCCATCATCAGCGAGTTCAGTTTAAAACGCAATTCCTCCCCATTAAACCAGGTCTGCGGATTCTTGAACATCGGTGCGTCTCCATCTACGAATAACAATCCCTGTTCCGATTGCTTCATTGCATTTCGAATAATTTCATCCACCTTATAGTCTGGCACATTATATAGATTCTCCGCCTTCAATTCCACCAGATTTCCACGGTTCAACACGTGCATAGCCCTAAGTATTTCCCCTAAGATGCCTGCCACCGTACTCTTTCCGGTACCTGTATTCCCGATAAAATTCCATCGCAATGGTTCATCACGAAAATAGGATTGTCCTTTCTTCTGTAAATAGCGAGCAACTGTCACAAAGTCATGAACTGCTTCCTTTACTTTCTCCAACCCTACCAGTACATCCAATTTTCGAAGCGCATTTTGAATTTCTTCTTCATTGAAAGGCTCCGCCTGATTCAACGTATCACATGCTTTTATGTCTGCCAGACAGATTTGTTGGAGCACTCGTTCGTTTTCCCGCTTCTGGGCAGGCAGGGCAGCTACTCTTTCGCTCATGACAGGAAGAATCTGCGAAGAAATCAACCGCACAATATAACGTGCGTTTCCCCAGTACTCATCTTTATCTTCATATTGACGTTCTACCAAATTACGTAATTCCTGAAATGCCTTCGGAGTGAAAAAATAATTTTTACTTCGCACATAATTCTTAGCAATCTGCATCAGCTCGTCTACCGAATAATCATTGAAATAGAAGGTGTAAGGAAAGCGTGAAGGTAGTCCGGGATTCGTCTCAAGCATTCTTTTCATTTCTCCCGGATATCCGGCCAGAATTACCAACATATCTATCTGATCCTTATCCAATACAGTCAACAAAATTTCAATTACCCGATGTCCGAAGTCCTTCTCGTTTTCGTTTACACACAGCGAATACGCCTCATCGATGAACAGCACATTACCCTCGGCACGCTTTAAGTATTCCAAGGTTTTCTTTTCCGTATGGCCTATATATTGTCCCACCAGATCCTTGCGGGAAACCTTAATGACTTTGCCCTTTGACAACAGCCCCATCGAAGCATAAATTTCCCCGATGAAATCAGCAACCGTAGTCTTCCCCGTTCCGGGATTACCCAAGAAAACCATGTGCAGGGGAGGCATAGATGTCTCCATTCCCTTATCCATTCGCCACTTCATCATCCTCACCATATTCAGATGCTTCTCAATACTGGTTTTCAGCATATTCAATCCCACCATCCTGTTCAGCTTCTGCATATTTCCGTCATTTTCTCTTGGAGTGATCAGAACATCCTCTTTTCTGATTGTCATCAGTTCCATAACAGTCGGCATTTTCAGCTTGCTGACACGAAGGGCCATAGCTTCCAATATTTCATTGGTAAACAGATGCTCAATGTATTCCGATTTATGCTCTCCCCCGGCTGCTAAAACAAATTCCTCCTGAATCTTCATGCGCAACGCTTCCGCTGCCTCTTCAGTAAGATGATAATGATGTTTTCGGCAATACGAACGAGCTATCTCCATCCACTCATCCTGCGAATAGTCCGCAAAATAGAACCTGTTCTGCGGAGGAATACTGTCTCCCAATTCCACGAAATGGCCGATCGTATCCCTTACCGTCTGTTCGCTGCCTGAGATAACCAATATCCAGTCTGTCTTTTTGTTATCCTGCAACCGCCTCATCAGTTCATTCCATGCTTCTTCACCTACGTTGCGATGCCCATTATTGTCATCCCATATTGATGGTAAAGCCACTTGGTCGATAAATAAAATCCCCCCTTGAGCCGCATTTATCTCATTTGTCAGCGATACTTCTGTCGCATACGAGTCGGTTTGTTGTGAGAATTTCTTTGTCAGCTTGTCCCAATTGACATAAGCTACCTGGCCGTCGGTCAAGAATCCAAGTTTGTGCAGCAGGCGTCCCAGCAGTTTGGCCATTTCATAATTTCTATCGGCAGAATTCCCCATAAAAGCCATGTGTAAAGGAGGCTTAGGTGTTAAAATCCCCTTATCCATACGTTGGTCCGTGTAATGTTTATAAGCAGCCAGTTCATTGATTCGCTGCTTGAATCCATCCATTCCGGGCAGTTCTTTCAGTTCTTCATATGGATCAGCATGGAGCTTTTTAGTAGTATCAGAAGTCGGATTCTCTATTTCATTCCAAGTCCAAGGCGAGATTTCGTCTTCCCTGTAGATGCCGGGAACATCGTTTTTCCCTACTTCAAAGATAGCCGATATCACCACTTCATCATTGAATCTCAGTTCAAGCAGGTAACGGGCTTTTTTCCACACGATACCGTCAATATTGCCAAACCGCGCCGAGGCCACAATCTCGTTTCTGTCTTCCGGACAAGAAATCTCCATGAATTTTTCTGCCAGCAGACTGCCGTCTTCACCATAAAGTCTGCCAAGCAACATCACCGGCAACTCCCTTCCCCAGATGTTTTCTGCCTGATAAACAGCCCAAACATCGTGCAATCCCTTTTTGGAAAAACAGCTCAATGCAGTACTTTCCAATCCCTCCGGATTAAGGATGTCATTCCGGTGCAGCTGAAATTTTATGAAACGGAGCGTGCCGGGAACTCCCGGCAGGTATATCCATCGTAAAGGAATGGAAGCCAGTTCCATTTCATCTTTTACAATCAGAATCTCGCCGTCAATCCATTCTTCTGCAATATACTTTTCTTCCTCAGGCAGTCCCCCCAGGCAGACCCCGCCCCAATTGTTCTTTCGGAAACTATAACTATGTATCCACTTCTTACTCAACACACGCTCTTCATTGTCTATAAGGTACACCGCAGCTCCTTCAACATAATCGAATAGCACCGAATCTTTCTCCTCGACAGGCAAAGCCCGTACCGACAGTTGCGCTTCGTACCATGCAGACCATTCCATTGTTCCTACTTTCCTCCATGCCTTCAGGAAACCAGGAGCACCGTATGCGGCTTCCCAGCCCAACTGTTCCAGAGACTGATACAGGACACTCTCTTTGTCTAGCATTTCCCTCCAATTCCCCTTTACAATAATATCCCTTTTCATCTTCTCCTGCGGCAGAGAATCTTCCGGATCCTCATCTTCCAATTCACCCGCTATAAAATCATTCAATATTTTCTCAAACTCATCTTCCGATTCATCAAGATTATTCTCTATTTTAATTTTGTCTTTACCAGGCAGCAACTTTTCCTTTAAATCCGGAATATTTTGCTCCAGCAGTTCCAATAAAGCTTTCGAGAGCCTTTCGTCTTTCAGTTTGTCCATTGATCCTGCTTTCAATCCCACAACGGACCGGCAGGAAGAAATCACCCGGACATCCTCCTCTTCCCACACCTCCAGCATATCCTCTTCGTTGATGACATTATAATTGCATAAAAGCAGAATTGATATATTATATTTCTCTTCCGGTAAATATTCAAAGAGAAACGACCGGAACAGATTCATCAGAAACACTGGAGACATACGATGTGCATTCACCGAAAAATAGAGAGGTCCCTCATCGTTAAATCTCTCCTCATCCGCCAGCCAGTCATTTTCTTTCTCTTTAGCAAGTTCATCCCAGCCAATCAACAATACCTGCTTTTGGTGGATACAAATTGCGTATAGCAATTCCGTAATGTCCCCTGAGTAATCCAACTGTTCTTCCAATGGGTGTGGAGTAGGGGGAACAGGAATAACCAGACAGGCACGGGATAACCTTTCCAAGGCCTGAGTCAGGTTGGAAGCATCTATATTGTCAAAAAAGGAAGAAAAGAAAGACATAAATTAAGGAATTAATAAATTAAAAAAACATTGTATGTGGCAGGAAATACACGCTCAATTATTGGTCCCTTTTCGGATGAATAAAGGGAGTGTTTTTCTTCCCTGCATATTCAAAAAACTTCCCGTTATAATGATAGACATCATAATAATCAAGATTGGACAAGACATATAAATTCTTTTTTTTCGAATCATAGACAGTCATCCGACGTTCATCTGTATCTGAAGCAGCAATCCAACCAGGTTCATTTTCATACAGAACCAATTGATGTGTCCCCCCAGGAAAGACCGGTAGATAAATCAAACTCCCGTTCCAGACAGCTACACTCTCCAACCACATGGAGGAATTTGTGGAAGAAGCTCTGGAGTAATAAAGAACAATATAAAATATCTTCTTATCCAGACTTTCAATCGTATGGAGTTCCAATGGACAACTTCCATAGTCAACATAACCATATACTTTCCCTTCGGATTGATATTGGCAAATCAGTTTGTAAGATATGGCAGTGCCTCCTTGTCCGTCATCCCAGCAATAAAAACGCAAATGCCCGTCCTGCGAAGTCAAAATATCCACATATTCCCGTTCCGCAAGTCTTGCAAACGGATAGCCAAGTGTTTCCGGATGATTCATCACCACCTCCACCAGTTCATTGTTATTCCGATATCTTCCTCCGATTTCATCCTGCACATAAGGATCCAAAACAGCCATAAGTTTGGTTTCTGCCTCATGCAAAGAGTCAAAACTGACGGTAAAAGTTCCTTTCATTAGAGATTCGCCTGCATCATTCTCGCATCTATCAGACAATAGCTCACCAATGCGGATAGTATCTACCGTTTCATACTCTTCCCGATCACCTTCATCCATACTTTCTGTTCCATTCTGTAAATGACAGCCAGGACATATCGATATTAATAGAAGACCTGATACAAATGGCTTATTCATTATTTTTTTGAGTTGTTTCATTAGCTTTATGTATGATTCGTGACTTAATAAGAAACTATTTTACTTTTCTAAATAAAAATTTATCTGGCACATTAATTTGGGAAATAGGTTATAAAATAACCGAACGGAATAACTTTTCCAGAATTTGCGGCAGAGAGAAAGAGTATAGATTGGTAAAAGAAGAGAAATAACATAGTTGTAGTTTGAATACAAATGCCTTGTATTTTTTACTTATTTGGTATAATCCAAAATACTCAGATTATACCAAATAATATTAATCATTAAATTATTATCTCAACTTTCGCAAGCTCAAGTTGCAGTTGACAAGCAACAAGTTGACGAGTTAACAAGGCGTTTGTAGCGAGCCGTTTCAAGCAGCACTTTATCAAACAGGGGGGGCAGCCTAGTAGACTTGTTAACAGAAGCCTTGTCAACTAATAAGTTGAGCACTTGCGAAACTTAAGTTATTATTCTTTTTGTTGAGTTATTCTTAGCATTTCCTCTTTTGAGAAATTGAATTGTCCATACCCAACATTTGTTTTCGCACCTAATCCGTTCTGAAATAAAAGGTATTTAATCAACAATAATTTTTCTTCTTTAGATATGACTCCATCATGTAAGCTAAAATAAAATCGGAATCTCACATTGGAACGGATTTTCATAAAACAAATAGGTTCCGGATTCTCAAATTGTTTTTTATGCGGAGTAATGAAATCTTTAGCAAACAATTCACCATCGGCATTTGAGTCTCCCGAAACAGGTATGGCATCAAAGAATGTATCCCGTTGATAAATAGGAATATACTCTCCATTTTTCTTTTTCCCTTCAAACATTTCCAGAGCCAGACAAGAAGCCTTTGCCCTATCTTCATTATCTGCCTCTTCATCCTCCAAAGGCCGATTCAATATAGTATCATATAAGTTTTTTTTTCGTTTTTTCTTCTCTTCTTTATTCAATGGTTGATACCTAGAGCCTATTATATCTTCTGCAAAAGAGTTGAAGATCGGCTCCAGTTCTGCATCGGTGAGGCTTATCATAGCTTTTAAACGTTCTTCAGCAAAAGTCTTCAAAGCTTGCGGTGTGCATAATCCATCAAATTCCTCATCGCTAATCTCATTCTTATCAATCATGCCAGAAATTTCTTTTTCTCGATCCTTTTCTAAACTTTCCAATAATTTTTCTTTTAATTGATTCTCTTTTGATAGATATTCATTTAAGAATAATTTCTTAAGAAATCTTTCTTCTATTTCCTTATTTTTTAAGCATGAAACAAGCTGAGAAACCTTGTGAATAATCGCAGCAATATAATTAATCTTTTCTTCATAACAGTCGCAAAACTTGTTTTGATTCATGACAGGAAAAAAAGAACGCAACACTCCTTTAATAGAAGAGCCTGGAATAATGGGAAGTCCTGTTGTGTGATCAAAAGTGATTCCAAGTTTGAATTCAGGAATCTGGTCAGGCTTTTCTGCTGTTTGATCCATCCATTCTAAAGTAGTTTGATGATTGACACCAATACCAGTTATCAAACCTGGATAACTAGTTGTCAATTCTACTTGGAAAATATTTTTATCTTTCGCTATAACGTTTTTCCATACATCCAACAATTGCTTAAGCAATGAATCATCATATATTGTATCAAGCAATTCGTCATTCTGCTTCTTTAAAAGGTTTCCGTTTGATGGATCTCCTTGTAAATTATAGTAATACGCTTTATTGTATTTCCATCCTATATTTCCTTCCATCCTTAATCCTCCTGTGAATTAAACATTCTAAGAGCTAACTTTATGGAAACCAAAGCTTCATTGATGTCCAAAAGTAGTTTATATTCGTTTCCGTTTTGTTGCTTTGAAATGTATTTTGACAAAGTTGTTTCTCCTAAACCTGTATATTTAAACTGATGAACCAGCATATATACAATTGCTTTTATCACCTTTCCCTTATCGTCTCTCGATGAAGGACTGTTTTCATAGAGAATGACAGAAGGTAACAAACCTGCTTGGATAATAGAAGCCCCCAATCCTGAGATATATCCCTTAAAGACAGAATTATATTGCTCGTTCACCACAATAGCACTTTCCGTCAATGCCTTAACAGCTTTCTGAATGTATTCATCTTTAATTTTCATAAGACTCTAAATTTAATGATAACACAGGTTCTATTTTCGAATAACCATAGCCGATACTCGCATTGCCTCCAAATTGAATTAAAAAATCGCTAAGTTTAGATTCGAAATCGTCAGCATCTCTGTCCTCTTCCATAACAGGAAAATAGAATTGAGTCAATCTTGGTACAACTTCTTCATACCAAAGGTTTTTACTCTCACCGCTCTCCAAATAGTTACGTGAAATGACCGGCAACATATTCTCTCCACACAATCGTTGGAAATCATTGTTATGAAGTAATACTACCCGTTTACCAAAATATTTGTACAAAGCTGTTCTCATCGCATCATCCACGTCTTCGGAATAAATCCCGGCTTTCAGTTCAAAATCTTCCACAATAGCTCCATCCAGACTTGTATTAAAAACAATGGGACTTCTTTGCTCTACTTCTATATTAGTAAGGAAATCCAATACTCCAATCAGTTCCTCATATTCCCCTTGTTTCTGAAACATCTTCAGTTTTAATAAGAACTCTTTCAATACATCAATGGAAACCGCACGTAAATAAGCAACGATATTAGATCTGACAGGATAAGATAAAATATTAGCCTCAAAAAACCGGAAGCTTCCTGATGCTTTATCATTCTGTGCCTTAGGTGCCGAACCAAAAACCCTTTTGACAAAATCAGGTGTGGAACAAGAATTAAAATATTCGCGAAATGCTCCTTTTAAACTGGATGAATTGATATTGGGAAAATTATTGATTACATCTCGTTGCACCAGATTATCAATTACTCCCACATTATATTCTCCACTGCCAACATGCATATTACTCATTGTTGTCAAAACATAGAATTCCGTTTTCATAATTTTATTTATTTATAAATGTTATATCCAAAATTTTGCAAATACTCATTATTCAATGCTTCTTTGATTTCTGCCAGTTTTTCATCATCATAAAAAAGAACAGATCCTCGTTTTATCAGAGTAAATTTTCCACTTCTTTCTTCTTTATTTAAACTGGCATAATTCCTTTTAGGTTGCCATTCCCTGGAAATATATCTGAAAGGCATCGTATCACTAAACATAAACTTACATAACTTTAGTATCTTATTAGGTACAAAAGCGTCACTTATGAATAAAATTTGTCCTGCCTTAGAAGGAATTGTATCGAACTCTTTTTCCCAAAAACGAGTTGTGTTTTCAGTATCACTAACCTCTTCCACTTTCATTCTGAATAAAGAACGTTCAGCACCTAAATAAACCAAAGAAGCAGAATCCAGTTCCGTGCCAAGTCGGGCAAAAAACACAAAACTATAACCGGATTTTAACAGGCAATATTTACCCTTATAGTATCCATCTTTGTCGTCTTTATTATTTTGCGTCTGGCTTTTAGTTATTCCAACTTTAGTCTTAAAAGAAAAGACATCTTTCTCAATATCAATTGACTTTACAGGTGACTCAGGATTCAACGACAGCCATTCATTCCAATTGTTATAACAACTTTTTTCATTGTCAGCATAAGTCGGTAACTGATTCTTACGACCATTCAGATATACATTTTTGTTTTCAATGAATTTGATGTTATCAATACACAAAGGAGCCTTATAATACAAGGAATTTTCACGCTGCAACAATATAGGAGAAATACTTAGAATTTGTCCTACAGGCGATTGTTCTATCATGTCGAAGCCTTTAGCTCCAATCAAATCCTTTACTTCCCGTTCATGTGATGAATCCACGTTCAACAAACCGTTCTTTTTCAAAATCTCGTACCGGAGCATGCCGATAATTGCTGTCTGTTGCGGAAACAATCTGGACTCAGCGTAATAGTTGGCCTCCGTACCTCCGTCGTAGGTTGTCTCACCGCCGAAGAAGAACCAATCCAGTGGTGTCAATGTTATCTTATAGTTAATCATCATTCTTCGTATTTATAAAGTGAATAATTCTGAGCAGTGAAACGGTGGTTTTAATGGCAGTTTGAGCATTCAGTGTATCATCATAAACACTCAAAATGAATTCTTGAATCACAGTCAAAAAGCTAGATTTTATCAAATGGATATCTTCATCCAGCGAATTGTCAAAATAGGCTTCTATCCGACTACGCCTTACCGTTACTTCCTCTTGCAGAATCAAACAAAGCAATTGCCCGTTCCGGGTAATCCAATGAGTCAGTGAAGACAAGGTTTTTTCACTGCACCCAATAAACATTTTCACTAAATCAAGAGCTTTTTGATAACTGTCCCAATCTTTTTTCATAGAGAAGAAAGATGTCTGACCACTATGCTTTTGGAGTTTGCATGCTAACCTGTTTTTGCTTTTATCAAAGCCATACTTTGCCTCTTTCAACAAATCTTCAGCCAATTCCAATGTTTCTCCCATAGGATGTTTATAATAGGCAATAGCAACTCCAAAAGACAGGGTCGGAGCCGACGAAAATTCAGCCGCTTCTGAAGCACAAAGACTCTTATCTGCCAGTATACATTTATCTGTGCATACAATATTAGAATTAAAACATTTATCAAAACATAAATTAATGTTTTGAATCAGATCAAAGAATGTCACTTCACCATATTTTACCGGAGCGAAAATCAATACGTCATCTCCTCCCAAAAATATTAGTCTGGCGCCATATTGCTTAACTATCTCCGGAACATTCTTTCCGAAGTCCGCCAAGGCTTTACTCAATTCTTGCACACTTTTACCTTTTTCCAATAGACTTTTGATTGTATTGGTCATGTTGTCACCATCCGACTTTATAATCACAATATAATTGTGATAAGCCATCGGCTTCACAATGCGGTTTAACGAATACTCTGCATTTGTAATATTATCTAAAGCCGTAAAATAGGTCTTATCCTTATACGCTGCATCAATCAAAAAGGAATCATACAATTTCTTGTCTTCGAAAAATCGGAGCAGATAATTCTCCTTTTCTTCATAATTGTAACAATCCTGAGCCTCCAGCAAATCAAACAAATCATTGAATTCTTTGGGAATATTCATAACCTCATTTTCTTTCGGTTGAGAAGGCTCCTTTTCGAAAGCATAAATCTTGATATAATTCTTAAGAAAAGCCTTTACATCTTCTGGAGCCTTTTTTATGGTTAGGGCGATTCCTTCTGATACTTTTTCAATAACTTCCCCTATATATTCTTCTAGTTTATCAAAATCTCCTGCTTCCGACTTGAAAATATAGCGGTCGGGAAAGTTCCCGATGCCATCACGTCTGTTAATTAATTCATCATTAACCAATGGATATACAAACTCACGCTCCTTGAAATTCCTGATGATTTCACGAGCCAAATAGCTGAAAAAAAAGCTGGAAGCCCATAGAGCTTTTGTACTTTTTACACTTCCAGTCACTCTTGTTATAGGACCGAAAGTTATACCTATATATTTTTTATTATCACTCATAATTATCCTCTGGTTAAATTCCTAAACAAATTATCCAAAGTTCCACATCTTGCTTCTTTAGAATTAGGATTAATGTGAAAATGAGGATCTCTATTTGCCTTTATTTTCATTCCTTGTAATGCTGACATCAATATTGAATACTGAGGAGCTAACATTGATATTAACCTTGATTTATTGTTATAAATCCAAGTAAAATATCTTTCTATATGGAAAAAATCTGAATCCACATACATAGTTTTTGGTTCATTATCTTTAAGGCTCCATTTTATTTCAAAAGCTTTTCCTCTAATTTCTTGTGGGATTGGAGTTAAATATATAAAAACCTTAAAATATTTTCTTCCATCCTCTTCTACCGATATAGGTTTAAACAAAACTGGAGATTTAAAGCGTTGAATATCTTCATTTTCTCGCGTCAAAGTTGCTTCTATTCCTGTTGCATTTTTATCTGACCAAACTTCACTTGTAGATAATCCCAACAATTCCTTGTACATAATTTTACTTCCTGCATCTACTTCTACCAATGGACTATCAGCTTCCGGATGTTTGGTTTGTTCTGCATTTATTTCTGGTTCAGAATAGAAGAAACCTTTTATAGTTCTTTTATCCCATTGTCTATTATTCTCTTTCAAGTATTTGAATAGCGCGGATTTCACATATAGTCCATTATTATTAATACCAGAACGGATGACTGCATAAAATTCAGATATGGTTTTGAAAAGTATATTCAGATCAGAGGTATTAATATTAAAGTAATAATTGGCTCCTTCCGGCTCTTTACCATTCAAATAAAAGGCACCATATCCTTTCGTTTGCCTTGTTCCAAAATTAGTTTTTGACAAAAAAACACTGATATTATCTTCTATCAGTTTAAGTAGCCCATCATGAAACGATGAAAATTTTAATATGACCTCTTTTTGAGTATATACATCATATTTATACTCCACATTACCTTGATTAGCAAAATACATAGGTAGTCTTTCCATTTCTTGCGAAGCACTTCCTGAAGTTACAATCTTTAATTTATAATCGAGAGCACAAAAACTTCCATTATTAAACTTATTCATTAATTTTGCATCACGCGCATTCAGATTATTTTGCGTAGCAGTTCCTGCGGTTTCATCCATGTTTGCATCAACAACACTCCCTACAAGAAAACTTTTCCAATAATCATAATTACCACGTTCAATAGTCTGGGTTAAATATTTATCAAAACGTGGTTTAAACTCCGAAGCCCTTAAAGTCGCCCCAGGCTGGTCATATTGGAAATGAATCAGCGGAGTATGCTGTTTCAATGTTACTTTCAGTGTTTTCATATCATTGATTGGTTTTTAAATAGTTCTCAAAATCGTTATATGCTTTTTTAAAGTTTGCTACCTCGTCGGAGAGTTTCGTCATATCCGATAACGCATCTTTTTTGTTGGACAAAGCATATAGCATTAAAGCAAGGTTGTTTAAGTCAAATTGGACTTTCTTATTCAGTTTCTCCTCTAATTCTTTCTTTTGTTTTTCCAAATCCACCTTATCCTTATTTAACTTTTCAATTCTCTTCTCATAATTTTCTCGCTCTTTATTAAATATACTATCCTTCGACACATTGTTATGCCATTCTTGTTTTCTTTTTAATTCTCCCCATTTTATAAACTCTTCATTTACAAGCTCCTGACACATTATTTTCTGCTTATTCCTTAAAGCCATATACAATGCAACAATAGTACAAATACAAATTACAATAATAGAAAAGAGCATGGCTATTGGCCAACTCATTCCCCAAAAACTACATAGAATCATAACTATTTACTTTTAGGTTTAATCAAAATATGATATAAAATCACAGAACATATCGTAATGAATCCTATTTCACCGATCAGACTCAACCAATTCCCATCCAGCGGATTCATACCAAATACTCCCGTCATCACCGTAGCCGGAAGCACACAAGCAGCCAGTTTGTTTAACCATTCTCCATTTTCATTTCGTTTCTGGTCAATAAGCAAGGTGGCATATTGATGCAGTTCCCCGATCTCGTCGTCCAGATCTTTAATCTTTTCCGACAGTAGGAATTGCCGCATCATCATGTCATACATCTCGATACCTTGATCCTGGGCAGTTACATTTTGAAAATAGATTTGATTGACAAATCGGATGTATTCCCTGTATAAAGAACTGATACGTTCAGCCAATAATTTTCTTGATCCTTTTGACAAGCAGCTTACTTTGGTCACTTCACCTGAGAAGCGCAGAATAGAAGCACGCTGGATGATGATTAATTCAAACATTCTAGAATAAATGGTTCGCATGTGCATAAACAAAACATTGGTTGCAAACCAAGACGTGTCGGTCAATGCAAATAACGAGTACTTTGTAATGCCATACAAAGTTCCCCATTTTTGCCAACGGGAATAAGTGCTTTTTTCCAATAGTTTCAATTTTAGGGCTTCATTTTGGCAAGTGGTATCGTTTCCGTTATCTACAAAAACACACCTATACCAAGCATCGCTCTTACTGAAATTCTCATTCTTTTTCACCTCCTTGGATAATTCGTCATTCCCATACCAACAATTCACCAGCATACGGTCGTCAATTACCGGCGTCACGATTAGTTGGACGGATAAATCCTTAATCAGATTTTCAATGAAAATAGCCGGTCGCCAAACGTCCGACAAGCCACGTTCATTCTCCTTCAGTGAGTAAGTCTTATAATCAAAATTGTCTTGATAATATTTGGAGTCTCCTATCAATCCAGTTATTGAGATAGAATCAGCTAGCATACTACGATTCTCTGGCTGGAACTCGCCACTATGGGGTGGCATGATACGGCGGCCAAACTGATTGATATCCCTTACAGAAGATTCATCTTTTTGGCATTCTTCGTGATTTGCCAGATAAAAGGAAAGAATGCCGACACCTGTAGAATAAAGATTTAAATTAATGGCATCCACACAAAGGGCATATTCTTTTTGTTTTACTACAATATGGTATTTTACATGTCCCTCTTTGGGCTCTTTTCGTTCGAAATGGTAGATGATAGGATTATTCACCCCTTTCATGTCATACAACACCGGATGGACAAAATCAAAATAATATTGTAGTTCGCCAAACAATTCCTGTCTTTCCTGAATAGCTTTATCATCAGTTGAAGTAAACTGCTTATTGGGATCGTATTGTACCCGTTCCCACATAGAATATTCATTCAGCGGAATACGTTCCAAATCTATTTGTTCGGTAAATAATTTGTGTTCATCGCCTGGTAATTCCCATTTAAACGGGAAATAAAAAATATGATAACTATAAGTCTCCATCTTCAGCCATTGTTTTTATTCGGTTAACAATCTGTTGTATTTCATTTTCTGTATATATATTCTTTTTGCTTCCCATGTATCCGTTAGTGCCTCCTCCATAAAACAGCTTCCCCGCCGCTATATCATCTTTAAAGGCAAGAAGTAATTGATGGAGGTTTTCTCCATAATATATCCATTCCACAGAGGTATAGACAAGCAATTGGCGATATGGGAACAGCCTGTCGCAGATGGGAGAAAAACGGGACGACAAAGCTTTTACAGCAATCAGTCCATTCACCTGCTCCATATTTTCGTTTATCGCTTTCACTGCCAATGCCTCATCTTCTTCCGTCACGCCCTGGCACATCCGGTCTCTTCTCCTGATTTCCGTTATTTCATCATCCGACGCTTGTAAAGCCGTCATCCCTGGAATGTATGCCTTGTCGTTGGCGGCAACCAGTTGCTGTTCTCTGGTTAAAGAAATGCCCAGAAGTTCCGCCACCTGTTCCAAAGAAGAAGGTTTCCCAGTGCTCTGATTGTGATGGTCAATGCTGATATAGTTGTTCGGAAGAATCACGTCTTCCTGAAGTTCGATGCCTACCAACTGATATTCGCTCTTATTCCCAAATCTGCTAAGATATTCAAGATAGGCACTCAGACAGGCATTATCCCATCTTAGCCCCTGGTTGTAGTAACAGATCCCATGACTATCAAGCAGTTGACAAATGGTGTACATTTCCAAATCAGCACCGCCCAACAAAAAGATAAATTGAATATCCTGCCTCACACCTTCCTGCACAGCTTGTCCAACAGTTCCTTATCCGCAGCCACTTCTTCACTCAGTTCAATATGCGTGCAGGCTTCTTCGCGCAACAGTTTGGCAGTAGACGACTGCTCCGTCACATTCCAGGTGAGCAGCACTACATGCACCTTCAGTGACTTCAGTTTCTTGATCAGCATTTCATGGTCGGCATCGCCGGTTATCAATACCACGAAGTCAAAATCGCGAAACAGGGAAAGTTCGTATGCTTCCAGCGCGAACCAGACATCAATGCCTTTTTCGATTACTTCATTCTGTATCTCGCGCAGATGCTTATAATGGAAAATCACATCGTTTTCTATCAGCGTATCCTCGAACTTGCGTTCTTTGAACAACAGGTGCTTGCTGTTTGCATCGTTTACCCGATACCTCCCTCTGAAATAATGGCTTTCCGTGATGTAACAGTCATTGATATCCAGATTCTGGCCTGCAGCTATCTTCGAACGGATATACTGAAACAAAGGTTTGATTTGAATATTAAAAGACAAAGTATCCTCTAACGCTTCATTGACCTTGGCAAAATAGCCTCCATCGATAAAGACTCCTATAGATTTGTTCTCCGTGTTCATAGTACAATGTATTCTTTTTTTGCAAATGAAAGAAAAAAAAAGATTAAATCAAAGGATTTACATAAATAAATACAAAAAAATTACATTTCGGCAGATTCATATCAACAATTTGGAAACTATGATTTATATTTGCACCTAAACCGAATCTAAGCATACACCGTATGAGGAATATCAGAATCCTTACCTTGAAATTTAAGAACCAATTACAGCAGGATGAAATCAAATGGTTTCGCGGAGCTATTATTCATGCACTGGATAAAGACAATGTTCTGTTCCACAACCATACTGCCGAGAATTACCGATACGCCTATCCGTTGATCCAATACAAACAAATCGACCATTGTGCAGCCATCCTCTGCGTAGAAGAAGGAGTCGAAGCTATCGGAGATTTGTTTTCGCATTACACCAACCATGTACGGATTGGCGGAAAAGACGTTTATCTGGAAATAGACTACCTCCATCCGGCTCTATTTCCTGTACAGATGACGGAACGTCCGCAACGGTACCGACTGAGAAGGTGGATTCCACTGAATCGTGAGAATTATCAAACCTATCGGACATTAGGAAGGGATGAACTGCGTATATACTTTCTTCAAAAAATATTAGTAGGAAATATCCTTTCTTGCCTGAAGGGGCTGAACATTTACCTGGATGAAACAGTCAGTTGCAGAATCCAAAAAATTACCCGGACATACACCATTCCTAACAAAGGGATTAATCTGTTGGCATTCGATATCATTTTTACAGCCAACCTGTCTTTACCCCCCTACATCGGTTTGGGCAAAAATGCCAGTATCAATTGCGGCATCCTGACTTTGACCCACCAAGGCTGATCGGGCACTTAAGTTTCGGTTTTACGGAAACTTGCAGGAATTAAAGGAATTAGTAGAAGTTATCACCCGGCTTAGTCGGGGTTAGGAGTTAAAAGCCAATAGAAAGTAAATGGTTTACAAGGTATCAACTTACCTTCTTAACTACCCGATGAAGATTGACACCGAAACTTTGCCTATATTTGTGGCATGTGTATATCGGGTGTGTATTCCTCGGTTCCGGGCAAATATTTAAATATTTTTATTTGCGAAAATTCAAATTTTCAAATGCGATTCATTTTCAGTACAT
>ENA-ORSS01000946-ORSS01000946.1-human-gut-metagenome-genome-assembly--contig:-NODE-946-length-32509-cov-2.433783_pt1 | contig 32509 bp, 29 predicted proteins | sample MGYA00241899_ERZ509162 | MGnify/ENA primary metagenome ERZ509162 (study PRJEB26280, sample SAMEA2338641) | human gut metagenome | biome: human gut; feature: human-associated habitat; material: faeces... | reverse complement strand
GGCGGGGCAGAAAAAGAACTACGTGTTTTCCTGGAAAAAAGCGGTATCCCTGCAGCTTCCACTTTATTGGGACTGTCGGCCATTCCTTCCGATCATCCCCAATTCGTCGGTATGTTGGGTATGCATGGGAATTATGCCCCCAATATAAAAAACAAAGAATGCGATTTACTGATCGCGATAGGCATGCGTTTCGACGACCGGGTGACCGGAAATCCCGAACAATTCGGCATCAACGCCAAGATCATCCACCTGGAAATCGACCCTGCCGAAGTGAATAAAATCATATATGCCGACGTACCTGTCCTGGGAAATGTCAAAGAGACTTTACCCGCCCTGACAGAATTAGTGGTCCCCAACCGGCATACCGACTGGATAGCGGAATTCAAAGCCTGTTACAACATCGAATATCAGGAAATCATAGAACCGGCGCTCTACCCCACGAGCAAGCAAATCCGTATGGGAGAAGTAGTCGACCTGGTATCGAAAGCCTATCACCACGACGCGATTCTGGTCACCGATGTCGGGCAACAGCAGATGGTAGCTTCCCGTTATTTCCGCTTCAAACATACGCGGAGTATCGTCACTTCGGGTGGATTAGGCACCATGGGATTCGGCCTTCCGGCAGCTATCGGAGCAAAAATCGGAGCCCCCCAAAGAGAGGTTTGCCTGTTTGTCGGTGACGGTGGTTTTCAAATGAACCTGCAAGAACTCGGTACGATCTTTCAATCCCGGGTACCGGTGAAGATTATCCTGCTGAACAATAGCTTTCTGGGTATGGTGCGCCAATGGCAGGAGCTCTTTTTCGACAAGCGGTACTCATTTACCGAAATGACTAACCCTGACTTCGGGGCAATCGCCCAAGGAAACGGTATCGCCTACCGGTGCGTGGAAAAACGGGACGAACTGGAAACAGCCATCCATGCCATGAAGGAACATCCCGGAGCCTTTCTGCTGGAGGTTCGGGTTGAACCGGAAGAGAATGTATTTCCGATGGTTCCTGCCGGTGCAGCTGTGGGGGATGTGAGATTGGAATAAAGAAAAAAGTTGAAAGCTAAAGGCTATAGGCTGGAGGCCAGGAGGTAGAGGAGGGGGAGGAGGGGGAGAAAGGGAGAAAGGGAGAAAGGGAGAGAAAAAGAGATTATCGATAATAATAAAATAGAAAAATGATGCGATGAATAAAGAATATATCATAACGGTCTTTTCAGAAAACAAAGTAGGATTGCTAAGCCAGATCACGACGGTATTCACTTGCCGGGATATCAATATCGAAAGCCTGACGACTTCGGAATCGTCTATCCCGGGCATTCACAAATTTACCATAGTCGTCATCACCGATCCCGAAAAGATAGAGAAACTGGTCAAGCAGATCGAAAAGAAAATCGATGTACTGAAAGCCTTTGTTTTCACCCCGGATGAAGTGGTACAACAGGAAATCGCACTTTACAAAGTCACCCGGAGCAACAGTGTCGAAAAATTGGTACGCGACCACCATGTACGGATACTGGAAATCTGTGACGATTATATCGTACTGGAAAAGACCGGACACAAAGAGGATACCCAGTCTCTGTTCGAATTACTACAACCCCATGGGGTACAGCAATTCGTCCGGTCGGGCCAAATTGCGATCATCAAATCAAAACGCGAACTATTGAATGAATATTTACAGAAACGGGAAAATACGACGAAAGCGTAAACAACCCGGATCAAGGACAAAATAACACTAACAATTAAATCATTATTATTATGGCACAAATTAATTTCGGAGGAGTAAAAGAAAACGTAGTAACCAGAGAAGAATTTCCATTGGCAAAAGCGCTCGAGGTATTGAAAAACGAAACCATTGCTGTTATAGGATACGGTGTACAAGGTCCCGGTCAGGCCCTGAACCTGAAAGACAACGGTTTCAACGTAATCGTAGGTCAGCGCCGGGGAAGTAAAACCTGGGATAAAGCCGTAGCCGACGGCTGGATACCCGGCGAAACCCTGTTCGACATCGAAGAAGCCGCCCGGAACGATCATACAATATTTACTATCGGATGCAGGTCAGATCGCCGTATGGCCGACTATTCAAAAACACCTGACTCCCGGCAAAGCCCTCTATTTCTCACATGGTTTCGGCATCACCTATAAAGATCGCACAGGCATCATCCCGCCGGCCGATGTCGATGTCATCCTGATCGCTCCGAAAGGCTCGGGTACTTCATTGCGGAGAATGTTCTTACAGGGACGGGGATTAAATTCCAGTTATGCCATCTTCCAGGATGCCACCGGCAAAGCTTGGGACCGGGTTATCGCTTTAGGAATCGGAGTAGGCTCGGGTTATCTGTTCGAGACCACCTTTCAGCGGGAAGTATATTCCGACCTGACAGGAGAACGGGGTACTCTGATGGGAGCGATCCAGGGCATTTTTGCAGCCCAGTACGACACTTTACGCGAACACGGCCACACCCCTTCGGAAGCCTTCAACGAAACCGTCGAGGAACTGACCCAAAGTCTGATGCCTTTAATTGCAGAAAACGGTATGGACTGGATGTATGCCAACTGCTCGACGACAGCACAACGGGGAGCACTCGATTGGTGGAAGAAATTCCGGGATGCCGCCAAACCGGTATTCGACGAATTGTACGGCCAGGTATCTTGTGGCAACGAAGCCCAACGTTCGATCGATTCCAACAGCCGGCCCGACTATCGTGAAAAACTGGAAAAAGAACTTCAGACCATGCGCGAATCCGAGATGTGGCAAGCCGGTGCCGTCGTTCGGAAACTGAGACCGGAAAACAATTAAAGCGAAAAGGCTAGAAGCAAAAAGCTAGAAGCGAAAAGTAAAAAGTGAAAGGAGATCGGCGAAAAAGCAAAAGATGAAAAGCGCCCCAATAACCTTCACTAATCCCTTTCCCTTTTTTACCTACTCCCGCTTCCACCTTATAACTTATAGCTTTTAGCCTAATAGCCTTTTCGCCTCTAACCTTTTACCTCATCACCTCATGCGTGAAAAAGTATATATATTCGATACCACCCTTCGGGATGCAGAGCAAGTTCCGGGGTGTCAGCTGAATACAATCGAAAAGATAGAAGTTGCCAGGCAGCTCGAGAAACTGGGTGTAGACATCATCGAAGCCGGTTTCCCCATCTCGAGTCCCGGGGATTTCAATTCCGTTGTAGAGATTTCTAAAGCAGTAACCATTCCAACCATCTGTGCTCTGACCCGGGCTGTAAAAAAAGACATCGAAGTGGCTGCCGAAGCATTGAAATTTGCCAAACGGAGACGTATCCATACCGGAATCGGTACCTCCTGGTATCATATCCACGAAAAATTGAATTCCACTCCCGACGAAATCGTCGGGAGAGCGGTAGAGGCCGTAAAATATGCCCGTCGATTTGTCGATGATGTCGAATTTTACGCCGAAGATGCAGGCCGTACAGAAGAAGAATACCTGGCCCGGGTAGTAGAAGCAGTGATCAAAGCCGGCGCCACCGTCGTCAATATCCCCGACACCACGGGGTATTGTCTGCCGAACGAGTACGGAGCAAAGATCGCCTATCTGATGAATCATGTCCCCAACATCGACAAAGCCATTATTTCCACTCATTGCCACAACGATCTGGGCATGGCCACTGCCAACACTTTAGCCGCCGTACAAAACGGAGCACGGCAGGTCGAAGTGACGATCAACGGCCTCGGCGAACGGGCCGGTAACACCGCCCTCGAAGAAATCGTAATGGCGATTGCCTGTCACAAAAATCTGGATTTCAATATCGGTATCAACACCAGGCAAATCATCGCTACCAGCCAGCTGGTATCCAGTTTGATGCGGGTGCCGGTACAACCCAACAAAGCCATCGTCGGCCGTAATGCTTTCGCCCATTCGTCGGGCATCCACCAGGACGGTGTACTGAAAAGCCGGGAGACCTATGAAATCATCGCCCCGGAAGACGTAGGGGTCGATCAGTCCAGTATCGTCCTCACCGCCCGTAGTGGCCGTGCAGCACTGAAACATCATTTGAAAGCCATCGGTTATACTCCCGACAATGACGAACTCGACGCCATCTACCAGCGCTTTCTGGAATTAGCCGATAAGAAAAAAGACATTACCACCCGCGACCTGGAAGTACTTGCCGGTAGTGAAGCTTCGGGCAAACACCGCGACATGAAACTGGTGGGGTTGCAGGTTGTATGCGGCTCGACTTCCATACCGACAGCAACTGTGCAAATCAGCTTCGGAGGAGATATTTTCACCGAAACAGCCAGCGGTAACGGCCCGGTCGATGCAGCCATCAATGCTGTAAAAAGCATCACCAAACGACGGGTACATCTGGAAGAATACCTGGTACAGGCCATCACCCGGGGAAGCGACGACCTGGGTAAAGTACACGTACAAGTCTCCCACAAAGGCAAAATGTACCACGGTTTCGGCGCCAACACAGACATTGTCACCGCATCGGTCGAGTCGTTCCTGGATGCGATAGCTAAAATAAGTTAGTACCCCAAAGTCAAAATACACCTTATGAAAACTTTATTCGATAAAATCTGGGATGCCCATACGGTCGAGACCATCGCCGGAGGTTCATGTGTGCTCTATATCGACCGGCAATACATTCACGAAGTAACGAGTCCACAAGCTTTCGAAGGGCTTCATTCGCGCGGCGCGAAAGTATTCCGTCCGGCTCAGGTCACAGCCAGCCCCGATCACAATATACCCACACAAAATCAACATCTGCCGGTACAGGATCTGCAATCCGCCCGGCAAGTGTCGATGCTCGAAAATAACTGTACCGAACACGGTATCACGATTTTCAAAGTCGGTACCCCCAAAAACGGAATTATCCATGTGGTGGGTCCCGAAACAGGTCTGACCCAACCGGGAATGACCATCGTCTGTGGAGACAGCCATACTTCCACCCACGGAGCTATGGGCTGCGTGGCGTTCGGCATCGGAACCAGCGAGGTAGAAATGGTATTAGCCTCCCAATGTGTATTGCAATCCAAACCCAAGACCATGCGGATCAATGTCGAAGGACAATTGAATCCCGGAGTTTGTTCGAAAGATATCATTTTATATCTCATTTCGAAACTAGGTACCGGCGGCGGCACCGGACATTTCATCGAATTTGCCGGATCGGCTATCCGCTCGCTATCGATGGAAGCCCGGATGACGATCTGTAATATGAGCATCGAAATGGGAGCCCGTGGCGGGATGATCGCTCCGGACGAAACGACCTTTGCCTACCTGAAAGGCAGGGAATATGCGCCCCAAGGAACCGAATGGGACAAATCTGTCGCACAATGGAAGCAGCTATACAGTGATCCCGACGCCATCTTCGACAAAGAAGTCACATTCGATGCTGCCGACATCTACCCTATGATCACCTACGGCACCAACCCCGGCATGGGAATCGCCCTCACCCACTCTATCCCTGAAGTCTCCGAAATCGAAGAGACTTCCCGGCCTTCCTTCTTAAAAGCTCTGGAATACATGGACTTCAAACCGGGCGAAAAGCTACTGGGCAAACCGGTCGACTATGTTTTTGTCGGCAGTTGTACCAATGGACGGATCGAAGATCTGCGGGTATTCGCCGACTATGTGAAAGGCAAGCAAAAAGCAGCAGGCGTAACAGCCTGGATCGTTCCGGGCAGCAAACAGGTAGAAAAACAAGCCATCGACGAAGGGATCAGGGATACACTCGAGGCTGCAGGCTTCGAATTACGGCAACCGGGATGCTCCGCCTGCCTGGCAATGAACGACGACAAAATTCCGGCAGGGAAATATTGTGTCTCCACCTCCAATCGTAATTTTGAAGGCCGGCAAGGACCGGGAGCCCGCACTCTACTGGCAGGCCCACTCGTCGCTGCTGCCTGTGCTATCCACGGCATAATCACCGTCCCCGACTCACTCCAACTCAGTAACTCAGCAACTCAGTAACTCAGTAACTCTTTTCAACTCATGATAAACCAATTCACAACCCTAACATCCACAGCGATACCACTGAAAATCGAAAATGTAGACACCGACCAGATCATTCCGGCCCGTTTTTTGAAAGCGACCACCCGGGAAGGGTTCGGCAAACAATTGTTTTTCGACTGGCGGTATGATGCTCAGGGAAACCCGAAAACAGATTTCGTCCTGAACTCCCCCGACTATACCGGAGAAATTTTAATTGCAGGGAAAAATTTCGGCTGTGGTTCCAGCCGTGAACATGCGGCCTGGGCCATTTATGGAGCAGGTTTCAAAGTAGTCATTTCCAGTTTTTTCGCCGATATTTTCCGCAACAATGCCCTGAACAACGGATTACTTCCTGTACAGGTGAGCGAATCGTTTCTGGCAAAGCTATTCCAGGTCGTCCGGTCAGCTCCTTCGACCACCGTCAGTATCGATCTGGAACGGCAGACCGTCACCTTGACAGCCACAGGAGAGCAAGAACTTTTCGAAATTTCTCCCTACAAAAAAGAGTGTTTGTTGAAGGGATACGATGATGTCGACTATTTGATGAGCATACACCATAAGATCGAAGCATTTGAAAAGACCCGTTAAAACGATCGGCGAGCCTTCGGTTCTGACAAAGCCAGTGCAAGAGTCGCCTTATGAACCTTACAAACTCATTTCATCATGGATTTAAAAATAGCAGTATTACCCGGTGACGGCATCGGACCGGAAATCATAGAACAGGCCATCAAAGCCATCGATGCCACTTGCAAAAAATACGGTCATACCGTCGGCTATACCTACGGATCAGTAGGGGCAACAGCCATCGACAAGACCGGGAATCCTTATCCGGAAGAAACTCACCGGATTTGTATGCAATCGGATGCCGTATTGTTCGGAGCGATCGGGGATCCCCGTTTCGACAACAATCCCCAAGCCAAAGTCCGTCCGGAACAAGGATTGCTGGAAATGCGCAAAAAATTAGGATTATATGCCAACCTCCGTCCGGTCAGTACTTTCAAATCCCTTGTTCACCGCTCTCCTCTGCGACAAGAACTCGTAGAAGGGGCCGATTTCATCTGTATCCGGGAACTCACCGGCGGCATTTATTTCGGGCGGCCCCAGGGACGTTCAGAAGACGGGCAAACCGCTTTCGACAGTTGTGTATACACCAAAGCCGAAATCAAACGGATTTGCCGATTAGGTTTCGAATACGCCATGAAGCGCCGCAACAAACTGACAGTTGTCGATAAAGCCAATGTCCTGGCAACCTCACGGCTATGGCGCGAAACCGTACAAGAGATGGCTCCGGCTTATCCTCAGGTAAATGTCGAATACATGTTTGTCGACAATGCGGCGATGAAACTCATCCAGCAACCCAAACATTTCGACGTCATCGTTACAGAAAACATGTTCGGCGATATCCTCACCGACGAAGCCAGTGTCATCACAGGCTCATTAGGCTTGCTGCCTTCCGCTTCTATCGGTATCCACACCTCGCTGTTCGAACCGATCCACGGTTCCTATCCTCAGGCCGCCGGCAAAAATGTGGCCAATCCTCTGGCAACCATTTTATCCGCCGCTATGATGTTCGAATATGCCTTCAACCTGAAAGCAGCCGGAGCAAGCATCCGCCAGGCAGTCGGTCGGTCGGTCGAAGCCGGTATCGTTACCGAAGATATCGCTGAAGACGGACAGGCCTATCCGACCAGCGAAGTAGGCGATTTTATAGCAAAGAACATCGGGTAAATGAAAAACAGACCAATTAAACCGAACAATATGAGTGATCCTTATTTTCCTTCTTTGAAGGATATCATGACGGCGGAGCATACGCTCAACGACATTCTGGTCCCGACACCCCTCATGAAAAACAGAAATCTATCCGATAAATACGAAGCCAATATCTTTCTGAAACGGGAAGATCTTCAAATGGTGAGATCGTATAAAATCCGGGGAGCTTATAATAAAATCAAATCCCTGACTCCTGAAGAGATGGAGAAAGGAGTGGTTTGTGCCAGTGCCGGCAATCATGCCCAAGGCGTAGCCTTCTCCTGCAGCAAACTCGGTATCCAGGGAAAAATCTATATGCCCGTTACTACTCCCAGGCAAAAGATCAACCAGGTAAAAATGTTCGGGGGTAAATCCATTGAAGTCGTCCTGACGGGAGATACTTTCGATCAGGCCAATACAGCAGCAATCGAAGCCTGTAAAAAAAACGATATGGTATTTATCCCTCCCTTCAACGATCCCCGGATCATCGAGGGGCAGGCAACCGTCGGTTTAGAAATCATTCAGGAAGCCCGGATGAAGCTCGATTATATCTTTGTACCGATCGGTGGTGGCGGACTGGCTTCCGGTATCGGTAGTTTCTATAAGCAAATGAGCCCGAAGACCAAGATCATCGGAGTCGAACCGGCCGGTGCCGCCGGAATGAAAAAATCGTTCGAATGCGGAGAGGTAACCGAACTGAACGAAGTAGATAAATTTGTCGACGGGGCAGCCGTACAACGGGTAGGAGAGCTCACTTACGCTATCTGCAAGAAAGTATTGGACGATATCGTCGTCGTGCCCGAAGGCAAAATTTGTACGACGATCCTGGATCTTTACAACTTCGACGCTATTGTAGTAGAGCCGGCAGGAGCTCTGAGTATGAGTGCTCTCGACTTTTACAAAAATGAAATTAAAGGAAAAAACGTCGTTTGTGTGGTCAGCGGCAGCAACAACGACATCACCCGCATGGAAGACATCAAGGAGCGCTCTTTATTATATGAAGGCCTGAAACATTACTTCGTCGTCCGTTTTCCGCAAAGAGCCGGCGCACTCCAGAGTTTTGTCAGCAACGTCCTGGGCCCCCACGACGACATCACCTATTTCGAATACAAGAAGAAGACAAACCGCGAAAAAGGTCCTGCCCTCATCGGCATCGAGATCCAGCATCCCGAAGATTTCCAGGGCCTGCTGGACCGCATGAAATCCGAAGGTATCCTCTACGAATATCTCAACGACAATCCGAACCTATTCGAATTCCTGATCGGATAATCTGTCGCCGGGTAAGGGGTCCCAAAAGTCTTTTTGAAACCGATCTGATCGGCGAATTTTTTCCCAATCCTATTTCAATACATGAAAAACCGGTTTCATTTCCTTGCTTCAAAAAGAAGTAAAAGAACTGAAGGAATACATCGAAGAATAACACAGCATCCGGGAAGGAGACGGCAGGAAGTGGAAAATCAAAAAAAAAGAAAATCGAGACAACAATAGAATGTAAATAAATGTACAAATTTTTTAATAAGTCGATACATTTCTTTGGGAATTAAGAAATATTTTCTTATTATTGAAGTCTAAAAACAAACTTATGAAACTGATTTCTACCCTCATTTTTCTATTGTGTGTAACTTTTGCATTTGCAGAATGCTACGACAATCATTTCGACGAGTGCCGGATCGAACGGCAAAACGGGAAATACGGCATCGTGATCGACAAACAGCTGGCCATACCGTACGAGTACGACGAAATCGTACCTCAACACAACTGTTTTTTCAAAGTCAGGAAAGGCCGGAAATATGGTATCATCAGCTATTTTTATGAAAAGCACAAACGGGATGGCCGGTTACCGAAAGAGATTGGCCGGCCGATTGCCTTAAAAAAAGGGTATGCCTGGCTTTACCTCTCCCTTGCTTGTGAATACGATAAGATCGAGGAATATGAAAACCAGTTTCTTCAAATCAGCCGCGACGACCGGAAAGGAATTGTCAATTATTACCTGCCCTGCCGTTTCGAAAAAATAGAATTATCGAATAATTATTTTTGGGTATCGTCGGAGGGGTTGTACGGTATTTACAACCGGTACGGTTCGACAATTATCCCCTGCCGCTATGAACAGATCGAACTCACCGACCGTTGTTTTTATGTCTGCCGGGACCGGCTCAAAGGGGTTTACAACCGCTATGGAAGTGTTATTATCCCTTGCCAATTCAGCCAGATCGAATGCAAAGACAATGCTTATTATGTGACAAAAGGCAAATATCAGGGCATATACAACCTGTACGGTTCGGTAATCATTCCTACCCAATACACTTCGATATACAAAGAAGGGGGGAAATACCTGGTTGAAAACGACAGTCTGAAAGGGATAGTCAATGCCTATGGAAGTACCGTTATCCCCTGCAAATACAACACGATAGAATACGAAGACGGAGTTTATTATGTGTCGGCAGGCGGGAAATACGGAATTTACAACACGGCTCGACGATACTTCCCTGCCGATACAGTTCTATCCGGAAAGAAGGGAGACAATATCTGGTGGAGAATAACGGTCTTCAGGGCATCGTCAACACCTATGGAAGTACGATTATTCCTTGCCGCTACAACAAAATACAACAGGAAGGGAATATTTATTACGTCACGGCAAACGGTAAAAAGGGCATATTCAACCGGTACGGCTCGACCATTATTCCCTGCCAGTATGACGAGATCATTTCTTTAGGCCATCGTTATATCGTCAAACGGGACAAGAAGTTCGGGGTATACAACCAATATGGCTCTACCATACTGCCTTGTCAGTTTCAGAAAATCGAATGCCTGAATAACGGGCATTATGTCACCACCCGTGACAAAAGCCAACAGGTGTATAATGCCTATGGGGCGCTATTGGAAAACCGTACGAATATGAAGGTAGTCTTCTCGACCGAAGACTGATTTTTTACCGGTTAGATTTGATTTTTGCGTGTTAAGTCGGTATCGTATTGACTTATTTATTATTTTTGTTTTCGTTTTAAACTAAATGGATATAGAAAATGAAAAATCGACTGGTCCTATATAATACTTTATCGCGCAAGAAAGAACAGTTCGAACCGATCAATCCTCCTTTTGTCGGGTTGTACGTTTGCGGGCCCACCGTCTACGGGGATGCCCATTTGGGACATGCCCGTCCGGCCATTACTTTCGACCTGTTGTTCCGGTATCTGAAATATCTGGGCTACAAAGTGCGTTATGTGCGTAACATCACCGATGTCGGCCATCTTACCGACGACAGTGACGACGGCGAAGACAAAATCGAGAAGAAAGCGAAGCTCGACCGGTTGGAACCGATGGAAATCGTTCAGTTTTATACCAACCGCTACCATCACAATATGGAGCAATTGAACACCCTTCCGCCCAGTATAGAGCCTCATGCTTCGGGCCATATCATCGAGCAGGAAGAATTGGTAAAAAAAATCCTGGACAACGGATTCGCTTACGAGAGCGACGGAAGTATTTATTTCGATGTCGAGGCTTACAACAAAAAATACAGCTATGGAAAACTATCCGGCCGCCGGGTGGAAGAGTTATTTGCCAACACCCGTCAGTTAGACGGCCAGGGAGAAAAACGGAATCCGGCCGATTTCGCCCTATGGAAAAAAGCTACTCCGGAACATATCATGCGCTGGCCTTCTCCGTGGAGTAACGGTTTTCCGGGTTGGCACCTGGAATGTTCGTGCATGAGCCAGAAGTATCTGGGCGACCGTTTCGATATCCATGGCGGCGGGCTGGACCTGCAGTTTCCCCACCACGAATGTGAGATTGCCCAAAGTACGGCTGCCTACGGACACGAAGCCGTGAAATATTGGATGCACAACAATATGGTCACTATCAAGGGACAGAAAATGGGCAAATCGCTGGGGAATTTCATCACCCTGGACCAACTCTTTTCGGGAGAAAACGATGTGCTCGAGCAAGCCTATTCCCCGATGACCGTCCGTTTCTTTATCCTGCAGGCCCACTACCGGAGTCCGCTGGATTTCTCGAACGAGGCCCTGAAAGCCGCCCAAAAGGGATATGAACGCCTGATGACGGCGGTCCGGGCACTGGACAAAGTGAAAGCTTCGGCCGGTAATACGGTAGATGTGGATGCACTGATCACCCAATGTGAAGAAGCGATCGATGACGACCTCAACACACCGGTCCTGATCTCCCACTTGTTCGACGGAGTACGGATGATCAATTCACTGGTGGCAGGAAACGAGAAGATAGATGCCGGTAATCTGGCTAAATTGAAAAAACTGTATCAGGATTATGTATTCGATATCCTGGGGCTGAAGGCCGAAAGCGAATCGGTGAGCCAGGATCACGAAGTGCTGGGGAAAATATTGGATATGGTGATGTCTATCCGTACAGAAGCCAAGCAAAAGAAAGACTGGGCCACTTCCGACAAGATCAGGGACGAACTGAAAGCAGCCGGAGTCGCCATTAAGGATACCAAAGAGGGATATGAATGGGAACTGGTAGAAAATTGAACAGATACGAACAGCGGATGACCTGTTTTTTTTACATATTATGTGCCTTTTTCATCTGTTCCTGCGGAGGGAATAAAACGGCGAACAAAGAAAAAAAAACTCCTTTGGCTGCAGAACTTCCGAAAGACGAGGTGAGGTATGTGAAAAGTATTCAACTTACATCGCCCGGGAAAGATAAGATGTATGCTTTCAACGAGGAGATCGTTATCGGTTTTGAAAGCAAGGACCGTTTCCCTGTCGATTCTGCCGCCTTCTATATCGACGGCCAGCAAATCGCAACGGCCGGTAAAGAGGACCGGAGTTTTACTTACCGGATACCTGAAGGTAAAACCGGCAATATGACCATCAAAGTGATGGCGTGGCATCCGGACAACAAACGGGGAATCGCGACAACGACGATCCGGGTGAAACCCGATCAGGCTCCGGCCGCTTATAGCTATGAGGTAGTCCACGTTTTTCCTCACGATCCGAAAGCCTATACACAAGGTTTGATCTATCAGGACGGTTTTATATACGAGGGAACGGGGCAATATGGCGAATCGTCTATTCGTAAAACAGACATGCAAACCGGTAAAACTCTATCGGTCTTAAATATCGACAGTCAGTTATTCGGAGAAGGGATCACGATATATGAAGATAAAATTTACCAGATCACCTGGCGGTCACGCAAAGGTTTCATTTACGATCTGAAAACTTTTACCCTGGAATCGACCTTCAATTATAATTCCGAAGGTTGGGGGATTACTACGGCCGGAGACCACCTGATCATGAGCGACGGCAGCAACAAGCTTTATCATATCGCTCCGTCGACGTTCAATATACTGAAAGAAGTAGAAGTATACGATCATAACGGTCCGGTAGACCAACTGAACGAACTGGAATACGTAGACGGTATGATCTGGGCGAATGTGTGGCTGACCGACCGGATTGTCGTCATCGATCCGGAAACCGGCATTGTCCGGGGCGAGCTGAACCTGCCCGGACTCTTGCCTGCCGCCGATAAAGCCCGGCTAGACGACAAAGACGATGTGCTGAACGGTATCGCGTGGAATGCCGGGAAAGGAACTTTTTATGTCACCGGGAAACGGTGGCCGAAACTATTTGAAATCAAGGTAAAACTTATTCCATATGGACGTTAAAATTGAAGAATCCTGGAAAGCACTGCTTCAGGAAGAATTTGACAAACCGTATTTTGCTGAACTGATCGCTTTTGTAAAAAACGAATACGCCCAAACCCGGATTTTCCCTCCCGGCAAACTGATATTCAATGCATTCAACCATTGTACGGTAGACAATACGAAAGTCGTTATCCTCGGCCAGGATCCTTACCACGGTCCCGGACAGGCGCACGGCCTTTGTTTTTCCGTGCCCGAAGGTATCGAGCAACCGCCTTCCCTGCAAAATATATTTAAAGAAATACACGATGACCTGGGTACTCCTGTTCCCCGTTCGGGCAACCTGGAACGCTGGTCGGACCAGGGGGTACTGCTGCTCAATGCAACGCTTACCGTACGGGCCCACCAAGCCGGTTCGCACCAGAACAAAGGCTGGGAAACTTTCACCGATGCCGTTATCCGCAAGATCGCAGAAAAGAAAGAACACCTGGTATTCCTGTTGTGGGGATCCTATGCCCAACGCAAAGGCGCATTTATCGATACCGACCGGCACCTGGTGCTTAAATGCGTACACCCCTCCCCACTTTCTGCCAACCGGGGCGGATGGTTCGGCAATCACCAGTTCAGCCGCACAAACCAATATCTACGGGAACATGGGTTGAAGGAAATCGAATGGTAGAGTAAGAGGCAAATATTCACAGCTCAATTGACGCTCCCTCTGCCTGAATTTTATCAACTTGTTTCCGATGTTGCTTAGCTATAAATTTAGTTATTTTCTTTTAGTTTTTGAAATAATAAGGCTTCGATACGTGGATTAAATAGGGGATTCCCTGCCAAAATGACTTTATTATTTTCATCTAAAAGAAAGGTGTGTAATACTTTGTTTGTTGGAATATGCGGATTGTATTGTGGAAATACTATCTTTTGAGATTGTAATTGAAATCATTCCTGTTTCAGTTTAACTGTACGAGAACAAGAAGTGATTGTTATCGTACATAATAGTAAATAACAAAAATGCTTTACCATAGTTATGATTGAATAGGTTGGCTATAAATCAAAATTCCCTAAATGATATTCATACTCATCATCCCGATAAATGACATAACCTGTCTTTAAACTTTCATCGATTATAATATCCATAATATTGACTCCCAAATCATATTGTTTAATGGGTAGCCCCTGCCAATCGAATACAGAAAGTTTTTCGATCCGGGTCTCAAGATCCTTTGTTCCGTTTAATGCTATATATATGTAATTATCCGTGGCATATACTGTCCTCCATCCTCTGATACTTTCCTGCCAAAGTGGAAACCCGTCTGCTTTATAAGTTGGTTCATAAATATAACTTGTATTCGAATGTGTGATCTTATTTTGCTGTATATTGAAAAACTCCAGAATGGCACCGCAATGCGTAAAATTCAGGAATTTTGTTCCATCCGGCTTTATGAGGACAGCTGAACAATAGAAATAGTAATTTTCCAATACTTTTTCCGGGGTAATCTGGGTGGTGATTGGAGAATAGTGAGTACAGGAATCAATCAGGTTCAGGTTTTTATCGTATAAAGCAAAACGACTATATGCATTATAAGTTGTTAAATAATGATCGGGGTCTAATCTAAAGAAAGCAGTACTGGATAAGGGTTGTCGCAACCTTTTTTCTGCAATGTTTACTTTCCCCCAGGGAAGTGAGTCCAATTGAAAAATAGTTATTCTGCAGAGATAAAAATAGATTTAAATTTCAAATTTATACCGGTATAATTCCTCGTTACCTTTTAATCCGTATATATAACGATGTTTTTCATCCACTGCAAAATAAATAATATTGTCGGGAATCCGGATTTTAGCTATAGGTGCTCCTTCCCAATTGAATACGTGAATTTCAGTCTCTCCTTCCGCATGAGAAAATAAATTATCTTTCTTATTAACATAAAGCGCGTAGATATATTCCGAAGAAACTTGTAATGACGAATAATACAGAATAAAATCTGATTCCGGCAAGTGGGCTGTCTCAAAAATATCGATGGGAGGTTGATAAGACAAAGAAAAATTGGTTTTCATATCACTGGAAAATACATTTATTTGATTAAAAAACAACATATTGCCAGCAAACAAATCTTTCTCCGGATGCCTGGTTATTCCCATGCTCAATAAAGGAACAGGAATCGATTTCGGGATATAGGATTTCAAAAATTCATATTCCTGGATCGTTTGGCCGGTATGTTGATTTTGTACGGAAAGACAGATATTACCGGGAACATATTTTTGTAAAAGCACCATGGAGTCGTTCACTTGAAAATAACTACAATCTGAAGTAATCCGGAAAATGGTATCACATACAGTCCGGCCAATCCGGAGAGACTGGGTAATATTTAATAATGCCCGTTTTTGTAAAGCACCATCCGAGATCCATAGGACCAGATTGTCATCTTTAAAAAAATAATCCTGGGAAAATTGCACAGATAGAAACTCATCAGGGCCTCTGCCCTGAGAAAGGAATTTTCCCAGATATTGCCAATTGTCAGTCGAATACATTTCGAAAAAATCATTATAACCACTCGCTTTAAAGGCAAACAAAAGGGTATCTATAACCATAAGATCGTTTATCCCTATAATTTCCAGATCTATCTTTTCACTTTCGGCAATTTGCGTGACCGGAAAGTCATAAATAATCGTATTATTTCCTGTAGATACGTTCGTATTGCCGTTATGACAAGAAGTAAAAATCAGGAATGCGACAAATAAAAAAAAGGTTTTCATAGACAAATCAAATATGTATATCCTCCTCCGTTTTCAGCCAATATCCATTACCTTTATCCAGTATAATTTTAACCTGATTTTCCCTCATCAGTAATTTTCTCAATTTCCGGATCACTTTATTCAACTGTGATTCGTAATTATAAGCCGTACTATTCCAACCGGCCAGTAAAAGGACTTCCCTGGGCGACAACCTATTTTTATTCTTGCACAGTATGGCAAATACCTTACTTTCGAGCATGGTCAATTTCTGCCGTTGTTCCCCAATACACAACTCAGCTTTAGCAAAATCATAAGTGATGTTATCCGTCAAACCGATCACCGAAGAGGCAGTTTTCCCAATCAACCGTTCCACCTGTTCTAATAGAAGAGCCACACTGTAATTCTTTACCAGATAGACCTGTGCTCCCTGACAAAGGCCAATTTTCAAATCCTTCTCCTCTGCCAGCGAACTATAGATCACGACAGGTGTCTGCAAATCGTTTACCCGAATCAACTGCAATACTTCGAGTCCCGATCGTTTCGGCATATTCACATCCAAAACGACAATATCCGGCCGATACTTTTGTACTTCACCAAAGCTTCCTTCCCATCTACCGCCTCAATTACCTCCCAGCCTTTTGCTGTCATTTTCTCCTTCATTTCCAACCTCATCAACCGATCATCTTCTGCACACAATACTTTAATAATCGCCATCTTATTCTGCTTTTATCCGGACTTCAAACCGACTGCCTTTTCCCGGAGCACTTTCCACCCGGATCTCCCCTCCATAAGCATTCACCACTTTCTTAGCAAAAGCCAGTCCTAATCCGAAACCGGTTTTATTCTTTACTTTTTTATCTTTCACCCGGTAAAACTGTCGGAATATCCGTTTCAACACTCTTTCCGGCATCCCGATTCCCCGGTCTGTTACCGTCAGTACCCAATCCCAATTTTCCCGGTAAAAAACAACTTTCACCCAAGGTTCATCTCCACCATATTTAATAGCATTATCGACCAAATTGATCACAAGATAATTAAAATAAACCTGGTCGAGCAAGGGTTTCTCTTCTCCTGTTTCCACCTGAAATTCCAACCTCGCATACGGATACAATATTCTAAACATCTCTGCCACCATCCCGATTTCCTGAACGATATCCACCGAAGCCCGCTCCACCTCCAACCGGCTGTTTTTCAAGGTCACCAACATGGTATCGGTAATCTCTGCCATTTTGCGGATGCGCACTTCCACCATTTTCAGTTTTTCTTCCTGTATCGCCGTCAATTCCCGGTTCTTCCGGTTCACAATTCCTTCTAATGCCGAAGTAACTGCAGCTAAAGGTTTCTTCAATTCATGTTCCAAATGGGCTATCCCCATGGTCTGCACATTTGCGCTTTGCCATGTCAGACGAATCGCTTTCCATAACCATACCAAACACCCGATAAAAGCAAAGAAAAACATCCCCTCCCCCACCAAATGCCAAATCATGGAACGGAAGATCAAAGGCAATTGAAAAACCGCTTCTATCCGGTGCCGGCAACGATAACCGGCTTCAACAGAAACGGTACGTATTTCTCCTTCGCAAACGCCTGTTACTTCCAAAACCTGCCCCACCGAATCCCGCAACAGGATGCCGGACAATCCATTCATACCTGTCTTTTCCAAATTCTTTCGATATAAAGAGTCCAATTGAAAAACATCAAAATTATGTTGCTCATATAAATAATCGTAAAAAACAGCTCTGCCCATTTCCCGAAACTGATCAACAAAAGATAAAGTAATTTCTCTAACCCTACAGCTATCCCCATAAACAAATGTCTTTTTATCTTCTTTTAGTCCGTAGCTGAAAGGAACTTTACGTGTCATCCATTCCTCATCCAAAAATTCCTTAAACGAATCCCCCAGTCGGTCACCGGCTTCCTGCCTGAAGCGATTTATCTCCATTTTCCGGGTTTTATACAACCACCCTCCCTGACCGATCAACACACATATCAATAAACCAATACATAAAAAGAAAACTATCCTGATATTCCCTTTCATCATTTTTGTTTTGTCCGGTACGTTATAGAATGTTGAAACTTTTACAAAGATAAAATTCCCTTGTAAATTTGTTCTATAAATTTAAATAAAAATTAATATGCATAAAAAAAGAATCTTATTGACAGGAACGATAATTATTTTATCTGTTTTATTCCTGAATATCGTATTCTCGGACCGGTCAGCGAAAACCAGTCTGACGTTAGCCAATATCGAAGCGATGGCAGAACAAGAAAGCCCTGACGGCGAAAGAAAGGACCTGTGCCTCCAGGCCGGTTATATATGTGTCGGTATAGATAAAAATGGAATAGATGGAGAACATCACGGATTAATGAGAGGAGAGTAATACGATATGAAAAAGCTATCTTACCTTTTTATCGCCTTATTTATTTCCGCCTGCCAGGCAGAGCCGGATTTTACAGAAGAAGTTACCCCTTTGTTACATACCCGGGCGGGATCGTTGCAATTCGCCCAAACCGATAACCTGAATCTCGACGCCCTGGGGATCGTCCATCCCACCAAAATCGTCCGTAAAGATTCTTTGTATGTCATCCTAACCCCCCAAAGCGCTTATCGCTTTGCCATTTACAATCACCTTAACGGAACCCTGCATCATTTAGTACCGGCGGGAAGCGGCGAAGGCGAAGGGCACTGCTATCTGAACCTCCACCTCAACGGCAATATCGTTTCGGCATTGGATTTCAGCACCGGCCGTCTGGTTGAAATTGATCTCAACCATTGCACCGAAGCAGATTACCGCCCTGTGTTCACCTCCCTCACAGCCCACGGTAAAACGCCGTTAGGAGCTGTCCGGGCCGGTAACCGGATTATTTCCACCGGAATTTACACCTCAGGCCGTTATTGCAGCACAAACCCGGCGGAAAACGAAGATATTTACAGCGTTGCTTACCCGGAATGCGCCCTGCCGTCCTTATCCGACAGCTTGAAAAGTATTTTCTACGCCAGCAATTGCCTGGCCCTTAACCGGACCCAGACCCGTCTCGCCTGTGCCAATATGCAATACGGTTGTCTGGACCTCTGTGCCATCCGGGAAGACCAGCTGATCCGGGTAAACGAAGTACACCTCAACCGGCCCGGAGTAAGTATCCGGCTGCAACGTCCCAAAGGCCGGAAAATATGGTATCCGGTAGCCTACACCGACCATAATCTGTTCGGTTTCTGTGACTTGACCACTTCCGACGATTACATTTTCGCCCTCTATTCCGGACGTACCTACCGGCAATACCGGAATGATGTCGACAAAGGCCGCGTGATTCTGGTATTCGACTGGAACGGCTCACACGTCCGCACCTACCATCTATCGAATAGTTGCTCGTCCATCAGCTACGACCCGGTAACGGATGCAATTTATGCCTTGTCGCACGAAAAGGGGAAATGTGAAATTATTACCTTAAATTTATAAATTGGGTAGATTATAGAATGTTGCTTTTTTCATGAAACAAGAATTCATCTTTAAATTTGTTTTGAAAAATAAATATTCAATACAATGAAGAAATTCAACATTTTGCTCTTCATCACAGTAATAATACTTTTGCTCTTGTCCGGATGGTCTATTTTTCACCAGCCCGGCTACAGTAGTGAAGATCAGTTCGTCACTCCCACAAATATCCATTTTGAAAAGGATACCCTATCGTTAGGCTCAGTCAAATACGGGACAGAACAAAAAGCAGTATTTCGTTTTACAAACACCGGTACAGCTCCGCTATTGATCTACAATGTAGTGCCATCGTGCGACTGCACTGCTGTGAAATGGAAAAAACGCCCCATCAAACCGGGAGAATCAGGAGAGATCCAAACCGTATACAGCCCGAATTCACTCGGTATGTTTATTAAAAACATAGAGGTCCGCTGCAATGTGGCCGGACACAAAATCAACCTAAAGATACGTGGTAATGTAATCGAATAAATTTTCATGCGCGTGGTAAAAATTAACAATCCTTTCGATTATGCTATCATGAAAGTCAACTTGATTGTCTAACCCAGGAGAAAAAGGACGGAAAGCTGAACAGCATTTTCCAAATCAAATCAGCTTCCGTCCCGACACTCCCTCTAAAAAAGAAAGAGAGGTAAGTATGTAAATATATAAATAACGTATAATAATTGCAAGGCAAAAACATACAAAATAAATTTCAAAATATTTATTACAAATAAAATACAACTATTATGAAAAATATCAAATTACTAATCGTAATCCTTATTGTTGCATTTTCAGCTTTTAATATTTCAATGAGTATCACAGAAAATTCAGAAAATAATATTACTTTAAATAGTATAAATGAACATGCATTTGCAAGTAGTGAAAATGAATGTTCGAATGCAATAAGTATGACGTTTGGATGTACAAGATGCTCAAACATGAATGTCCCAGGTTGTAAACATATCCCTGAAGAAACCACAAGCACCTGTACAATCGGAAAATGTTCACAATGCGGTGCTCCTGGTTCTTATCTTAACTAATTTTTCAAGAGACTGTCTAAAAAGTCAAAACATCCCCAGTTAGAATCGAATATTTGATTTCAGTCTCTAATAAGGATATGAATAAATAGAGGGTGTCAAATTTTTTTGGATACCCTCCTTAATCGGATATTCACTCTATTTCATTGATAAATATATAAGAATATAATTCTTTTGTTTTAAAACTATGCAAAAATCTTTCCTTCTATTTCTAGCATTATCTTTCATACAGTGTAAGACTGAAAATTACCCCATCACCGGGACTATCACGTTACCTTTCAAAACAGGAGAAAAATACCTATCAGTAACTGAATCGGATTATCAATATTCTTATCATTTTATTCCATTGGAAACTAAAGAAGAATCTTTACTCAGTAAGATTTTCTGTATAAAAAGATATAATAATTATTTATATATCCATTCTCTATTCAACAAATCCGTGATGATATTTTCTGATAGTGGAAAATTTATAAAAAAAATTCCCATAGGTAGAGGCCCAGGAGAAATTATGGATCCACTATACATAACCATCGATGAACAGAATAAACAATTAGAAATATTAGATTTTTTCAGACAAATAAAGAAATACACCTTAGAAGGAGATTATATAGCGTCACAACCATGTTGTACATCTTCTGAATTTGAAAAATTAGGAAACAATTATTTATTCCATTCATTCACTGCACAAAATTCCAAAAACTATTTTACGGTACAAAGCACAAATAAAGAAACAAAAAGTTATTTAGATTCCGATAAAACAAAGAAACCACCCTTAATGGCTTACTCACATCTATTCAAAACAGATACCACCATTTATTTTCATACAGATTTCAACAATATTGTATATTCTATATCTATCAATAACCTAACCCCCAAACCTTACGCAACACTTATTAACCAATGTACAGCTAAAAGAATAAATTCTCTACCAGTATCAAAAATCGACGATTTTTGCATGGGGGAAAAATTATACATTAATATGTTAAACTTCAATGTATTACATAACGGAAGTACCATATATGCAGAAATGATAACAGAAAATAACGTCGAAACATTCCTATATGATACAGATACCCAAACCACTTATTTAGTAGATAATGGTCTGGATGGATGCATTGTTGGAAGTCATAAGGATTATCAATATAAATATATCACTCCAAGCCAAATAGATTATTATTTGCAAAATGAAAATGTCAAAAAAAATAAACCATTATATGAAAAATTAAACGATTTATCCTCTACCATAAAAGAAGAAGATAATCCCGTTATTGTAGAAATTCAAATTAAAAATATAAATCATGAATAAATTTACTTTTCCTTTACTCATTGTTATAACAACTATATGTATTTATCAATTCTCTAAAAATAAACAAAACATAAAATATATCAATTACATGAATGAAATTATTGAATCTAAAAATTTAATGATAAACAATTTACTTAAGGATGATCTTTATGATATTAATAGAGATTTATACTCATATATATACAATATAGATTCATCCTTATTAGAAAATAATCAAAAAACAACTTTATGCATATATATATCAGCCGAGAAGCACTGTGATGCCTGTATTGAATTTGAACTAAAATATATACGCAAAAACGCATTAGAAAATAATATTATTATTTTATATCATGCATCTCACAAAAGCAGCTTCAATAGTTTTAAAGAATTCAACAAAGACTTTCATTCTATTTATTTTTGTCCAGAGAATACTAAATTTAACGATTTCCCAACTTATATTATTATAAATGAAGGCATAATTAAACATATTTACAAATCTAACACTAATAGAAATGGAGGAGCACTTAATTATTTTCTAAATACATTGAAGAACTTTTTAAAATAGTTGCCCCTTAACCAAATTGCTTGCTTTTATATGTAAAATATCAATCCATAGTTCCCAAAGGAATCAGATGATATTCTACCATTAAACTTTATCAAATACAGGACAGAACAAAAAGCAGTATTTCGTTTTACAAATACCGGTACAGCTCCGTTATTAATCTATCTAAGCAGCAAGGGAACCGAAAGAATATATACAAATCAATAAAAAAGATTTCTGACAGTTTTTTTCATTAAATAAGAATTTATCCTTAAATTTATTTTGTAAAAAGTTAATATTCCATATAATGAAAAAATTCAACATTCTACAGTTTGTCAGAGCAATAATTTTTTTATCCAGAGGAGCCGTTTGTTACAAATTATGCAGAAATCTTTTTCTCTTATTTTTAACATTATTTTTTATACAGCGTAAGAATGATAATCAGCCTACAGCCAAGGTTCTCTCGTTACCTTTCAAAATAGAAGAAAAATACCTATCGGTAACTGAATCGGATTATCAATATTCTTATCATTTTATTTCATTGGAAACTAAAGAAGGATCTTTACTCAGTAAAAAGACCTCCAATTACCAGAGGAAATCAAACAACATTTAAACAACGAAGGCGTCGTTCTTCGTCTATATTCATTTAATAATAAAAAATAAATCCAAATGAAATATTTTATACAAATAATATTTTTCATAATTTCATTTTTCAATTTACTTTCATGTAACACGTATCAACGAAGAGCTAAAGATATTATTCAAACATGGAACGGGAAAACAATAATATTCACTCCTTTAAATGCAAAAATAATGGGTAAGGATACCATAATTCCCAATATTCTGGATCATAAATACAAAGTATTGACATATATTGATACGACAGGTTGTACAGCCTGTCGCTTAAAATTATTCGATTGGAAATTATTTATAAAAGAACTAAATACCTTCTCTGAAGACATAGCATTTCTTTTTGTCATTCATTCAAAGAACTACCAAGAATTTGAAGATATACAAAAAGCCAATAAATTCATTTATCCAGTTTTCTATGATTATAATGCAAATCTTAAAAACATCAATAATTTTCCTAATGACCCTAATTTTCAAACATTTTTGCTAGATCAAAACAATAAAGTGTTAATTATCGGCAATCCTGTTACAAATAACAATATCAGACAACTATATGAATATATTCTCAAACAATAATAAATTACTCATTTTTATTAATGTCCATTAATGAACTACCCGCCAACAGTTTCGATTATCTTTCAATTTACAGATGCAATATGAAAAAAATCATTTTTCTATTATGTTATCTTTTACTTTTTTATTGCTGTAAAAGAACAGATAAAAATAATACTATTCTTTTATCAGATACGAATAGTAATATTGTATATGACAGCATTTGTTCTTTAAAAGAAAATATCGATATTCTCGGAAATATCAATTCTTTTAACTTTATTGACAGCAACCATTTTATAATAAGTACTATTTCTCCTGCCCCATCGTTATTCATTTATAATTCTCAAGGCATTCAAGAAAAAAAAATAAATCGTCTCGGTAGAGGGCCAGGTGAATATATTGAACCGGCAATTGTACATGTATTTAATAATCATATTTATATATGGTGCAGTAAACAACTAAAATTAATCAAATTAGATCTGGAAGGAAGATTTATTGAAGAGTACAAAAACTTTAAAAAAGCAATAAAAGATTTTAGCATTTGGAATGAAAATCTCATATTCTATATAGCAGGAGGTTTTAATGAAGCTTTATTAGAAATTCATCATATACATCAAAGAAACAATATCGATTATATCGGCAAACCCAGTAATGAACATCTCGTTTTAAATTTAACCGAAAGATCTGGCGGATTAATTTTAGTCAATGACAGCCTCTATTATACAAGCGCAGACGCACTTCATATCTATTGTACAAATATAAAAAACACAACGCACAACACATCTTCCTATTTCAAGGATACGGAATTTATTGTTAATAAATTAAATTTAGACGCCAATATATTAGTGAATAACGAACGCGACAAAGTCATAGATTACTTATTGAGTAATAGTATTATTACGAACTTATTCTATGCCAATAATTATCTGATCATACAAAGCGAAGTAGGAAAATCGAAAATTATCGATAAACGCATAGACCACTCGCAACGATACCTTAAGTATTATATTTTTGACTCAGGCAAAAACTATTTATATTCCGTTAAAGAATTATATAATCCGAACTATAATATCCAAAGATATGCAAACTATGACAATAAGCTTTATAATATAAAAACTTCTTTGAGAAATGAAGATTTGACTTACGTAGTTTCTGAAATTTCATTTTCCAAAACTAATCTATGAAAAACTATATATTAATATTCTGTATATTCATTTTGTTCATATTATCATGTGAAAATGAAAGAAAAAGAAAATTTAACTATTCCGTCCTATAATTCATTACACACAGGAACCCTCCAATTATTACAAATTGCATTTGCTAATGATAACGAAGAAGGAAATGAAGGTAATGATTTTAAAAAGTGTGAGCAAGGAAACGTCTTTTTTCCCGCCCATGGTACAATAGCCTGTTTATATTGTGGAGACTGTTTAGCCCATTGGGCATTTGCCACCTATGATGGTAATTGCAAATTATTTAATACATAATCAACAATAAACTATGCTATATTTGTAAGTATAGTATAGTTTTAATGAACATAGAAAAATGAGAATAATAATATCATCATTGGTCATAGTTTTTTCTCTACATTCTTGCAAAGAAATACCGATCACTCCTTTAAATATTACAAAATCATTAACTTTGATCGGAGAGAAACAAGTTACAAATAATAGCTTTGGTTACAGTATTACCAAGGATTCCTTATTAATTATGATCACTTATGGAGATGCTGATGAAAAATTCATTCATGTCTATGACACAGCTTTCAATTTTAAATTCAGTGTGGGCGACAAGGGTAAACTTTTTTCAGAATTCAATATGCCCCAATTTTTCAATACTAACTTTATCGACTGCCACGATTCCATTATTCACATATTTGACATTAATCTACTTCAAGAAAAATATTTCAACTTAAAAAAATTCATACAAAATCCTCAGCCTGAAAAAGAAATAAAAGGACGGTATTTACCTACTAAATTGTATTTTACCGATAATTTGAATATGTTAAACGACTCTACTTTTGTCGGGAAAAGCATTGACATGAATTATGGATCTTTCTTTATATATAATAGTAGGAGTAAAGAAAAAAAATGGATAAAATTTAATCACAAATTCCGATATCCCGATAAAAAATATGAAGATCAATCTTACCTGAACTCCATTTGCGTTCATCCGCAAAAGAAAAAAATCATAGTAGCCTATCGTTATTTTGATCTCATCCAGTTGTACGATGATGAAGGTAAACTCTTACAAGAATGCTGTTTTTCTAAAATCCAGAAACCTTTATTATCTACCGTAGCTTCCGGGATGGCACCAGAAGCCTCTTTTTATAATCTAAGCACTTGTGGTACAAACAAATATTGCTATATCTTAAGAGCAAATAAAACCGGGATACAATTGCAAAATCAGCCTCAGAAATTATCAGGACAATTAATTGTCATGGATTGGTCAGGAAATATTAAAAATATCTACCCTTGTCCGGAACTCCTCTATTCCATTTGTGTCGATGCCAATGATACCTATTTATTTGCCACAATAGATAATTATAATGACCTGGAATATTCTTTTATCAGAAAATACAAATTATAAAAATGACAACAATAACTATTACATTACTAATAATATTAAACATAATTTTCATGATAAAATTTGAATATGACAAGAAAGAAAGATTTTTGACAGTTTTCACATTAAATAAGAGTTCATCTTTAATTAACCTAAAATTTAAATTCCCAAAGCGACTAAATATGAAATTATCCCTTATCTTCTTTCTATTCTTATTTACCTTATCCTGTAAAAAAGAAAACACCAGGTACACAGTGATACCCATAAAGAATTTTTCCCAGGAAATTGAAATGGATCGTATACTTTCGGATATTCAGATACTCCGACTAAATATACCCGATACAACCTTTATCGGCCAAATTAAAGATCTTGCCATATACAGGGATTCAATTTATATCTTAGATGATATAAAACAATCCTTATTCATTTTCGATATGCAGGGAAATTTCATTCAAGAAACTTGTCGTTCAGGAAGGGGTCCGGGAGAATATATCCATGCTTGTTCAATAGAATGTGATTCTTCATTCGTATACGTATTGGATATGCCCGGGAAAAAACTGATATACTACGACCACTCAATGAATTTTGTTATTGCAAAAAATTTATCCTATACGTCCTCGGATTTTAAAATCACAGACAAGCATTTTCTTTTCAACAATTTAGAAGACATCGACGGAAATTATTATTACCTTTATAGAGATAGAGATATGAACGAAGTGGATCATTTCATTCCTTATAAACCCAAATGGGGACATACGTTACATGGCCGAGGCACGACAGGACAAATGTTCACGTGGAATGAAAGTACAAAACAAAGTTTTTTAGTACGCCCCTTTTCCAATCAGATATATGAATTCACCCCTGCAGGAAAATTACGATTAAGTTTTGAAATAGACTTCGGAAACAAAACGATTCCGGATCGTATCGGAGAGAAAGACTTTAATCCGGGCAGATCTCCTTTTATTTATATTGAAGAGTTTTTTGATTTCAATCATTTTAAAATGATGAGTTTTTTGGAAAAAAATACCCGTTACTACACCCTGTTCTCATCTGGGAGGGAAATTATATATACCGGAAGAATCAAGGATTCGCAAACCTTACCTCCCTTTTTTCCCCGTTGGCAATGCGGAAACCGACTCATCGGAACTTGCCGGGGAGAATATCTCGAAAAATATTTGAAAGCCAAAGGTCAACAATTACCGGAGACAGAATCGGATAAAAACTACCTGCTATTTTATGCATTAAAATTCGACAGGCTAAAAACTATGGGCTATAAGCTAAAGGCAGAAAAAAATCAGCGTTTTTTTATTCCTGATCAATGTTGCTTTACAGGCGCCTGATCGGCGAACCTTCGGTTCTGATAGGGAATGTTTATCAGAACCGAAGGTCCACTGATCAGTATCGCAGATACGCTGATCAGCAAAGCACTAATCAGAGCCCTCCGGATACGCTGATCTTTTCCCGCTATAACCTTTAGCTTTAATTTTTATTTACTGGCTTTGAGGCCTTTGATCATGGCTGAGGTAAAGCCCTCTTCTTCCATTTTATTGAGGCCACGAATGGTTATCCCTCCAGGGGTGGTAACTTTATCGATTTCTGTTTCGGGATTGGAGCCATGAGTAAGCAGTAAATCTACGGCACCTTTTACCGTTTTCAGTACGATCTCTTTGGCCTGATCGGGATAAAAACCCAGTTCAACCCCGCCTTCACTAGCCGCCCGGATGTACCTCAAGGCAAAAGCGATTCCACTGGATGCCAAAGCTGTTCCGGCCATCATCAACTCCTCTTTGATCAACATGGCCATTCCCAATTGATTGAAAATATCGACCACCACTTTCTCTTGTTCAGGAGTGGCATTACAGGAAGCGACAAAGGTCATACTACTGGAAACCTCGATAGCGATATTCGGAATTACCCGGAATAAGGCAGGCCGAACCTCTGCATCTTTCGTAAAATAACGCAATAACCGCTCGAAAGGAATCCCGGCAGCGACGGAAACAACCGATTGTCTTTCATAATCGAGTGTACCCCGAATTTCGTCGATCACAGCCTCCACGCGCCAGGTTTTTACCGCGATAACTACTAAATCGGCTCCCTGAATAGCCGTCGGATTATCCTGTGATACGTTAAAACAAGCATCTGCCGATAATAAACGGTCGAGATTCGCCTGCATCAAATCCGTACAAGTAATATCCGAAGCATTGAACACGCCTCCCCTTACCAATCCCCGAGCGATAGCCCCGCCGATATTTCCGGCTCCGATAATCGTAATTTTCATAATCAGGAATCCGTTCCCATAATTTTCCGCTATCGTGTACGACGATTATTTGTTAAAACTTTTCAATACCCGATTGATACTTTGTGGATAATTTTCTACATTTGAAGCAAAATACAATTTTTAATATATAAGTTATGGTCAACTACAAAGATTTAGGACTGGTGAATACCAGAGAAATGTTTAAAAATGCAATGGCAGGGAAATATGCAATTGCAGCCTTTAACTTTAACAACATGGAACAGATGCAGGCCATTATCCAGGCAGCTGTCGAATGTAAATCACCGGTAATCCTTCAGGTTTCCAGTGGTGCTCGTAAATATGCCAACCAGACCCTGCTTCGTTATATGGCTCAAGGGGCTGTAGAATATGCTAAAGAGCTGGGTTTAAATATTCCGATTACCTTACATTTGGATCACGGTGACAGCTTCGAGCTTTGCAAAAGTTGTATCGACATGGGCTTTTCTTCAGTCATGATCGACGGCTCACATCTTCCGTATGATGAAAACGTAGCGCTGACCAAAAAAGTGGTGGAATATGCTCATCAGTTCGATGTAACCGTAGAAGGAGAACTCGGTGTACTGGCTGGCGTAGAAGACGAAGTGTCTGCCGAACACCACACTTATACCCGTCCTGAAGAAGTAGAAGATTTCGTTAAAAAGACAGGGGTAGACTCACTGGCTATCTCTATCGGAACTTCCCACGGAGCGAATAAGTTCAAACCGGAACAATGTACACGGAACGCCGACGGCGTATTGGTTCCTCCTCCATTACGTTTCGATATTCTGAAGGAAATTGAAAAACGTATCCCGGGTTTCCCTATCGTACTGCATGGATCTTCATCCGTACCTCAGGACAAAGTGGCTATCATCAACAAATACGGCGGGGCCCTGAAAGACGCAATCGGTATCCCGGAAGATCAGTTACGGGAAGCGGCTAAATCGGCTGTTTGTAAAATCAACATCGACTCCGACGGCCGTTTAGCGATGACTGCTGCTGTGCGTGAAATTTTCGCTACCAAACCGGCCGAATTCGACCCGCGGAAATACCTGGGCCCGGCCCGTGACTCACTGAGAGAACTGTATAAACACAAACTGACAGATGTACTGGGAAGTGCCAATACGGTAAAATAAATGCCTATCAAACACCGGCCGCCGAGCCGGTGTTTTTCTTTTCTACCGCCCCTGACATAACCATATCAGGCCCGGTCCGTATACAACGGATGTAATAAGAATAACCCATGAGCCTGAATATACCTGCAACAACCCGTAAACGTGTAGTTGTCATCGGAGGAGGTTTCGGTGGCATGAAATTAATCGACAGCCTGCGTCGGAGTGGGTTTCAGCTTGTATTGATCGACCAGAACAATTATCACCAATTCCAGCCTCTGCTCTATCAGGTGGCGACAGCCGGCCTGAACCCCGGCTCTATTGCTTTTCCTTTCCGAAAAGATTTCCGGCATATACCGGATTTTCATTTCCGCATGGCCCGGGTCACCCGGATCGTTCCCCGGGAAAATCAGATCGAAACGACGATCGGTAGCCTCGGTTATGACTATCTGGTCATTGCAGCAGGTACGACTACCAACTACTACGGGATGCAAAATATACAGGCTCATGCCTTACCGATGAAAAGCGTCACCGAGGCCATGGCATTGAGGAACCATATTCTGACGAAATTCGAAGAAGCCCTGACCGCAGACGATGCCACGAAACGGCAACGGTTGCTCAATCTGGTGGTAGTAGGAGGAGGGGCTACCGGAGTAGAGATTTCGGGAGCACTAGCCGAAATGAAACGCTATGTATTGCAAAAAGATTATCCCGACCTCACTTCTGCCACACTCCACATTTACCTCGTCGAAGGGACTTCGAAGGTATTAGGTAACATGTCGCCCGAAGCATCCGAAAAGGCGGGCGGTTTCCTCAGCCGGATGGGGGTTAAACTCTTACTGGATACGCGGGTAACGGATTACCGGGACGGGGCCATTGTACTGGCTAACGGCGAAAGTATTCCGACCGAAACAGTGATCTGGGTAAGCGGGGTTACAGCCCGCCTGTTCGAAGGTATTCCCGAAGCGGTGACCGGCAAAGGGGGCAGAATACTGACAGACGAATTTTGCCGGGTGAAAAATCAATCCAATATCTTCGCTATCGGGGACATTGCACAGCAAAACGAACCCGCTTATCCCAACGGCCATCCACAAGTAGCCCAGGTAGCTTTACAGCAGGGAAAATTACTGGCCCGCAACCTGTGCCTGCTCGAACATCATCAACCGCCACTACCTTTCCATTATCGTGATAAAGGTACTCTGGCAACCGTCGGACGCAATAAGGCCGTAGCCGACCTCCCTCATCTGAAAACCCAGGGATTCGTCGCCTGGTTTCTCTGGATGGCTGTCCATCTGCGCTCGATCCTGGGTGTCCGTAACCGACTGGAAATCCTACTCAACTGGTTTTGGAATTATCTGACCTACGATCAGGCAATCCGGCTGATCTTTAAGACAAAACGAACTCCGCCCGATGACACAGATTCGTCTTCGTAACGTATTCTCACACGTTTTCAACGATTTATCCGCATTTTCACCTCCACTATTTTCATTGTCAATAATTTATTGTATTTTTGTCCCCCTAAAATTATAGATACACAAATGCGGAAATTAAGAAACATTGCCATTATTGCGCACGTCGACCACGGAAAAACAACCCTCGTGGATAAAATGATTTTGCAGGGCAAACAATTCAGAGAAAACGAAAAACAAAGTGGAGATTTAATTCTGGATAATAATGATCAAGAACGTGAACGGGGAATTACTATCCTGGCAAAAAACGTTTCTGTTCATTATAAAGACTATAAGATAAACATTATAGACACTCCGGGCCACTCGGATTTCGGCGGAGAGGTGGAACGTGTATTGAACATGGCCGACGGCGTATTGTTACTGGTGGATGCTTTCGAGGGCACGATGCCCCAAACCCGCTTTGTATTGCAGAAAGCGTTGGGATTAGGCAAGAAAGCTATCGTGGTGGTAAATAAGGTGGATAAGCCGAACTGCCGACCGGACGAAGTGCAGGAAGAGGTCTTCGATCTGATGTTCTCACTGGGAGCCAGTGAAGAACAACTGGATTTTAAAACGATTTACGGAAGTGCCAAACAAGGCTGGATGTCGACGGACTGGAAAAACAAAACAGAAGATATTACCGCCCTTTTGGACGCAATCATCGAAGATATCCCCGAACCCGAAGCAACCGAAGGAACTCCTCAGATGATGATCACTTCATTGGAATATTCCTCTTATATCGGGCGGATCGCTATCGGTAAACTGACCCGGGGAAAACTGAAATCCGGTATGCCGGTCACCCTTTGCAAACGAGACGGGGTGACACAGATCAAAAGCCGGATCAAAGATTTGATGTTGTTCGAGGGACTGGAAAAACAAAAGGTAGAGGAAGTAGAGGCCGGAGAAATATGTGCTATCGTAGGTATCGAAGGATTTGAGATCGGAGATACTATCGCCGATTTTGAAAATCCGGAAGCCCTGACCCCGATCGCTATCGACGAGCCGACGATGAGCATGCTATTTGCCATCAATGACTCTCCGTTTTTCGGAAAAGACGGTAAGTTCGTGACTTCACGCCACATCCACGACCGTCTGATGAAGGAGCTCGACAAGAATCTGGCTCTCCGCGTAAGGAAGAGTGAAGAAGACGGTAAATGGATTGTTTCCGGCCGTGGTGTACTCCACCTTTCTGTATTGATTGAAACAATGCGCCGCGAGGGATATGAATTGCAGGTAGGTCAGCCGCAGGTTATCTTCAGAGAAATCGACGGTGTGAAATGCGAGCCGATTGAAGAACTGACCATCAACGTACCGGAAGAATATTCCAGCAAAATTATAGATATGGTTACTCGCCGTAAAGGTGAAATGGTCAAGATGGAAAATACAGGTGAACGTATCAATCTTGAGTTCAATATGCCTTCACGCGGTATCATCGGTTTGCGTACCAATGTACTGACGGCCTCTGCCGGTGAAGCCATTATGGCGCACCGTTTCAAAGAATATCAGCCGCACAAAGGAGAAATTGAACGTCGTACCAATGGTTCTAT
>ENA-ORSS01000944-ORSS01000944.1-human-gut-metagenome-genome-assembly--contig:-NODE-944-length-32537-cov-3.101749_pt1 | contig 32537 bp, 24 predicted proteins | sample MGYA00241899_ERZ509162 | MGnify/ENA primary metagenome ERZ509162 (study PRJEB26280, sample SAMEA2338641) | human gut metagenome | biome: human gut; feature: human-associated habitat; material: faeces... | reverse complement strand
CACCACCGGTCAAACCGAAACCACGGCTGGAGTCATCCATATAACTCGGCATGACAAAGCCCGAAGAATAGCTGCTGGAAAACGGAAAGAAGAAAAACGGTACGGCCAAAGGCAACGGTACATCTTCCACTACCAGATAAGCAGGCCCCGTTACCACATTTTTCTTAGGACGGACCTTGGCTTTGGTCAACTGCATATAGAAGTGCGGATGATCGTGGTGGTCGCAGGTCGTATATCGTCCATTCTCCATGAACAGTTCATCGTTTGCGCCTTTCTTCGCATTGTTACCTACCACGTAGCCTTCCCCCTGCTGGGTAACGACGTTATTGATAAATCCTTTTTTACTCTTGAAGTTATACCGGATAGCCTTCGTTTCATAAGGAGTCTCTCCATCCTTAAACACCGGTTTCCCCTTCTCCACTCCCACAGAGTCGATCACTCCACGGGCATAGACCGTACTGCTGTCCATGTTCATGGTGATAATTTCGGCTCCCAGTTCGATGTTCTCGTAGTTCACCTTTCCATCTCCATACAAATGGGCAAATCCTCCTTGTGTAAAGACAATAGAGTCATTGGCAGAATATACAACGGGAGCGTCCAGGGGTTGTTTCTTTTTCTTCACCGATTCCGCCGACAATGTATCGGCCTTCAATACATTGGCTTTCAATGTATCGTTTTTCAGTGTGTCGACTCTCAGTGAATCGTTCTTAGGGGGTGAATAGACCACCGGCCCTTTCAACTCCCTGACACGGCGACGCTGAGCCATAGCTTCGTACGGAAGCATCAGGAGGATCAACAGTAGTATGGATGATATTATCGTATTTGCTTTCAATGGCGTCATTAACTAATAGAGTTTACGCTTGAAGGGGCAAAAGTACACAATCTTCACCAAATATACTTGAGAATCTTCATTTTTAATTCTTTTTTAGGCACTAAAGAAATAGCTTACACCAATTGTTAAAACGTTGCAAACCTTCATCTCCATACTTGGCGATGCTCTTACGAGCCCCCTCCACAGTTTTCTCACGGTCGAGATGGGTTTTCGAAAAAAACTTGTCGGCAAAGCAAATCACTTGTTCTTCCATACTCACCGGCAACATTTCGCGATGGGGGACAGGAAGTTTTTGATCCATAATATCTTTCAGTGAAAGTCCCGCCCCGGTATGCCGTTCACAGACTAATGCGTGTCGGGGGAAACCTTCCTTACGGACAAGCCCGGCTCCGAGATATCCATGACAAATGTAAGGTTCCGTCCCAAAACATTGAATACCCGGAGCATGTGTCAGGAAGATACCAATATCATGCAGCATGGCGGCTTCTTCCAGAAAGACAGTATCCAGATTCAGTTCCGGATGTTTTACGGCGATCCATAGAGCTTTATCAGCCACCGACCGGCTATGCACGTTCAAAATATGTTTCAGTTCATTATCCTGAGGATAATATTTGTCTATCAAATCAAGCACTTTCATATTCTATTATTCATTAATTCAAAAACCACTTGCCATTGGTTTCCGGAATGGAAACCCTTCATAAGCCAAGTGTGTTCGATTGGTTTCTTAAGCACATTTCTTTCCTTCTTTACCCCTCTTTCCCGGCCTTGTTTAGTGGGCCCGGGTTCGTGTACCCATCAGCCCGGATACCCGAGCCCGCTAGATGAACAAGTCAAAAGTCGTTAATACTCCCATTCAGGCTTATCCAAGAGGGCAAACCGGCTAAACAAATTAACTTCTCCCACATGGAAAACAAGTCATGAATGACGAAGGTTCCTGCCAAAGGCAAAGATAACAACTGTTTTTTAATACGGAATGAAGATAATCAAAAGAATTGATTGTATATTTGTGCATTTCATAGTAACCCGGAAAACGGATCTGATATCATATTAAAAACAATCCAATATTTATTCCTATGACAAAACCTTCTTACAAACAGTGGATAGCAGCCTGTACTCTCACGAGTACATTGCTATTGGGAGCTTGCGGTCCCGCTCCCGTTACCAGAGACGCATCAATCGTACCGTTGCCTAACCAAATTCAACAATCCGGCAACGCTTTTGTGCTAACCCCGAACACTACAATCGGTACCACCGACCCGGAATTACAGCCAGCCGCCCAATACCTGAAAGAAATTCTTTCGGCCGCCACGGGCTACGACCTTCAGGTTAAAGAGGGCAAGGGGACAATCACTCTTGCGAAAGCCAACATCGAAGGAAAAGAAGGTGCCTATACACTTTCGGCAAAATCAGACCGGATAGACATCACAGGCAACTCTTATGGAGGGGTGATAGCCGGTATCGAATCGCTTCGCCAGTTATTCCCACCGCAAATCGAATCCAAACAAATCGTAGACAGTGTGGCATGGGCCATTCCCACGGCAGAGATTCAAGACGCCCCCCGATTCGAGTGGCGCGGGATTATGCTCGATGTATCCCGTCACTTCTACACCAAAGAGGAGGTAAAAGAATTACTCGACCTGATGGCACTCTACAAAATGAATAAGTTCCACTGGCATCTGACAGACGATCAAGGTTGGCGCATCGAAATAAAAAAATATCCGTTACTGACGGAGAAAGGCGCATGGCGTACCTTTAATTCACACGACAGATCGTGTATGAAGTCCGCTAAATCAGAAGACAATCCGGATTTTCTGATTCCGGAAAATAAACTCCGCATCGTCGAAGGCGACACGTTATATGGCGGATACTATACGCAGGAGGATATCAAAGAAGTGATTGAATATGCCAAAGTACGCGGGATAGATATCGTTCCCGAAATTGACATGCCGGGACATATGCTGGCTGCTGTCAGCAACTATTCCGGAGTAGCCTGTACCGATAAAGTAGGCTGGGGAACCACTTTCTCCTCACCCGTCTGCCCCGGAAAAGAATCGGCAATGGAATTCTGTAAGAATGTATATAGTGAACTGATCAACCTGTTTCCCTAAAAATATGTACACATCGGAGGAGATGAAGTTGAAAAAGCAAACTGGAAGAAATGTCCCGATTGCCAGAAACGTATGCGGGATAATCATCTGAAAACCGAAGAAGAGCTGCAATCCTGGTTTATCCACGATATGGAGAAATTTTTCAATGCAAAGGGGAAAGAGATGATCGGCTGGGACGAAATCATCGAAGGCGGACTGAGCCCGACGGCTACCGTAATGTGGTGGAGAAGCTGGGCAAAAGATGCTCCCGCAAAGACAACTCAACAGGGGAACTCCATCATTTTCACTCCAAACGGACAGTTCTATCTGGATTATCAGGAAGACAAAAACTCTGTACGCAATATTTATAACTTCAATCCGGCAATCGAAGGATTGACTTCCGAACAACAGGCATTAGTCAAAGGCGTACAAGGAAACATCTGGTGTGAATGGATTCCTTCACGCGAACGCATGCAGTATATGGCTGTTCCACGCTTGCTGGCTATCGCCGAACTGGGTTGGAGCCAACCCTCACAAAAGAACTGGAATGACTTTGCACAACGCATGGCAAACCAATTCGAACGCCTCAACATCATGGGTATCAATTATCGCATCCCCGACTTGGAAGGCTTCCATCGCAACAATGCTTTTATCGGTGAAGGAACCGTAAAGGTAACCTGCCTCGATCCCAATGCCGAAATTCATTATACGACGGACGGCAGCACTCCTACTCTGCAATCGCCTAAATACGAAGGGCCTATTCAAGTAAAAGAAACAACGGACTTTACGTTCCGCACCTTCCGTCCCAACGGAAAAGCCGGTGACATCTCCCGGACACGCTTCATCAAGAGCGAATATGCTCCGGCTACGACTGTCACTCCCTCTGCCAAAGGATTGCAGGCTGAATGGTATGAGTTTAAAGGCAACAAGTGTGCAGACATCACTAAAGCACCGCTGAACGGAACTTACCCGATAGAAAAAGTTATGATTCCCGAAAAGGCAAAAGGAAATATAGGACTGGTTATCAAAGGGTTTATTAATGTGCCGAAAGACGATATCTATACCTTTGCCCTTTTGTCGGATGACGGCAGTACGCTGGTAATAGACGGTGAACAGGTGATCGATAACGACGGACCGCACGGGCCGCGTGAAGTTATCGGCCAGAAAGCATTATCGAAAGGGTATCATCCGATAGAAGTACGCTATTTTGACCAAAACGGTGGCCAACTGAAAATGACGGTAACCGGCACTGAAGGAAACGAAATTCCGGCAAGTGACTTATATGCAAACTAACATTATTGCTCAAAGGATAAATTGACATGACACACAAGGGTGTGTCATGATCCACCACAGAGTAGCACCGAATTCTACAGATCGAACTTAATCTATTATTGATAAATGATATTTATCTGTGTAAATCGGTGTACTCTGTGGTGAATACGAGTTTAGGTACACCCTCCGATACACGGATTATAATTCAGTTCCGCTCCATAACACAAAAAATCGATATCATGATAAAACTTAAACTAAGCATTCTTGTATGGGCGATCGGCCTATCGATGACCGCCTTTTCTCAAACAACTTCGTCCTTGCGGGCGAAAGTGTTAACCTTGAACGACTATCCGGATGCTCTCCGGTTGTGGGAGTTATATAACGATTCCGCTTCTGTAATGGATAAAGCGACACAGTTGCATGCCAAAGTGTCATTATATTATTATTTCAACCGTCCCGATGAAATGCTCCAATGTGTTGACTCCCTCCTCACATTGTACCCCAAAGAATGCACCACAGAACAAAAGCTGGCATATTGTTATGTAAAAGCCGAAAAGCTTTTGGAAAAAGGGCACTATAAGAAATTAAACACTTGGTGGAAGTCTTTACGAAAAGACAAAAAACTCTACAGAGAAATAGAAAAGCAGGAAAACTTCCCTTGTTCGGAAAAGGCCATTCAAGGATTGTCGGATAAGGACGACTTCCGAATGGACTTTCCGGAAAGTTCATCGACAGTTCCCACAAGCTATACTTACCCGTTGGTACTTTCAGTGACGATAAACGGAACTACCCTGCCGGCTACCATTTTTGACACAGGGGCCCCTTATACTTTTCTGACCAAGGAAACAGCAACGAAATGCAACGTACAATGCATGGGTGACACCATACCAGTGAAAAGTATGTTCGGAACCTCACAGGCAACAACCGGATTCGTCAAGACATTACAGTTGGGCAGCATTACGTTTCATAATGTGACAGTCCATGTTTCTCTGCTCGAGAAAGATCCGATCTTTTCCGGACACGATGCTTTATTAGGGCTAAAGGAACTTCGTGGAATATCCGCCTTAGAGTTTGAGTTTGGCAAATTAACTTTGAAGCAAAAATCACTAAGAAGTCCTCTCGATCCCAATATGTGTTTTGCGGAAACTGGTTGTGCATTTTTATTTGCCAACGGACAGAACTATCTGTTAGATACAGGTGGAGAAGGCAGTTTCAGTAATACGCCTGATAGCGTCTCTACCAAGGTGATAGACGTAAACGGTTATCCGGTACAATTCTTCAATACATATACAACAATCCCTGCCGCCCAAAAATCGGGTTTATTAGGATTTCCATTTTTCTCCGGATTTAAAATTTGTACACTCGACTTCGATCGTATGAACTTCTCCGGAGAAGGTTACCGACTCAGGAAAAGCTATTCGGAATTAATGAACAGTGGCGATATGATAGGACTCGACATTGAATACGAACGAATCAGCAAGACAACAGATGAAATGGGCAAATGGCTTACCAACGCATCACTCGAAATGATGAAAAACAAACCCGAAAGTTGCATTCAATACACAGACAGTCTTTTGGGGAAATATCAGCAGGAGCTTGGTGGCAGCATCATATATGTACTCAACCTCCGGGCTGCTTCACTAGCCTATCTCGGACTCTATAAAGAAGCAGGCGATCTGATGAAGATGTGCGCACAAGCCGTACCGGACATGATAAACGGCTACAATAAATGCATGGCATTAACCCCCTTTGGCGTCCAGCAGCTCAGTTGGGAACAACCGGAAGTGACTCTAAACACCACTTTTAGCGAGAAAGGATTTTTGGCCTCGGCTGAGATAAACGGAAACAAGAATAAACTCTACTTTGCTCCTGATCAAATAAACTCAAGTATCTCGGAAGCGGATGCCGGAAAGTTAAACATGAAAATCATCGAATTCGAAGACCATACAACTGCAACGGGTAAAAAACGTATGGCTATAGCCAATGAATTGAAGCTGGGCAACCTACTGATAAAAAATGTACAATTCAATCTTACGGAAGGAAATGATATTATATTAGGCAACAGCCTTCTTCGTCTCATTCCTCAATTTAGTATAGAAAGCCAAAAGTTAGTACTGATGCAGCAAGTACAGAGTTTTACGAATGCCAAGCAATACCCTCTGCTCTTGATCAACTACACTTTCTGCTTTCGCGACCCGGATGACGATACCCAAAAATATTCGATAGGTAATCCAACTCCTTATACCCGAAAAATCACATTACAGGATTTATGTAAAAGCAGTGGTAAGATAGTGTTCGATATGAAAGATATGAAGCTACTGAAAATCAACTGAATCATAATAAAATTCTAATCTAACAGACACATACCAAATGATCATGAAAAAAATAATCACAGCAAGCATGTTGAGCCTCTTATTGGGAGGTACTGTACAGGCACAAAGTCTCCCTGTCTATCTGGACGATAGCAAACCGATTGAAGATAGAATTGAAGATGCACTTTCACGAATCACCGTTGAAGAAAAAGTAGCTTTGATCCATGCACAATCTAAGTTTTCCTCTCCGGGTGTAGCACGCCTTGGGATTCCGGAATTCTGGATGACGGACGGTCCGCACGGTATCCGTCCCGAAGTGTTATGGGATGAGTGGAACCAAGCCGGATGGACCAACGACTCTTGCGTTGCATTTCCGGCACTGACCTGCCTGGCGGCAACCTGGAATCCGGAAGCAGCACTGCTGTACGGACAAAGCATCGGAGAAGAAGCACGCTATCGTAACAAAACAGTATTGCTGGGTCCGGGCGTGAATATTTATCGGACACCACTGAATGGACGAAACTTCGAATACATGGGAGAAGATCCATATCTGGCTTCACAAATGGTAGTACCCTATGTAAAAGGTGTACAACAAAACGGAGTAGCAGCGTGTGTCAAACATTATGCACTGAATAACCAAGAAATCAACCGGCATACCACCAATGTTATTGTAGATGACCGGGCACTGTATGAAATTTATTTGCCGGCATTCAAAGCCGCAGTTCAAAAAGGGAAAGCATGGGCCATCATGGGATCTTATAACCTGTATAAGAATCAACATAACTGTCATAACCGGTATTTACTGAATGATATACTAAAAGGTGAGTGGGGATTTGATGGGGTCGTAGTTTCTGACTGGGGAGGTGTTCACAACACAGAAGAGGCCATCTATAATGGAATGGATATGGAATTCGGCAGTTGGACCAACGGACTTTCCAAAGGCATGGGAAATGCTTATGATAATTACTACTTAGCACATCCCTATCTGAAACAGATAAAAGAAGGTAAAATAGGGACAAAAGAATTAGATGACAAAGTAAGACGTATTCTTCGGCTGGCCTTCCGGACAACTATGAACCGTAACCGCCCGTATGGGGCAATGCTTTCGGAAGAACACATTGCCGCAGCCCGCAAAATCGGTGAAGAGGGAATCGTTTTATTACAAAACAAGAAGAACATATTGCCTATCGACCTGAACCGGACAAAGAAAATAGCCGTTATCGGAGAGAATGCATTGAAAATGATGACCGTAGGTGGTGGCAGTTCTTCACTCAAAGTACAGTATGAATGCTCTCCGTTGGATGGAATCAAACGAAGAATGGGCGATGGGATAGAGATCAGCTATGCCCGCGGATATGTAGGAGACACAGGAGGACAGTTTGATGGAGTCTCTTCCGGACAGAATCTGAAAGATGATCGTTCTGCCAGACAGTTGATCGAAGAAGCTGTACGCATAGCACAATCGGCCGATTATGTAATCTTCATCGGAGGATTGAACAAAAGCGGGCATCAGGATTGTGAAGACACCGACCGTAAAGGTCTTGAACTGCCTTATAAACAAGATAAAGTGATAGGAGCCCTGGCCAAAGTAAATAAGAACCTGATAGTAGTCAATATATCGGGAAATGCTGTAGCCATGCCTTGGATCAGTGAAGTCCCTGCCGTCATACAAGCTTGGTATCTGGGTACGGAAGCAGGCAATGCCATCGCATCAGTTTTAGTAGGAGATGTAAATCCGTCAGGTAAACTACCCTTTACTTTCCCGGAAAAGCTAGAAGACGTGGGCGCCCATCAATTAGGTGATTATCCGGGCAGGCAGAGAGAAGATGGCATATTCGACGAAAAATATAATGAAAGTATATTTGTCGGTTACCGCTGGACAGATAAACAAAAAATCCGTCCACTGTTTCCGTTCGGACACGGATTGAGTTATACCACCTTTGCTTACGGAAAGGCTACCGTAAACAAGAAAGTGATGAAAATAGACGAACAAATCGTTATCACTGTTCCCATAACCAATACGGGAAAGCGCATTGGGTCAGAAATCGTACAATTGTATATCAGTGACCTCAAATCGTCATTACCTCGTCCGGTTAAAGAACTGAAAGGATTTAGTAAAATACAACTTGCACCGGGAGAGACCCAAGAGGTCACTTTCTTAATTGACAAACAAGCGTTGAGCTTCTTTAATGATAGTCGTCATGAATGGGTAGCAGAACCGGGAAAGTTTGAAGCACAAATTGCGGCTTCGGCTACAGATATAAAGTCGAAAGTCACTTTTGAACTTGAGTAGACCCAATATTAGAAAAATACCATAGAGGCTATGTCAGAACTCTTTTTCCACAGCCCTTCATTGATCATCACAGAGTTTTAGATCAGAGAGTACGTGATAGGGCAATAATACACTGTGACACTTTTGACATAGCCTCTCATTTTTTATAAAGACCTTAAGTAGTCGCATCTTTCTAAAAAAGAGAAATTTTAAGGATATACTTACAAAATGGAAATCGTGATACGATCCGCTATGCGTCCATATAGCTCTATTTCATTTTAAAGATATTGAATCACAGCAAACGAATCACAGCAAACTTATGTCAAACCTCAAATATTAAAAATCTGTCATAGAAGACAACCGGGAATTTATATTTCTTTTTGATAGACACGTGTATGTTCCCCCCAAGGGTGATAGCAATCTCCTATATATACAAAATTGAAATGCTCATAATAGCCTGTATGAGTTGTACACAAGTATAAATTCCCGAAGCCTAACCGCCGGGTATCCTCTTCTACTGCTTTGATTAGTAAGTTTCCGTAATTATGCCCTCTATACTGCTCTTCGATGAATAAAGCAACCAACCACGGGTATAAGTCCATACGTGAATTAAAATCATTTGTGGCAAGTCCGGCACAACCTATAATTTCTCCTTCTCCATTTATCAGAAGATACCATTGTGGCAGAGGAGATTCCGACTCCAAACAAGTTCTGAAACAGTTATCATAAACCATTCTACTATTTTCGTCAGCCCACTTCCTTTGGAAATAAGCAATTGCCTCCTCTAAATATTGAGGGCTTTTCCGTAATGAAATGATATCCATAATTATAATCTTATTTATTAGCCGCTTACATTATTACTGCATTTTTCACTCTCTTTCTTTCTCTTCTTCCAAAGTTGCCAGCTATTAATAATGTTTTGCCACAATACATAGCTTCCCGGCCCTACAGCAGAAAGTGGATTCAGATAAGTATGAGCCATCCAGATGGCAAGAATAGTATTCTTTTGCCCTAAAGCCTGTCCACCACTAATACGATCGTTGTATATACTGCCCAATGTTTTGCCCAGAAAAAATTGAAGACAACATGCTATCAGGGCGACAACCGCAATCATAATCTCCGTAAGTCCGTCTGCCGGATCATTAATCAAAGAATAAAGCGTTTGTGCAGTAACAATAGCAAGAGAAATTCCCCATAAATAAAAGGCCAGTTCATGATAACCCAACAGCACTTTATGCACCTTGGGAATAAACCTCTGCAAGAACCAGGCTGCTAAGAAAGGACAGATCAATAAAGGAAAAACCTTACTGAGAATCACCAGAAAAGCATCTATAAAACTAATACCGGGATTGGCCTCTATCAATGGAAACAGGATCGGAACAGCAATTGCAGCTCCAATATTGGCTATCAATGTATAAGTTGTCAGACTGGCGGCACTCCCCCCCAACTTCGATGTAATAACGGCAGCCGCAGTAGCCGTGGGGCAAATAACACAAACCATCGCTCCTTCTGCCACAATTTTATTAAAACGATAAAGTAGCAGATAAACAATCAAAGATCCGAATATCTGAATCAATAAAAGCCATAAGTGTAACGGCTTCGGTTTTAAGTCACGCGGAGATACCTTACAAAAAGTGAGAAGCAACATAGTGAAAATCAGTATCGGAGTAAGGAAAGAAAAGCTGATAAATACCGGATAACCAACAGCACCTACCAGCATAGCTATCGGAAGCGTCCAATTTTTCAAGAACTTCAGCATTGTTATATCGTTTAAATTTCAGGTGCAAAGTAACGTAAAAAACTCAAAACTTAACACTAAATAGTGAGTTTTCAACAAATTTCTGCTACATTTGCACATTATTTTATATGGAACTACGTAGACCACACATATTATATATATTGATTTGCCTTTGGCTACTCGTTTCTCCATCAAACGTCAGTAGCGTCTGGGCAAAAGATTTCGTTGTAGTTATTGACGCCGGACATGGCGGTCACGATCCCGGAGCCATCGGAAAGATATCCAAAGAAAAGAATATCAATCTGAAAGTAGCATTGAAATTGGGTAATCTGATCAAACAAAACTGCAATGATGTGAAGGTGGTCTATACCCGTAGCAAAGATGTATTTATACCACTTGACCGCCGTGCAGAGATTGCCAACAATGCAAAAGCCGACCTGTTTATTTCAATCCACACTAACGCTCTGGCCAATAACCGGACCGCAAAAGGTGCTTCTACATGGACATTAGGTCTAGCCAAATCAGACGCCAACCTAGAAGTGGCCAAACGGGAGAACTCTGTAATCTTATATGAAGATGATTACAAAACTCGTTACGCCGGATTTAATCCCAATTCCGCTGAATCGTATATTATCTTCGAATTTATGCAAGACAAATATATGGAGCAGAGTGTACACTTGGCTTCATTGGTTCAAAAACAATTCCGCCATCACTGTAAACGGGTGGACCGGGGAGTACATCAGGCCGGATTCCTTGTATTGAAGGCTAGTGCCATGCCAAGCATTCTGGTTGAACTCGGTTTTATCTCTACGCCTGAAGAAGAACGTTATCTTAATACAGAAGAAGGAAGTTCTACTTTGGCAAAAGGTATATATCGGGCATTTCTCTCTTATAAAAGAGAACACGAAATCCGTTTGACAGGCAGCAGCCGCACTGCACTTCCCAATGATGATGAAGTAACCGATACTGAGGTTGCACAGATAGACAGCACAGAAAGCGAAAACAAAAAGCCCCAAAATACTCCACGCACCGACAAGCTTGTAACAGAAGCAAAAACTCAACGCCCAATTGTTGTAGAAAGCACAACAAACGACTCTGAAATTACGTTTAAGATACAAATACTGACCTCTTCACGTCCACTATCTAAAAATGATAAACGACTGAAGGGATTGAAAGATGTAGATTATTACAAGGAAAATGGACTATACAAATACACTTACGGGGCATCGTCCGATTATAATAAGGTATTACGGACACGCCGTAATACAGTCACTCCATTATTTAAGGATGCCTTCATCATTGCATTCCGCAACGGAGAAAAGATGAATATCAACGAGGCTATAGCCAATTTTAAGAAAAGAAGAAATAAATAAAAAGACTAAATAACAAAACATGAAACTCATTACAAAAGAAGTCAGGATAGGAATAGCAGGTGTTGCGGCCTTGTGCTTACTCGTCTTCGGGATCAATTATCTGAAAGGCATCAACATGTTTAAGCCTGCCAGCTATTTTTATGTAAAATTCCATAATGTAAACGGTCTGGCACAATCGAGTCCGGTATTCGCTGATGGTGTCCGTGTAGGTATCGTCCGTGATATTGCTTACGATTACAATCAACCGGAAAATGTAATAGTGGAAGTAGAAGTAGATACTGATTTACGCATACCGAAAGGAAGCTCAGCCGAACTGGTACCCGAACTGATGGGAGGAGTAAGAATGAATATTTTATTGGCCAACAATCCTCGCGAACGCTATACAGTAGGCGATACGATTCCGGGAACGCTAAACAACGGCATGATGGAAAAAGTTGCAGCAATGATGCCCGCTGTCGAAAAGATGTTGCCCAAATTAGACTCTATCCTTACTTCACTGAACACAATAATGGCAGATCAAAGCATTCCGGCAACTCTGCATTCTATTGAAAAGACAACAGCCAATCTCGAAGTTACCAGCCGTCAATTGAAAGTATTGATGAACAATGATATCCCACAATTAACAGGAAAGCTCAATACTATCGGTGATAACTTTGTTGTAATCAGCGGCAATCTGAAAGAAATTGATTATGCTGCCACATTCAAAAAAATAGACACCACTCTTAGCAACGTAAAAATGCTTACAGAAAAACTTAACAGCAAAGACAACACTGTCGGATTACTGTTAAACGATCCACAATTATACAATAACCTGAACCAAACAACCATTAATGCAGCAAATCTGCTTGAAGACCTGAAGGAACATCCGAAACGATATGTTCACTTCTCTTTGTTTGGTAAGAAAGATAAGTAGAGAATACGCCTTAAATAGAATTTATCTAAATAAGCGTGTACCAAACGAGGATAGGATGAAATCCTTTAAAAGTCTATTCATAGACAGAAAGGATACGTGCACCAACTATCAGGTTAAAGAATAACAGGTGGACCGTCACGTGATAAGCAATTAATTAACAAGTAGTTATAAAAAAGCAATAGCTTCCCATAAGAAGTATTTTATAGGGAAATGATAAGTCACTGAAAGTAAACACATTATTCTTTCAGTGAGAAATACAAGAAAAAGGAGATTTGTTTTTCTCGAATAAGATTCCCAATTTTGCAACCGTAGAAGTTTTGCTTAATTAATAAATGTATTACAGCCGCTATGAGTGAATCGAGTCATGTCGGCCTATGGAACCGCTGTCTTGAAATTATTAGAGACAATGTTCCTGAGTCGACATACAAAACATGGTTTGTTCCCATTGTTCCTTTAAAATATGAGGACAAAACGTTAATCGTACAAGTTCCCAGCCAGTTTTTCTATGAATTCCTGGAAGATAAATTTGTGGACTTGCTACGTAAGACGTTATATAAGGTTATAGGCGACGGCACGAAGTTGATGTACAATGTGCTGGTGGACAAAAGTTCAGGGGCAACCGTGAACCAGGAGTCTACTACCCGCTCTACGGCTATTCCCCAATCCGGACTTCCCCGTGTTGATGAAAGGAAAGCTCCGGGCTTGCTGCGTGCACCGGCCGTTCAGGATCTTGATCCCCATCTAAATCCGAACTATAACTTTGAGACCTTTATTGAAGGATACAGTAATAAGCTTTCAAGAAGTGTTGCCGAAGCTGTTGCCGAGAATCCGGCAAAAACAGTCTTCAATCCGCTGTTCCTCCATGGAGCATCGGGAGTAGGAAAGACCCATTTGGCCAATGCCATCGGTACCCGCATCAAAGAGTTGTATCCGGACAAAAGAGTGCTTTATGTTTCAGCACATTTATTTCAGGTACAATATACCGATTCCGTACGTAACAATACAACGAATGACTTCATCAACTTCTACCAAACAATCGATGTATTAATTATTGATGATATTCAAGAATTTGCAGGTGTCACCAAAACACAAAACACTTTCTTCCATATCTTTAATCACCTACATCAGAATGGCAAACAACTGATATTGACTTCCGACCGTGCTCCTGTATTATTGCAGGGTATGGAAGAGCGCTTACTGACCCGGTTTAAATGGGGAATGGTAGCCGAATTGGAGAAGCCTACCGTAGAACTGAGAAAAAACATATTAAGAAATAAAATTCATCGGGATGGATTACAATTCCCTTCGGAAGTAATCGACTATATTGCTGAGAATGTTAATGAAAGCGTGCGTGACCTGGAAGGTATTGTCATTTCCATCATGGCCCACTCTACCATTTACAATAAAGAAATCGATCTGGACCTGGCACAACGCATTGTTCGTAAAGTCGTTCGTTGTGAGACAAAAGCTGTCACTATCGATGATATCATCAACGTAGTTTGCAAGCACTTCGATTTGGAGTCATCTGCTATCCATACCAAATCAAGAAAAAGGGAAGTCGTACAGGCACGCCAAGTAGCCATGTATTTAGCTAAAACACATACAGACTTCTCTACTTCCAAAATTGGAAAATTCATAGGCAATAAAGATCATGCCACCGTTTTGCATGCATGCAAAACAGTAAAAGGGCAATGTGAGGTTGACAAAGGATTCCGATCGGATCTGGAAAACATAGAAACTTTACTCAAGAAAAGAAACGTGAGTAACGGTGAACGGTAGACGATGAACGATGGACATACTGCAAAATAATGTAAGATGTTCATCGTCCATCGCTCGCCCCATTTATCGCTCACTGTTCATCGTTATTTAATCCATAAAGCCCTGCCGGCGAAGTACCTTCAACAGATTCTCAGACATAAATTCATTATCCTTCTTTGTATAGCGGACATCCGTGAATACTTGGGCCAGAGTCTCTTTCTGATTCTCTTCTATAAATAACTTGTTCTCAGGCAAAGATTCCTTATAAGCATATAACCGGTTTATATCTTCGGCGGTATAATCGTGATAGCTCTCTTCATGTATAATGCCCTCTATCGGCAGACGGTCTACCTGTTTCGGAGATTCCGCCGGATATCCCACAGTCACTGTAGTAATGGGAAACACCAACTCGGGCAAGTGCAAAGCATCGATGATCATTTGAGGATTATAGGTAGTAGTACCCAAATAGCAAATACCCAATCCGGCTTCCTCGGCAAGCGTACAGAAAGTCTGTGCAACCAATAAAGTATCCATAGCGGCATTCAAAAAGGACATTAAATTACCATATCCCGGCACCGCATTCCTTTCCTGACAATATTTGCAAAAACGACGAAAATCCGCGCAAAATGTCAATACAACCGGAGCCTCCTTTACCATCGGCTGATTAAAATGAGCCGGAGAAAGTATTTCTTTTTTCTCGGCATCACGGGTGACAACCACACTATAAAGCTGCATTCCACCCATCGTAGAAGCGCGAAATGAAGTTTCAAGCAAATCATTTAACAAATCCGGCGTAATATCTTTTTGCTGGTATTTGCGGATTGTCCTTCTGTTCTTCACTGTATCCATCATATCTTTTTTCTGCAAAGATATAAAAAGAATAATCATTCTATCTCATTTATAAAATAGAATAATTTTCTTTTTGGAAAACTTCAAGCGTCGAACAAAAGCATCATTCATTTGTTTATCAATTGCTTATCGTTTATAAACGGATAACTTAGTACCGGTTAATAAATTATCTCGTTTTTATTTTGATATACCAAAAAACATTCATAGCTTTGCAGGCACGTTTGTTAATGATAAGTAAGCTTCTACATATTTACTTATTAATAAAGAAATCTAAGACACATTGCATCGTGGAAAAGCAAATTTACTCTTACGAGGAAGCCTTCGAAGAATCTTTACGATATTTTCAGGGCGATGAACTTGCTGCGCGAGTTTGGGTAAACAAATACGCAGTAAAAGACTCTTTCGGAAATATTTACGAGAAGTCACCGAAGGATATGCATTGGAGACTTGCCAACGAGGTGGCTCGCATTGAAGCAAAGTACCCCAACGCACTAAGTTCCGAACAGTTGTTTGAGCTGTTTGATCATTTTAAGTATATCGTACCGCAAGGTAGTCCGATGACAGGTATAGGTAACGATTATCAGGTTGCTTCACTTTCCAATTGCTTTGTGATTGGTATTGATGGTTCTGCCGATTCATACGGTGCCATCATCAAAATAGACGAAGAACAGGTGCAACTGATGAAAAGACGTGGTGGTGTAGGTCATGATCTCTCGCACATCCGTCCCAAAGGTTCTCCTGTGAAAAACTCCGCTCTGACTTCTACCGGTCTGGTTCCGTTCATGGAACGTTATTCCAATTCCACACGTGAGGTTGCTCAAGACGGACGTCGCGGCGCACTGATGCTCAGTGTATCGATCAAGCATCCGGACTCGGAAGCATTTATCGACGCCAAAATGACAGAAGGTAAGGTAACAGGAGCCAATGTTTCAGTTAAGCTGGACGATGCATTCATGTCAGCAGCCGTAGAAGGCAGAAAATATACCCAACAATACCCTATTGACTCCGATCACCCGACTACGGTAAAAGAGATCGAAGCTTCCAACCTATGGAAAAAAATTGTGCATAACGCATGGAAATCAGCAGAACCGGGTGTATTGTTCTGGGATACCATTATTCGCGAATCAGTGCCCGACTGTTATGCGGACCTGGGATATAAAACGGTTTCGACAAACCCTTGTGGTGAAATTCCATTATGCCCCTACGATTCTTGCCGACTGTTGGCCATCAATCTATATTCATACGTAGTCAATCCGTTCACCAAAGATGCCTACTTCGACTTCGATCTCTTCCATAAACATGTAGCACTGGCTCAGCGCATCATGGATGATATCATCGATCTGGAATTGGAGAAGATAGAACGTATCATAGAGAAAATCGATCAGGATCCCGAAAACGAAGAAGTGAAACACACCGAACGCGGACTGTGGGAAAAGATCTATAAGAAGAGTGGTCAGGGACGACGTACCGGTGTCGGTATTACAGCCGAAGGCGATATGCTTGCCGCTCTCGGAATGCGTTATGGAACAGAAGAAGCGACAGAGTTTTCAGAGAAAGTGCACAAAGCAGTCGCTCTGGGCGCTTATCGTTCATCAGTGGATATGGCCAAAGAACGCGGAGCATTCGATGTATATGACTCGGAAAGAGAAAAGAACAATCCGTTTATCAACCGCTTGCGCGAAGCCGACCCGGCATTGTATGAGGATATGAAAAAATATGGTCGCCGTAACATTGCGTGCCTGACCATCGCTCCTACCGGCACAACCAGTCTGATGACCCAAACGACCTCGGGTATCGAACCGGTATTCCTTCCGGTATACAAACGCAGAAGAAAAGTAAACCCGAACGATACCAACGTACGAGTCGACTTTGTTGACGAAACCGGAGATGCCTTTGAAGAATACATCGTATTCCACCACAAGTTTGTGACTTGGATGGAAGCAAACGGCTATGATCCGGCTAAACGATACACTCAGGAAGAAATAGACGAACTGGTAGCAAAATCACCTTATTACAAAGCAACGTCCAACGATGTGGACTGGCTGATGAAGGTGCGTATGCAAGGTAAAATTCAGAAATGGGTAGACCACTCCATCAGTGTGACCATCAACCTGCCGAACGATGTAGACGAAGAATTGGTAAATCGCCTGTATGTGGAAGCCTGGAAGTCAGGCTGCAAGGGCTGTACGGTTTATCGTGACGGTTCCCGTTCAGGAGTGCTGATCTCTGCGAAGTCCGACAAAGATAAGAAAGAGGAACTCCCTCCTTGCAAACCACCAACGGTAGTCGAGGTACGCCCGACAGTGCTTGAAGCCGACGTCGTACGCTTCCAAAACAACAAAGAGAAATGGGTGGCCCTGGTCGGCTTGCTCGACGGCAGACCTTATGAGATATTCACCGGTCTGCAAGACGATGACGAAGGAATCATTATTCCGAAAAGCGTAAATACCGGACGCATCATCAAGAACGTCGATGAAAACGGAAACAAACGCTATGACTTCCAGTTCGAGAACAAACGCGGATACAAAATGACCATCGAAGGTCTGTCTGAGAAGTTCAATAAAGAATACTGGAACTATGCTAAACTGATTTCAGGTGTACTTCGCTGGAGAATGCCGATCGAACAGGTGATCAAACTGGTAGGTTCGCTGCAATTGGACAGCGAGAACATCAACACCTGGAAGAATGGTGTAGAGCGTGCGCTGAAAAAATATGTGCAGGACGGAACAGAAGCCAAAGGCAAGAAGTGCCCCAACTGCGGAAACGAGACATTAGTTTATCAGGAAGGTTGCCTCATCTGTACCACTTGCGGTGCATCCAGATGTGGATAAACTTAGCCAAGTAAATGATTAATATGTAAGCAAAAAGTGTTGAAAGGAGCCCATAGGCTCCTTTCAATGTTTAATCATACAAAGAGCACAAACGTTTGCATACTATTTTAAAGTAGTTCGACGAAAGTAAAGATACGACATATGTAGAATATTTCTATACTTGCAAAATCATTAGTCAATAATTAAATCTAATATATATGATAGTTACATTTCATATTGAATATCGCACAAGCTGGGGAGAAGAAGTCAGAATATTAGGTTCTGTCCCCGAACTTGGGAAAAATAATCCGGAGCAGGCTGTAGCCCTTACCACAGTAGACGGCATTCATTGGAGCAATGAAATATCCATTCAATTGCCGGCCGAAGGGGTTGTCGAATACAGTTATCACATATATCGTGACGGTAAGGCCATCCGTACCGAATGGAACTCCTTTCCGCGACTCATCTATCTGCCGGCCGACGTTAAGAAAAGCCTGCGCATCAACGACTGCTGGAAGAATCTTCCGGAGCAGCAATACTTCTACAGTTCGGCATTTACCGAAGCACTGCTGGCGCACCGCGAACGAAGCGCAATCCCCAAAAGCTACAAAAAAGGATTGATGATCAAGGCTTATGCTCCACGCATCAACAGCAAGTACTGCCTGGGCATCTGTGGTAACCAGAAAGCACTCGGCAACTGGGACCCGGACAAGGCATGGCCCATGAGTGATGCCAACTTTCCGGAATGGCAAGCCGAACTGGATGCTTCCAAACTGGAATTTCCGCTAGAATACAAATTTGTATTGTACAATAAAGAAGAGAAACGTGCCGAAGCTTGGGAGAATAACCCCAACCGCTATCTGGCTGCTCCCGAAATCAAAGCAAACGAGACGTTGGTCATTGCCGACCGATATGCCTACTTTAATATTCCTTCCTGGAAAGGTGCAGGCGTAGCTGTCCCTGTATTCTCACTAAAGTCGGAAAAAAGTTTCGGTGTAGGAGACTTCGGAGACCTGAAGAGAATGGTGGACTGGGCGGTCAGTACCAACCAGAAGGTAGTACAGATCTTACCGATCAACGATACCACCATGACTCATACATGGACAGACTCTTATCCCTACAACAGCATTTCCATTTATGCCTTCCACCCGATGTATGCCGACCTTAAACAGATGGGCAACCTGAAGGATAAGGAAACTGCGGCCGCCTTCAACCGGAAACAAAAAGAACTGAATGCACTTTCCGCCATCGACTACGAAGCTGTCAACCGGGTGAAATGGAAATATTTCCATCAGATATTCAAGCAAGAAGGAGAAAAGGTGCTGGCTTCGAAAGCCTTCCGCAGCTTCTTTGAAGCCAACAAAGATTGGCTGCAACCGTATGCTGCATTCAGCTACCTGCGCGATTTATACCATACACCGAACTTCCGCGAATGGCCCCAATACTCAGAGTACAATGCTCAAGAGATTGAAGAACTGTGCCGCCCCGACACGGCGGACTATGCCCATATCGCCATCTACTTCTATATCCAGTTCAATCTTCACCTGCAATTGCTCGAAGCCACCACTTATGCCCGCGAGCATGGAGTAGTGCTGAAGGGGGACATCCCCATCGGTATCAGTCGCAACAGTGTAGAAGCCTGGACAGAACCTTATTATTTCAACCTCAACGGACAGGCCGGTGCTCCACCCGATGATTTCTCTATCAACGGGCAGAACTGGGGTTTCCCCACCTATAACTGGGATGTGATGGAGAACGACGGTTATAAATGGTGGATGAAACGTTTCCAAAAGATGGCCGAATACTTTGACGCCTACCGCATCGACCACATTCTGGGATTCTTCCGCATCTGGGAAATCCCGATGAATGCCGTGCATGGATTGCTGGGACAGTTTGTACCCGCCCTTCCCATGAGCCGTGAAGAGATAGAAAGCTACGGACTCTCTTTCCGTGAAGAGTTCCTGCGGCCGTATATCCATGAATATTTCCTCGGACAAGTGTTCGGACCACATACCGACTATGTAAAGCAGACGTTCATCGAACCGACTGAAACTTACGAGGTGTACCGTATGCGTCCGGAATTTGATACCCAACGCAAGGTAGAAGCCTTCTTTGCCGGCAAGAACGACGAAGACAGTATATGGGTCAGAGACGGATTATATGCCCTGATCAGTGACGTATTATTTGTTCCCGACCGCAAAGACCCGAACCTGTACCATCCCCGCATCGGCGTGCAGCACGACTTTATCTACCGTGCCCTGAACGACTGGGAAAAAACAGCATTCAACCGCCTTTACGACCAGTACTACTATCATCGTCACAATGACTTCTGGCAACAGCAAGCCATGAAGAAATTGCCACAGCTTACCCAGTCTACCCGCATGCTGGTATGTGGCGAAGACTTAGGCATGATTCCCGATTGCGTGGCATGGGTGATGAATGACTTACGTATCCTGAGTCTCGAAATTCAGCGGATGCCCAAGAATCCGGCAGAAGAATTCGGGAGGCTGAACGAATATCCGTACCGTTCGGTCTGCACCTTCTCCACCCACGATATGTCGACCCTGCGGGGCTGGTGGGAAGAAGACTATCAGCAGACCCAACGCTACTACAATCAGATGCTGGGACATTATGGTGCTGCTCCTGCCATAGCAACGCCGGAGCTGTGCGAAGAAGTAGTACGCAATCACCTTTACAGCAATTCCATCCTCTGCATCCTATCCCTGCAAGACTGGCTGGCGATGGATGGAAAATGGCGCAACCCGAATGTACAGGAAGAACGGATCAATATCCCCGCCAATCCGCGTCATTACTGGCGCTACCGGATGCACCTGACACTGGAACAACTGATGAAAGCAGAAAGCCTGAATGAAAAAATCAGGGAATTGGTGAAGCAGACAGGCAGAAATCCGGAAAAGTAACATCCGCCTGTCACTTTAAGAAGAAAAAGAACAAAGAGAGAAGAGTGAAACCAAGTGTTTTTCACTCTTCTCTCTTTGTTTTCAGTAATATTCAGTATCTTTGCCGGACCAACTACACAAACATCCGGAATGGGAGATGACAAAAACAAACGAATAGATTTTGTGGACTTAACGAAAGGAGTCTGCATCATTCTGGTAGTAATGGCACACATAGGTGGAGCCTTCGAAAAACTTGATTATCACTCGATGATTGCCAGTTTTCGCATGCCTCTTTATTTCTTCATCTCAGGCATTTTCTTCAAATCCTATGAAGGCCTTTTCGGCTTCTTCATCCGAAAGATAAACAAGCTGATCATCCCTTTCCTCTTTTTCTATCTCAGCGCGTTCTTTCTGAAATACATCGTATGGAAAATCGCTCCCGGAGTCTTCCAGCTTCCGGTCAGCTGGACGGAACTCTTAGTTGTGTTTCATGACCATGCGCTGATCAAGTTCAACCCTCCCATCTGGTTCTTGCTGGCACTCTTCAATTGCAATATCTTGTTCTATCTGGTTCACAGTTTGCGCAACCGACGGTTAGGTCTCATGTTTGCCCTCACTTTGCTGATCGGGACAGCCGGATTCTATATGGGCAAGCATCAGATAGAATTGCCCCTTTATATGGACGTGGCCATGAGCGCCCTGCCTTTCTACGTAGCCGGATTCTGGATTCGCCGTTACAATTTCTTCCTCTTTCCCCATCGTTTCGACAAGCTGATTCCGTTATGCATCCTGGCAGCCCTAGCAGTGATGTACTTCACCGCCACATTCGTGGGCATGCGCACCAACAATTATGCCGGCAACATTTTCCAATTTTGGGCCTCAGCCTTTGCCGGCATATTTATGATCATGCTTTTCTGCAAGAAGTTCAAGAAGCTGCCCGTCATCTCGTATATGGGGCGTTACTCGGTCATAACACTGGGCATACACGCACCTTTACTCCATTTTGAATATCCGGTTGTCAGCCGGTTTATCCACAACGAATGGGGACAGGCCATTGCCTTACTGCTGCTGACGCTGACCGTCTGCATCATTGCGACCCCCATATTCCTGAAACTGATTCCGCAAGCTGTGGCACAAAAAGACTTTATTAAAACCAAACAATCGACACAACAAGGATCATAATTGCATTAATTATCCTATTTTTGCCGGAAGATACATCAATTATAAAACTTATGACTACCCAGCATTATATCTTCCTGGAAAACGTACGTTTCTACAGTTATCACGGAGTGGCCCCCCAGGAGACCGCCATCGGCAATGAGTTTATCATCAACCTGAAACTGAAAACAGACTTCGGCAAAGCGACCGAAACCGATGAAGTGGAAGATACCGTGAGTTATGCCGACATATATGCCGCACTGAAAGAAGAGATGGAACTGCCTTCAAAACTGCTGGAACATGTATGCGGACGAATCGTAAAAAGGCTCTTCCGGGACTTTCGGAAAATCAGGGAGATAGAAATCAAACTGGCGAAAAGAAACCCGCCCATGGGAGCAGACATCGACTCTGCCGGAGTAGAGATGCATTGCACGCGAGACTGAATCGACATTAAAACACGAATAAGATGAAAAAACTTTTATTAATCCTCCTACTGGTACTGGCAGGAGAAATCAGCGCACAACAAGCAGCAACGATTGTAGTCAAGACTACCCCGGACAACGAAATTGCTTATTGGCCTACAGGCAAAGAACACCTGTTCTGCATTGCTCTGGGAACCAAAGCACAAGCCGGCCCTCAGGGAGAATTTGTCCATCAATTCCGCACCGACCGCCCCGGCATGGTGCAGATATGGACCCAAGGGAGTGATTCTTTTACACTCTACCTGACACCGGAAAGCAAAGACACCATTACCGTGACCAAAGATACCCTGATCATCAGCGGTACAAACTCGGCCTATAACCGATGCCTGAAAACAGTGAACGATTATCAGAAATACAGCGATAAACTGGTGTACATGCAGCCGCACGAACTGCGAGGAATCACTTCACTGGAGCAATATCACCGGCTGGCAGACGCCAGAATGCGGCAGGCACTCGACGCTGTAAATACTTCCGGACTCAATGAAGAGTTTCTCGCGGAACAGCGTGCACATATCGATTACATCCGCCGGTCTATATTTATACACATTGCAAGGCAGCTGTCGAGAAAAGAAAAACTGCCCGAAGATTGGCAAAGAGAACTGACAGAAGTCATCAATTCATCCGTCAACGGTGATTATCTGCGTTCCTACCGCGGAATCGGATTCTTTGTAAACAGCCTGGTTATGATGCAGTTCACCAACCTCGAAAACGGTGACCTCAAAGAGATAAAGGATTACGTCTCCTTTCTCTTCGACCGGTATCGGAAGTTCTTCACAGGAGACAATCTGCAATACATGCAGGCCCAGCTTATCTACGAAGATGAATTTCAGGGTAGCAAAACTCCTTCGATCCCCCAATTATACGAAACTTATAAGGCAGAGTTCCCCAACAGTCCTTTTTTGAACGTACTCGAACCGGGCGTTAAAGAAAACCTGCGCTTTCAGAATAGCCGTATCACCGACAAAGACTATCATATTCTGACATGCGACTCCACCATCACCAGTCTGGAGGATGCGGTAAAACCCTTTAAAGGTAAAGTTGTCTATATCGATGTATGGGCTACCTGGTGCGGTCCCTGCCTCAAAGAGTTCCAATACCTGCCCGCCCTCAAGGAAAAAGCGCACAACATGGACGTTGTATACCTATACATTTCGATAGACCGTCCGGAGGAGCGGAAGAAATGGGAAAAGACCATCGCATACCATCAACTGAAAGGTTATCATTTATTAGTAAACGAAAAGTTAGGAAAATCGCTATACACCGAACTGGGAAACGAACGGCAAATACTGAGTATCCCCTGCTTTGTCATTATTGATAAGACGGGAAAGATAGTCATTCGCCATGCCGCAGCACCGAGTGAACCCGAAAAAGTGATCAAACAGCTGAGCACCTATTATAACAAGTAAAAACAGACTTCGGAATAAGCTGATCGAGAAAAGACAAACTTGCAAAAGAAAGGAATCCAGCTTCATCTTGGCGGTTGAGATGTGTATCTCGGCCGCTAAGATACACATCTCAGCTGCCAAGATGTTCATCTTAGCAGCTGAGATGAAAGAAAACCGCATGAAAGAACTATTTTCCTAGAGGTTCGAAGCAAGTTTACCCGTAAGCTTTTGGATGTATTTAAAGTAACATAAACAGCCATATAAGGCTACTTTCTAATATTTTTCTCATACTCCTATTCACTTTGTCATTGGAAAATACTTTCCTTGCCGCATAGTAAGAAGTTGCCGGCGTTGCTCTCCACAAGGACTTTTGTATCCTATGTGCATCCATCGTGGAACGGCGTTTCCGTTTTCTCCTTCAGAAATCAGTTGGTCGAACGAACGGTTATTCATGAACTCACGACAGAAACTTTTAAACTCAATCATTCTTCCATTGAGTGGAACAAGGTCGAAAGCATAGCCATGGCAATGAGCCGATGTACGCGATCCACCAACAGCAGCGTTCAGCTTAGGTCCCCGGTAACCCGAAGATATGCGTATGCCCGCAGTACCAAGTTTTGCCATTCGGCAATGTTCAGCCCAAGCCTCACGAAGCGGGTCAACCAGCGTCTCAATGCTTTCCCTTATGTGTGCCAAGTGCTCACTGTTCGGGGTATTGTCAATGCGTCTGGCTCGTGCCGTAGATGATTGTGTACACTCTTTTATTGTGAAGTATTTCATCTTGAGTTGTTGTTTCTGTTTTATTCTTTATGATTTTCCGTTGTGAACTTCAGTTGTGAACTTCATCCATGTAAAGACGGAAGCATATATTCTATCCTCCCGCCTTTATCGGTTTCTTATCAGTTCCCATGTAGTGGTATTGTCCGCTTTCAAGGGTTCCACACACGATGCCATGATATCCATCAACTACCGAATTACACATTCGCCGGGACGGAACATAACAATCATTCAATCCTGCCAATATGGTCGCTGGCATACTTAGTGCTGTTTACTGTAGCACCGGCTTTAATGGTGACGGTGCCGCATATTCCACCTCTACCACCTTTACCACCGATACCTATCTTATCGCAGTCTGTTCCGCTTGCCGCTGCCGTAACCACAGTATTTTCTCCGGATATTGTAATATTTCCACATTCAGAACTGTACTCACCACTTCCACCTGAGCCAATACCGGCTCCGGACTCACTTCCACCTGTAGCGGTAATAGTACCTCCTGTTATGATGATATCCCCACATTTACATTGATCTCCTGCTCCTATTCCTGCCGATTGACTACCGCCAGTTGCTTCTATTTTGCCTCCGTTTATTGTGATGGAGCCACATGTAGGAAAAGGAATTAAGAGTCTAGTCCAATAGGACCCAATTCCGCTTCCATTTTCAGCATGACTAGTAGCCACAATATGTCCACCATTGATAATCAGGCTTGCCCCTTCACGAAGGCCCAAGCATCCAGCATTATTATCCGTCCCTCCAGTCAGTGTCAATTTGTCGGTATCTGTTCCGTTAATGGTCAACGTACCTTCTTTGACAACTAACGGGCATCCCTTCGTGGCACCGTTGATTTCATTAGTACCCGATAACAATAGCGTTGCAGAGCCATTTATTTCTATGGTATAGCCTTCGTCAGTAGGGGCAGCGAGTTTTACGTTCTTCAACATGACCTTTGCGTTGTCTTGGATGACTATCTTCTTACTCTGCTCTTTTCCTCCACCATCAATGATAAAACACTTGCCGCTTTCAACGGTACAGACTTCTCCCGTTTGGTCTGACAACGTTATGGTTTTGCCCGTTACCCCAATTCCCATCTTGTATATTTTCGCTGCTTCAGGAGTGACAGCGGTAGAAAGTTTACTCCATGCCCCATTGTTCGCCTTGACTTCTTGTATCTGACAACCCGGATATACATTGGCTTCAAACACCTTGTCGGCCACCTTATACATTTTTATTTCACCTACATTCGCACCACTGCTCCACGTACCTTGTGAAAGGGCGCAGGTGGTGTAGCTCTTTATGCTGACATTATCCACAAGACTTGCTATCTCGCCGGTAAGCTCCACACGCACCTTGGCAAGAGCGTGGGAGAATGTCAGCGATACTTCTGTGTTGAAATTGGCAGTTGTCTGGGCTGTCACCACATAGGCAAGACCTTTTGTCTGATCGCTGAGATCGACCGTTTCGTTGCCAGACGAGGTGTACCACGCCCGGATGGTCTGATTATTGTCTTTGCTTGCCCAATAAGCGTACGCATCACCAGCTGCTACGGTCAGACCGCTGCTTTGGTAAGTGTATGTGCCCGGTGTAACATCACCTATTTGTACCTTTATCTTATCTCCGCTTTCCCACGCACTGCTGTACTTTCCGTCAGTTGTGTTTTCTGCCATGCGTGTCTGCGGAGTATCCGCCCCCCACGGCTCGGCATTGCTTTCCGCCGTTATACTTACGCCTGCTATCTGCAAGGGGTACATGCCTTCGGGCAAGTCCTGTACCGTGCCATCCGTCAGTTCATCGCTTGCACAGGCGGCGAGCACGAGAGCCGCCAAAGCGGTGTAGGCTGTCTTTATCAATCTTAGTCTGTTCATATATCTTTATTTTTTAAAATTTGTTCCTTCATTCAAATAAAACGGATAAACCATATTGTTGCGGTTGTTCGTGTGGATAACCGTGTAGGCGAGGTGTATCCTCTATGTCCTGCTCCTTCATTTCTGTTTATCCTTTCTATTGTTTCATTTCTGTTGTTTCATTTCTATTGTTTCCGGTTCAAGTTGGCATATTGGAAAACAAACGTCCCACAAAGGAGCAACAGGCTTCTTTGTGGGACGAGAAACATTCTTTCGTATGCCGGGATATTACAACAGAGCCGCGAATTTGCGTATTTGTTTCAAACGCTCTGTGAGCGAGGGGTCGTTCATGGCTTGCTGTATGTTATATTTCAGTTGCAGTCGCATCAGCGAATCGGCAGGTATGTCGAGTGCCGCCTCAAACATCATGGCGGTGGCGGTGGTCAGCGTGCGTCGTCCGTTCAGCAAGTCGTTGAGTGCCTTGTAGGAGATACCCATTTGCTCTGCCAGTTTCCGCTGTGAAACCTTACGGTATTCTATTTCATCCTTCAGCACTTCGCCGGGATGGGTCGGAGTATATCCAAATCTTACGGTTGCCATATCTGTTGTTTATTCCAGCAAGTCTATCGTCTTGCGGTATTTGGTAACGATTGGGGGCTGAAAACGATATTTTTTATCGGAGGTCTTTCCTTTGAGGTATAGTTCCTCCAAATAATCTTTTTCGAACCTAATCTCCATGCTTCAATTGTTATCTTCAACTCTGGCAAAAGTAGTATAATTCGTCCTAAGTCCACAATATATGAGGACTTTTTTTAGAAAGTTTCTCGTTTTCCAATATGTCAAAGAACGCTTCGTTTATTCTTTCTTTTCGGAGGATGGTGAAACTGACCGTCTCATCATCACCATGGGTTGGCATATTGGAAAACAAACGTCCCACAAAGGAGCAACAGGCTTCTTTGTGGGACGAGAAACGTTCTTTCGTATTTTATGAATATCAGTCTTGCATACTGTTCTTGTAATCTGCCAAGTCAAAATAGAGCAGGCGTGTCATTTCGCCATCATCTTCTTCCAAAAGCGGAAGGAAGCCGTTCTTTTCGTAAAAAGGCATGGCGGAACGGTAGGCATCCACTGTGACAAAGCGGCAAAGTTTACCTGCCGGATAGCTTTTCATGCGTTTCTCATTGGGAAAGCGTTTGCGGCGAAATCGGTTAAACTCTGTTTTATCCGCAAAGTCGGACAATGCCACACGGTCGTTTGCCAGACTGAAATAGGCGGCTACTTCTCCGGTTGCCTTATCCTCGAACACGTAGCTCACAGCCAGTAGTGCTTCCCGATAAAACAAGGACTCATTTAAAATAAAATCGTTCAAATCTGCGTCTCCGCAATCGAACGATTCTATTCTTTCATCTGATTCCAGTTTACGAATCTGAAACGTGGATTGTATGTATTCGTTAGTCATCTTTCCCTTTTTTAAAGATACTCATGGCTATACGATAATGTTCGCGCACGCGTTCTATTTCTTCTTTCGGCACGGTACGCTTCTGCTTCATCCGCTCCTCAAACCGTCGGGCATCATTGCCGAAAAGTATCGGAGTTTCCTTGATTAGTCTTGCCATAACTGTTTTCCTTTCTTTTGGTTACAGGGGCAAAGATACGCACAATTCCTTGTAGCACAAGGAAATGCGGTAGAAAGTTTCTCGTTTTCCAATATGTCAAAGAACGCTTCGTTTTCGCAATCCTCTCTTTTCGGCGATAGCGGATTATAAATCCTTATTCGCATAGCATATCGTCATGCTTCTTTCCGTTGCTCTTTTCAGCTTATATCTCCACGCTGCCATTGCCGCCAGAGCCGCCATTGTCGCCATCGGTCCACGTCATTTCGGTGCTGGCTACGGTGGCGGTAACTTTCTCGCCTTTTATCGTAAGATTGTAGGTGTACTGCATGCCGCCTTCCCATTTGTCGGGTACGGTTGGATTATATTTAAAAGGCGCATATCCCTTCATCTTTATTTCGATAAAGTCGGGACCAGTAGTATCGTACGGAATAACCAATGCCTTATAGCTGGCAAGGGCGGTTTCAGCAGGCTTATTAGCCTCAAAGCTTACGTTTTCATTCCGAACGGAGAGCTTGTAAGGCGGTAAGTCACAAAAAGGCATATCTGCAACACCCCAAAACTTCAGTTCCCCATCTTTTTCAGCAGTAGATCCGGTTGACAGAGCTTTATGGATTGTTATGGATTCTATATCTTCGTCATCAGTGGCCACTCCGTATTTACGGATGTTTATCACCACTTTGGCGGTTTTATGAGAAAAAGTGAGTGAGCTCGTACCACCAAAGCTACAGGTGATCTGTGGGGCATAAAGGAAGTCGCTCTTCTGATAGCCGTTGTTGTTGTTTTGGTTTGATTGTATGCTCCACAGCCACCGCTTCGTTGTTAGCGAGGCATCATATCCTTTACCGAGATACCACGCACTGACTTGCTTTGTGTCATTCGTGCTTTGCCAATAAAAGGCATTGTCAGGGTCTGCCGGTTTCAGCGTGGCGTTTTTGTCATAACCAACGGCAACATATTTCTTCACTACGCCATCCACTTGTACAGCCACTTCTTCGCCGCCTTCCCACTTACCGTCGGCCGTGCCACGTGTTGTCGCCGTAGCTTCCAGCCCGGTGACGGTAAAGGTCATGGGGTATTTCCCTTCGGGCAGCATCTCGCCTTGCGATGTGTCCACCGGTTTATCCTGCGTGCATCCGGCAAGCAACAGCATACCTGCCATCCATCCGATAACGGCTGATTTCTTGCAGCCTTGTAGTTTGTATGTCATCATATTCTTCTATTGTTTCTTTTGTCTTTTTTCTTTCTTTCGTGCCACCGGCAGCGGCGAGGCTGCCAGTTTGCTACCTTAATAACCTGGGTTCGGGATAAGTAATTAGAAAAACAGTTCCAATTGGTTCTGTCTTTCTAATTACTTATACTGAACTCAGGTTTATAGAATGTTATTGCCATTCACAATTAAAGCAGAATGCAAATTTTCAGTATCTAACTTTGTCATGAAAATATATCTTTCAAACTATGTTTATGACATTACCAAACAAATTCATTCTTTCCTATTCATGTTCCGGTTGATTTCCTCTACCAAAGTCTGGAACTCAGAAGCTAACTCTTCCTGCCCTTTTATTGAAGTTTTGTCTGCCTTTTCTTCGCCTAACATTGAGTTCTGTTGCGTAAAATCTCCCACCACAATACCTTCAGCTATTAGTTGGTGTTCCTCACCATCCAGCTCAAGATTATATACCTTGTCACCATAATAAGTAAAAAACAAACCTTGCAAAGTTTCCTTTCGACCTTCGGCAGTGATAATTTTATCGGCAGCATGAAGGTTTCCGGCACGTACCCAGCCACGTTCAGTCATGACAGGATGCCCTTCAGTCATCAATATTTTTTTCCCGTTTTCAGTCACTAAGTTAATGATTTCCAATTCATTCCCAGTATAAATATTGGAGACTCTGGCACATCCTTTTCCTGTATTCACTAAATCCCCTATTTTTATCTCGCAGATAACCTTATAGGAACCGTTTGCCATCATTACATGTGTTTCTTTTCCTAAACACCCCCATTGCAGGAATACCTTTTTTACCTTACAGTGAGTATTGTCTTCTTCAATGTTGCTACCCATATAAATATTAATTGGTAACTCTATACTGTCAATCTTAACCTTCAATGTGAGACAAGCATAAAAATCAAAAATAGAATTAACTGATAAATCCTTTAAATCCAATTCATTCTTCCAGTCCTCAGGAAATGTCCAATGCAATATCTTATTTTCATTCTGATATTCCCATTTTATATCTTTCCAGTTATTGCCTTTGTCTTTATTAAAAGTTACATTCGTCTGTTTTTCAGGGTGCTGTATTTTTATAATGGAAGCTTCTTTATCTACTCCTATAATTGTTCCTTTTCCCAGCTTTACTGAACCGATGAAGGGCAAATAAAATGGAAGTCTATTATTCTTAACCTTAATATTGTCGTAAACTTTATCAGGATCTTCTACATTAGACTCAGCTGTGCGATTATATAGTACAATCGTATAGTCGCGAGGCTTGAGTGTATTAGGGAATTCTACGGTTATGTTTTCCACAATGTCAGTTTCTCCATCATATAGGACACCACTATTTTTTCTTTCTTCATGAGACTTCATTATAACCTCTCCATTAGCATCAGTCTCAGTCCAATAAAAAACAGTTCTAACAAGGAAATGAGAATCATTTGATAGACTGTGATTTTTCAATTCACTGTCTATATTACACAAAAGAGAATAAGCATCCTTAGTTGTTACAGCCGCTCCTTTGATAGATTCTCCTGTAACACTATTGATAACTTCACTGACAATTGCTATAACACCTTTCTTCTCACTAAATCCGGCTACAGATTTCGCACGCAAAATTTTATTCTCTTTGTCAAAACAAATATCTTGAATTTCAGTAGTGTCTTGAAAACCACCTTCATTATTCAAGTTCATGGCACACACAGCACGAGTATGTAAAGCAGGCTTCATCTGAAGAAGTCTGTAGATTTCGGGACAATTTCCTTTAATGAAATCCTCCCCATTGGGCATTAAATTAAATAGTTGATTCATTCTGATAAGTTATTTTATTTGCAAAGTTGGGTCTCCTAATAGCATATATCTCTTACAGCCTTGGGTACTCCTCCAGTATTGTTTATAAATCGTTAAATATAGTTCACCGATATGAGACGGACAATTTGCGGCTATATAATTTGTCCAAAAGGTATTAGCCATATTTCTATTTTCCCCACCCCAAGTCACGGCACATGCTCCCCAGAAGCTAACAGTACCTTTCTTCAGAAACTTACTTCCAAGACATTTTATATTTAAAATATCTGCGGTATGACAAGCCCAAGACAGAACATGTGGCTGTTTGAAGTTGAATTCCGGAATATCATCAGATGTAAATTCTTCAAATTCAGTATCCGAAGGAAGTTTTCTCATTTTCCAGGCGTAACTTGCCCCATGCCCCATATAATTAATAAATTCATCTACATTACCATTAATCCGATCTATTATTTGATCTATTGAGTTCCTGTCCGTATAAAATTCGGATAAGGTTTTAATTGAAGATCCCACCATTTTAAAAAGTTCTTCTGCAGCAGATATATTGGGGACTGTAGCTGCTATCGCCATTAAGCTATCTCCATAATTAAAATTTCGTTGTTTTTCATAGGATATGGCAGCCTTACACATATTAGCTATTTGATTTTCATCCATGGCAGGGAAACGTCCGACACTACGCCACCAATTGCCGCAATGAGACAGAGCATACGAAGAATCTGTACCTCTACATCCACTGGGATATACCACCAAATCACTTGGTACAATGCTCATATCTCCTCCTAAAAGAACATAATAATCATCTTGTACCTTGACAGATTCTCCATCAAGAAAGCTCTTGATATCATTAAAGGTTCCGTTTCCGATATTCTCAATCATGTATGTATTTACAGTAAATCCCAATTGTTGCTTGTGAATAACGAAATCTGTGAAATATTGCAGAAATTTACTGGCTGTTATTATGTATAATATATTTTTCATATTCTTTATTGCAGCTTATTAATGCGAATCAGTAGTTGACCCCCCTACTTGATCCAGTTAGTTAAAATATTATTATTCAATTAATTACCTCGTTTATTTTTTTTAACCTCCTTGAGAATCAGTATATTAGAAGAATAAAACCACTCATTATTCTAATTATGATTCCCAAGG
>ENA-ORSS01000930-ORSS01000930.1-human-gut-metagenome-genome-assembly--contig:-NODE-930-length-32826-cov-6.577950_pt1:5000-32826 | contig 32826 bp, 29 predicted proteins | sample MGYA00241899_ERZ509162 | MGnify/ENA primary metagenome ERZ509162 (study PRJEB26280, sample SAMEA2338641) | human gut metagenome | biome: human gut; feature: human-associated habitat... | reverse complement strand
CATGCGTTTTTTGTAGTCTTCATACCCAAAAGAGCGCATAATTTCGAGATTTCCGTCTGCATGCAGGAAGCCTATTGCAGGATGCGAAATACCGTTGAACATCGTGGTCTTGACGGTGGTATAATGGAGCATGTCTTCAAAAACCACGGTATCGCCCACGGCGAGCGGCTTCTGAAAACGCCACGCCCCCATAAAGCCGCCGGCCAGGCAACTGCTGCCCCAAAGCCTGTATGTGCAAGGCTCACATGCCGCCTCAAGCGGCAACAGCTGCGCCCCCCTCACCTCGGGGTGGTATGGCATCTCCAGGCAATCGGGCATGTGGCATGTAAAGCTAACGTCGAGTATGGCCGTTTTTATGCCTTGGTCTTCCACCACGTCAACCACATGTGACACCAGGCTGCCCGTACGCCATGCGAAAGCGCTGCCCGGCTCAAGTATGACATCCAGGTTGGGGTAACGAGAATGGAATCCCCTGATGGTATCGACAAGCAGGTCTGTGTCGTACCCCTCGCGCGTCATGAGATGCCCGCCGCCAAAGTTTATCCACCTCAACTGAGGGAACCACTTTGAAAACTTATCCTCGATATGCACCAATGTACGCGCAAACACGTCTGCCCCGCTCTCGCAATGGCAGTGGCAATGAAAGCCATCGACCCCCTCGGGAAGCCGTTCGGGGAGCTTGTCGGGCGATATGCCGAAGCGGGTTCCGGGCGCACACGGATTATAAAGCATTGTGCCGACCTCCGAGTAGCCCGGGTTTATGCGCAGCCCAAGCGAGAGCTGTGGGTTTACATCGCGCACGCGAGACGAATATCTGGCATACTGTGTCAGCGAATTAAACGTGATGTGACTGGACAAGACAGTCATTGGCGCGGTAGACTTCCATCAGCTCGTCGATCTCGGCGTCGGTATACGCCGGCGAGAACGTGTGCGCAGGCGCCCCGAACTCATCGAAGGCAAGCCTGGCCTCGCTCAATGAGCTCGCTGTGGTAGAGTGTATGTATTCCCTGAACACGGGGAACGTCTTCCACAAGGCGTATGCCTTAAATGCCAGTATAATCTCGGCATCGGCCCGCCTGGCCACATCGGATATCAACTGGAGGTTACGCCTCAACAGCGTTTCCTCTAATATATAAATAGGTGTATGCATACCTTCAAACGTTGTTGCGTCAACTTTCATGATTTATTTTGTTGCAATGGTTTAACTTCCGGCTTGCCCTGCCAAGTTTGTTGCCGCAGGAAAGCCGCCGCAAAGATACGCAAAATCCGCGTGAAAAACAAATGAATGACGGGCATACTGCCCAGGGCGGAACGCTCATAAAGGCAGCAGGGCCGAGGCGTCCCACTGGCAACGCTTCATGTCGACATGGCCGTTTGCCCGAAAGGCCACACCTTCGGCCTTGAGCGCAGCAGCCTGGCCTGGCCAGCACGGAGCCGTACGGCCCGAAGCGCCGACCACCCTGTGGCAAGGTATGCCCTCGCCCGCCCCGACACAGCTGAGCACCCGGCCCACCATGCGGGCATGGCTGGGCCAACCGGCAAGACAAGCCACCTGGCCATACGTGGCCACCATGCCGGCGGGGATGGCCGCCACCACTTCGCACACCGCACGCCTGAACTCGCAAGCATCGGGCTTCATAGGTTCGCCCTCCCCTCAACCCCAAGCAGAAAGCGTTTCGCGTCGATGCCTCCGGCATAACCGGTGAGCGAGCCGTCGGCCCCCACCACCCTGTGGCATGGAACGAAAATGGAAACAGGATTGGCCCCGTTGGCGTTTGCGACCGCCCTGCTTGCACCGGAGCGGCCCAGGAGTTGGGCCAGGCGCCCGTAAGACACGGTATGCCCATAGGGCACCGACATCAACTGCCGCCACACCTCTTGCTGGAACTCGGTGCCCACCAGCATCAATGGCACGGTAAAGGCAACGCGGTTGCCAGCAAAATACTCGTCGAGCTGCAAGGCTGCCTCGGTTGTCACCGGCGAAGCCATTTCACAGGCACCGACACCCAAGCGACGCTCCAAACTGGCCTGCGCACGCCCGGGATGCAGCTCACGGGCCCACGCGCAAAGGCACAGGCGACCGTCGAAAGCCCCGAGCAAAAGTTTGCCGCAGGGCGATTGGTAACTCACAATCGCAATATTACTTGATGTAGACATTATTATTGTTGCAAAATTTACATTAAACACAAACGCACAGAGCGCCAAGACCCTTGGGGAAACAGCGCACGCAAATATACATCTTTTCGGCCACACAGGCAACACATCTGTGAGAAAAGTGGCACACACAGCGCACAGCCGGCGCTGAAACCAAGCGCATTGCGCAAAGCCAACACACCACCGCCCGGCTGCAACCGGCAAACCGCAATAGCAATACGACCCATATCGCCCCTCAGTACAGGCCGTTTCAGACTGCAAAACATGCCGTTTTGCAACGCCAAAAGTGCCGTATTGCCAACACCCTGAGACACAGCCAGTTGGCAAACGCCATAGCAGGCAAGCCAAACAAACTCCCTGATGGCACAGGCGGGAAAGCCATACGCCAAGACGAAAAGCGCCCCCTAAAACACCCCGGAGAAGCCATAACAACCGAATGACACAACAAACAAGCCACAACAGAGCAAAAACGGCATGCCAAAAGGAACGGCAGCCACAATCAAACAGCGTGAAACCGCCGTGTGCCCACACAACAAATTTTATTGAAAAAACGCAATAAAAACTTTTGGTGTTGCCAAAATTAATTCGTATATTTGCACTCGTTATCCTGAAAACAATCTTTTTACCTTAAAACGGCTAATACCTATAAGATATAGAGCGATTGTCTGTGAGGATCGTCGCTTTATTTTTTGCCTCGACATTTTTAGTTAATTAAGGTTAACCACAAATTCATTCCATAAGCCATACGCCCCATTATTCACAAAAAAGCAGTAACTTTGCGGCCGATTTAGTCCGTGGAGGCTTGAGAAAGTGATGGCATGAGGCCATTCCGCCTTGCGGAAAAACCGTTTAACATAATAAATAATGTACGCAATCGTAGAAATTAACGGTCAACAGTTCAAGGCTGAGCAGGGCAAGAAGCTCTTTGTTCACCACATCAAGAACTCGGAAGCGGGTCAGGCTGTTGAGTTTGAGAAGGTGCTGCTTGTAGACAAAGACGGCAGCGTGGAAGTAGGCGCACCCACCGTGGACGGCGCAAAAGTAGTGTGCGAGGTAATCACCCCGCTCGTAAAGGGTGACAAGGTCATCGTGTTCAAGATGAAAAGGCGCAAGGACTACCGCAAGAAGAACGGCCACCGCGCACAGTTCACCGAAATCAGAATTAAGGAAGTAATCGCTTAAACCAAAGGAGGAAACAAGAAAATGGCACATAAAAAAGGTGTTGGTAGTTCCAAGAACGGTCGCGAGTCAGCTTCACAACGACTCGGAGTGAAAATCTGGGGTGGCCAGAAAGTGATAGCAGGCAACATCATCGTTCGCCAGCGTGGCACAAAGCACAATCCCGGCAAGAACGTAGGCATCGGCAAAGACGACACACTCTACGCCCTGACCGACGGCATAGTCAACTTCAAGAAAGGCCGGAAAAACAAGAGCTTCGTATCCGTAATACCTGAGGGCGAGGCATAATAAAAACCAAACAACAACTTATTCCAAACAAACAACAGACTCCCGCGGCACTCATCAGAGAGCCGCGGGAGCCTGCCTTTAATGACACATGCCGCAACGGCAAACAGCCGCACGCCGCGACGGCAACACCGACAGACGGGCGGCGCAGAAGCAACCTGCCACCATGCCGCCCGAAAACAAATAGAATTTGCAAACAAACCGCTTCTTCATTTAATACCATGCCACAAAAACAATCCTCGACAAAGATTTAGACCAAAAGTAGAAACTTTTGCCACGGTTAAATTGCATTATTCCTATAAAATTGCTACTTTTGCAGAGAATATGCCGACGCCGGGCGCAACCAACGCTAAAGCGCCATGCTGACGGCACAAACCACACTGCACAAGAAGAGAGAAAAGGCAGACAATGAAACTCATAATAATGACCAAGCCCACGTTCTTCGTGGAGGAAGACAAGATACTCTCATCACTCTTCGACGAGGGCCTTGACAACCTGCATCTTTACAAGCCGGGAGCCGCACCGATGTATTCGGAAAGGCTGCTGACCCTGCTGCACGAAGACTACTATAACAAGATAACCGTTCACGGCCACTTCTACCTAAAAGACGAATACGGACTTAAAGGCATACACATAGACGACGCCACCAGCCTGCCGCCAAACGGATACAAAGGACATGTGAGCCGCACGTGCCACACGCTGGACGAACTGAAGGACGCGAAGAAAAAGTCGAACTATGTGTTCCTGAAGAATGTGTTCGACAGCCTTACCAACGGCAACGAGAAAGCTTCGTTCACCATTGAGCAACTGGAAGACGCCGCCAGCCACGGACTGATAGACAAGAAGGTGTATGCGCTGGGCGGGATGAACATAGAAAACATACGCACGGCCCGGGAACTGGGATTCGGCGGGGTTGTTGTGTGTGGCGACCTGTGGAACCGCTTTGACATCCACAACCAGCTCGACTACAAGGAACTCATACTCCATTTTGAAAGGCTCCGCAAAGCCACAAACTGAAAGCACATTACATAAACAAACAACAATAAAATGAGCGAACAAAACTCTTACATGGTCTTCTCGGGTACCAATACGAGATACCTCGCAGAAAAAATCTGCAAAAGTTTGGATTGCCCGCTGGGGCAGCTCCTCATAACGAAGTTCTCTGACGGAGAATTTGCTGTCTCATACGAAGAGTCCATCCGTGGTCGCGATGTGTTCCTGGTACAGAGCACATTCCCCAACTCAGACAATCTGATGGAGCTGCTGCTGATGATAGACGCCGCAAAACGGGCATCGGCCAGGACCATCAACGCCGTAATACCCTACTTCGGATGGGCACGGCAAGACCGCAAGGACAAACCGAGGGTGAGCATAGGAGCAAAGCTCATTGCCGACCTGCTCAGCGTGGCCGGCATAGACAGGCTCATCACCATGGACCTGCACGCAGACCAGATACAAGGATTCTTCAACGTGCCGGTAGACCACCTGTATGCTTCTGGGGTACTACTGCCCTACCTGCAAAGCCTGAAACTGAAGGACATGGTGATAGCTTCGCCTGATGTCGGCGGCTCAAAGCGTGCCAACACTTACGCCAAATACTTCGGCTGCCCGCTGGTGCTCTGCAACAAGACACGCGCCAGGGCCAACGTGGTGGAAAGCATGCAGATAATAGGAGACGTCAAAGGAAAGAACGTCATAATCATCGACGACATGGTGGACACGGCCGGGACAATTACAAAGGCTGCCGACATAATGAAGGAAGCCGGAGCCCTCACCGTGAGGGCATGTGCCTCGCACTGTGTCATGAGCGGCCCGGCCAGCGAGCGGGTGCAGAACTCATCACTCGAAGAAATCGTGTTCACCGACTCGATACCCTACTCTAACCGCTGCGCCAAAATCAAGCAAATATCGGTTGCGGACATGTTTGCTGAAACGATAAGGCGAGTGATAAACAACGAAAGCATAAGCAGCCAATACTTGGTGTAACAAGGCGAAATATGCGCAAGGACACTATAACTGTACTGACGGCGGCAAGCATGATGCTTGCCGCTTGTCAGTCTGGCTCTTTCAAGATAAGCGGCAGTGGAGAAAAGCTAGTCGATGGAGACACAGTGATAATGGCAAGGGCCGACAGCGAAGGGCAGCCTGTAGACACGGCAGTGGTGAAAGACGGCAAATTTGAGTTTGAAGGCAAGGCTGATTCTACACGTTTCTGCATTGTTTTCTCAACAAAAGACAGGGAAGCCCAGCTGCCTTTCTTTGTGGAAGGCGGCAATATAAGGCTCTACATGGCAGACAGCCCTCTGACAATGGAGGTTGGGGGCACAACGATGAACAACAAATGGCAGGACTTCGTCGATGAGACGGCTGGCATCGGGCTTGACATAAACAGGCTTGCATCGCGCCTCTACGACACAAAGGCCGACCACCAAGCCCGCCAAGAGATTATGGACTCTATAACTGAGCTGAACAAGATGTTTGAAGAAATACTTATCAGCAAGGCCACGAAAAACATCGACAATGAGTTTGGGGCTTTCTTATTGACATATTACAACCGGTTCATCAATCGGGATAAAAGACATGAACTGGAACAAAAAATGCCCGGCGAATTGCGCAAAAAAACGTTCTGACAATAACGGTCAGTTGAAGTTGAATACGTCAACGGCACTTGTGGGCAAGCCACGAAGTCTGTTTTTTGGAAATACCTTGCCGGCGACGGAATGACAAAGCGTCAATAGGATGCCTGGCAACGTATGGCCTTGCATGGTAAACCTTGATGTTTTGCAGAAACCAATTCACCCTATCTTTACTTACCAACCATTGCTGTGACATGTGCCAGGACGTGAACCGCAACGCAAAATGCATGGCTCTGCTGCAAGACTTAACCGACATGGCAAGGCCATCACTGAGGCAAGGCACTGCCAGCAGAAGAACAAAAGGCGCAGAAGCATGCTGCATGGGCTATGCTTCTGCGCCTTGATGACACATGCCTTCAATGGCATGAACTCAGTTTCCGGTCACTATCACTTGTCGTTTGGCAGGGTGAACCACTTGACATAGCAGAAATCCTGACGGTGCGGCAGCTTTGAGTTCTTCGGATACATCCTTATGGCACCCTTGAAAGTTCCGGCGCTATTTGCTTCCAACTTACCCTCAAATGTGTAATTGTTGCCTTCGTGCGAAACAACCTTGAGCGGTATGATGGTGGATATGCGCTCCTCGCCGTCGTCGTCGCTCTTGACTGACACAAACTCCAATCCGATGGCATCATCAAGCCCCTGCTCGTTGAGAACATACTTGATGGTGTATTCCTTGCCTGTCTCTACACCACTGGCAGGTATGTCCCACTCGCATGAAACAACCTCGATGGCATCCCAACGCTCTGCAACGACCTCTTTCCACTGTGCAATCTCCTTGGCAACACGGTTGTCGTCTGCCGAAAGCATCTTGAAACGGGCAGCTTCCTTCTCGTAGAACTTGCTATAATAATCGTCGAGCTGACGCTTCATAGTGTAATGAGGAGCAATCTGGGCAATTGAGTTCTTGATGACCTTGATCCAACCCTCGCTGTAGCCCTTCTCGTTCTTGGCGTAATAGAGCGGTATGATCTCACGCTCAAGCATGCTGTAGATTGTTGCTGCGTCAAGCTGATCCTGATAGCTTTGGTTCTGGTAAGTACGCTTCTCGGTCAAAGCCCATCCAGCTCCCTCACGATAGCCTTCCAACCACCAGCCGTCAAGCACAGACAGGTTGACAACACCATTCATCTCAGCCTTCTCTCCTGATGTACCAGAAGCCTCAAGCGGACGTGTCGGGGTGTTCATCCAAATGTCAACGCCAGCTACCAGGCGGCGTGCCAACTGATAGTCGTAGTCCTCCAGGAATATTATCTTGCCAAGGAACTCCGGGCGCTGGCTTATCTCGTAAATCCTCTTTATCAGTCCCTGACCGGCACCGTCGGCGGGATGTGCCTTCCCCGAGAAAAGGAACTGAACCGGACGCTCTGGGTTGTTCACTATCTTTTCAAGGCGCTCAAGGTCTGTAAACAGCAAGTGGGCGCGCTTGTATGTGGCGAACCTACGGCAGAAACCGATGATCAACGCATTAGGATTGATTCGCTCAAGCAATGATACGACACGCGATGGGTCGCCCTGATTGCGCAACCATTTCTCAGAAAACTGCATCCTGATGTAATCGACGAGCTTCTTCTTCAAAGCCATTCTGGTGTCCCAAATCTCATCATCGGGCACTTTATATATGGCTTCCCAGATGCTTTGGTTGCTCTGGTCGCTCATGAACGACTCATCAAAATACTTCGCATAAATCTTTCTCCATTCTGTTGCGGCCCATGTCGGCATGTGAACACCATTGGTTACATAACCTACATGGTTTTCTTCGGGATAATAACCGTTCCAGATGCTTGAGAACATCTTCTGGCTTACCCATCCGTGCAGCTTGCTTACCCCGTTGACTTCTTGGCATGTGTTGCAAGCAAACACCGACATACAGAACTTCTCGGAATGATCATTGGGGTTGTTTCGGCCCATTCCGATAAGCTCATCCCATGATATTCCGAGCTTTGCGGGGTAGCCACCCATGTACTTTCCAAACAAGCCTTCGTCGAAGTAGTCGTGGCCCGCGGGCACCGGAGTGTGCACAGTATACAATGAAGACGCGCGCACGAGCTCCATAGCCTGGTTGAACGACAGTCCGCTTTCAACATAATCACACAGACGCTGCAGGTTGCAAAGCGCTGCATGGCCTTCGTTGCAGTGATAAATATCTTTGCTAATGCCAAGCTTCTTCAGCATGAGAACACCACCAATGCCCAAGAGAATCTCCTGCTTAAGGCGGTTTTCCCAATCACCTCCGTACAAAGAGTGAGTGATAGGCTTGTCAAATTCAGAGTTCATCTCGTTGTCAGTGTCAAGAAGATAGAGCTTTATGCGCCCAACATTGACACGCCACACATATGCATGAACAAAATAATTAGTATACGGAACGTCAACAACGAGCGGGTTGCCGTCGCTGTCAAGCTGGCGCTCGATGGGCAGGAGGTTGAAGTTCTGAGCCTCGTAATTGGCAATCTGCTGCCCATCCATGCTCAGAGACTGCTTAAAGTAGCCATAACGGTAAAGGAAACCGACAGCACACATATCCACATTGCTGTCTGATGCCTCCTTAAGATAGTCGCCGGCAAGCATGCCCAAGCCGCCAGAATAAATCTTCAAGACCTGATTCAAGCCGTATTCCATTGAAAAATATGCCACCGAAGGACGCTTGCGATTAGGCTTAACGTCCATGTAATCGCGGAATAACCCATAGACGTTCTTCACCTTCTTCATGAGAGCCTTGTCCTTTACGATTTCTTCCTTGCGCTCATAGCTAAGCCGCTCAAGCAAAAGAACGGGGTTGTGATCTACCTCGCGGTACAGCTCGGGTGACAGTTCACGGAAGAGGTCCCGTGCCTCATGGTTCCAAGACCACCACATGTTGTGGGCCAGTTCATCCAGACACTTAAGCTGTTCAGGCATGCCTGACCTAACGTTCAACTCTTTCCACTGAGGAACGTTAACATAATCTGCTTTAATTTTCATATTTTAATTTGATGAATACTATTCATTTCAATCCCGCAACACGCCTCTCTGCCTTTTCCAAAGCAATGGCGTATGCTTCAAAATAATACTTTATAAACTCACTCCAAAGTGCTTTCTTCGATAAAGCATCTGCGTTGGCGCGTGCTTTCTTGACCTGCGAATCTGTGAAATTAGAGAAATCTGCCACAGTCTCCTTTATATTGTCGGCTACTTCCGAGTAGTTGTAATCGGTTCGGTGAATCACCTTCACACCATCAATAAGCTCGCTGTAACCTCCCTTTATGCTGTTTGCCCATAGACCAAAGCCCGACAAATCTGTCGTGATGCACGGCACCTTGAATGCAATAGCCTCAAGCGGAGTATAACCCCATGGTTCGTAATACGAAGGATAAATGCACAAGTCATTGCCGAGCACAATATCATAATATGACATGTTCAGTATGCCGTCGTTCCCATCAAGATAACACGGCAGGAAAATAACCTTCACATTATCTTCCTGGCGGTTGTGCATGTCATAATACTTAAGGGTATCCAGCACACAGTCGTGGCTCATCTCATGCAGCCAATGCGTCACGAGCGGCACTTCCAATGGAGTGTCATAATCCTTTCCGCTGGCAAGACGCTCCTGCAAGTCTCTGCGCGGCTCGCCAACCCATCCCGGCACTTCAATGAAAGCAACGACTTTCTTGTGCAAAACCTTGTCCCTCAGCAGCCTGTTCATGGCTTCTATGTAAACGTCGACGCCCTTGTTGCGGAATTCATAGCGCCCGCTTGTCGACACAATCAGCGTGTCATCCCCAAGGCGCTCGCCAAGCAAGGCGCTCGCAACATCGAGCATGCGCTTGCGTGCTTTCTTCCTCTTACGCGCAAAGACCGCTGGTGCAGGAACGAAACTGTTGTCGAATCCATTCGGCAAAACTACATCAACCTGTTTGTCGAGCAGCTCTTTGCATTCATTCGCAGTAATGTCGCTCACGGTGGTAAAGCAGTCAACGTGCCACGCAGTCTGTTTTTCAATAGAATGCTTGCTTTGCATGTTAAGCTCTCCGGCCATCTGGTCGCCATTGTAAGCAAAAAGATAATCGTAAAGCGGCTTCATGTTGCCAGCAATACTCCTTCCGATGCTTGTTGCATGCGTAGTGAAAAGAGTCGCCACCTGCGGCAACTTGTTGTTGACATACAACAGTCCAAGGCCGGTCATCCACTCGTTGCCATGATACACAACGCGGTCGTCAGCCCCAAGATTGTGATTATAGAAGCTCTCAACAACAAGGCCTGCTGCATATGAGAACATCGAAGCCTCATCATAGTCTCCGTAAGCATGGAGGCTATCTACCTGATAATGCTCCCACAGCCATGTATATATATCATTCTTTTGTGGGTAATAAGGTTTAAAGTCGACCAAGACAGTAACCGGGCTGCCCGGCACACGCCACCGCCCTATCCTAACGTTCAAGTTCTCAGAGGCCGCAGCCTCGCGCCAACCAGCCATGAGGTTTGGGTCTTCTTCAAAATAACAATCCTGAACATCTCCTCCAAAATCAGGCCCGATGAATATTATTCGGTCTTTCATCATGTCCTGAAGTGTCTTGGCTCTTGTAGACAGCACAGTGTAGATACCACCTACCTTATTACATACTTCCCAACTTGATTCAAATATATAATCCGGTTTCAAATCATATCTTCCCATAAAGTTACTCGTTAGCAGTCGCAAATATACATTAAATTATTGAGATTTACAATAAAAGGTAAAACAATCTTCAGCAACATAGCGATTTAATGATTTATATTTGCTATCTTTGCAGAAGGCCCATACTTGTGCGCGTCAACACAAATAAAATGCATAACAAACAGGAGCCTGCAATGCCCACCACACCAAAACAAACGTTATTTATTACGACATGAAAAGAATACTCACAATAGCAGCACTTGCACTGATGGCTGCTTCAGCAATAGCACAAAGCGATGCAGAGCCATTCAAAGGCAACCTGTCGAATGACGAATACAAGATTTACATAAACTTCGACTTCCACGGCAGCGGAATCAACGTGCCCGGGCACGAGATACTGGGACAGCTGCCGGGATACCTTGCCAAGCAACGAAACAGTTTTTACTGGCTTATCACCTCGGCAAAGATTGTCGGGAAAGACAAGGCCGAGATTGAGTTGATCAACGATTACGGCAGCGAAGACCTGACAGCAACCCTCACTATCAAAGACGACAGCACATATGTGCTGACGCAAGGCGACGGGAGCGCATTGAAAGTGCCCAACGACGGGAAATGGCAGAAGCTGCCACAAAAACTCGTTTTAAAGAAGAAATGAGCCCGACGTCACCTGGCGGCGCCACGCCACGCACTGCCCCTTCCCCTGCATGCATGCCCCATTGCCTGCCGCGAGGCTTCACAACCTGCCGGCGCAATAGTCCATCTCGTGCAATTCGCACCAGCCGGCATCCCTGACTTCCCTAAGGAAAAGCCGTGCGCACATCTCGGCGTCGTCGCCCGCGCGGTGGTGCGCTCCCATTAGTATCTCAAACTTTGCGCAAAGATAATCCAACTTGTTGCAGCTGAAGTCATAAAGATGACGTGCGGCACGCAACGAGCAATAATATGTGACATCAGGCTTTGGCAAGCCATACTGTTCGAGGGAGCTGCGTATGCAGCTCATGTCGAACGCCGCATTGTGTGCAACAAGCACCGGTGTTTCAGCCAGATAGGCCGACAGTTCATCCCAGACAAAAGGAAAAGCCGGTGAATTTTCTGTGTCCTCAGGCCTTATTCCATGTATTTGTATGTTGAAATTGCTGTAAAAATTGTCCCTGGGCCTAACCAGCCACGACCTTGTCTCCCTAATCTGTCCGTCACGCACGACACAGATGCCGGCCTCGCAAACAGAATCACGCCTGCCGCTGGCCGTCTCGAAGTCAATAGCCACAAAGTCCAAACCTTTATATTCCATAATCATTCGTATGTCGTTATAAACAACCACCGGGTGCAACCCGGATAAAAGGGCATGCCAGAAGGCAGCAGACGCCAATGCATTGAGGGGTCAAGCCAAGCACCGACAATGCCAACCAGCCGCGCCCACCAAATCATACCGCGGCAAAACAAAGAGGGCGCATCACCATGATGCACCCTCTTGTTATCACGATATTGTTTCATTCACCTTATCCTGTCGGCAGCCCTGACCAACCTCTCATCGGCCATGATGGCACGGCGGGCCAGAAAATAGAACACCGATGCCACCAGCGGACAAGCCCCTGCCCACGTCGGTGCAAACTCTGCAGAACCGTCACCCGGCTTCAGAACGCCGCCATATACCACATAAAGTATATACCAGCCAACCACCAACAGCATGGCGAACATGCAAAAACGGGCCTGCAGCAACCGGTTGGCGTACATGAATATGGCATAGAGGCCAATAGCCGCCGACAGCAGCAGTACGGCGAACAGCGGCCACGTCACAAATTGGCGGACGCCGGTGGGGCCGGTCACCCACAAGTTATACTCGCTGTAAACGGCAGCCCCGCCCTCAGTGAAAGTGCCTATTTGCATGCAGAGGCAAACCACCGAGAGCACAACTGCCACCAACAGATATATTGTCTGTATGCGCTGTATCATGACATCTGCTACATCAGCTTATTTTTCCTCAGCCTGGGCAGCCTCCTTTGAAGGGTCCCTCCAGTAAACCTTGTTTTCCACAAACTCCTGCGTAGCAAGCAACGTAGGCTTGGGCAGCTTTTCATAATAGCGCGAAATCTCTATCTGCTCACGGTTTTCAAACACTTCCTCCAAGCTGTCATTGTAAGAAGCGAACTCCGCAAGCTTCTTGCTGAGGTCTTCCTTTATCTGAACTGAAATCTGGTTTGCGCGCTTTGCGATGATGGCAACACTCTCATAGATATTGCCCGTCTCATCGCACAAGTCCATGATGTTTCGTGTAACGGTGTTAACCGGAGCTTTTGATTTCTTGTAATCCATTTTAATATTGCTAATCTGAATTTGATTTATCGACGATAAAACAATGCAACATCAGTCGTTGGTGACCTTCTTGCACTTCTCAATATACTTTTTGGCCGTGGCAGCTTCCTTGCTGTCGGGATACTCGTTGAGGAACCCGTAGCACTCGTCTTCGGCGTCACGGTAGCGGTCAACGCGCTTGGCCTCTATGCTCTGCTCGGCCAGTTCAAACTTGCTCTTCATTATCAGCACAGCAAAATCCTCGCGCATCTTGCTGTACGGATATGTCTTCAGCGCGTTCTGGGCCGTCACGATGCAAGCCTCAAAATTAGAGCCGCCGCCGGTGCAGTTGCCGAAATAGTCGCCGAGGTCGTAATAGAGCTTGGCAGAGAGATATTCCTTCATCACAAGTTTGTCCTGAAGGTCAAAGAGGCGCTGCTGCGCTACGGGGCGTAGCTTCGAGTCGGGATAAATGTCCAAGAACTGCTGGTAGGCGTTTATGGCACCCACTGTAGGCGTCTGGTCGAGTCGTGGCTCCGGGGTGCTCTGGTAGAGCGACTGCCCTATGTAATAAGCGGCCTGCTCGGCATAAACGCCCTTGGGATACGACGAGAAGTACTTCTTGAACGTTGCCGACGCGCTCTCGTAGTCGCGGTCGCTGTATTCAGCCATTGCCAGCATGTAGAGGCACTCCTCGCCATTGTCAGTACCCTTCATCACGGTCAGCAGTTCCTGCAATAGCGAGATGGCATGCATATACTTACCGCGGGCGAAACACTCCTTGGCATACTCGTACTTATAACTGTAGTCGGCTGATTTGTATACGCGGTTAAACTCAGTGGTGCATCCACTGAAGAGAGCCGCAAAGCAAAACAATATGAATATCTTGGTCTTCATCCGTTGCTGATTTGGATTGCAAAATTAGTCATTTTCCATAGAAACCCCAAGTATTTCGTTTGTTTTTTTGGAAAATGTTCTTTAATATAACGTTTATTACGATGAAAATGAGTACTTTTGCTGACCATGAGCAGCTTCAAACTTACATCTAAATACAAGCCGACCGGCGACCAGCCGGAGGCTATCAGAGAACTTACCGAGGGCTTGGAGCGCGGCGACAAGGCCCAGGTGTTGCTCGGTGTGACCGGTTCTGGCAAGACTTTCACGATGGCCAACGTCATTGCCAACGCCAACCGCCCCACGCTGATACTGAGCCACAACAAGACCCTCGCCGCTCAGCTCTACGAAGAGATGCGCGGCTTCTTCCCCGAAAACGCCGTAGAGTACTATGTGAGTTATTACGACTATTACCAGCCCGAGGCTTACATACCGACCACAGACACATACATAGAGAAAGACCTGGCCATCAACGAAGAGATAGACCGCCTCAGGCTGCGGGCTGTCTCGTCGCTGCTGTCGGGCCGAAAAGACGTGGTGGTCGTTTCGTCGGTCAGCTGCATCTACGGCATGGGCAGCCCTGTGGCCCTGTCGGAAAACGTGATTGAGCTAAGGCGCGGGCAGTCTATCGACCGCAATGCGCTGTTGCGCAAACTCGTCCAGGCGCTCTACGTGCGCAATGACATCGACCTGCAGCGCGGCTCGTTCAGGGTCAAGGGCGACACCATCGACGTGGCCATGGCCTACAACGAGGCCATTCTGCGCATAACGTTCTGGGACGACGAAATCGACGCCATAGAAGAGCGCGACGCCGTCACGCTTGACAGGCTGGCTTCGTTTGAAGAATACAAGCTATATCCGGCCAACCTGTTCATGACCACCCAGGAGCAAACCAACATCGCCATACGCAACATACAGGACGACCTTACAAAGCAGGTGGCCTATTTCACCGAGCTGGGCGACCCCATCAAGGCCCAGCGCATCAAGGAGAGGGTGGAATACGACATGGAGATGATAAAGGAGCTCGGCCATTGCTCGGGCATAGAGAACTACTCGCGCTATTTCGACGGGCGCAACGCGGGCGAACGCCCCTACTGCCTGCTCGACTTCTTCCCTGAAGACTACCTTATGTTTATCGACGAGAGCCATGTCAGCGTGCCACAAATCAACGCCATGTATGGAGGCGACAGGGCGCGCAAGACCAACCTGGTGGAGTTCGGGTTCAGGCTTCCGGCTGCATTCGACAACCGCCCGCTCACGTTCGACGAGTTTCACAGCATGATCAACCAGGTGGTCTACGTCTCTGCCACACCGGCCGACTATGAGCTGCAGGAAGCCGAGGGTGTGGTTGTAGAGCAGGTGATACGCCCCACGGGGCTGCTCGACCCCGAGATAGAGGTGCGCCCGAGCGAAAACCAGATAGACGACCTGATGGAGGAAGTCAGGGTGCGCATTGAGCGCAAAGAGCGTGTGCTTGTAACGACACTGACCAAGCGGATGGCCGAAGAGCTGACAGAATACTTGCTCGGCCACGGCATCAGCACGGCTTACATACACAGTGATGTCGCCACACTCGACCGCGTGAAGATACTCGAGGAGCTGCGCGAAGGCCGCTACGACGTGCTTGTGGGCGTAAACCTGCTGCGCGAGGGCCTCGACCTGCCAGAAGTGTCGCTTGTGGCCATACTCGACGCCGACAAGGAGGGCTTCCTGCGCAGCCACCGAAGCCTGACGCAGACTGCCGGCCGGGCTGCCCGCAACGTAAATGGGAAGGTTATAATGTATGCCGACACCATTACGGCCAGCATGCAACAGACCATCGACGAGACAGCCCGGCGCCGAATGAAGCAGATGCGATACAACGAGATGAACGGAATAACGCCTACACAAATCAAGAAATCGCTAAAAACGGGTGTGCTGCGTGCCGAAATAGGCGGCGGCGAACAAGAGGACGAGAAGCCGACGGCACGCATGGCATACATAGAACCCGAATCGGCTGCATTCGCCGCCGACCCGATAGTGGAACGGATGACGAGGCCGCAGCTTGAAAAGAGCATCGCCAACACGACCAAGCTCATGAAGGAGGCTGCCAAGAGGCTCGACTTCATCCAGGCGGCACAATACAGGGATGAGATTATAAGGCTGCAGAAAGAGCTGGAACTGAAGTGAGCCAAGCCATGGCCCTGCCTGCGACCGACGGGCTGACGCCATCGTCGCCGCACGCCATGTGGCTACATTGTGCAGGCCATTCGCACATACCAAACAAAAGGTTTAAACCGACGCCGCAAACTACTGGCATACAGAGAGTTGTAAAAACGGGTGGTTTTACCATACAAAACGAGCCGTTTCATCATGCCAAACAGCCCGAACAGCCACGCCAAACGACCCATACCGGAAGCGCACCAAGCACGCAGGGCATTCCCATTGCCGCAAACCCGCTTGCCAAGGGCAGCGGTGCCGCGGCCGGCGGCATAGATGTGCAGGCCGAAAACGGCAGCGCCAAAGACCGGATGCCATAACAACAGACCATAGACACAGATTGTAATATTAAGCTTATCATGCACAAAAGAAACCTGAGAAAAACATCATTGGTGCTCACAGCCATGTCGGGCATAATCATGCTGTTGCTCACCTACCTGCAGCCATACACCCTGTCGGACGACATTCTATACCACTGCATCTGGCGACGGTCGGCCGACGAGGGTTTTGTAAGGATAGGCAGCCTTGCCGACATTGTGCAATCGCAAGCCATACACTACATGGAACTCACGGGGCGCGCCATCGTGCAGACAGTGGCCCAGGCGTTTCTCGGCCTGCTCAACAAGCCGGCATACGACGTGGCCAACGCCTTGATTTTTGCAATGACCGTATGGGCCGTCTCCAAGTTCGTGTCAAAATCCACCATCAAGCCACTCACGGTAATCATGGTCTTGTTTGTCATGATAGTGCTGATTCCCGGATTTGCCGACATATACCTGTGGGTTGAGGGTTCTGTAAATTACCTGTGGGTGTCGCTCGCCATAATGTTTTTCTTGTTCACCTTCGAGAAAAAGAAGGGCCGCGAAGCCTCGACCAAAGACTATCTGCTGAGCCCGCTGACCCTGTTCATAGGCTGGACGCATGAAGGCATGGCCCTGCCGCTTGCCATAAGCCTTGCTGGATATTGCTGGCTTATGCGGAAAACGATGCGCAAAAGCGCCGCCCTGCCCTATGTGGCATGGTTTACGCTGGGCTCGCTTGTATGCGCGCTTGCCCCTTCCACCCTGCTCCGGGCCATAGGCGGCGACGGCCACATAGCGGAAAGCCCACTTGTAAAGGTGGGCCTCGGACTGTTCACTTGCACCGAGATGCGCACGGTATGGGTGCTGGTGGCGGTGATGGCCTATGCCCGAAGGCGAAACAAGAGGTTGCTGGCTCTCCACTTAAGCAGATACGGCTACCTGTATTCATCGGTGGTATTGAGCATCGGCATAATCTTCGCCAGCGGTGTCACGCAGCCACGGGTTTGTTTCGCCGCCGAGTTTTTCGCCATGCTCCTCGCCATCAACCTGCTGCTGCGACTTGGCGCCGAACGCTATTCGGCCAGGCTTGGCGCAGCGCTGTCGGCAGCCATCGTGGCGGTGCTTATTCCGGGAATATACTATGCATACCAGGGCCACCTCAACAACCTATACTTAATGGCCCAAATAAAAGGCGGACAGACAGACATGATAAGAGTGAAACCGATGCTGGGCAACAGCTATTTCATCAGGAAATTTGTCTTCCTGCAGGTGGAGTTCGGCCCAAACACCTACTATTTCGCCCCCGACCCAAACGACGAGAACGTGAGATGCGCCGCCTATCTGCTTGGCCGCGACAGCCTGTCGTTCCTGCCCGACGACATGGTGGGAAAGATAATGGCCAATCCAGACAGCTACATTGAATACGGCGAGGACGCAACAGGCAGACTGATGGCAATGCAAATACCCAATGGCACAGAAGTGAACAAGATAACATTCATGCTGGGCGACGACAGTGCACCATTCTACAAGCGGCCGTTTGCGTATGCGAGCGATACGTATGAAGCCGACAGATGGCATACGGCAAAAATCAACGGAAGGACCTTTGTGTTCTTCGACAAGCCTATACCAAAGATATCAAGGCGCATTGACAGCATCAGAGTAGATGCGGCAAAGTGACGGTCGCGGCGGCAGAAACGGCATCATAACGCCACCCACGGGCCAGTGGCGCAACGCGCCCTGCACCACATAATCATAAAAACAATGTTAATCTGTGTAATCAGAACAAGTAATAGTCAGATATTTTGTAATTTTGCAAATCAAACAGCACTTTTATATTCAACGCAAATGAAAAAGATATTTGTTGCAATAATGGCGTTAATGCCGCTCATGGGCATGGCGCAAAACTCTTGGGAAACGGAGAACGAGCAAGGCACAAAGGCCAACCCCGACCAAAAATACCTGGCCGGTGCCGTACCTATGGTTGATGGCAAGGTGCAGTTTTCAACAGAAATATCTGCGCCCGGCAAGTCGGCTGCACAGATATACGACACCCTGCTGGCCTACTTCACACAGCTGAGCAAGGAAGACAACCAGCTTGAACAAAGCCGTGTGGTCATAAAAGACTCTGTAAACCACCAGCTTGCCGCCAACTACCAAGAGTGGCTCGTGTTCAAGAACAAGCCCCTTGTGCTCGACCGCACACGGTTTATGTATACCCTGACGGCCGAATGCAGCGACGGCAAGGCGGAAGTAACCATGAGACGCATATACTACCTATACGACGAGGAACGCAACCCGCAGACATACAACGCCGAAGAATGGATTACCGACGAGTACGGCCTGAAGAAGAACAAAGACAAACTGTCGAGGGTTAGCGGCAAGTTCCGCCGCAAGACTATAGACCGCAAGGACTACCTGTTCAACAAAATGGCAAACCTCTTCAAATAAGAGGCTTGCCGTTTCCTTGCAACCACAACAACATTTCACACCCGTAAAACCACAGCCGACCCGATGATAAAAGACGAAATAGACGAAATCGTTGAAAGACAACAGGCCCAACACCACGGAAGGCCCAACGAACGCCAGCTGAAAATGAAGAAGATACGCAATTGGCTCAACATTGCGTTCATGGTCATTGCCATTGCGGGCGTGATTATTTATCTTGCCGGCAACATGACGATAGGCCTTTACGTAATCATCGCGTCATTGCCCTTCAAGTTTGTAGATGCGGCCATCCGAATATTGAGAATGTAAATGAAGAAAACCCTTATAACGCTACTGTGCCTCACGGCCATCGGCGCCAATGCCCAGACATACAACCAGATAGACGAGACAGGGCAAATAACTCAGCGCGACGAAAACGAAAACCGCAATTTCAACAAGCACAGCAACGACACGACAAAAAACAAGGAGATTCCCAAGGGCATCTATGTGTGGACTGTTGACCGCAAGTTTGGCGACATCACGCCGGCTGTCGTCGACACAATGCAACACATGTACATGAACTCCATATTCAACACCGGGCTATACGGGGAATACAACACCACAGGCAACAACTACACCGCACGCGAAAGCAGGATTGTGATTGACCGCCCGCTGCCCGCACAGTTCATGTTCACACAACCGTACAGCTACATTATCAAGCAACCCGAACAGCTTCACTTCACCAACACCCTGTCGCCGATAACAAACATCTCTTACGACAACTGCGGCAACAAGACCAACGGCGAAGACCACATCGACGCTAAATTTGCGGTGAACGCCAACAAGAAGTTCGGCTTCGGGTTCGACCTCAACTATGCCTACGCCCGTGGATACTATGCGAACCAAAGCACGTCGCACTTCGGGGCAACACTCTACGCGTCGTACCTTGGCGACCAATACAACATGCATGCCATCTTTTCAACATACCACCAAAAGGTTTCGGAGAACGGAGGCATAACAGACGACAACTACGTAACTCACCCGGAAAGCTTTGACGACTCGTACAGTGATAATGAGATACCTACAGTGCTGAGCCAAAACTGGAACAGGAACAACAGCCTTCACTTCTTCCTAACCCACAGGTACAGCCTTGGTTTCTACCGCATGGTTAAGCTTACCGAAGCCGAACTGAAAGCGCGGCAATTTGCAACCGAGTCGAAGAAAGACAACGCAGAGAAACAGCAGGGCAAAGACGCCAACCCGCCCACCGGGCGCAAGCGCGGCGAAAAAGTGGCCACGGCGGCTCCGTCGGGGCGACCTGAGGGGGCTACCATTGCCGGCGACGAACCTACCGACACTACATCAATGGCCATAGACACCACACGCCTCAGCGTAGACTCTAAAGAGAAAATGGACAGTCTGCTGGCCGCCAAGCAAAGGCAGGACTCTATCGACGCAACCATGAAACGTGAGTTTGTGCCGGTGACAAGTTTCATACATACAGCCGACGTAAACAGGTACGACAGGATATACCAGACATACGAGTCGCCCGAGGATTACTACGCAAACACTTACTACACCCACAACGACGACATGAGCTATGGCGGCGACTCTATCTACGACCGCACAAAGATGCTTTCGATAAAAAACACGCTGGCCATAGCCCTGCTTGAGGGGTTCAACAAATACGCCAAGGCCGGCTTGAAAGTGTTTGCCAGCCACGAGCTTCGCAAATTTGACATGCCCGACGTGTTCCAGAACGGCAACTACACTCTGTCGAGGATGGCCAGCTGGACAGAAAACAATGTGAGCATAGGCGGACAAATAGCAAAGACGCAAGGCAAGACACTGCACTACAATGTGATGGCTGAAACATGGCTGGTGGGCGAAGACGCAGGCCAACTGAAAGTAGACTTCAGCACCGACGTCAACTTCCCCCTGTTCGGTGACACCGTGACGCTGGCAGCCAAAGCCTATTTCTACAGGCTGAACCCAACGTTCTACCAGCGCCGCTACCACTCTAAGCATATATGGTGGGACAACGACGACATGAGCAAGGAAACGCGCACGCGCATTGAAGGGCTTTTCTCTTACAGAAAAACAAAGACCAGCCTGCGCGTGGCGGTGGAGGAGATACAGAACTACACTTACTTCTCAACGTCTTACGACGCCACTACCGACGGGCGCACCAACATGACGGCCAGCATCAACCAGCATGGTGGCAACATCAACCTGCTCACTGCCCAGCTGCGCCAAGACTTCAGGCTCGGGATATTGAATTGGGAAAACATCGTAACCTACCAGCACTCAAGCAACCAAGAGGTGCTGCCGGTGCCTGCGCTGAACCTGTTTACAAACTTATACATCAAGTTTAAAATAGTAAAGCAGCTTACAGTAGAGCTGGGAGGCGACGCATATTTTTTCACCAACTACTTCGCGCCTGACTTCGTGCCGCAACTGAACCAATTTGCTGTGCAGTCTAACAGCGCAAGCAAAGTGAAGCTGGGGGGCTATCCGTTTGTCGATGTCTACACCAACCTGCACCTAAAGCGCACCAGGTTCTTCGTTATGTTCAGCCACGTGACGGCCGGAAATGGCAACAGTATGTATTTCCTTACTCCCCACTACCCGCAAAACGGGCGCATTCTGCGCTTCGGGTTGTCGTGGAACTTCTTCAACTGACGCACGCCCTGCCGCTCTCTACCGTCCCAACACGGGCTTACCATGGGTTGACGCCCAATGAAAACGGCATTCTCAGAAATACAATAAGGGGCACAAAGCAAAAGCCTCACAGACACCTTACGGTTGCTGTGAGGCTTTTGCTTATAATTCCAATCGCCATTTGGGGGCCGTAGAGATTCGGATTGGTGCCGGGCTGATTGGCATGCGCCTCTGCAGAAGGCGCCGACAGCAATGGCTACACCAAGCGGCACACAATAGGCAGGCTATGGGATGGAAGCGCTTGGAAACCATCATATAGATGTCAATCCAAACACCCTGCGGCATAATGGCAGGTTAGGTTCGCCCCGTCACTTGGAGCATTTGTCATACCACTTGCGCAAGATTCCCTTAGGAACACCGCTGCCAACCATCTCGTCGAGCGCAACACGAGCCTCTTTCTTCTTGCCCATGAGCAACAGCACGTCGACGCGCGAAATGCGGAAGTCAACGTTGGCCGGAGCCAGGCGTATGGCTTGTTCCCAATCATACAGAGCCGCACCATACACCTTCTGCTCCTTCTCGAAGTCGGCCCTGGCCGCATATACAGCAGCACTGTCGGGAAACTGCTCAACAAGACGGTTCATCTCGTCCATGGCAGCAGCCTTACGCCCGAGCTTCCGATATGAATAGGCCAGGCCGAGCCTGGCCTCCATATTGTAAGGAGCAATGCCGAGGAAGGTCTCATAGTCGTTGCACGCCAAGTCATAGCGCCGCAGGTTGTTGTTGGCAAAAGCCCTATAGAAAAGGGCCGCAAGGTTGCGTGGCTCCTTGTCCAACACCAAGCCGCACTCCGACACGGCATAATCCCACTGCCCCAGCTCAAGGTTGACAGCAGCCTTACGCAGGTGCAAGTCTGATGAATATGGCGAAGTCTCTATCTGCCTGTTCAACACAGACAAAGAGTCACGCCATTGCTGAAGCGACTGGCCATAGGCAGAAAGGCTGCCCAACAGGCACACACCGATGATAAAGGCTGAAGACTTCAAGGCTTACGACTTCTTGATATAGTCAACAATCCACATGCCTACCTCGCGAGTGCCGTAATGGGCCCCACCCTCGACCTGAATCTCGGGCGTGCGAACACATGCGTCGAGCGAAGCGTCGACGGCCTTGCGTACGAGCTCCCCCTCGTCAACCAAATTGAAATGCTCCAAAAGCATGGCAACAGACAGTATCTGTGCCAGAGGGTTGGCCTTGTTCTGTCCCTTGGCCTGCGGCCATGAGCCATGCACAGGCTCAAACACAGGTGTGCTCTCACCGGTTGAAGCCGACGGAAGCAGGCCCATCGACCCAGAAATGCAGCTTCCTTCATCGGTAAGTATGTCGCCGAAAGTGTTTTCGGTGACCATGACATCAAAGAACGTAGGCTCTGTTATCATGCGCATGGCGGCATTGTCTACATACATATAATCGACAGACACATCGGGGTATGACGGTTCCATTTCCTGAGCAATCTGGCGCCACAGCCGGCTTGACGCCAAGACATTGGCCTTGTCAACAACAGTGAGGTGGTGATGACGCTTGCGGGCGTATTCAAAGCCAACCTTCAGTATGCGCTCTATCTCTGGTCGGGTGTAATAGTTGGTGTCGTATGCCTTGTCATTGTCTTGGTATTTCTCTCCGAAATACATGCCGCCGGTAAGCTCACGGATGCAAACAAAATCGGCGCCGTCGACAAGTTCAGAGCGCAACGGCGACTTGTGCAAAAGGCACTTGAACGTCTGTACCGGCCTTATATTTGCATAGAGGCCCAGTTTCTTGCGCATGGCGAGCAAGCCCTGTTCGGGGCGCACCTTGGCCGTTGGGTCGTTGTCGAACCTAGTGTCTCCCACGGCCGCGAAAAGCACGGCATCTGCATTACGGCATATATCATAAGTCTCTTCGGGGAATGGGTCGCCTACCTCGTCAATGGCATGTGCCCCGCAAAGAGCTTGCTCATATTCAAACTCATGGCCGAACTTGCTTGCAATGGCATCCATGACAGCAATGCCCTGCTCCATTATTTCCGGCCCAATGCCATCGCCTGGCAATACAGCAATCTTAAGTTTCATTGTCTATTAATTTATTGTTTGTTACCTTCTTCTATTATATTAAGCATTTTGAACGTGGCCTTGATTGCAGCCTCGGTCTGGTCGGCGTCGAGTCCTCGTGTCCGCAACATCTTATCTCCATTGCGCCATGTGATGACTGTCTGCACCAATGCATCCGTGCGGCCCCCCGGCGGTATGGTGACGGCGTAATTGGCCAGTGTCGGGAACGTGCGTCCGAGCGAATCGCGGTATATCTTGCGCAATGCTTTCACGAAAGCGTCATACTGTCCGTCGCCGGTGGAAAATCCCTCATACTCGTTGCCATTGATACAAACCTTGACGCTTGCCAATGGCTTGAGGCCATAAGCAGACGAGACCATATAACTGACAAGCCGCACTTTGTCTTCGGGAGCGGTATGCTTTAGCACATCACTGACGATGAACGGCAGGTCTTCCTGCGTCACAATCTCCTTGCGGTCGCCCAGTTCGGTGATTCGTTGAGTGATTTTCTTGGTCTGCTCAGGCGTAAGCTCCAAGCCCAGCTCCTGCAAATTGCGGGCAATGTTTGCATTGCCGCTCGTCTTGCCCAGGGCATACTCGCGCTTACGACCGAAACGCTCAGGCATGAGGTCGTTGCAATATAAATTGTCTTTGTTGTCACCATCGGCATGCACACCGGCCACCTGCGTAAACACATTCTCGCCCACTATGGGCTGATTGGGCGCAACGGCTATGCCGGAATAACCTTCGACCAAGCGGCTGATGGCATTGAGCTCGCTCTCGTTGATGTTGGTCTTGGCATGAAACTGGTCTTTCAATATCACCTGAACGCTTGACAACGGCGCATTGCCGCATCGCTCGCCGAGGCCGTTCACAGTGACATGTATTCCTTTAGCTCCGCTCAGCACGGCCGCAAGCGAATTGCTTACGGCAAGGTCATAATCGTTGTGCGCATGAAAATCGAAGTGGGTGCCGGGATAACGCTTCTGCATCTTGCGGAAATACTCTATAACCTGCAAGGGGTTCATTATCCCCAAGGTGTCTGGAAGCATGAACCTACGTATACCGCAGTGGGCCAAGGCATCGACCATGGCATAAACATACTCTGGTGAATCTTTCATGCCGTTGCTCCAGTCTTCAAGGTACAGATTGACGGTGATGCCTTTCTTCTCAGCATATTCTATTGTCCTCAGTATATCATCAATATGCTCCTGTGGCGTCTTGTGCAACTGGCCGGTGCAATGGCGCAATGAACCTTTTGCCAACAGATTTATAACCTTTCCGCCACAACCGTCAATCCAGTCGACAGAAAGGCATCCGTCAACAAAACCAAGCACCTCGACCCGCTCGAGCATCCCCACCTGCCTGGCATAACGGCAAATCATGGAAACGGCGTCTTTCTCGCCATCCGACACCCGAGCCGAAGCAACCTCTATGCGGTCAACATTCACATCCTTAAGGAGCTTGCGGGCAATGACCAGTTTCTCGTGCGGCAGAAAAGAGACGCCACTGGTCTGCTCGCCGTCGCGGAGGGTGCTGTCCATAATCTCGACAAAAGGCTGTATGCGCCGGTAAGAGTTGTTCATTTGTTGAGCCGTTCCCATGCCTCGATTTTATCCTTATTCTGCAACAAATAGTCGATGTCGTCAAGACCGTTCATCAGGCAGTGCTTCTTGTACGAGTTGATTTCAAACTTTTCGCTCCTGCCAGTGGCCTTGTTCAAAACAGTCTGGTTTGGAAGGTCGACCTCAACCTCTGTCTTCGGATTGTCGGCTATGCTGGCGAACAACTCCTGCAAAAACGAGTCGGTGACGACAACAGGCAATACGAAATTATTCAATTCGTTGTTTTTATGTATGTCGGCAAAGAAACTGCTGATGACAACGCGAAAGCCATAGCCCGCTATGGCCCATGCTGCGTGCTCTCGGCTGGATCCCGACCCGAAATTCTTGCCTGCAACCAAAATACAGCCGCCATAGACAGGGTTGTTCAACACAAAGTCTTTTTTCAGACTACCGTCTTCGTTGTAACGCCAATCATGGAAAAGATTGTCGCCAAAGCCGGCCTTGTCAGTGGCCTTGAGAAAACGTGCAGGTATTATCTGGTCTGTGTCCACATTCTCTAAAGGCAGTGGAACACAAGTACTTGTTATAACACTAAACTTCTGTTTCATACGTTCATTGCATTAAAATCCGTGGATCTGTGATTTTACCTGTTACTGCTGCTGCGGCGGCAACCAACGGTGAAGCCAATATTGTGCGCGAGCCCGGACCCTGTCTTCCTTCAAAGTTACGGTTGCTTGTAGACACCGCATATTTCCCGGCAGGCACTTTGTCGTCGTTCATCGCAAGACAAGCAGAGCACCCCGGCTGGCGAATCTCGAAACCGGATTCATGAAGTACCTTATCAATACCTTCCTCACGTATCTGGCGCTCTACCGCCCACGAGCCGGGAACCAGCCATGCCACAATGCCGTCGGCCTTTTTCCGGCCTTCCACTATCGAGGCAAAAGCCCTGAAATCTTCTATGCGCCCATTGGTGCAAGCGCCTAAAAATACATAGTCTACATCATGGCCAAGCAGACGCTCCCCCGGTTTAAAGCCCATATAGTCGAGCGACTTGGCAAAAGATGCCCTTCCTGAATCGTCGATATCACTGAGTTCCGGGATGGCAGACGTTATGCCCATACCCATGCCCGGGTTTGTGCCGTAGGTAATCATGGGCTCAATGTCGGCAGCATCAAAGACAAGCTCTTTGTCAAACACGGCGTCATCACCACTCTTTAGTGTACGCCAATAGGCCACAGCCTTTTCCCAATCGTCGCCTTTGGGGGCGAATTGCCGGCCTTTGATATATTCAAATGTGGTATCATCAGGGGCGACAAAGCCTCCGCGAGCGCCCATCTCTATAGACAGGTTGCACAAGGTGAGCCTGCCCTCCATACTCATGTCGCGAACCACCTGACCCGAATACTCGACAAAGTAGCCAGTAGCCCCGGAAGTGGTCAACTTCGACATAAGGTACAAGGCGACGTCTTTTGCAGTGACACCTGTGCCCAATTTTCCGTCGATGGTTATGCGCATGGACTTTGGCTTTTGCTGCAATATGCACTGAGAAGCCAAGACCATCTCCACTTCGCTGGTGCCTATGCCAAAGGCGATAGCCCCCACGGCACCATGGGTTGACGTATGCGAATCACCACACACAATGGTCATGCCTGGCAACGATAGCCCTTTCTCTGGCCCTACGACATGAATTATGCCATTATCCTGAGACATCATACCATAATGAGTCAATCCGAACTCACGTGCATTTGCCGCTAACGCATCTACCTGCTTGCGCGACACGGGGTCTTCTATCGGTTTGTCCTGGTCGTGAGTAGGCGTATTATGATCCGGCATGCAAAATATCTGCTGCGGCCGAAAGCATTTGAGTCCTCTCTTCCTCAAGCCATCGAAAGCTTGCGGTGATGTTACTTCATGACAATACAGTCTGTCAATGTATAATTGTGTGGGGCCGTCTGCTATGGCCTGCACAACGTGCTTATCCCATATCTTGTCAAATAATGTGTTCATCAGCTGATGTTATTTTCTAAATTTGTTTATACAATCTATGTAAGCTTCCACCGAAGCCGTAACTATATCAGTGTTTGCTCCGAAACCATAATAGACGTTGCCGTCATACTCTACCTGCATGTGAACCTTCCCGACATCATCAGACCCTTTGCTAATGGCCTGAATGGTGAATTCCTTGAGAGTCATTTGCTTGCGTATGATTCGCTTCAAAGCCTTGATGGCAGCGTCTACCGGGCCGTTTCCAGTGGACGACTCCTCAAACTTCTGGCCTGAGATGTCTAAGCCTACACTGGCCACACTCCTTACTCCCATGCCTGTTGTCACCTGCAAGTAATCAAGCTTGACGGCATGAGCCTCTGCTGTGTCGGCTCCTGCAAGCATAAGTATATCGTCATCATTTACTTCTTTCTTCTGGTCTGCGAGCTTCAAGAATTTCTGGTAAATCTTATCAACTGCTTCCTCGCTCGTCACTTTCACGCCAAGTACACCAAGCCTGTACTTAAGC